>Ga0307374_10001096_pt1 | contig 50812 bp, 47 predicted proteins | sample OX3MG_FD_202532 | JGI IMG/M metagenome (GOLD analysis project Ga0307374, IMG submission 202532) | Soil microbial communities from Risofladan, Vaasa, Finland - OX-3 | ecosystem: Environmental > Terrestrial > Soil > Coastal area > Acid sulfate soil | place: Finland: Risofladan, Vaasa | collected...
GATCCAGCCGATGTTCCAACCGCTTCCGCCCGTCACGCGCACGCTGCTGATCGCCAACATCGCGGTATTCCTGCTCGAGCTGGCGGTCGGGCCGGCGGCGATGATCACCTACCTCGGGCTGTGGCCCTTGGGCACCATGTCGCTGCTGGGAAGCGGGGCGGGCTTCCAGCCCTGGCAGGTGGTGACCTACAGCTTCCTGCACGGCGGCTGGCTGCACCTGTTCGTCAACATGTTCGCGCTGTACATGTTCGGCGGGCAGGTCGAGACGCTGGTCGGCCCGAAGCGCTTCCTGAACCTGTATTTCGCCAGCGTCATCGCCGCAGCGATCTCGCAGCTCGTGTTCGCGGGCGTCGTGGGTGGCGAGCCCTATCCGACGATCGGCGCCTCGGGCGGCATTTTCGGCTTGCTGCTCGCGTACGCAATGTACTTCCCGAACCGCACGATCATCCTGCTGATTCCGCCGATCCCGATGCCGGCGTGGCTGTTCGTGCTGCTGTACGGCGTGCTCGAACTGTTTCTCGGCATCACCGGCACCGAGGAGGGCGTCGCGCATTTCGCCCATCTGGGCGGGATGGCGGGCGCCTGGCTCCTGATCCAGTACTGGCGTGGGCGCCCGCCGTTTCGCAGGAGGCGCTGAGCGCGCGGCGCGGACCGGATAGGCGCCGCGCCCCAGGTCAGACCACGTGCACGACCCAGTCGAAGGCCACCTGCACGATGTACGAGGCGGCCAGCGCGAGGGCGAACACCATGGCATTGCGCGTCATTCCCTTCGGGATGCCCATGTCGTCCAGGTAGCGCTTGACGAAAAACGACGCGATGAAGAAGGCGATGGTGGATACGACGATGTCGGACGTGGAAAAGTGCATGCGGATCTCCCTAGCGAGTGGCGCTTACAGCTTCACGCAGACGTTGCGCAGCTCGGTGTAGAACTCGAGCGAGTGCACGCCACCTTCGCGGCCGATGCCCGAGTGCTTCGAGCCGCCGAACGGGGTGCGCAGATCGCGCAGGAACCAGCTGTTCACCCAGCAGATGCCCACGTCGATGCGCGCCGCGACGCGATGCGCGCGCGCTAGATTCGTCGTCCAGATCGTCGTCGCCAGGCCATAAGGCGTGTCGTTGGCGAGCCGGATCGCCTCGTCCTCGGCGTCGAACGGACGGATATGGCAGCACGGGCCGAAGATCTCCTCGCGGATCACTGCGGAGGTCTCGAGCAGGCCGGTCCAGATCGTCGGCTGGATCCAGGAGCCGTTGGCGAGCGCCCCTTCCATCTGCGGAATGCCGCCGCCGGTGACCACCTTCGCGCCGTCCTCGACCGCCTTCGCGTAGTAGGACAGGACCTTGTTGCGGTGCTCATGGCTGATCAGCGGACCGATACCCGTCGCCTTGTCTTCGGGGCGGCCCGGTTTCATCGCCTCGGCCTTGGATTTCAGGGCCTGCACGAAGCGCTCGAAGATCGGGCGCTCGACGTACACGCGCTCGGTGCCGAGGCACACTTGGCCGCAGTTGGCGAACGCGGCGCGGCTGATGCCGTCCACCGCCGCCTCGAAGTCGCAGTCTGCAAAGACGACGCCGGCATTCTTGCCGCCGAGCTCGAACGACACCGCGCGCGGGCCCTCCGCGGCAGCTTTCATGATGGCGGTGCCGGTGCGCGTTTCGCCGGTGAACGTGATTGCGTCCACTCCGGGGTGGCGCGTCAGGAACTCGCCCGCGGATCCAGGCCCGAACCCGTGCACGACGTTGTACACGCCCTTGGGAACGCCCACCTTGTTCATGACCTCGCCCAGTAACGTGGCGGTGGACGGGGTCTCCTCAGAGGGCTTCACCACCACCGCATTGCCGCAGGCGAGCGCCGGGCCGACTTTCCAAGTCATGAGCAGGAGCGGCAGGTTCCACGGGCAGATCACCCCCACGACACCCTTGGGCACGCGAATCGCGTAGTTGAGTGCCCCGGCGCCCTCCGGGGTCGCCATCTGGAATGCTTCGGTGGCGACGTTCTTCACCACGTCGGCGAAGACCTTGAAGTTCGCGGCCCCGCGCGGAATGTCGATGTGCCGCGCGAGGGAGTGGGGCTTGCCGGTGTCGGCCACCTCGGCCGCGAGAAAATCCTCGAAGCGCCGGTTGATCTCGTCGGCCACGGCGTACAGCAGCTCGGTGCGTCTGGCTACGTTCATGCTGCCCCACGGGCCCGCCAGCGCCGCGCGCGCCGCGCGCACGGCCGCGTCGACTTCGGCCGCGCCGGCCTCGGAGACGTACCCGATCAGTCGGCCGTCGGCCGGCGAGCGGTTCTCGAAGGTTTTTCCGCCGGCGGCGAGGATGTGCTTCCCGTCGATGAAATTCGGGATTGTCGCGGTCTGCCCGCGCAGCGCGCCTTCGACCAGCTGGTTCATGGTCGCTCCATTTCAGTAACGCCGCGTGAGGGTCATGGTCTGGCCGTCGCGGCGCATGTCCACGCGGTTCAGAAAGGTCATGCCGAGCAGCGCCACGTTCAGGCCGTGCTCGATCACGATCGCTCCGACGTTGGTCAGCTCGATGCCGCCGACCTTGACGCGATCGAGCGTGATGCGCCAGGCGGGTGCCCGCCCGTTGGCGGTCTGCGTCACGGCGGGGAGTCCCTTGCGGTAGTCGATGCCGAGACGCGTGGCGACGCTCGCCGGCAGCGTGACGTCGGTGGCGCCCGTGTCGATGACACAGCGCACCGGAACGCCGTCCATCAGTACGTCGGTCACAAAGTGGCCGCGCGCGTCGGCCGACAGGATCGCGTTTTGACGGCTGTCGCCGCCCTGCGCGGAAAAGTATTCATTGCCGAGCGTTACGACGCGCGGCTTGCCGTCAACCTGCAGCGTGACGCGATCGCCGTCGATCGCCAGCACCGAGACACCTTCGGCGGTCGTCTGGCCCACCCGCACCGTCCGCGGCTGGCCGCCGTCGATCACCAGCACTGCCGCCTTGTCGCCGAACGAGCCGATGACCTCCACCTCCGCAGCGAGCGCGGGATAGGCTGTCAGCGCCGCGACAAGCGCAATACAATGCCGCTTTAGCACGCAGGTCTCCGGTGAAATCGATCGCGATCTTCAGGCACACCCGCAGCGAGGGGCCGGGCTATTTTGCCACATACCTCGAGCGGCATTCGATCCCGTGGCGTCAGCTTGCGATCGACGCCGGAGAAGCGGTGCCGCGCGACGTGCGCCAGTTCTCGGGGCTGGTGTTGATGGGCGGGCCGATGAGCGTCAACGACGATCTGCCGTGGATCGCGCCGTTGCTCGAGCTGATTCGCGACGCCGTCAGGAACGACGTGCCTACCCTGGGCCATTGCCTGGGCGGACAACTCATGGCGAAGGCGTTCGGCGCCGAGGTCGCACGCAATGCGGGGAAGGAGATCGGCTGGGGCGAGGTGCGCGTGGCCGACAACGGCGTGGCGCGCGCGTGGTTCGGGGACCTGCTGGGCTTCGAGGCGTTTCACTGGCATGGCGAGACCTTCGCCGTCCCGCTCGGAGCGACGCGCGTGCTCGAGAGCGCGCATTGCGCCAACCAGGCTTTCGCTCTGGGCAAGCACTTCGGCATGCAGTGCCACGTCGAGATGACCGAGGACCTGATCGGGGCGTGGTGCCGCGCCGGTCGTCGCGAGATCGAAGACGCGGCGGCGAGCCCCGGCGTGCAGCCCGTGGCGCTGATCGAGCGCGAGCTCGGGCCGCGCCTGGAGCGGCTGCACCGCGTCGCCGAGCGCATCTACGACCGCTGGATCGAGGGGCTGGCAAGGGGTTAGCCGGACCCGATAGCGCCCGCCGCCCGGGGCGCCCGGGCGCGGAGCTGCTGGGCTCAGTCCCTGAAGTTGACGAACTGCAAGGGGACGTCGGCCACCGACTGGCGCACCAGCTGGATGGTCGACTGCAGGTCGTCCTTCTTGGCGCCGCTGATGCGCACCGCGTCGCCCTGGATCGACGCCTGCACCTTGATTTTCGCGTCCTTGACCAGCTTGACGATCTGCTTGGCGCGGTCGCTGGCGATACCGACCTTGACGGTCACGGCGCGCTTGACCTTGTCGCCGCCGATCTTCTCCAGCTCGCTCAGCTCCAGGCAGCGCACGTCGACGTTGCGCTTGGTCATCCTGCCGCGCAGCACGTCGGTCACCTGGCCGAGCTTGAACTCGTCGTCGGCGAACACCGTGAGCTGAAGCTCGTTCTGCTCCACGCGGGCGTCCGAGCCCTTGAAGTCGAAGCGGTTCGCGATTTCTTTGTTGGTCTGCTCGACCGCGTTCTTCACTTCCTGCTTGTCGACCTGCGAGACGATGTCGAACGACGGCATGGGGCCTCCCTGCGCTACCGGCTGTTGATACGCTGCAGCTTGTCGATCCAGCGCTGCGTGACGAATTTTATCCAGTCGAGGTCGGCGGGGCTGTCGTAGGCGGTGTACACCGACACGCTGAGCGCCTTGCCGCGCAGCAGCAGCCAAGTGGTGCTCGACAGCAGATAGTGCGGCTTTTCGCCGCGGCCGCCTTGCGGGGGCATGCGCGTGCCCTGCAGCACGCTGACGGCCTCGGGGCCCGAGCGCAGATCGGCGAGCAGGCTCGCCTGGCCGGCGGGCTGGCGGTCGAGGAATTTCGGGTAGTCGGCGCTGCCAGCCGGTTTGCCGAGGCCGTGCAGCGCTTCGCCGACGAGCGTGGCGAAATCGTCCAGGCTGACGCTTCGGCGCGCGAGGCTGCGCGGGACCACGGCGATCATGTAGCGGCGCATCGCGGGCTGGTCGCCGTTCATGAACGCGCGCAGGTCGCCGTCGGTGATCGCAAACAGCAGGATCCGGTTGGACGCCGAGGTCAGTGACTGGGCAAGCTCGTCGAGCCGCGGCGAGCCGAGAAAGCCGGTGTCGGCGAATCCGGGCGGTGCATCGAGCGCGACCTGGGTGCCGCCGAGCGGGACCAGGAAGGCGGCAGCGCGGACGGGAGCCGCTGCAATACTCAGGGCGAGCGCCGCGAGCGGAACGAGCCAGCGCGCGCGCGGCACCGTCATTGCCTCCTGCGGCGTGCCAGGTTCGCGGCGATGCGCATGCGCAGCGCGTTGAGGCGGATGAACCCGCCCGCGTCGGCCTGGTTGTAGGCGCCCGCGTCTTCCTCGAACGTCGCGATGCGCGGATCGAACAGCGAATCGCGCTTCGACGCGCGGCCGACCACCAGTACCGTGCCCTTGTAGAGCTTCACGCGTACCGTGCCGTTCACCGTGTGCTGCGAGGCGTCGATCAGGGCCTGCAGCAGCTGCCGCTCGGGGCTGAACCAGTAGCCGTTGTAGATCAGGCGCGCATAGCGCGGCATGAGGTCGTCCTTGAGCGCGAGCACCTCGCGATCGAGCGTGATCGACTCCATCGCCCGGTGCGCGCGCAGCATGATGCTGCCGCCGGGGGTCTCGTAGCAGCCGCGCGACTTCATCCCGACGTAGCGGTTCTCGACCATGTCCAGGCGTCCGATGCCGTGCTTGCCGCCCAGGCGATTGAGCTCGGCGAGCACTGCGGCGGCGCTCATGCGCCTGCCGTTGACCCCCACGATGTCGCCGCGCCGGTATTCGAGCTCGACGTGCTCGGGCCGGTTCGGCGCCTTCTCGGGCGACACCGTGATGCGCCACATCGAGTCTTCCGGCTCGAAATCGGGATCCTCGAGAATCCCCCCTTCGTACGAAATATGCAGCAGATTCGCGTCCATCGAGTAGGGCGCGCCGCCCTTTCTCTTCTTGCCCTCGACCGGGATGCCGTGCGTCTCGGCGTAGCGCAGCAGCTTCTCGCGCGAGGTGAGGTCCCATTCGCGCCACGGCGCGATGATCTTGACGTCCGGCATCAGCGCGTAGGCGCCCAGCTCGAAGCGCACCTGGTCGTTGCCCTTGCCGGTGGCGCCGTGCGAGATCGCGTCGGCGCCGGTCTTCCTGGCGATCTCGACCAGGTGCTTCGCGATCAGCGGCCGCGCGATCGAGGTGCCGAGCAGGTACTCGCCCTCGTACACCGCGTTGGCGCGGAACATCGGGAACACGAAGTCGCGCACGAACTCCTCGCGCAGGTCCTCGATGTAGATCTGCTTGACCCCGAGCTGCTTCGCCTTGCGGCGGGCGGGCTCGAGCTCCTCGCCCTGGCCGATGTCGGCGGTGAAGGTGACCACCTCGCAGCCGTAGACGTCCTGCAGCCACTTCAGGATCACCGAGGTATCGAGCCCGCCGGAGTAGGCGAGAACGACCTTGCGCGCCTTGACGGGCGCGACGTGCTTGACCTCTTGCTTGCGCTGCTTTGCCATCAGGGGTCCACTTTGCCCAGTAACAGGAATTCCAGGAGCGCTTTCTGCGCGTGCAGTCGGTTTTCGGCCTCGTCCCACACCACGCTCTGCGGGCCGTCGATCACGTCCGCCGCCACCTCTTCGCCGCGGTGGGCGGGCAGGCAGTGCATGAACAGGGCGTCCTTCTTCGCCACGCGCATCATGTCCGCGTCCACCTGCCAGTCCTCGAACGCGCGCCGGCGCACCTCGTTCTCGGCCTCGAAGCCCATGCTGGTCCAGACGTCGGTGGTCACCAGTTCCGCGCCGCGCGCGGCCTGCATCGGATCGGCGAACTCTTCGTAATGATCCGTGCCGTACAGGCCCGCGCGTTCGGGCTCGACTTCGTAGCCGGGCGGCGTGGACACGTGCACGTTGAAGTCGAACACCTCGGCCGCCTGCAGCCAGGTGTTGCAGACGTTGTTGGAGTCGCCGATCCAGGCCACCGTCCTGCCGCGAATCGAGCCGCGCTGTTCGATGAAGGTGTAGATGTCGGCCAGGATCTGGCACGGGTGGTACTCGTTGGTCAGGCCGTTGATCACCGGCACGCGCGAGTGGCCCGCGAAGCGCTCGATCACTTCCTGCTCGAAGGTGCGGATCATCACCACGTCGCACATGCGCGAGATCACCTGGGCGGCGTCTTCCACCGGCTCGCCGCGGCCGAGCTGCGAGTCGCGCGTGCTGAGGAAGATCGCGGCGCCGCCGAGCTGGTGCATGCCGGCCTCGAACGACAGCCGGGTGCGCGTCGATTGCTTCTCGAAGATCATCGCCAGCGTACGGTCCTCGAGCGGCCAGTAGCGCTCGTAGCGCTTGAAGCGCTGCTTGATCCAGCGCGTGCGCGCGAACAGGTGCTCGTACTCCTCGGACGACAGGTCCTTGAACTGCAGGTAGTGGCGCAGGAGCGGCATGCCTGCACTAGCGCGCGACGGCGGTCTGCGGCCGCGCCGCAGGCCGCGAGAGGAATTGCTTGACGATGGGGACCAGGGTCTCGACCACTTGCCGGCCCTCGGCCTCGCTCATCACCAGCGCGGGCAGCAGGCGGATCACGTCGTCGTCGGTGACGTTGAGGACCAGCCCGCGCTCGAGCGCGAGCCCGACCACCTCGCCGCAGGGCCGGTCGAGCTCGATGCCGATCATGAGGCCCATGCCGCGCACCTGGACCACGCCGGCCTCGCCCTTGAGCGCCGCGGCGAGACCGTCGCGCATGGCATCGCCCACCCGGCGCGCGTTGGCGAGCAGCCCTTCCTCGGTTACCGTGTCGATGGTGGTCAGCACCGCGCTGCAGGCGAGCGGATTGCCGCCGAAGGTCGAGCCGTGATTGCCGGGCTTGAACACACCGCTGGCGCGACCGCCGGTGACGCAGGCGCCCACGGCCACGCCCGAGCCCAGGCCCTTCGCCAGCGGCAGCACGTCGGGCAGGATGCCGGCATGCTGGTACACGAACCACTTTCCGGTGCGGCCAAGGCCGCATTGCACCTCGTCGAGCATCAGCAGCCACTCGTTGCGGTCGCACAGCTCGCGCAGGCCGCGCAGATACTCCATGCTCGCAAGGTTGATGCCGCCTTCTCCCTGAATCGGCTCGACCAGCACTGCGACCACGTTGCGGTTGTGCTTGGCGAGCTGGTTCACCGCCTCGAGGTCGTTGTGCGGCACGCGCACGAAGCCCGAGACGAGCGGCTCGAAGCCCGCCTGCACCTTGCGGCTACCGGTGGCCGAAAGCGTCGCGAGCGTGCGGCCGTGGAAGGACTTCTCCATGACCACGATGGCCGGCTCGTTGACCCCGCGCTCGTGGCCGTATTTGCGCGCGATCTTGATCGCCGCCTCGTTCGCCTCGCAGCCTGAATTGCAGAAGAATACCTCGTTCAGCCCGCTGATCGCGGCTATCCGGTCGGCGGCGGCCTCCTGCAGCGGGTTGCGGAACAGGTTCGAGATGTGCAGCACGCGCGCGGCCTGCTCGCTCAGTGCGCGCATTAGGCGCGGATGGTTGTGGCCGAGCGTATTCACCGCGATGCCGGCGAGCGCGTCGAGGTATTGCTTGCCGGACTCGTCCCACAGCCAGACGCCCTGGCCGCGCACGAACGCGACCGGCTGGCGCGCGTAGGTATTCATCACATGGGACATGGACCTTCCTCCCCGTGCAACGCGGGGGCGGGAAGCGCCCGGCCCCGCACGCCCAAATGCAAAACGGCGGTCGCAGCCGCCGTTTGCGGAATGCTATCACACACGCGGCGGGCATGTGGCCGACCCGGCGCGTTGCGGCGCCGCGCTAGCCGATGCGCCGCAGCCCCTTTTCCTCGGCGGCCTTGAGCACCCGCACGCACGGCAGGTAGCCCTCGTACACCACCCCGTGCAACTCCATCTTGCGCTGCGAGCGCAGCAGGTCGCCGAGGTACTGCGCCACGTCCGCCCGGATGACCTGTCCGGGCACCAGCACCGGGATCCCGGGCGGATAAGGCACGATCTGGTCGGCGCACACGCGATGGGCGAGGGCCTTGTTGACGCGCTCGCGCTCATCGAACACCGGCACCAGCTCGCCGCCGCAGTAGTACGCGTCGCGCGGCAGGTAGCGCAGGTGGGTGAATCCCGGGATCTCGGCGGTCTTTACCAGGCGGCGCGGCGCGCGGCCCTCGCGTGCGATGCGCATCAGCGCGTCGTAGAGCCGCGACACCTTGGAGCGCGTGGTGCCGATGGTCAGCAGCAGGGTGAGCGTATTGAAGGTCGATTTCTCGACCTGGATGTTGTAGCGCTCGAACAGCTCCCGCTGCAGGTCCTCGACCGTGTAGCCGCAGCCCGAAACGTCGATTGTCACCTTGGTGGGATCGAGCCGGATGCCGTCGTCCTTCACCTCGTCGGGCAAAAGATCGTCGAGCTCGAGCACCCGGAACACGCGCGTCGAGTTGATCTGCTCGCGCAGCTCCTGGGCGAGCAGCAGGGTCCTGGACAGCAGCTTGTAGCCCTCCATCACCGCCTGCTTGCGCCCGACGTCGAGGCTCGCGATCAGGCCGTACTGCGGCGAGGTGGAGGTGTGCATGTTGAAATTCTCGCGGAACAGATGCTCCTTGAAGTCCGGGTCGTTGACGTGAATCATCGACGCCTGCGAGAAGGCCGATAGCACCTTGTGCGTCGATTGCGTGGCGTAGTCGGCGCCGGCCTCGAGCGCGGTGGGCCGGAACTCCGGGTGAAAGCGCGCGAAGCCGTACCAGGCCTCGTCGATGATCACCTTGATGCCCTTTTCGTGCGCCGCCTCGACGATCGGACCGAGGTCGTAGCGCAGCCCGTCGTAGGTGCACGAGGTCAGGATCAGAGCCTCGGCGTCGGTGTGCTTCTCGATGGCCTCGAAGACGGTCCTCTTCGGCACCGGGCCGTACAGGCCGTACTTGTGGTTGAGAGCCGAATCGAGATAGATCGGGTGCGCGCCGGAGAGCACCACGCCGTGGTGCACGCTTTTGTGGCAGTTGCGGTCGAGCAGCAGCTTCTCGCCCGGGGCGAGCAGGGTCTGGAAAATCACCTTGTTCGCGGTCGAGGTTCCATTGGTGGCGAAGAACGTGCGCCGCGCGCCGAACGCCTTGGCGGCCATGGCCTGCGCCTCGGCGATCACCCCCTTGGGCTCCATCAGCGAGTCGAGCATCGGCACCGACACCGACAGGTCGGCGTCGAACACGTGCTCGCCCATGAACTCGTAGAAATCGTTCACCCAGGGGCTGCCGCGCAGCGACTCGCCCGAGGAGTGCCCCGGTGTGTGCCACTGGTCCTTCGCCATCCAGACGTAGTTCTTCAGCTGGTCGTAGAACGGGGTGCGGGCCTTTTCCTGGATCTGCGCGTTGAGGATGCGGTAAATGCCGCGGTAGTCGCGCTCCTCGCGGTAGAAGTAGCCGTCGACCGCTTCGGTGAACAGCGCGTCGACGACGTCGTCTTCCTTCTCCTGCGCGATCAGTATGTACACGTCCAGCTCGGGTCGGAAGCGCGTAATGCGCTGCACCAGCGCGAGCGCCGACATCTGCAGCTTCTTGCGGGTGCCGTTCTTCCTGCCTGGCAGCGAGTACAGCGTGTCGTCGACCAGCACCGCCTGCAGGTCACCGTCCGACTCGATCGCGCCAAGCGCTTCCTTGGCGGTGGTGACCCCGTTGAAGTTGATGCCGAGCGGGTTGTCGAGCGAGCGCGCTGCCGCGTTGAGGCCTTTCACGAACTCGCGCAGCACGAGCTGCTCGTCGTTGATGACGAGAACGCGGCTGACGGGCTTGGTCATGGAGTGCGGGATGCGAGAGCCGGGCGCCCCTGGGCAGGCGCGAAAGATGGGCTAAAAGCGGCTCAAAAGCAAGGGCCGCGCGCCGCCGTTGCTATAATCCGCGACGCCTTTACGCGCTCCGCTCGCGAAACCAGGCCGCCCGGTGATGATCGGCAACTACGTTGCTCAGTGTGTTGCGCCCGCCGCTGCGGTTGCGGGTGCGGGTGCGCGAGGATGGCGCATGGGCGCGTGTTGCGCCGAAGTGTCGCGTGGCGCGGGAGTTGCGCGCACGGCTCGGGTGCGGGAAAGGGTAGGCGTAGGGGCATGCCGCCGGGGGCGGCGGTCGACTGGTGCAAGCGTGACGCGGGGCGCCGCCTGCACCGCACTTCGCGTTACTGCATCGTCTTGACGGCGTGAGCCAGGCGGCTCTTGTGGCGCGCGGCGGCGTTTCGATGCAGGATGCCCTTCGCCGTCACGCGGTCGATCGTGCCTTGGGACTTCGTGAGCACGGTGGCGGCGGCGGTCTTGTCTCCCGAGGCGACTGCTTTTTTCACGTTCTTGATGGCGGTGCGCACGCTGGTGCGCAGTCCGAGATTGTGGCCGCGGCGTTGGTCGGCCTGCCGGGCGCGCTTGCGTGCCGATTTGATATTGGCCATGGTGTGAGACCGGTTGCGAAAAAGGCGCGCATTGTAACGGCTAAGGGCGCGACGCGCAAGGCAAAATCAGGCCCGCCGAGACTTGCGCGGCGCGTTGCCTGGTGGCGCCCGTGCGCCTGTGGCCACGGATGCGGCCGCGCGGGAGGGCGACAGGCGCGGACGTCACCGGGACATGGAAAGCACGGCCATGAGCGCCCGTCACAGGGGAAGCACAGGCATGAGCCTGTCACAAAGGTGGCGCAGGCATGAGCCTGCTTAGGGCCTTGGCCACGATCAGCAGCATGACGTTCCTGTCGCGCGTGCTGGGATTCGTGCGCGACTTCTTCCTCGCGCGGGTGTTCGGCGCCGGGGTTGCCACCGACGCGTTCCTGGTGGCCTTTCGCATCCCGAACCTGCTGCGGCGGTTGTTTGCCGAAGGCGCCTTTTCGCAGGCATTCGTGCCGATCCTCGCCGAATACCGCAACCGCCAGTCGGCCGAGGACACGCGCACGCTCGTCGATTGCGTCGCCACCGCCCTGTTCCTGGCGGTCGTGGCCGCCGCCGCGCTCGGCATGCTCGCGGCGCCGCTCGTCGTCTACATCTCCGCACCGGGCTTTGCGGCGCAACCCGAGAAGTTCGCGCTGACGGTGGCATTGCTGCGCGTCACGTTTCCGTACATCGGCTTCATCTCTCTGGTGGCACTGGCCGCCGGGGTCCTTAACACCTGGAGCCGGTTCGCGGTGCCGGCCTTCACGCCGGTGCTGCTCAACGTTTCGCTCATCGTGGCCGCGGTGTTCGCCGCGCCTTACTTCCACCCCCCGGTGGTCGCGCTCGCCTGGGCCGTGTTGGTGGGCGGTGCGCTGCAGCTGGCCTTCCAGCTGCCGTTCCTCGCCCGGCTCGGCATGGCACCGCGCTGGCGCTTCAACCTCAGGCACCCGGGCGTGGGGCGCATCCTCAAGCTGATGGCACCGGCGCTCTTCGGCGTGTCGATCAGCCAGCTGTCGATGCTCATCAACACCATCTTCGCCTCGTTTCTCGTATCCGGCAGCGTGTCCTGGCTGTACTACGCCGACCGGATGATGGAGTTTCCGGCAGGCATGCTGGGGGCGGCGCTCGGCACGATCCTGCTGCCCAGCCTGTCCAGGTATCACGCGAATGGCGCGCCGCAGGAGTACAGCAAATTGCTTGACTGGGGCTTGCGCGTGACGCTGCTGCTCGCGGTCCCCGCCGCCGCCGCGCTCGCGGTGCTGGCGATGCCGTTGATCGCGACCTTGTTTCACTATGGCCGCTTCAACGCCGAGGACGCATGGATGACGCGCCGCGCGCTGATGGCCTACAGTCTGGGGCTGGTCGGCATGATCCTGGTGAAAATCCTCGCCCCGGGCTTCTATGCGCGCCAGAATATCGTCACGCCGGTGAAGATCGGCATCCTGACGCTGGCCGCAACCCAGGCGATGAACCTCGCCTTCATCTTCCCGCTCAAGCATGCGGGCCTCGCGCTCGCCACCGGCATGGGCGCGTGCCTCAACGCCACCCTGCTGTACCGCTACCTGCGCCGGCACGGTGCCTACCTGCCGCAGCCCGGCTGGCTCGCGTTCTCCGCCAAGGTGCTCGTCGCAGTGGCGGCGATGGCGGCCGTGCTTTACTGGGCGATGGGCAGCGCGCAATGGTGGCTGCAGGCCGGCTGGCGCGCCAAGGTGCCGGCGCTCGCCGGCCTGGTGCTGCTCGGCGTGGCCGTCTACGGGCTGTGCCTCCTCGCGCTGGGCTTGCGTGTGCGGCACTTCTCGCGCCGGGGCGCGGCGTGACCGCCCAACTGGGGTCCTTCGCCGCGCTGCTTGAGGGCCCGGACGCGCGCATCGATCTGGCGCGCGCCTGCCTGATGCTCGCCGGCGATGCCTATCCCGGACTCGACGTTGAGCGCTATCTCGGCGATCTGGAGCGGCTGGCGCTGCGCTTGCGCCGGCGCCTGCCGCAAGGCTGCGTCGCGGGGGACATGGTGATCGCGCTCAACCGCTTCCTGTTCGACGACCTCGGCTACTGGGGCAACACCGACGACTACTACGACCCGGGCAACAGCTACCTGAACGAGGTCATGGACCGCAAGACCGGCATCCCGATCACGCTTTCGATCCTGTACATGGAGATCGGCCGGCGCATCGGATTGCCGCTCGAAGGAGTGTCGTTTCCGGGGCACTTCCTGGTCCGGCTGCGGCTGCGCGGAAACCTGCTGGTGCTCGATCCGTTCCTGGGCGGTGCGCCGCAGTCGGACGGCGAGCTGCGCGAGCGGCTCGAACGCGTCATCCCTGCGGGCGCCACGGGCGGCCTGCCGGTCTCGCAGCTGCCGCTCGAGCAGTTCCTCGAGCCGGCCGGCAACCGCCAGATCCTGGCGCGCGTCCTGCGCAACCTGAAGAGCATCTATCTCGAGACCGACCAGCCCGAGCGCCTGCTCGACGTGCTCAACCGCATGCTGCTGGTCGCGCCCGAAGCAAGCGCCGAGCTGCGCGACCGCGGCTCGCTCTACGAGCGGCTCGAGTGCTGGCGTCCTGCCCTGCAGGATCTCTCCGACTACCTGAATCGCGAGCCGGAGGCGGCCGACAGCGAGGCCGTGCGCGTCAAGGTGGTGCGGCTGGCAGCGCTTTGCGCCCGCTTGAATTAATAAGCGTGACTACACCCCTTTTGTCGCCAGCTGCTTCGCTGTAAGTCAGCTTGACAATATAGGTATCTTCGCCTACGCTGCCGACCCATCTTGGGCAGGATGGAGATGCGGCAGCGATGGGGGCGTATTTCGGATCGAAGGCGACCTCGGGTTTGTGCCAGCCGATTATCGCGCTGATGCCGCCGCATGACACCTACATCGAGACCCACCTCGGCGGCGGGGCGATTATGCGGCGCAAGCCCTCGGCGCTGCGCAATATCGGGATCGACCTGAACCGGCGGGCGCTGGAGCGGTTCCAATGCGCTTATCCGGTGGAGTTGGTGCACGGCTGCGCGCACCGGTTCCTGGCCGAGCATGATTATCGAGGCCGGGAACTGATCTACTGCGACCCGCCGTATCTGCACGCGACCCGCAGCTCCAGCCGGCGCTATCGCTTTGACTACGAAGAACAGGACCACCTGGAACTGCTCACGTTGCTCAAGAAGCTGCCGTGCCAGGTGATTGTCTCGGGCTACCCCTCGGGGCTTTACGATGAATGCCTGGCGGGTTGGCAGAGCCTGGAGCTTCAGGTGATGAACCAGGGCGGCGTGCGCACCGAGAAGCTGTGGTTCAACTTCACGCCCGATCGGGTGCATTGGGCGAATTACGCCGGCAAGAACCACACTGCCCGGCAGTGCATCCGGCGCAAGGCCCAGAGCTGGGGACGGCGCTACCAAGCGTTGCCGCGGGGCGAGCGCCTTGCGGTGTTGGCGGCCCTGATGGCCGTCGAGGCCGACCGCTAGTCGCCGCGGCAGCTGCTCGTGGTGAGCGTCAACAAAGAGTCCCTGCGTGAGCAGTTCGGCGCGCTCCAAGGCCGCTTCGCGCAGCTGTGCGCCGATGGCAAGATCACGGCCGAAAGCCGCGCCCTGGTCGAGGCCCTGCTGATGCTACTGAAAGTGCTCATGGCGGTGTTCATGGAGAAGAACACCCCAAAGAGCAGCACCAACTCCAGCAAACCGGCCTCGCAAACCCCGAAGGACGACACGGCGATCACCCGGCCTGGCACCCACCGCAAAGGCAAGGTGAGGGACCGGCGCAATGCCTCGCGTTTGGCCGTCGCATGGCAAATTTCGCTACAATTCATAATTTTAAGCGCGCCCGATGGTCGTCACGCATGGTTCCGTCGCCGCAAGCCGGGGCCGCGTTGCCCTGACCGTCGGCAATTTCGACGGCGTGCACCGCGGCCATCAGGCGATGCTCGAGTGGCTGGTCGCCAAAGCTCGCGAGCTGGGCCTTCCTTCCGGGGCCCTCACGTTCGAACCGCATCCGCGCGAATTCTTCTCACCCGCATCGGCGCCCGCGCGCCTGACGCGGCTGCGCGAAAAGCTGGAGCGGATGGCGGCTGCCGGCGTGGAGCGTGTGCACGTCGCCCGCTTCGACGGGCGGCTCGCGGCGATGCCCGCGGAGCGCTTCGTCGAGGACATTCTGGTACGTGCGCTCGGCGCGCGCTGGCTGCTGGTGGGACACGACTTCCGCTTCGGCGCGAAGCGCGGAGGTGACTTCGCGCTGCTCGAGAGCGCGGGACGGCGGCTCGGTTTCGGGCTCGAGGCGATGCCCGAGGTGCGGCTCGACGGCGAGCGCGTGTCCAGCTCGGCGGTGCGCGCCGCGCTCGATGCCGGGGAACTGGAGCGCGCGGCGCGGCTGCTCGGCCGGAGCTACTCGATCAGCGGGCGCGTGGCGCACGGCGCGAAGCTTGGTCGCTCGCTCGGGTTCCCGACGGCGAACATCGTGCTGCCGCGGCGCCCGCCGCTCGCGGGCGTGTATGTCATTGAGTGCTGCGGCGCGGACAGCGGAGACGCGCTGCGCTGGCTGCCAGGCGTGGCGAGCGTCGGGCGCCGGCCGACGGTGAACGAGCTCGTCGCCCCGCTGCTGGAAGTGCATCTGTTCGACTTCGAGGCGGCGCTCTACGGCAGGCATCTCAAGGTACGCTTTCTCGCCAAGCTGCGCGACGAGGCGAAATACCCGGACCTCGGGGAGCTGCGCGAGGCGATCGCGCGCGACGTCGCGCAGGCAAAGGAATATTTCTCGGAACATGGCTGACTACAAGAACACCCTCAACCTGCCGGACACCCCTTTCCCGATGCGCGGCGACCTCGCCAGGCGCGAGCCGCAATGGGTCGCGGACTGGCACGAGAAGGGGGTCTACCGTCGCCTGCGCCAGATCGCGAAGGGGCGTCCGCGCTTCGTGCTGCACGACGGCCCGCCGTACGCCAACGGCGACATCCACATCGGGCATGCGGTCAACAAGATCCTCAAGGACATCATCGTCAAGTCGAGGTCGCTGGCCGGCTTCGACGCGCCGTACGTGCCCGGCTGGGACTGCCACGGCATGCCGATCGAGGTGCGGATCGAGAAGCAGTATGGCAAGCACCTGTCGGCCGAGGAGACGCAGCGCCTGTGCCGCGCCTACGCCCAAGAGCAGATCGAGCGGCAGAAGAAGGACTTCCAGCGCCTCGGCGTGTTGGGCGACTGGGACCACCCGTACCTCACGATGGCCTTCAAGAACGAGGCCGACGAGATCCGGGCGCTCGGCATGCTGCTCGCCAAGGGCTACGTGTACCGGGGGCTGAAGCCGGTCAACTGGTGCTTTGACTGCGGCTCCGCGCTCGCCGAGGCCGAGATCGAGTACGAGGACCGCAAGGATCCGGCGATCGACGTCGGATTTGCATTCGCCGAGCCGGACAAGGTGGCGCGCGCGTTCGGTCTGGCGCGGCTGCCCGACAAGCCCGGCTACGCGGTGATCTGGACCACGACGCCGTGGACGATTCCGGCCAACCAGGCGCTGAACGTGCATCCGGAGTTCACCTATCACCTGGTGGACACCGGGCGCGGCCTGCTGCTCCTTGCCGCCGAGCTCGAGGAGCAGTGTCTGGAGCGCTATCAGCTCTCCGGCCGCGCGCTCGGCTCTTGCAAGGGCGCGGCGCTGGAGCACATCGCGTTTCGGCACCCGTTCTACGAGCGCACTGCGCCGATCTATCTCGGGGACTACGTGACGCTCGACACGGGCACCGGCATCGTACACTCGGCGCCGGCCTACGGCGTCGAGGACTTCGAGTCCTGCCGCCGCTACGGCATGAAGGACGACGAGATCCTCACGCCCGTGCAGGGCGACGGCCACTACGTGAAGTCGTTGCCGCTGTTTGGTGGCCGCATGATCTGGGACGCGAACCTCGAGGTCGTCGCCGAGATCGAGCGCCGCGGGGCGCTGTTCGCAAAGCAGGACTACGTCCACAGCTACATGCATTGCTGGCGCCACAAGACCGCGGTGATCCTGCGCGCCACGGTGCAGTGGTTCGCCGGCATGGACGCGGTGCCCGGCTGGGAAGGAGTCCAGCCGGGCGAGACGCTGCGCACTACCGCGCTGCGCGGCGTCGACAACACCCAGTTCTTCCCGGCCTGGGGCCAGGCGCGGCTGCGTGGGATGATTGCCAACCGTCCCGACTGGACGCTGTCGCGCCAGCGCCAGTGGGGAGTGCCGATGCCGTTCTTCGTGCACAAGGAGACCGGGGCGCTGCATCCCGAGACCCTCGAGCTGCTCGAAGCGGTGGCAATGAGGGTGGAGGAGGGCGGCATCGAAGCGTGGCAAAAGCTCGATCCGCGCGAGCTGCTCGGAAGCGAGGCGGCGCACTACGATAAGGTGAAGGACACGCTCGACGTGTGGTTCGACTCGGGCTCGACGCACTTCACCGTGCTGCGCGGCTCGCACGCCGCGCAAACGGCTTTCCCGGCCGACCTGTACCTCGAGGGCTCCGACCAGCATCGCGGCTGGTTCCACTCCTCGCTGCTGGTGTCGTGCATGATGAACGGCGTGCCGCCCTACAAGGGGCTGCTCACCCACGGCTTCGCGGTCGATGGTCAGGGCCGCAAGATGTCCAAGTCCAAGGGCAACGTGATCGTCCCGCAGGAGGTGGCCGGCACCCTGGGGGCCGAGATCCTGCGCCTGTGGGTGGCGAGCACCGACTACTCGGGCGAGCTGTCAATCTCGAACGAGATCCTCAAGCGCGTGGTCGAGGGTTACCGCCGCATCCGCAACACGCTGCGCTTCCTGCTCGCCAACACTTCCGACTTCGACCCCGAGCGGCACGCGGTGCCGCTCGGGGAGATGCTCGAGATCGACCGCTACGCGCTCGCCCTCGCGGCGAAGCTACAGGCGGCGCTCGAGGAGGACTATGCCCGCTACCAGTTCCATCTCGTGGCGCAGAAGCTGCAGACGTTCTGTTCCGAGGATCTGGGTGCGTTCTATCTCGATATTCTCAAGGACCGCCTGTACACCTGCGGCGCGCAATCGCACGCGCGCCGCTCGGCGCAGACCGCGCTGTGGCACATCACGCACGGTGTGGTACGGCTGATGGCCCCGATCCTGTCGTTTACCGCCGAGGAGCTGTGGCCGGCGTTCACCGGCAGGCAGGACGACAGCGTGTTCTTCCACACCTGGCATCCTCTGCCGGCGGTGCCGGACGGGGCGGCGTTGCTGGCGCGCTGGGGGCGGCTGCGCGAGCTGCGCAATCCGGTGCGCAAGAAAATCGAGGCGCTGCGCGCCTCCGGCCAGGTCGGCTCGTCGCTGCAGGCCGAGGTGGAGCTGCGCGTTGACGGCGCCGATTACGAGCTGCTGGCGAGCCTCGGCGAAGACCTGAAGTTCGTGCTGCTGACCTCGGCAGCGCGCGTTGAGCGGGCGGCTGGTCGCGAGGACGAGAGCGTCGCGGTCGCTGCCAGCACGCACGCCAAGTGCGGGCGCTGCTGGCACTACCGCGCCGACGTCGGCGCCAGCCCCGGGCATCCCGACCTGTGCGGGCGCTGCATCGAAAACCTGCACGGCGCGGGCGAGACGCGCAAGCATGCGTAATGCGTATCGCTGGTTCGCGCTGGCCGCGGCGGTCGTCGCCGCCGACCAGCTCACCAAGTGGCTGCTGCAGGCCGCCTTGCGCCCCGGGGAGCGCTACCCGGTGACCGGGTTCTTCAACCTGGTGCTCGTCTTCAACAGGGGCGCGGCCTTCAGCCTGCTCGCGCGCGCGCCGGGATGGCAAACGCCGCTGTTCGCGGCGATCGCCGTGGCCGCCATCGTCGTCGTTTCGGTGCTGCTGCTGCGCACGCCGGAGCGGCGCCTGTACTGTGCCGGGCTGGCGCTGATCCTCGGCGGCGCGATCGGCAACCTGATCGATCGCCTGCACTACGGCTACGTGGTCGATTTCCTCGACTTGCACGCGCTCGGCTGGCACTGGCCGGCGTTCAACGCCGCCGATTCGGCGATTACCGTCGGCGCGGCACTGCTGATCCTGGACAGCTTCGTGCACGCCAGACGCTCAAGCGATGAGCGCGCCTGACGGGCTGCCGCGGCTGCTGAAGGCGCTTGCCTTCGCGGCCCGCAAGCACCGCGACCAGCGGCGCAAGGACGCCGAGGCCTCGCCGTATATCAACCACCCGATCGCGCTCGCCGACCTGCTGGTGAACGAGGGCGGCGTGCACGACCTCGAGGTGCTGTGCGCCGCGCTGCTGCACGACACCATCGAGGACACAGCCACCACGGGCGCGGAGCTGGAAGCCGAGTTCGGTGCGCGCATCGCCGGGATCGTGGCCGCGGTGAGCGACGACAAGGCGTTGCCCAAGGCGGAAAGAAAGCGCGCCCAGGTCGAGCACGCCGCGCAGCTGCGCGCAAGCCGCGCCGGGATGCCGCGCGACCTCGGGCACGCCGCGATGCTGGTCAAGCTTGCCGACAAGATCTGCAATCTGCGCGACGTGGACGAGCACCCGCCGACCAGCTGGGACCGTGCGCGCCGGCGCGAGTATTTCGACTGGGCGAAGCAGGTGGTCGACCAGCTGCGCGGCACGCATCCGCGGCTCGAGCAGGTCTTCGATGCCGCCTACGCGAGGCGACCGGAATGAGCGCGGGCGGCGGCGGCCTCGTTACGCTGCACTACCGCCTGAGCCTGGAGCACGGCGATGAGCTGCTATCGACCTTTGACGCTGCGCCTGCCACGCTGGCGCTGGGCACGGGCGAGCTGGCCCCGGGCCTGGAGCGCTGCGTCGAGCAGGCCGAGCCTGGCAAGCGCTACGTGTTCCTGCTCGAGCCCGGGCAGGCGTTCGGCGAGCGGCGCGAGGAGCTGCTGCAGGCGCTGCCCCGTAGCGCGTTTCCCGCCGACATGGCGCTCGCGCCGGGCGAGGCGGTGGAATTTGCCGGTCCCGAGGGCGATGCGCACCTGGGGATCGTGCTCGAGGCGGGCGAGGACCAGGTGCGGGTGGATTTCAACCACCCGCTCGCCGGGCGGCGCCTGCGCTTCGAGCTCGAGGTGATTTCCGTCCTGTGAGGGCTGCGCGCCAAGACCCTGCGCGGCGCGCGGCTTTCGCAACGGCTGCCGCAAGTGGCAAGATGGCGGCATGACTGAGATGGAAGTACTGCTAGCAAAGCCGCGCGGCTTCTGCGCCGGAGTGGAGCGCGCGATCGAGATCGTGGAGCACGCCCTCGAGCAGTTCGGGGCGCCGATCTACGTGCGCCACGAGATCGTGCACAACCGCCACGTGGTGGAGCACCTGCGCGCCCGCGGTGCGGTGTTCGTCGACGAGTTGGACGAGGTGCCGGGCGGCGGCATCGTGATCTTCAGCGCGCACGGGGTGTCGCAGGCGGTGCGGCGCGCCGCCAAGGCGCGTGGGCTCAAGGTGTTCGACGCCACCTGCCCGCTGGTCACCAAGGTGCACGTCGAGGTGGCCAAGATGCTGCGCGCCGGCTACGAGATCGTGATGATCGGCCACCGCGGCCATCCCGAGGCCGAGGGCACCATGGGTCAGGCCGCCCGCGGCATGCACCTGGTCGAATCGATCGCCGACGCGGCGCAGCTCGCCGTGAACGATCCGGACAAGCTTGCCTACGTGACCCAGACCACGCTCTCGGTCGATGACGCGTCGGCCATCGTCGCGGCGCTGAAGGCGCGCTTTCCCGCGATCCGCGGGCCGAAGACGGACGACATCTGCTACGCCACGCAAAACCGCCAGGACGCGGTGAAGCTGATGGCGCCGCGCTGCGAGGTGGTGATCGTGGTCGGTTCGCCCAACAGCTCGAACTCCAATCGGCTGCGCGAGGTGGCGCGCAACATGGGTGCCGAGGCTTACATGGTTGACAGCGCCGCGGACCTGCGTCCGGAGTGGGTCGCCGGCAAGCGCCGCGTCGGGGTGAGCGCGGGCGCGTCGGCGCCCGAAGTGCTGGTCGAGGAGCTGATCGCGCGGCTCAGGCAGCTCGGGGCCACCCACGTGCGGCAACTCGAGGGCATTACCGAGAACGTGGCCTTCACCCTGCCGCGCGAGCTCACGCATCGCGCGCCCCCGGCCTCCTAGGGCGTCGCCGCGAACGCGCGCCGCGGCTTTTGGCCGGCGGCGCGTCTCGACGGGTCGATCGCGGGCGGCACTGACCCTGGGAGTCCGCCGCCCGCCTCGCCTCGCTTACTGCGAGATCAGCTCGCGCCAGGATACCCGGCGGCCCTGCACGTTGTTGGGCGAGACCGGCGTGGTCTGCGTGAGCTGCTGGTTGTCCGCGGTGGTGACGATGGTCTTCACGTCGCCACCGGGCAGCTTGACCACGTTGATGCCGACCACCAGCGAGGCCGCGATCTGCGTGCTTACCATGTTGGCGGTGGCGCCCTGGATGAAGCTCCCCGTTTTGTAGTCGAAGAAGTTGATCCAGCCCGAGCCGCCCGCGACGCAGGTGTCGGAGGACGGTACGTTGGATGCGACCACCAGCGTGCCGAGTTGCAGCTGCGGATCGACGTTAACGCGCTCGCCGCTGTCGGGCAGGTCGACCCACCACCCATCCTGCGCGTTCAAGTCCACCGCGTTGCTCGTCGCGGTGCGTTGCGGAGGCGCGGAGCCGGGGATGGCGGTCAGCGTCTGCTGCACGAACTGGCCCGAGGTGCGCACGTCCGGCAGCGGCGTCGAGCTCAGAGTGTCCTTCAGCGCGTAGACCGATTGCACCTGCGTGCTGCTTTCGTCGCTGACGCCGAGCAGCCGCCCCGTGGCCACGTACACGACGTCGAAGTTGTCGACCGACGCGAGCTCGGGCCGGGTGGTGAGGGGCTGCGGGTTGCCCGACGGATCGGTGAGCGTTTCGAGCTTGAACGCAGTGCCCGGAAACGTGTTGAGCTGGAAGCGCCACACGTTGCCCTTGAGGTCGACCCCGTACACCTGCTGCGCGGTGTTGTCGTAATACGCGCTGTTCACCCAGGCGTTGATGTGGTTCAGCCCGCTCGGGTCGACCGTGCCGGACACGCACGGCGAGGTGGTGCTCACGCCGTCGCAGCCCACGCCGGTGCCGATGCGCTCGAGGATCGCCCCGGTCTGCACGTCGAGCACGTACAGGTAGCCCTGTCCGTTGCCTGGGTTGACGTTGTTGTAGCCCGAGGTGACGAGCACCACCCAGCGGCCGTCGTACGGGCTCTTGACGATCAGCGGATTGCCGAAGCTGTAGCCGAGGTTGCAGTCCTGGAAGTAGCTGCCGCTGTCGGCCTGCGCGTCGGACAGGCAGGGTGTGCTCGCGTTGGCGCTGAATTCCCACAGCCCCTTCGGGTTGTTCGGATCGGTAACGTCGAGCGCGTAGTAGCCGCGCCCGCCGCCGTTCAGCCCGGCGACGATTATCGTGTGCCAGCTCGCCACCGAGGGACACTTGGTGGTGGCCGTTTCTCCGAAACACACATCGCCGACCGTCGGCGAGCCGTCGGTGTAGTACTGGTGCGCGTACGGGATGTCGGCCAGGTTCTCCAGCTGGGGCAGGAGCATCGACGGAATGTATGCCCAGCGCTCGGAGCCTTGCCCGTTGGTGGGACTGGTGACCAGCGTGCCGGTGAAGGTGTCATCCGACGTCGCGATGGTCGCGATGCCGCCGGTCTGGTAATAGACCTCGCCGCTCGGCCCCTGGGTGTTGAAGGCGTGCAGCATGCCGTCGTTGGCCGCGGCGAATACGGTGCCCGCGCGCGTTCCGGTAGCGCCGTTGGTGCTGGCCGCGAACGTCTGGTAGTACTGGTCCTGCCCCCCGGCGTACGAGCCGCTGTCGTAGCCGAACGGCGCCACCTTCACGTAGGCCGGCTGCGCGTCCACGATGTCCCCGAGCAGGTGGTCGCGCGGGCGGTACAGGTCGGTGGTCGCGGTGCCGCCGGTCGACTCGTTGGTCGGGTCGCCGCGCAGGTAGTCCACCAGGTTGTCCGGCGTGGCCGAGGTGTTGCGGCCGCTGCCGTCGCTCGCCCAGGCGGCCGCCTGGGGCAGCGTGAGCGGGTTGAAGTAGGCCATCTGCGCTGTGGACAGCTCGGCGCCGTCACTGCAGCCCGGGTAGTTGCCCGTGGCGTAGGCACCCGGCCAGCAGAAGCTCTCCAGCAGGTTGCCGTTCTGGCCGCTGCCCGCCGTGGTGTCCGTCGGGTCGAAGGTGTAGATGTTGCGGTCGTATTGCGTGCGCTGGTCGAGCAGCGCCTGCGCCGACCACAGCTCGCGCGAGGCCACGATCCCGGTGCTGAGGTCGATGGTGCGTGCCGTGAGGTCGCCCGTCCACACCACCGTCTGGTATTGGGCGGTGAAGGCGAAGTTGTCGCCCGCGACCGGCTGCAGGTTCGAGGTGGCCGCGGCGGCGCCCGCGCCGACGCGCGAGCTGACGTTGGACAGCGTCGAGTTGATGGCGTTGGACAACGAGACCGGGTCCTTGGCGGTGAAGAACTGGCCGTGGCCGTCGACTGCGGCGTGCCACAGGTCGTCGAGCGCGCTCGGCGAGTCGGCTGTTGGCACCGGCCAGTTCAGGCTGCCTTGCTTGATGCTGAAGAAGTCGCCGCTGGTCTCGGTCAGGTAGTTCGCGTCGAAGTTGAGCAGGCCGGATTGGCCGATGATGACGCCGAAAAAGTCCATGTGCTGCTGCGGGTTCGGGTCGGTCTGGGTCGTCGGCACTTCGTTGGGGAGGTCCGGCCGCAGGTCCGTCTGGTAGTAATACATGGCGGTGTCGGCGAGCGTGTTGGTCGACCCCGACAGGCCGCCGTCGTAGGCGCCGATGGCGCGCGTGTGGTAGCCAGAATCGGTGTTGTCCTGGTTGCCGATCGAGCCGCCGCTGAGGGTCTGTCCCGCGTTGCCGTTCCAGTAGCCGTCGGTCACCAGCACGGTGTAGTTGGGCTGGCAGGCGACCTCGATCGGGCTGGCTCCCATGCCGTTGGCCAGGCGCGGCGTGGAGGTGCTGCCGAGGCCGGCGAGGTACTGGCCGACGCGCGACACCGCCTCGCGCAAGGGGGTGCCGCTGTTGGCCTCGGCCGCGTACAAGTGTTGGTACCACAGGTCCTTCTGGTTGCCGGCGCCCGAGGTGAAGTCGTCGATCGCGAGGAACGCGCTCGAGCTCACCGGGTTGCCCGGATTGATGGTGATGAAGCCGACCCGGAAGGCGCTGGTTAGAGCGGCGAACGCGCGCCCGATCGCGGTCTTCGCCATCTCGTTGCGCGTGCGGTAATACGCATACCAGTTGGCGAAGTTGGTCATCTCCTCGGCATAGGTGCAGGTGCTCACCGCCGCGCAATCGGTCCGCCCCGGGTATTTGGGATAGGTCGCGGGGATCGAGTCGGTCGGCGGATCGAGGTAGGGGACGATGCTGGTGCGCACGAACGTGCCGACGCCGGTGCGGATCAGGCCGGTGGCCGTGTTCGCGCCGCCGCTCATGCTGGTCGTCGTCGTCGCGATGCCGCCGATGGTCGTCCCGCCCGCCATGGTCGAGTTCACGGTTGACGAGTTGCTGCCGTTGGTGCTCATGTTGTTCTGCTGCAGCGCGATGGTCGTGCCATTGCCCGAAGCGCCGGTGCCGGACGGGGCGATGATCGTGACCGTACTGCCGCTCGAAGTGGCCGTATAGCCGGTGCTCCCGCCATTGATGGCCGATGCGACCGCGCTGGCCATCCATGCCGCCAGGGCGCTTGCGTTGCCCGAGCAGCCGCCAGTGCAGCTGATCGTGGACGGGAGCAGCTGCGTCGCCGAGTTCGCGATGATCGAAGTGATCCTGCTGCGCGACCGCCAGTTGCTGCTCACGCCGCCGAACGTGAGCGCGACGCTCGCGCTGGCGCCCGGCGTGCCGTTGTTGGTCACCGAGATTGCCTTGCCGTTCGGCGCGGTTCCTGCGGCCGTTGCGGTTACGAGCACCGTGCCGCTGTTGCAGGTCGAGCCGCCGGCGGGCGTCTGGCAGGCGGCGGCATAGCCGCTGGTTGCGGAATTCACGGCGATCGCGCCCACGATCAGCGAGGCGATCGCGTTGATGTCGGTCGTGTTGTCCGGCGTGCCACTGACCGGACTTATGATCAGGCTGGTAGAGCCCACATGAATCGCGCTGATCGTACCCGCCCCGGTGCTCGCCTGCGGATTGGTGACCGTGATGGTGCCGCTCGCGTAGGTGGCAGCAATCGTCCCGGTGGCAAGGCTGCCCGTGTACTTCGGCCGCGTGTAGCCGGTGGTGGTGTTGTACTTGGCTTCGCAGTTGGTGAGCGCGGTGCTGTTGCAGTAACGCACCGGCGCCGGCACGCTGTAGGTGACCCCGCCGACCACGGTCGGCGCGGTGGCGGTCGTGCAGGTGGTGAGCGTCGAGTCGGTGCAGTATTCGGTTGGGGTGATGCGGTAGTAGTACGGCGCGCCGTGCACGTACAGGATGGTGCCCTGGCTCGTGCCGCTGCTGTGGCCGTAGCCGTGGTTGGTGCTCGGATAGTTGTATCCGCTGTTGGTCTGGCAGTGGCCGCCGCCGGTCGGGTCGGCGTCCGTCGGCGTTGCGGACTGGCTGTCGCACCAGACCCGGTCCGGATAGTTGTCGACGAGGTCGGAGGTCCCGCCCGCGGTATCGGTCGCGCTGCCGGCCGGGAACATGTGGATCGTGTCGTAATCGTTGTGGATCATCGAGCTGGAGCTGACCGCGTCCATCGGCACTTCGGTCCAGTTGGCGGTGGTCGGCGCGTCCATCGACGGCTTTGAGGTGCCGTCGAAGTTCACCGCCGGCAGGTAGCGGATCGTGGCGTTGTAGTACTGCACGTTGACGTCCGGCGACATGACCGGCGGATCGCCCACCTCGCAGTTCTGCAGGTTGGTATTGAGCGGCGTGCCGAAGTCCAGGGAGTCGAAGCACAGCTTGTTGGTGTCCGAGCTGAAGTAGCGGCCGACGTAGTCCGGCGTGTACTGCTGCCGCATCGAGCCCGAGTCGTCGAACAGCAGCATGATGTTCGGCTGCACGCTCGAGGCCGGCTGCGCCAGCGGCTCGGAGGCGAGGTCGGTGAGTCCGGCGTAAACGCTTCCCGGAATCAGGACCGCGGCGCCCAGCGCGCAGCCCAGCGTCTTGAGGAGCAGCTTGATTGGTTTGCGCATGATGATTCTCCCTGCGGGCCGATGCGTCAGTACACCGTGGCCTGCACGTAGCTGACCGTGTTGCGAGGCCCCTTGATCTGGACCGTGATGCGATACACCGCGTTGGCCGGAACCGTGAGCGCGTAGCCGCCGTAGATGGCGGCGCCCTTCGTCCCGCCGCCGGCTGCGCCTCCGCCTCCGGCTGCGCCCGAAACCTGCATGCAATTCGCGCCGGACGGGTCTCCGTCCAGCTGGCACAGCCGCTGGATCACGTAGTTCACGGTGTTGCCCGCGGCGTCGGTGCCGACCGTGACTGCCGTACTCCAGTTGTAGGACGACTTGGTCGGATCCTCTCCGAACTGCGCGTCGGGGATGCCCCAGTTGTCGTAATAGGCGCTGCCGCCGGTCACCGCGGGATTGGAGGCATACAGGGTGCTGCCGCCGTTGTTGATCAGCCAGGTGCGCGCCGCTTCGATGCCCATGTCCCCTGACATGGTCGCGCTCTGCTTGAAGGCGAGGTTGTCGGCGATCATTGCGCCGGTGCCGACGCTGCGCATCATCGCGATGCCCGCGAGCGACATCGCGACCAGCACGATCAGGGCGATGAATAGCACCACGCCTCGCTGGCGGGTACGTGGCAGGGCGGTTCTCACGAGTACCCCCAGAGCATGTTGCGCAGCGGCACCACGGTCTGGTACACGCGGTAGCGGTAGCAGCTCGGCAATCCCCCGGGAACCGTGAAGCTACCGCCCTGCCAAGTCGGCGCCGTGGTGGTCGCCGTACAGGCGCCCCCCGGAGTGGCCGGCTTCTCGTAGCTGCCGATGCGCACCAGCACCCCGATGCGGATCGAGAGCACCTGCTGCCACTGGGCGCTCGTCGCCGGCTGCACATTGGTGTACTCGTCGACGATGCCGTCGCCGGCGGTGCCGCCGTCCGCGCCATCGTCCTTGCCGTATTGCGCGCGCAGATCGACGACGCCGTCGACCAGGTCCTGCGGTGCGGCCGTTCCGGCCACGTTCAGTAAGGTATCCGTCAGCTGCAGCCGGTACTGGCCGACGGAGGGGCTCGCAATGGCGTAGGTCCGCACCACCGGGTTGCCGATGTCGAAGATCAGGTCGTTGGCGGTGTAGGCGGTGGGGAAACTGCCCCAGGACGGCGGGTTGTAGGGCCCGTTCAGGCCGGGGTTCATCTGCAGCTTCGAGGCGGAAGTTTGGACGTTCGTGATGTTCGCCATGGTGCAGGGCGTGCCGGGCGACTGGCTCACCAGCAGGATCAGGTCGCCCACGTTATAGCCTTGGGTGCCTGCAACCGTGACCTCGGAAGAGTGGGAGTTGAAGCCCTGAATGGTGGATCCCATCGAGAGCAGGGTTCCGCTCGAATACATTATCGTGATCGTGTTCGGCGTCACCGACGAGTTGATGTATACCGGCGCGAGCACGAGGTTCGGCAGCGGCGAGCCGGCCTGGATGTTGGGCGAGTAGTTGCCGTTGTAATACCAATCGAGGTTGCCGCAGCCGAGCACGTTGGCCTGATTGATCCCGTAGCCCGCCGTCTCCACGTCGCGCTCGATGGTGAACAGCGCGATCAGGCCGTTGGTCTGCCCGCTGCCCGCCCCGAGCGCCGAGCGATTGAAGTTGTCGCTGGCGATGTAGGCCTGGGTGATGATCAGGATGCCGATCAGGCCGATCGCCACCCCGACCAGGACCTCGACCAGACTCATGCCTTGCTCGCGTGCGCGCATGGGGGTCCTCATGGGCTGGTAGCGCCTTTGATATTCGCGACCACGATCTGCTTGCTGACGGTCGGGTCACCGGGCTTTTGCCAGTACAGTGCCACCGTGACCTGGGTGGCCGGGGTTCCCGCCACTGTGATCGTGGGCGCGTTGGCGCCGGTCGCCTTTGGCAGGCTGCTCTGCACCTGCGCGATCCAGGCATCGCGCGGCGCGTAGGCGGCCCCGCCGGTGGCGTAGCTCGCGATATCGGCCTGGTCGACCCAGATCTGGCTGATGATCTGGTTGCCGAGGAACGCGGCGTCGGAGCGGTACTTGGCGTCGACCGTGGTCTGCATGCCGACCGACTGCATGCCGAGCATCGCCAGGATGCCGATCGAGAAGATCAGGATCCCGATCAGCGCCTCGATCAGCATCATGCCCTGCTGCGCGGAGTGTGGACGTGCGCTCATCGTCGATCCCTCTCAGTCGCAGACGCGCGGATCCGTGGTGTCGGTCACCTTCGGATCGCACAGTTTCGCCTGTCCGCCGGTGGACACCTGGATGCGCAGGCAGCGCATGGGGCCCGGCGTGGTGGCGTTCTGGCAGCTGCCGCCGGCCGGATTGGAGAAGTCTATCTGCGTGATGCCCGTGCCGACGACGCGGCCGAAGCCGTTGAATACGACGTTCGAAGCGTCGGCGGTCACGGTCACGTTAGCGCTTCCTTCCCTGGCGTTGTTTTCCTCGATGATCTGAGGCGCGGCGGCCGTGCTGGCGTTGCCGCCGGCCGGAGCGATGTTGCACAGGCCCGTCGGGTCGGCCAGGCTGACGATCCAGTCGAGCGTGGTGGTCGAGAGCGTGCAGCCGGCGGTGAAATCGCTCACCAGCTGGAAGCGCACCGGGGTGTTCAGGCGCACCGCCTCGGAGCGCGCCAGGTCGAGGCCCTGCAGCGTCGTCGCGCCGGCGTTGCGGATCTGCGTGTTCTGCAGGAAGGTCGTGAACGCCGGCACGCCGAGAAAGAGCACGAGCGCCATGATCACCAGGCCGATCATCAGCTCGATGAGGGTGACGCCGCGCTGGAGGCGCATGCTCAGCACGAGTCGCCTTTCCTCTGGATCCAGCAGTTGACGGTCCCCGAGGTGGCCCAGCCGGTCGGGGCGGTTATGGTGGTCGTGCGTAGGTTCGACTCGTTGATGGTGTAGGTGAACCCGCTCATGTTGGCGAGCCCGGTGGCGGTGAGGGTGTAGCTCTGGTCTCCGGGGCCGCTCGAGGTGCCGGAGGCGCAGGTGACGGTGAAATACTTCGCGTTGTCGCCGCTCGGCATCGTCACCCCGCAGGTGCCGGGCGTGCCGGAAGCGTTGTAGAAATGATTGTCCGCGTAGTACTTCTCCATCGCGATGCGTGTGGAGGACAGATTCGCGACCGCCTCCGCGATCTTGCCGCGCATGATGTAATCCTGGTACGAGGGCAGCGCGATCGCCGCGAGGATGGCGACGATCGCGAGCGTGATCATCAGCTCGAGCAGCGTGAAACCTTTGGCCTGGCGCATGGGAACTTCCCTCCCTGGGTGACTGAATGCTAGGCGGACCGGGTGCAACCGGGCAAAGCCGGGCGACCGGCGGCGGGAATGCCGCCCTGAACGGCGTGCCGAGCGGTGCAGCGCGCGAAATCGGTCACGTTTTCGCGGGGAGGAAATTGTTCACACGCGAACCCCGCCCCGCTATAATCCTCCGCTCGCGTGGGGCGTACGCGATCCACAAGCTGGTGTAGCTCAGTTGGTAGAGCAACTGATTCGTAATCAGTAGGTCCCCCGTTCGAGTCGGGGCACCAGCACCAATCCCTCCGCTCTCGGGCACTTTCCTCGAACGATGGCAGCCAGCATCCTCGTGGTGGACGACGACGAAAGCCTTCGGGAGCTGCTCAGGCTTCACCTGCGCACTGCCGGCTACGAGGTGCGCGTCGCGGAGGACGCGATCGTCGCCGGGCACATGGTGCTGAAGGATCCGCCCGACCTGATCATCACCGACGTCAACATGCCGTTCATGGACGGCTTCGAGTTCGTCGCGGCGCTGAAGGCGGACAAGTCGATCCCCGACATTCCGGTGATCTTCCTCACCTCCGTGGAGGACGGCGAGAGCCGCGGCAAGGAACTGGGCGCGGTCGGCTACGTGACCAAGCCGGTGCGCGCCGACCGGCTGCTCGCGGTGGTCGCCAGGCACGTGCCCGGGGGCGCGTACCCGATCGGCTAGCGCGGGGTCGCGCGGCGGCTGCAGGCGTCCGCGGCTCTCAGTGGGAGGGCGCCGCGGATTCGCATTCCCGCAGTTCGGTGCCCGGGAAGTCCTGCGCGATCTGCTGCAGCTTGGCACGCAGCGCGGGATCGACCTCGCTCACCACGTACCACAGTTGCGCGCCCTGCGAGGCGCGCGGCCCGGCCTGTGCGCTGTGCACTTTCTTCGCGCGCAACGCTTCCAGCCGGGCCTGGGCCGCCGCCTCGCTGCGGAACACGCCGAGCGAAATCGCCCAGTGCTCGGCGCCCTGGTCCTGCACGATGAAATAATCGTCGACGCCGAGCGCCTTCAACTCGGCGGCCTTCCTCTGCGCGCCCTGCAGGCTGGGCTGCGGCGGAATGAACACCCACCAGCTCTGCGCTCCTGGCGCGGTACGCTGGGACAGGCGCGACCCCAGGCCGAGCGGCGCAAGCGCCTGGGCGGCGCGCGTGGCGTCCCCAAGGGGGACTGCGCCCCATTCCATGCAAGCGAGAGGCGCCGCGAGCGCAGTCGCAGGCGTGGTCGATGCCGGAGCGGCGGGCGCAGCGGTGGGCGCGCCCGCCGCCGCGGTGGGTGCGGGCTTCGGTTTGGTCGGCGCCATGGCGGCGAGTGCAGCCGGGGTCAGGATGCGCAGCGCCCCGGGGTCGATCTGCTGCGCCAGCGGGCGCGGATCGGTGCCTACCGAATGCGGCGCGAGATAGCGGCTCCAGGCGAAGAAGGCGAGGTTGGCCAGCAGCAGCAGCAGGAACAAGGCTCTCATGAGCGTTGCTGCAGTGCCTCGGCCCGTCCGATTCTGACCAGCCCCTCGAGAACGAGGTTTTCCACGTAGCGGCACGGAAGCTCCAGCATCTCGATGAGCGCCTGTCCGGCGCCGCCAGACACCAGGCATTGTCCCTTGCTGCCCATGAGGCGGTACATGCGCTCGACCGCGCCCGCCTGCGCGTGGCGGCAGCCGGTCTCGATCGCGTCGAGCGTGTTGCGCGGTGCTTCGCGGTAGGAGCCCTGCTGAATCGGCAGGCGCCCGGTGTGCTCGTGCAGCACGAAGCGCATCAGTTCGACCCCCGGCAGGATCAGTCCGCCGAGGAATTCACCCTCGGCCGACAGCGCGTCCACGGTGGTCGCGGTGCCGGCGTTCACCACCAGGCAGCGGCCGGGGTCGAGCGCGTGCGCTGCGATCAGCGCGGCCCAGCGGTCGGGGCCGAGCTGCTCCGGGCGCTCGTAGCCGTTGCTGACCCCGCAGCATTCGGCCGCGCCGTGCACCCAGAGCGGCTCGGCCTCGAAGATGCTGGTCCAGTTGACCAGCAACTGGTGCGCGCCGTCGCCGGCGACGTTTGAGACCACGATCTGCTCCGCGTTTTCGTGCGTCGCGGCGAAGGGATTGATGTCGTGGCTCGCGGCAGCGAACTCGATGAGCGACACGGTGGCGAGGCCGTGCCAGGCGCGGCCGTCGTGCCAGCCCCATTTCACGCGCGAGTTGCCCGCGTCGATGGCGAGAATCATCCGGCCACCCTCGACGATACGACGCGGCCGCTGGTGACGGCGCGCATGCCGGAGCGGGTGCGCAGCCGCAGCCCGCCGTCTTCGCACAGACCGTCGGCGACGCCGGCGAGCACGCGCCCGTCGGCGAGCCGCACGCGCAGGCGCTGGCCGGCGTGCGCGTGCATCGCCTCCCAGTCGCCGCGAAAGGGCGCAAGGCCCTCGGCGTCGAAGGTCTCCAGCGCGCGCAGGACCTCGGCCGCGATGCGCGCCACCACCAGATTGCGCGACGGCAGCGGGCGCACGAAGTCCTCGAGCGCCGCGACGCGCCGCCGCAGGCGCGCCTCGATTCCGGGGCTCGTGCGGCAATTGACGCCGATGCCCACCACCGCGGTCACCGAGTCCGCCTGGATCCGCGTCTCGACCAGGATTCCGCCGACCTTCGCGCCGCCGACCAGCAAGTCGTTCGGCCATTTGAGCGCGGCCTCGGCGGCGCCCAGTCCGCGCAGCGTGCGTGCGACCGCCACCCCGACGGCGAGCGACAGTCCCTTGATCTCGCGCGCCGGGCGACGCAAGCGGCGCCGCAGCGAGAAAGTGAGCCCTGCGCCGACGCCGCAGATCCAGCGCCGGCCGCGCCGGCCGCGGCCCGCCGTCTGCTCCTCGGCAAGCAGCAGCGCGGGCGGCTGGTCGCTGCCGGCGAGCAGCGCGGAATTGGTCGACGGGCAGGTGTCGACGACCTCGATCTGCAGCTCCGGCGCACCGAGCGCGACGCGGATGCGATCGGCCGAGAGGAAATCGAACGGCGCCGTGAGCTGCACTCCGCCGGCCGCCGGCACGACCAGGCCCGCGGCGGCTAGCTGCGCGAGGCAACGCTCGGTCCTGGCGGGCATGGCCGCGCACGCGTTCGCTAGCGCCCGGGCCGGTTGCGGACCGTGGCGCGCGAGCTCGCGCAGCAGATCGACGGCAAGGGAGCGCATGAAGAACTGTGCGGCAGCTCGCCCGGTACGGGGAGGGGCGGACTGCGTCGCGCCGGAAAAGGGCAAGCCGTTATCGTAACCGAATGCCTGCGCGAATGCCTCGCGCGCGGGGCGCGCGCCGAAGGCCGCCGCCGACCGAGGCATGCTCAGGCCGGAGGCGGCCGGGGGAGAGCGAAGTCGAAGCGGCGCCCCGGCGCCGCGGCGAGCAGCGCCCGCGTGTAGGGATGGCGCGGCGCGCGGAAGATCGCGCCGACCGGTCCCTGCTCGACGATGCGGCCGTGCTGCATGACCACGACACGGTCGCAGATCTGCGCCGCCACGCGCAGGTCGTGGGTGATGAACAGCAGCGCGAGGCGCAGGCGGCGCTGGATGTCGGCCAGCAACTCCAGGATCTGCGCCTGCACCGAGACGTCGAGCGCCGAGACCGCCTCGTCGGCGATCAGCAGGTGCGGCTCGAGCGCGAGCGCGCGCGCGATGCACAGGCGCTGGCGCTGGCCGCCGGAGAACTCGTGCGGATAGCGCTCGAGCGCACCCGGGGACAGGCGCACCAGCCCCATGAGTGCTTGCGCGCGGAGCCGGGCCTTGGCGCGCGGGACGCCGAAATTCATCGGTCCTTCGACGATGGCCGCCCCCACGGTGCGGCGCGGATTGAGCGAGCGATACGGGTCCTGGAACACGATCTGCACGCGGCGCCGGAACTCGCGCGCCACGCTGCCCGCGAGCGGCACCGACGCGCCGTCCAGCGCGAGCCGGCCGGCGCTCGCCTCGATCAGCCGCGCCACGCAGCGCGCCACGGTCGACTTGCCCGAGCCGGATTCCCCGACGATGCCGACGGTCTCGCCCCGATGGACCGAAAGCTCGATGTCGCGCGCCGCGACCACCTCCTTGCCGCGCGCGAGGAACGTGCCGCCCGCGTAGGTCTTGCCGAGACCGTGCGCGGAGAGCACCTCCTCGCGCGTTGCGAGCGGCGCGCGCTCGGGCGGCACCAGGCTTGGCACCGCCGCGAGCAGCATGCGCGTGTAGGCGTGTCGCGGGCGCGACAGCACCTCCTCGGCGCTGCCTTGCTCGATCAGCTCGCCCTGGCGCAGCACCGCCACGCGATCGGCGATCTCGGCCGCCACGCCGAAATCGTGCGTGATGTACAGCACCGCCGTGCCGTGATCGCGCTGCAACAGCCGGATGAGGGCCAGGATCTCGGCCTGCGTGGTCACGTCGAGCGCGGTGGTCGGCTCGTCGGCGACCAGCAGCGCCGGCTCGAGGATCAGCGCCATCGCGATCATGATGCGCTGGCGCTGGCCGCCGGAGAGCTGGTGCGGGTAGGACGCGAGCATGCGCGCCGGGTCCGGCAGCCGCACCTGCGCCAGCACTTCGAGGATCCTGCGCCGGCGCTCGGCGGCCGGCAACGCGGTGTGGCAGGCGAGCAGCTCGTCGATCTGCGCGCCGCAGCGCATCACCGGATTGAGCGCGGTGGCGGGCTCCTGGAACACCATCGACATGCGTGTGCCGCGCAGCCGGCGCAGGCGCTCCGGCCTGGCCGCGAGCAGGTTCTCGCCCTCAAGCCGCACCTCGCCCGCGACCGCCGGCAGCCCGCGCGGCAGCAGGCCCATCACGCTCTGCGCGATCACCGACTTGCCGGAGCCGGACTCGCCCAGCAGGCACACGAGCTCGCCCTTGCGCACCGCGAAGCTCACCTCGCGCACCGCATGCGCCCGCTCGGCGCCGGGCGGCAGCCTGACCGCGAGGCCGCGCACGTCGAGGACCGGAGCATCGTCGGCCATCACGGCCGCGCTCGCACCGCTCATCGTTCGCCCCGCTTTCCGAAGCGCGGATCGAGCGTGTCGCGCAGCCCGTCGCCGAGGATGTTGACGGCGAACACGGTGAGCGCGAGGAACACTCCCGGGAAGAACACGTTCTGCGGGTACTGCGTGAACTCGAGGCGGCCCTCCGCCATCATGTTGCCCCAGGTCGGGATATCGGTCGGCAATCCGACGCCGAGAAACGACAGGATCGCCTCGACCAGCATCGCCGAGGCGCACACGTAGGTGCCCTGCACCACCAGCGGGGCGATGCAGTTCGGCAGGATGTGGCGGGTGAGGATTGCGAAGCGCGAGGTGCCGACCGAGACCGCCGCCTCGACGTAGGGCTCCTCGCGGATACCGAGCACCAGCGAGCGCACCAGCCGCGTCACGCGCGGGATCTCGGGCACCGTGATCGCGGCGATCACGGTCCACAGGCTCGCCTTCCACATCGCCACCAGCGCGACCGCGAGCAGGATGTTCGGCACCGCCATCAGGCCGTCCATCACGCGCATCAGCACGCCGTCGAGCCAGCGGAAATAGCCCGCCAGCAATCCCGCCAGAGTGCCGAAGGCGAGGGCGAGCAGCGCTACCGTCGCGCCCACCAGCAGCGAGACCCGCGCCCCGTAGAGCACGCGGCTGTAGAGGTCGCGGCCGTAGCCGTCCGAGCCCATCCAGAAGGTGTGCTGAAGCACGTTGCCGTCGAGCGTCATGACTTCGCCGACCCGGCCGGGCAGCAGATCGCGGCTCGCCGGATCGAACAGGGTCGGGTCCACGGTGCCCAGCCACGGCGCCGCGAGCGCGAGCACGAGCAGCACCAGCAGCACGGCACCCCCGAAGCGCACCGCGCCGTTGCGCGCGAGGCGTCGCCCGATGCCCGGCGCTGCGCCGGCAGGAGCTGTCTCGGAATCGATCCCGGCGGCCGCGCTCATCAGTAACGGATCCTCGGGTCGAACAGCGCGTAGGACAGGTCGACCAGCAGGTTGATCAGCACGTAGATGACCGAGAAGCACAGGATCACGCCCTGGATGGTCGGAAAGTCGCGCGCCAGCACCGCGTCCACCGTCAGCCGGCCGAGGCCGGGGATGGAGAACACGCTTTCGGTGACCACCACGCCCCCCACCAGCAGCGCGATGCCGATGCCGATCACGGTGACGATCGGGACCGCCGCGTTGGCGAGCGCGTGCCGGATCAGCACGCGCGCCTCCGGCAGACCTTTGGCGCGCGCGGTGCGCACGTAGTCCTCGCCGAGCGCCTCGGCCACGGTGGCGCGCGTCACGCGCGCGATCAGCGCGATGTAGGTCACCGACAGCGTGACCGAGGGCAGGATGAGGTGGCGCACGAATGGGACCAGCCCGTCCGCCAGAGGGACGTAGCCCTGCACCGGCAGCCAGCGCAGCTTGAGAGCCACTACGTAGATGAGGACGTAACCGAGCACGAACACCGGCACCGAGAAGCCCAGCACCGAGAACCCCATGAGGGCGCGGTCGAGCCAGCCGCCGTGACGCCACGCGGCGAGCACGCCGAGCGGGACCGCCAGCAGCACGCTGACAACGATGGTGCACAGCGACAGCGCTACGGTCGGCCCCAGGCGCTGACCGATCAGCTGTGCGACCGTGAGCTTGAAATAGAAGGAGCGACCGAGGTCGCCGTGCAGCACGTCCCACAGCCAGGAACCGAACTGCACCGCCAGCGGGCGGTCGAGGCCGAGCGCCGCGCGGATATGCGCGATCTGCTCGAAGTTGGCCGAGTTACCGGCGATGATCGCCGCCGGGTCGCCGGGAGTAAGGCGCGTGACGAGGAATACGAGCACCGCGACCACGAGCAGCACCGGAATGGTGGCGAGCAGCCGTCTGAGCACGAACGCGCGCACGGCTCAGCGCTTGCGCAGGTTCCAGTACAGGTACACCGGCGCGTTGAGGTAGCCGGTGACGTTCTTGCGTACGGCGACTGGCTGAAAGTACTCCCCGAGGGGCGCGTGGGTGGCGATCTCGAGCGCGCGCTCCTGCACCTGCTCGGCGATGCGCTTCTTGTCGACCGGGTCGGTGGCGCGCACGAACTGCGCGCGCAGGCGCTCGAGCTCGGGGTCGCAGGGCCAACCCACCCAGGCTTGCCCGCAGGACGCGTTGAGCGCCGGATTGACCACCGGATTGTCCAGGTCGAGCCCGTTGAACGTGGTCAGAAACACGTTCCAGCCGCCTTGCGCCACCGGCCCTCGATTGGCGCGGCGCGAGACCAGCGTCTGCCAGTCCATCGACTGCAGCTCGACCTTGAAGCCTGCGAAGCGCAGCTGCTGCGCGGCCACCAGCGGCAGCCTGGAAATGGTGGCGAGATCGGTCGGCTGCAGGATCACCACCGGCGTGCCGTCATAGCGCGCCTGCTCGAGCATCGAGCGGGCGCGCTTGAAGTCGCCGCCGAGCAGGCCGTTCATGCCGCGCTCGCTGGCGTACGCGCTGCCGCAGGGATACACCGAGCGGCAGGTGCGATACAGGTCGGACGAGACGTACTGGGCCTGCAGGAAGGGTTTTTGCGACAGTGCCACCAGCGCCGCACGCCGCAGGCGCACGTCGTTGAACGGGGGTTGCAGCTGGTTGAAGCGCAGGATCACCATCGCGCCGTATTTGTTGTCGAGCACGCGGATGTTCGGATCGCGGCGCAGCATCGCGTAATACTCGTGCGCCGGCTGCTCAAGCACGTCGATCTCGCCGGAGATGAGCGCGTTCACCTGCGTTTGCGGATCGGCGATGATGTGCCACTCGACGCGGTCGACGTATACGCGCTTGCCGCCCGCCGTTCCCGAGGGCGGCTCGTCCCTGGGCTTGTAGTACGGGTTCTTCACGTACACCACCAGCGCCCCGGGCTTCCATTCGTCCTGCTTGAACATGTACGGGCCCGATCCGGTGAAGTCGTCGATCTGGCGGTCGGCGGGTGTCTCGGCCACGCGCTTGGGCATGATGAATGGCACGTTGGCGCCGAGCTTGCCCAGCGACTCGAGCACCAGTCCGTAGGGTTCCTTGAGCCGTATGCGGAAGGTGTGCGCGTCCACCGCATCGAGCCGGGCGACGAACTTGAACAGTTCCTGGCCCATGTTGTCGCGCTGACCCCAGCGCTCGAGCGAGGCGATGACGTCGGCGCTCGTGACCGGCGTGCCGTCGCTGAAGCGCAGCCCGGGGCGCAGCGTGAAGGTCCACAGCCGCTTGTCGGCGCTCACGCTCCAGGTGTCGACCATCTGCGGCCGCACCTGGCCTTCGGCGTCGGTGCCGAACAGGGTGTCGTAGATCATGTAGCCGTGCGTGCGCGTGACCGTCGCCGTGGTCCAGATCGGGTCCAGGATCGCGAGATTCGACTGCGGCGTGATGCGCAGCGTCACCGCCGCCGCCTGCCCAGGCGCGAGTGCCGCCGCGGCGCAAAGCGCCGCGCACCAAAGACGCTTCAGAGCCGCTTGCCGAACGCGTGGCCGGAATTGCTGCGCCGCGGTCAGGTCGTGAGATTTGCGCATGGCGGCGTAGGGACGGCGAGTGGAAATGATAGTGCTTGTCCGTAGTCTGCGGCCATGCGCGCCGATTAAGCAAGATCGAGACCCGCTCCGCGCCGGGTTCTTTCGCTATACTCTGCGCCCCGATCGAGCACTCGACGGGGACAGCCACCAGGAGGGCGAATGCGGTTCATTCTGTTCGCGCTCGTACTTGCATGCGCCGCCGGCGCCGCGCGCGCGACGACCGAGATCCAGCTCTGGCACGAGATGAGCGGCGCGCGTGGCGACGAGCTGGCGGCACTGGTGCAGCAGTTCAACGCGGCGCAGAAGGCCTACCGCGTCGTTGCGGTCTACAAGGGAGCGGACGGCGCAGCGCTAGACGCCGCGCTGGCGGCGCAGCGCGCTCGTCGCGCGCCGGACCTGGTGCAGGTCGACGAGGTCGACACCGGCAGCTTGCTGGCCGAACGGGGCGCGGTGCGGCCGCTATGGGAAGTGATGCGGGCGGCGCGCGAGCCGCTCGATGCGCGCGCGTTCCTGCCGGCCGTGGCGAGCCCCTTCCTGGATGCGCGCGGGCGCCTGCTCGCGCTGCCGTTCGATACCTCGACGCCGGTCATGTTCTACAACCGGGACGCCTTTCGCAAGGCGGGCCTCGACCCGGACCGGCCGCCGCAGACCTGGTACCAGATGATGAAGGCGCTGGGGGCGATCGTCGACTCGGGCGTGAAGTGCGCGTACACCACCGCTTGGCCGTCGTGGGTGGAGCTCGAGAACATGACCGCCTGGAACAACCGGCCGTTCGCCACGCTGGACAACGGCTTTCATGGACTCGGCGCCCGGCTCGACTTCAATACCCGGCTCATGATGCGCCACATTGCGATGCTCGAGTCGTTCGCCAAGTCCGGCTACTTCAGCTATTCGGGGCGCGGCGACGAGGCCGAGGCGCGCTTCGCGGACGGCGGGTGCGCGGTGCTGACGTCCTCCTCCTCGAGCATCCTGCGGCTCAAGCGCGCGGCCAAGTTCGACCTCGGCGTCGCCCAGTTCCCGTACTACGACGACATGAGCGGTGCGCCCCAGAACACGCTGGTGCGCGGCGGCGCGCTGTGGGTCATGTCCGGCAAGAGCTTCAAGGATGACCGCGGGGTGGCGGAGTTTCTGGCGTACCTGCTGCAGCCGCGCGTGCAAGCGCAGTGGCACCAGCAGACCGGGTACCTGCCGGTGACGCGCGCTGCGTATCAGCTGAGCGAGCGGGACGGTTTCTACGAGCGCTTTCCGGGCGAGCAGATTGCGGTTCGCCAGCTGCTCAAGAACCCGACGCCGGAGTCGCGCGGCATCCGCCTGGGGCCGTTGCGCGCGATCCGACTCGTCATCGACCAGGAGCTCGAGGCGGTGTGGGCGGACAAGAAGACGCCGATGGACGCGCTCGACGCGGCCGTGAAGCGCGGTAACGTCCTGCTGCACGATTTCATGCTGGCCCACAGCGGGTATCACCCGGCGCGGCGCCCGTTAAAGCTGAGCACCAAGCGGGTGCTGCCGACCGAGCGGTATGGGGCGACCGCCGGCGAGGCGGGGCGCGCCAGAAAGCCGCCGGTTTGATCCAAATCATGACCCCGGCTCCTCGGGCGACTACTAATTTCGCAATCGGAGGAAGGGCGGGGCTGCGTGCGCAGTCCCGGCACGCGGAACAATTCTGGACACCGCTATAACCGGGACGTAACTTTCACCCGCTAACCTGCGGATTCAGAACCCACGGTGGGCGACTCGGGGATTCATGGCGGGTTTCACAACCTGACGAGGAAAGGGAGCACTCAATGCGTAACAAGCTATTTGCCATCCTGCTAGGCCTCGCTTCGGCGACGCCCGCTTACGCGGTTACTAAAATCCAGTGGTGGAACGCGATGACCGGCAAGCTGGGCGACCAGGTCAATTTGATCGCCAACGACTTCAACGCGTCGCAGTCCGAGTACAAGGTCGTGCCGGTTTACAAAGGCGGTTACGCCGATACGATGTCTTCGGGGATCGCCGCGTACCGCGCCGGCAACGCCCCGGACATCCTGCAGGTGTTCGAGGTAGGCACGGCAACCATGATGGGCGCGAAGGGCGCGGTCCTGCCGGTGTACAAGCTCATGCAGGAAACCGGTCACAAGCTCGACATGAGCGCCTACATGCCGGCGGTGGCGAGCTACTACAGCGACGAGCATGGTCGCCTGATCTCGATGCCGTTCAACAGCTCGACGCCGGTTTTCTTTTACAACAAGGACGCTTTCAAGAAGGCGGGGATCGACCCGAACGATCCGCCGAAGACCTGGGACGACGTCGCGATTGATGCGGCGAAAATCAAGGCTACTGGCGCCGCGTCGTGCGCGTTCACCACGGGCTGGGAGGTCTGGGTGCAGCTCGAGACCATGAGCGCCTGGGACAACGTGCAGTACGCGACCCTCAACAACGGGTTCGGCGGCCTGGGTGCGAAACTGACCTTCAACAATCCCACCATGGTGAACCACATCGCGCTGCTAGGGCAGATGGCGAAGGACGGCCGCTTCACCTATGCGGGGCGTACTACCGAGCCGGAAGCCAAGTTCTATGCGGGCGACTGCGCCATGCTCACGTCGTCTTCGGCCGCCTACGCCAATATCAAGGCCAACGCCAAGTTCGACGTCGGCGTGTCGCAATTGCCTTATGACGCCGATGCGGCCGGGGCGCCGCAGAATACGATCATCGGCGGCGCGAGCCTGTGGGTGTTCACTGGCAAGTCGAAGGCGCATGACCAGGGGATCGCGAGGTTCTTCGAGTTCCTGTCCTCGCCCAAGATCCAGGCGCGCTGGCACCAGAATACCGGCTACGTGCCGATCACCAAGGCGGCCTACGAGCTGACCAAGCAGGAAGGCTACTACGAGAAGAATCCGGGCACTGACGTCGCGATCAAGCAGCTGCTGGTGAGGAATCCGACCAAGGTATCGAAGGGCGTTCGGCTGGGCTATCTGCCGCAGATCCGGGATATCGAGGACGAGGAGCTCGAAGCGGTGTGGACCGGCAAGAAGTCGGCCAAGGCCGCGCTCGACGAAGCCGTGCAGCGCGGCGACGTGCTGCTGCGCAAGTTCCAGCGCGAAAACCGATAGGGGCACAGGCGCGCGAGCGCGTGTGCGCGCCAATGCCAGGAATGGGACGGCCCCGCAAGGGGCCGTCTTTCGTTCGTGGCCACTGAGAAGCGCGCCCATTTTCCGACCGGCTGGCTGCCCTACCTGCTGGTCGCGCCGCAGCTCGCGATCACGCTGGTGTTCTTCATGTGGCCGGCGGAGCAGGCGATGTGGCAGTCGATGCTGGAGCAAAACGCCTTCGGCACTAGCATCCGCTTCGTCTGGTTCGACAACTTCAGGCATCTGTTCACGGATCCACGCTACCTCGCCTCGTTCGGGGTGACTGCGGAATTCAGCCTTCTGGTCTCCGCCTCCGGCATCGGGATCGGGCTGGTGCTCGCCGCCTGCTGCGATTACGTCCTGCGTGGCGGCAAGAAGTATCAGACGCTGCTCATCTGGCCCTACGCCGTGGCCCCCGCGGTCGCCGCGGTGCTCTGGGCGTTCATTTTCAATCCCTCCGTCGGCCTCGTCACCTACGCGCTCAGGAGGTGGTTCGGCTACGACTGGAACTACCTGCTGAACAGCGGCCAGGCGCTGACCCTGGTGGTGGTGGCCGCGACCTGGGGACAGATCAGCTACAACTTCCTGTTCTTTCTCGCCGGTCTGCAGTCGATTCCCCGCTCGCTCATCGAGGCGGCCGCGATCGACGGCGCCGGGCCGATCAAGCGCTTCGCGACCATCGTGTTTCCGCTGCTTTCTCCGACCTCGTTCTTCCTGCTGGTGGTCAACGTGACCTACGCCTTCTTCGGCACCTTCGGCGTGATTGACGCCTCGACCCAGGGAGGGCCGATGCAGTCGACGCAGATCCTGGTCTACAAGGTTTACCGGGACGGCTTCGAGGGTCTCGACATCGGCGGCTCGGCCGCGCAGTCGGTGGTGTTGCTGGCGATCGTGATCGCGCTCACCGCGGTCCAGTTCCGCTACATCGAGCGCCGGGTGCGGTACTGATGGTCGAGAACCGGCGCGGACTGAATCTGTTCTGCCATGCGATGCTGATCGTGGGCGTGCTCGCGATCCTGTTTCCAGTGTGGTTCACGTTCGTCGCTTCGACGCACACCGCGGAGCGTATGCGCGAGGTCCCGCTTCCGCTGCTGCCCGGCATCCACTTGTGGAAAAACTACGTCACCGTGCTCAGGCACGGCGTCGCGGGCGCGAGCACCGCCCCGGTGAGCCGCATGATGCTGAACAGCCTCATCATGGCGCTGTCGATCTCGATCGGCAAGATCGTCATCTCGATCCTGTCCGCGTACGCCATCGTGTACTTCCGTTTTCCGCTGCGGATGTTTTTTTTCTGGATGATCTTCATCACCCTGATGCTGCCGGTCGAGGTACGCATCTTTCCCACCTATCAGGTGGTCTCCGACCTGCACCTGGTCAACACCTACGCCGGCCTCACGCTGCCGCTGATCGCCTCGGCGACCGCCACCTTCCTGTTCCGGCAGTTCTTCCTCACCATTCCGGACTCGCTCATGGAAGCGGCGCGCATGGATGGCGCCGGGCCGATGCGCTTCTTCTGGGACGTGGTGCTGCCTTTGTCGCGCACCAACATCGCGGCGCTGTTCGTGATCCTGTTCATCTACGGCTGGAACCAGTACCTGTGGCCGCTGCTCATCACCACCCAGGAGAACATGTACACGGTGGTGATAGCCATCAAGCGCATGATTCCGGGCGGGGATGCGGCGGTGGACTGGAATCTGGTCATGGCCACCGCGATGCTGGCGATGCTGCCGCCGGCGCTGGTCGTGATCCTGATGGAGAAGTGGTTCGTGAAGGGCTTGATCGAGCAGGAAAAATAGATGGCCGCCGTATCGTTCCGCAACGTGTACAAGTCCTTCGGTGCGGTCAAGGTAATCGAAGGGGTGTCGATCGACGTCGCCGATGGGGAGTTCGTGGTGATCGTCGGGCCCTCGGGCTGCGGCAAGTCGACGCTGCTGCGCATGCTGGCGGGGCTGGAACGGCTGACTTCCGGCGAGGTGGCGATCGGGGGCAACGTGGTCAACGAGCTCGAGCCGAAGGACCGGGACATCGCGATGGTGTTCCAGAACTACGCGCTGTATCCGCACATGAGCGTGTACGCCAACATGGCATACGGGCTGAAGATCCGCGGGCTCGCGAAGGCGGAGATCGACAAGCGCGTGCAGCGCGCGGCCGAGATCCTGGAGCTCTCGGCGCTGCTCAAGCGCAATCCGCGCGACCTTTCGGGGGGGCAGCGCCAGCGCGTGGCGATGGGGCGCGCGATCGTGCGCGAGCCGGCCGTATTCCTGTTCGACGAGCCATTGTCGAACCTGGATGCGAAGCTGCGGGTGCAGATGCGCGGCGAGCTGCAGGAGCTGCACAAGCGTTTGGGCACCACCACGCTGTACGTGACGCACGACCAGGTCGAGGCGATGACCCTGGCGCAGCGCATGCTGGTGCTCAACGCCGGGTGCACCGAGCAGATCGGCGCGCCGCTGGAGGTCTACGCCAGGCCGGCGACGACCTTCGTGGCCGGGTTCATCGGCTCGCCGCCGATGAACCTGATCGGGGGCCGCATCGCACCGAACGGCGCGACGCTGGCGGCCGAGGGCGAGGTGCAGGTGCGCCTGCCCCGGCCGCTGCCGATGTTCGCCGGCCGCGGGCTGCTGCTGGGCGTGCGCCCCGAGGACCTGCTGCCGTGCGAGGCCGCTGCCGCGTCGTTCGCGCCGCACGTCGACTTCATCGAGCTGCTCGGTTCGGACACGCTCGTGTACGGCCACATCGGTCCGAACAAGACCGGCACCCGCGTCGCGGCGCGGCTGCACGCGCACTTGCCGCAGAGACAGGCTGCGCTGCCGCTGCGCTTCGAGGCCGAGGCGGTCCATCTGTTCGACGCCGACACCGGCAAGCGCATCGAGCCCTGAGTCAGACCGCAATCGAAGGAGGACCTTGAGGGCGAGGGCGGCGGTGGTGGGCGGCGGGGCCGTCGGCACTGCGATGGCGTGCGTGATCCGGCGCTCCGGTCACGACACGGTGCTCTGGGCGCGCGAGCCGGAAGTGGTCGCGTCGGTCAACCGCGACGCGGTGAATGCCGTGTTCCTTGCCGGGGTGCCGCTGGTGCCGGGGATCCGCTCCACCGACGCTCTCGCCGGGGCCGAGTTCATCCTGTTCGCGGTGCCTGCGCAGCGTCGCCGAGCAGATGCGGCCGCTGCTGCGCGACGGGACCCCCGTGGTGAGCTGCGCCAAGGGAATCGAGCGCACGAGCTGTGCGCTGATGCCCGAGGTGATCGCCGAATCGCTGCCTGCGGCGACCGTCGGCGTGCTCTACGGCCCCTCGTTCGCAAAGGAAATCGCCACCAACCTGCCCACCGGCGTCACCCTGGCCCGCGTCGATCTGGCGGTGGGCGAGCGGCTGGTGCGCGCGATCGGGACGCCGCGGTTTCGCACCTACCTGTCGGCGGACGTCGTCGGCGCAGCGCTCGGCGGCGTGATGAAGAACGTATTCGCGATCGCCTGCGGCATTGCAGACGGCAGGAAGCTCGGCGAGGGCGCGCGCGCCACGCTGATCGCGCGCGGCCTGGCGGAGATGACGCACCTCGGCTTGGCCAAGGGTGCGAGGCTGCAGACTTTCCTGGGGCTGTGCGGCGTCGGGGACCTGACGCTCACTTGCAGCGCCGCGCATTCGCGCAATACCTCGCTCGGCATCGCCATCGCCCAGGGAAGGAAGTGGCACGACATCCTCGGCGAGCGCAAGATCGTCACCGAAGGCTTCTGCTCGGCCGAGTCGGCCGCCATCCTGAGCCGACGGCTAGGGATCGACATGCCGATCACGCAGGCGCTCGACCGGATCCTGGTGCATGACGCCGACGTCAGGGCGGTGATCACCCGGCTCATGGCGCATCCCTACGAGTTCGAGTGGGAGTCGGCGGCGGGTTCTAAACCGTAGAGCTCCTGCGCAGCGAAACGAGCCGGGCGCCACGGCGCGCAGTGCGCTAGATTGTCCGATTGTGAGGGCGTCGATCGATCTCGGAGTTCGCGAGGCAGGAACCGGATGAGCATTTGGCCCTATCCACGCCTGGTCGCGCACCGCGGAGGCGGAGCGCTCGCTCCGGAGAACACCCTCGGGGCGATCCGGCGCGGCGCGGCGCTTGGCTTCAAGGGCGTGGAGTTCGACGTCCGGCGCGCGGCCGACGGCACGCTGCTGCTGATCCACGATCCCACCTTCAACCGCACGACCGGCGTCGGCGGGGAAGTCGCGCTCATGAGGTACGCCGACATCGCGCCGCTCGATGCCGGCAGCTGGATGGGCGAGGCCTGGCGCGGCGAGCGCGTCCCGCGCTTCGAGGAGGCGGCCCAGCTGTGCCGCGAGCTCGGCGTGTGGGCGAACGTCGAGATCAAGGCCGTGGCCGGCAACGAGCGCGCCGTGGGCGATGCGGTCGCGCGCGCCGCGCACGAGCTGTGGCGTGGCAGCGCGCTGCAGCCGGTACTGTCATCGTCGTCGCCCGAGGCGCTCGAGGGCGCGCGCGCCGCGGTGCCCGAGTTGCCGCGCGGCCTGATCGTTAGCCGCCGCACGCCGTCGGGCTGGCGCGAGCGGCTCGCGGCGCTGGGCTGCGTCGCGCTGCACAGCAATCAGGTGCTGTTGAGCGAGGTTCTGGTCCGACAATGTCATGACGCCGGCCAAGCGGTGCTGGCCTGGACCGTGAACGAACCGGCCCACGCGCGCCGCCTGCTCGACTGGGGCGTGGATTGCCTGGTCACCGACGCGCTCGAGCGCGTCGGTCCGGACTTCCGGTAAAGCGGGGGCACTCCACGGCTCCCCCGCGCCCCCTCCGCAACCGGGGGGTGGGGTGCGTTATACGCAGCGTGCGCCGTCCACCTCGATGCACACGCCACTGACCATGGCCGCTTCATCGGAGGCGAGGTACAGGCAGGCGTTGGCGACGTCGAGCGGGGTGGAGAAGCGCCCGAGCGGGATGGTGGAGAGGAACCTGGCGCGCGCTTCGGGGGTCAGCGCGCCGCCGGCGAACTCGGCTGACAGCGCGGTATCCGGGCTGAACACCGGGTTGACGCAGTTGACGCGGATCTTGTCGGGCCCGAACTCGGCGGCCATCGATTTCGACAGCACGATCACGGCGCCCTTGGAGCTGTTGTATACGGTGAGCCCGGGGCGCGGCCGCACGCCCGCGGTGGAGGCGATGTTCACGATCGCGCCGCCGCCCTGTCGGCGGAACAAGGGCACCGCGTGCCGCGCCGACAGGTAAACGCTCTTCACATTGACCGCGTAGACCTTGTCGAACTCTGCCTCGCTCACTTCGAGGTAGGGTTTGTTGCGGTGGGTCCAGCCGGCGTTGTTGACCACGACGTCGAGCCGGCCGAACTGCGCGCCCGCGGCCTGCACGAGCTTTGCCCAGTCGGCGTCGCGCGTGACGTCGGCCAGCACGAATTCGGCGGTCCCGCCCGCCTCGCGGATCGCGCGCGTCACGCGCTCGCCGCCGGCGGCGTCGATGTCGTTCACGAGCACCCGAGCGCCTTCGGCGGCGAAGCGCCGGGCGATGCCCTCGCCGAAGCCCGAGCCGGCGCCGGTGACGATGCTGACCTGGTCCTGCAATCGCATGCTGTGCTCCTATCAGGTGTCGGCCTTGAACGGCGAGTGCTCGGCAAGCTCGTTGACGTAGCGCGCCACGCCCTGCGATTCGCGCTCTAGGTAATCCTCGATCGCGCGCGCGAAGCGCGGGTGCGCCAGCCAGTGGGCCGAGAGTGTCTCGACCGGCAGCAGGCCGCGAAAAAGCTTGTGCTCGCCCTGCGCGCCGCCCTCGAAGCTCGCCAGGCGGTGGGTGATCGCGAACTCGATCGCCTGGTAGTAGCAGGCCTCGAAGTGCAGCAGCGGGACGTGCTCGAGCGCTCCCCAGTAGCGGCCGAAGAGCGTCTGCCCGGCCACGACGTTGAGCGCAGCCGCGATCGGCTGGCCGTGGCGCTCCGCCACGATCAGCAGGGTGTGCTCGGGCAGCGTCGCCCCCATGCGCAGGAAGAACTCGAGGTTGAGGTACGGCCGCGAGCGGTGCGCCGCGTAGGTGTGGCGATAGCAGCGGTTGAAGAACTCCCATTGCTGCCGCTCGATCTGCGGGCCGCGCAGCCAGCGGAAGGTCACTCCCGCCTCGCGCACGCGGCGGCGCTCCTGGCGGATGTTCTTGCGCCGGGCGTGCGACATGCGGGCAAGGAAGGCGTCGAAATCGGCGTAATCCTCGTTGCGCCAGTGGAATTGCACCGTGCGGCGCATGAGCAGCCCTTCGCCCTGCATGAGCTGCGCTTCGGCCGGCGCCGGGAACAGCACGTGCAGCGAGGACACCTCCCTGGCCGCCTCGAGCGCGGCGGCGAGCAGCGTGCGCCGGTCGGCATCGGTCGCCGCCAGCAGCCGCGGCCCGCACACGGGCGTGAATGGCACCGCGCACAGCAGCTTCGGGTAGTACTGCAGGCCGTGGCGCTCGTAGGCGTCGGCCCATGCCCAGTCGAACACGTACTCGCCGTGGGAATGCGACTTGAGGAACAGCGGCATCGCCGCGGCCAGCCGGCGGTCGCGCTCGAGCAACAGGAACTGCGGTTGCCAGCCGGTGCGCGCCACGGCGCAGCCGGTGTCGATCAGCGCCGATAGGAACTCGTGGCGCACGAACGGGTTGCCGGCAGCGAGCGCGTTCCACGCTACGGGGTCGATCCCTGCCAGCGATTCGACGACGCGCAGCTGTTCCAACGCGGATTACTTCGGCGCCGCCCCGTGCCCGGGGCGCGCCGCGGCGATGATCGGCATGTCCGCATTATATGAGCGCGCTGCGCGCAGCATGCGCGACGGCGCGCGCACGGCGGCCGGCAGCCGCGCTACAATCGGCGCTCAAGGGCTGTCGCGCGGTACGCCGCGCTCGGGAGGACCCCAGATGAAGAAAATCGAGGCCATCGTCAAGCCGTTCAAACTCGACGAAGTGCGCGAGGCGCTCTCCGAAGTGGGGGTGACCGGGCTCACCGTCACCGAGGTGAAGGGTTTCGGCCGGCAGAAGGGCCACACCGAGCTCTACCGCGGTGCCGAGTACGTGGTCGACTTCCTGCCAAAAGTCAAGATCGAGGTGGTGCTGACCGACGGCCAGGTCGAAGCGGCGATCGACGCCATCGTCAAGTCGGCGCGCACCGGCAAGATCGGCGACGGCAAGATCTTCGTCACGTCAGTCGAGCACGTGGTGCGCATCCGCACCGGCGAGACCAACGAATCCGCCGTCTGACCGGCCTTCCCTAGCGGCGCGCGCGCAGCAGCACCAGCACCGCCCCGCTGCCGCCGTCGGTATCGGGCGACTGGCAGTACGCTAGCACTTCGTCCCGCGGCGTGAGCCACTTGTGCAGCTTGCCCTTGAGCACCGGTCGCCGGTTTTTCGACCCCAGACCCTTGCCGTGCACGATGCGCACGCAGCGCAGCCCGTGCGCGCAGCAGTCGCGCAGGAACGCGGCCACGGCGAGGGCGGCCTGCACCCGGTCCATGCCGTGAAGGTCGAGGCTGTCCTGCACCACCCAGTCGCCGCGCCGCAGGCGGCGCAGCACCTGGCGGGGCAGCCCCTCGCGCAGGAAGCTCAGCTCCTCGCCGGAATCGAACTCGTCGTCCACGGTGAACGGACCGGCGAGGCTCTCCGCGAGCACGGCCTGTACGTCGCGCTCCGTCTGCCGCGCCACCGGGGCCGGAGGCGGAGACTTCCTCTGCGTGACGCGGCGCGCGACGGTCAGCGGCTGGACACCGGCCACCGCCTTGCGGAACTCTGCGTCGTCGCTGGGCTTGTGCATCGCCGGCCTCTTGGCAGCGTTCACGCGCCGAGCGCGTCGAGGTACTTTTCGGCGTCCAGCGCCGCCATGCACCCGGTCGCCGCGCTGGTGACCGCCTGACGGTAGACGTGATCCTGAACGTCGCCGGCGGCGAATACGCCGGGGACGCTGGTGGCGGTGGCGTCGCCGTCGCGCCCGCCGTGCGTCACGATGTAGCCGTTGGCCATTTCCAGCTGCCCCTCGAAGATCTGCGTGTTCGGGGTGTGGCCGATGGCGACGAATACCCCGGTCACCGCCAGCTCCTTCGCGGCGCCGGTCTTGACCTGCCTGAGGCGCACGCCTGTGACGCCTTTCGCATCGCCCAGCACCTCGTCGAGCACCGCGTCGAGCTCGAGCACGATCTTGCCCTCGGCGACCCGCTTCATCAGCTTGTCCACCATGATCTTCTCGGCGCGGAACCGGTCGCGCCGGTGCACCAGGGTGACCCGGCGACAGATATGCGTCAGGTACAGCGCCTCCTCGACGGCGGTGTTGCCGCCGCCCAGCACGGCCACGTCCTGCCCCTTGTAGAAGAACCCGTCGCAGGTCGCACACGCGGACACGCCGCGGCCCATGAACTTCTGCTCCGAGGGCAGGCCCAGGTAGCGCGCCGAGGCGCCGGTAGCGACGATCAGCGCGTCGCAGGTGTAGCTCGCCGCGTCGCCTTCCAGCCGCAGCGGGCGCTCGCCGAACGCGGCCCGCTGGATCTGATCGAACACGAGCTCGGTGTCAAAGCGCGCGGCGTGCTTCTGGAAGCGCTCCATCAGCTCGGGTCCCTGCACGCCGTCCGCATCGGCGGGCCAGTTGTCGACGTCGGTGGTGGTCATGAGCTGGCCGCCTTGCGCGAGTCCGGTGACCAGCACCGGCTTCAGATTGGCGCGCGCGGCGTAGACCGCGGCGGTATACCCGGCCGGCCCCGAACCGAGAATCAGCAGTCGCGCGTGACGCGTGGGCATCGCTTGTTTCGGTGCGTTGTTCGGTATGTTTGGGGGCGGATTTCCATTGCCGATTATAGCGGACGGCCCGCGCCGACGATCCCGCCGTGGGCTGGCCGCGCGGGGCGGGGCCGACCGAGCCCCGCGGCCGCCGTTGCGGCGCTCGATTCTGCTACCATAGGCAGCGCGACGAGCGGAGGAGCGCGAGCTTATGGCGGCGATGACCACAACCGTGTCGACGGCGGTGTTGAGAGCGGTGCCGTTGTTCGCGAGCCTTCCCGACGACCAGTTGCGCATGCTCACGACCATGGTGAGCCGGCGCAGCGTGACCCGCGGCACCAACGTGGTGGCGGCCGGGGACCTGACCGATTCGCTGTACATCATCATTTCCGGGCGCCTGAAGGTGATGATGAGCGACGCCGACGGCAAGGAAGTGATTCTTGCCATCCTCGGGCCGGGGGAGTTCTTCGGCGAGATGGGCCTGATCGACGACAGCCCGCGCTCGGCGAGCGTGCTGACGATCGAGCCCTGCGAGCTGCTCGCCATCACCAAGCGCGACTTCAAGAACTGCCTGGCGGGCAACTTCGACATGACAATGGCACTGATGCGCGGCCTGGTACGCCGGCTGCGCGAGGCCGATCGCAAGATCGGCAGCCTGGCGCTGCTGGACGTGTACGGGCGCGTCGCGCGCCTGCTGCTCGACATGGCGGAGACGGTCAACGGACAGAAGGTGGTCACCAAGCGGCTGCCGAAGCAGGACATCGCCAAGATGATCGGCGCTTCGCGCGAGATGGTGAGCCGCGTCATGAAGGACCTGCAACTGGGCGGTTTCATCGAGATGCGCGGCTCCAGCATCGTGCTGCGCGACACGATCCTGCTGCCCGAGTAGCCGGCTGCGCAGACGCCCGGAGGCTCGCCCGGCGGCGGTTTGCGTCCCGCGCGCCGGGGCGCGGCCGGCATCTGGGTTAGAATGCGGCCATCGACGGTCGCGATGGGCGCAGCAGCGAAAACCTCCGGAGCCCCCCTTCCAGCGAAGCTCGCCAGCCTGCTGCGCGAGGCGAAATGGCTGGTGCTGGTCGCGCTGGCTGCCTACCTCCTGCTGATCC
>Ga0307374_10001097_pt1 | contig 50795 bp, 49 predicted proteins | sample OX3MG_FD_202532 | JGI IMG/M metagenome (GOLD analysis project Ga0307374, IMG submission 202532) | Soil microbial communities from Risofladan, Vaasa, Finland - OX-3 | ecosystem: Environmental > Terrestrial > Soil > Coastal area > Acid sulfate soil | place: Finland: Risofladan, Vaasa | collected...
GACCGGGTTCCTCATGGAGCTGCGCGGCTTGCGCGACGCGCGTATCGCCGCCGCGACGCTCGAGGGGTTACGTGCGTTCGCTGCGCTCGACGCTGCCGCTCGGGATCTCGCCGCGGATGATGGCGTTTGCGACACGCTCCCCCTCGCGTAGCTCGGAGCGCAGCACCGAAACGCCCTGCGGCGCCTCGATTCCCAGTTTGACGACGTTGTGCTTGATCTCGATCACGACGATGCGAATGTCATCGCCGATGTAAATCGACTCGCGCACCTTCCGATTCAGACAGAGCATCGTGGTGGGCCCTCCTGGCACTCACTCCCCTGGTTTTCGCGCTTCCCCGGCACCTAGCGCGCTCCCCCCCATACGAAGGGCCTATTGGCGGTGCGTCAGAGGGCGGATTCCGACGCAGCGGGACGCCGCGTCCGCAGGCGCTGCTGAGCGAGCGCCGCGGCGCCCGCAGCGAAGAGATCCCCGCAGGCATCGAAACGCGCGGGCCAGCTCTCCGCGGTGCAGACGACGGGCGCGCGCAGCAATTTGAGTTCGTCCCAAGTCACCGGGGTGCAGACGGGCAGGGCCGGGGTTCCGCGCAGGCTGTAGGGCAGCGGGCTGTACTGCCCGGCGGCATTCGTCGAGGCGTCGAGACGGACGCATTTCTCGGATGGAAGCGCGCCGCTGCAGAGCAGCCGCGGGTGAAGCGCTGCGGCGCGCGCGCAGAGACGCTGCAGACGCGCCCGCACCTTCGTGGCGAGCGGCGCGTCGAGCAAGGGCAGCCAGAGAGCGATGCCGCCGGTGCCGTCGAGCAACGGAATCGCGTCGCAGTCCGCGGCGGTGCGCAGTTGCTCGCGCATCACGAGCGCGGCCTCTTTCATCTGCGCGAAGCCGCGGTCCGCGCGAGGCGGCTCCAAGAGGATGCGTCCGAAGCGCAGGCGTTCTGGCTCGCCGGGCAACGGAGCCCAGCTGTGAAACTCGATCGCGTACTCGCGCTGCACGAGCCAATCGATGCGAGCGGTCGACAGGCACAACTGCGTGACGCGAAAACGCGGCGGCGCATGAAAGCCACGCGGGAAGTCCGCAAATACAATCGGAGACCCGGCAAAGCTCGCGTCCAGCAGCGTCGCGCAGCTCGCATAATGGGCGAGGACACGCGGAACGACCGCCGGCTGATTGCTCCCGGGCGGCATGCTTGGATTATCGGCAGAGCAAGCGTGAAGCTTTAGGGCGTCCTTCGACCCGCCGCTGCGCGGCAGGGTAACGAGTCGAAGATCAGGTTGACGCGAGGGACAAGGGGTTGTTCAGCGTGTAGCAGAGCACGTCGACGGCGCGGCCGCGCAGCAAGGCCCCGTGCTTCAAGCGCCCGTCCTCGCGAAAACCGATGCGCGCGAGAAGCGCGCGCGAGCGTGCGTTCTCCGGCAGACAGTACGCGCGCACGCGGCGCAGGCGTGCCCGCTGAAAGGCCGCGTCGACCAGCGCGCGCACCGCTTCGGTCGCGTAGCCGCGGCCGCGATACTCCTGGAGTAGGCTGTAGCCGATCTCTCCATTATCTGAAGTGCCCTCGGCCACGCGCAACGAGACCCAGCCCAGGAGACTTCCGTCCTCGACGCGTTCGATCAGCCATTCGTAGCGGCCCGGGCCGTTCAATCCGGGGTGCCGCGTGTGCGCGGAGACGAGGCCGACGAACTGCGAGCGCGCCATCGTCGGCAAATCCTGATAGGTGCGCAACTCGGGCGTCTGCATCAAGCGCCAGAGCGTCTCGGCGTTGGACGCCCCGACGGGCGCGAGGTACAGGCGCGGACTCGAGATGGTCTTGTCGTCGCGGGTCATCCGTGGGATGGGAGTGCGCCATGAATCTCGTCACCGCCTACCACGCGAGCGCGCCGACGCAGGTCGATTTCGCCGCCACCGTCGAGGGCCCGCCGCACTTCTTCTACGGACGCCGCAGCCATGCGGAGCACGAGTCGTTTTGGGTGCGCAGCGCCGCCGGTCCGATCGAGGTGATCGACAACGTGAACCTCGCGCCGCCGATTGCGGTGCGACGCGGCGACAGCGTCGAGGTCGCGGGCGTCATGGTACACGATCCAGGCCATATACCCCGCGTTCATTGGACGCACCACGATCCGAGCGGACGCCATCCGGGCGGGTTCATCCGGTGGCGCGGGAGGCTCTATGCGTAGAACGGAGCGGAGTGCGTAGGACGGAGCGCTTCATCAGCGCGTTCATGGCGCTACGCAACGCGATCGCGAAGCGCGGGACGCCGTTCGCGATCCGGCTCGCCGGCGCGAACACCTCGCTGCGCCGGGCGATGGAGATTCTTCAGTTGGATGAGTTCGTCGAATATTGGGACTCACTCTGCGCAGCGCGAAGCTCCGGAATCGTCACGAAGCCGTAGCCCCGGCGCTTGAGCGCCTCGACGATCAGGCGGGTCGCCCCCGCCGCCGCACTGCGATCGCAGTCGCCGGCCGGAACGCGCGCGCGGCCGCAGAGCAGTCCGCGATTGCCGTCGTGCAAGACGATGATCGAGCCGTTGCGCACGTAGCGCAAGACGCGCTGCGCGACGACCTGCGACGGCGGATTCTGCCAATCGCGCGGGAGCGGTACGGACCACATCACCGGCGTGTAACCGAGCCTGCGTGCCTGCGCCAAGACAAGCCAGTCGCGCGCGCCGAAGGGCGGGCGCATGAGCGTCGTGCGCGTCCCCGTCGCGCGCGCGATCGCGTCGTTCGTGCGCTCCAGCGAGCGCGCGATCTGCGCGGGATCCATGACGATCAGGTGCGCGTGATCCCACGTGTGGTCACCGATCGCGTCGCCGTCGCGCGCCTCCCGGCGCAGGATAGCGGGGTACGCCGCCGCTGCGCGGCCGACGACGAAGAACGTCGCGCGCACATGCTCGCGTTCGAGCACGTCGAGGATGCGATTCGTGTATGGCGGATTCGGCCCGTCGTCGAACGTCAGCGCGACGACGTGGCGATCGGGCGGCCCGCTGACGACGGTTGCGCCGAAGAGTTGGCTCGCAGGGCTCTCTGCGTACTCGTACGCGCCGAAGAGCAGCAACGCGACGACGGTCAGCGCGACCGCGCCGAATGCCGTTCTTCTCACAGGTGCGCCTTCGCGCGGGCTCGCGCGATCTCGGCGCGGAACTGCGGCGGGCCGAAGCTGCGAAAGTCGCCGACGATCTGCTCGTAGCGCGGATCGCGGATGCTCGTGCCTTGCAGCTGGAGGATATTCGGCAGCGGTCCCTTCGGCGAGAGATGCAGATGGAACTCGCGCCCGGCGCTCGTCGCCCAGTAGTGCGGGTCGGTAAAGGTCACCGTATGCGCGCCATGCTGGTACGTTTCGGTTTGGCGTACCGTCAGCGCGTACGTCACCGCGGTGTTTCCGCGCGCGGGCCTGCTCGGGACATCCCAGATACCGTCGCTCTGGAGCTGCCCGAGAAAGAAACTCACTTCGTACGTCGCGTGCGGCGGCGCCTCGATCGTAACGCGCTCGCGCGTACGCGGCCCATCGGCGCGCACGATCGTGTAGCGATAACTCGAAACGCCGTTGTTGTCGCGCACGGCGTAGGTCTCGCTGTAGATCGGCGGATGATCGTAGCGAATGTCGAGCGAGGCGTAGACGTCGCTCGGTGCGTTCTTCACGCTCGTAACCGTCGTAATGCGCCCGAACTCTCGCGGCAGCACGAAGCGCAACGTCAGGCCGATCGCAACGATGGCGAAGATCACGATGGCGAGGCCGATCGGTAAGCGCCGGCTCACATCATGCTCGCTTCTTCGTCCGCGCGCGCCTTTGCGTCGAGCACTTGATTGACGAGCCGATCCGCGAGCTTGTTCTTCGCGCGCGGAACGTGCGCGACGTCGACGTGCTCGAAGTTCTTCAAAAGCGCGAGCGCACGCCGGTGCAGCGGTTTCAGATCGGCGTGCTTCACGCGATACTCGCCGAGCAACTGCTTGACCACGAGCTCGGAATCGAGGCGCACGGCAAGCGTCCGAATGCCGCGGTGCACCGCGGCTTCGAGGCCGATGCAGAGCGCCGTCCACTCGGCGACGTTGTTCGTCGCGCGGCCGAGGTAGTGCCCTACCTCATCGAGGATCTCGCCTTGCGGCCCAACGAGCACGGCCCCGCTTGCTGCGGGGCCGGGATTACCACGTGCGCCGCCGTCGGCGAAGAGCGTAGCCTCCACAGCAGCCTCTTCCCGAGCGTGTGGACGCCTGCCTTTTTGGGGTAGAATGGGATCTATGAGACGCATCAAACTTCACACGTTGGCAATCGCGCTGGCCGCAGCGGCGCTGCTCTTCGTGCCGCAGGCCGCCCTCGCGGCGAACGTGTTCTACGGCGAGGTCGTGCACGTTTCGACGACCAACGTCAAGGTTCGCAATCCGCACAACGGGCAAATTCTCAGCTTCGAGCTCGTTCCGCACTTTTACCAGCTCTTCTCCGATGACGGAAAGACGACGTACCAGATGACGTACCTGCGCCCGGGGCGCTACGTCGCCGTCATCTACGATCAGAAGGCGTTCGGCATGCGCCACGCCGACAAGATCTACATCATGAACAACGCGAACGAACGGCTTCGCAGGGTCGGCGGCTCTTAGAGGACGCCGCGCACGCGGAAAAACTCGAGAACCAGCGCGAGCGCCTGACGAGAGGCGCTCTCGTTGTATGCAGGGCGTTCGTCGCAGTTGAAGCCGTGATCGGCTTTCGCGAAAACGACTTGCTCGTGGTCGGCGCCGGCTGCGCTCAGCGCGTCGGCGACCGCGCGATACTGCTCCGGCAAAATGTGTTTGTCGAGGCCGCCCCAGAACATGAGCAGCGGCCCGTGCTGGTTGGTCGCGCGGTCGAGCAGATCGGGTGCAATGCCGCCGCCGTAATACGAGACCGCGGCCGCGAGCGGAAGGTCGGCGTTGGCAAGGTACGCGCAGCGGCCACCCATGCAGTAGCCGACGGCAGCGATGCGCGCCGGCGCGATCTGCGCGTCGCCCGCGAGCCACTCGTAGGCGGCACGCATGTCCGCGGCAAGGCCGCGCGGCGTCAGGCCGCCCATATGTTCGCGGACGGAATCGAAATCGGTGTACGCGGCTTCGAACCCGGCGGGCGCCGTGCGGTGAAAGAGCTCGGGCGCGATCGCGGTGAAGCCGAGGTCGGCGTAGTGACGCGCGACGTTGCGGATGTGGCCGTTGACGCCGAAGGCTTCTTGCAAGACGAGCAGGCCCGCGCCAACCTTGCCCGCCGGACGCTCCACGACGGCCTCCATCGTCGAGCCGTCGGTAACTTTTAATCGGATGCGTTCCACGGCCTCAACCTATCACAGCAAACTCTATGCGAGCAAGCGTACAAGCAAGGCATGAACCTCAAGACTTTTGCTCTTCTTCTTACCCTTGGCTTTGCGCCGGCGCTCGTCGCCGCGCAGACCTCGAATCCACCCCCGCCCGCACCCTCCGCGGCCCCGGCGGCGGCGCCGGTGCGGATGTCGCCGCAGCTCATGCAGGAGCACATGGCGGCGTTTCGCCGGTTTCACCAACAGGCCGAGAACATCCATCGCGCAACCCGCGCGAAGATGCTTGCGGCGCTGACGCCCGCGCATCGCGCGTTCGTCGGCCGCGTTCTCGGGCTGCTCGCGATAGCGACGACACCGAACCGGCGCGGTGCCGTCCAGCAGGTCGACGCAGTTCTCACAGCCTCCGAAAAAGACGCGATCCTCGCCGCACAGCGCTCCGAGATGGAGCAGATGCACGCCCAGATGCAGCAGATGCGAACGCAAATGCAGCAGGTGCGCGCGCAGATGCAGTCGCGGGCAGGCGCCATGCAAGGGCGAGTCGTCGCCATGCACGCCGGCGAGATGGGCGAGCACGAGCACGGGCGTCACGCACCCGATGCCGGCGCAGCGCTCCTACGCGGCTTGCTTCCCGGTCACGCGCAGATGATGGGCATGATGATGATGCATCATCGGGGACCGCGGTAGCCGCAACCATGTGCGAAAGGCCTTACGGCTCCCTGCCGAAGGCCTTTCGCAGTTCTGCTTTCGCGCGCTCGAGCGTCTGCAGTCGGCTCTCGCTCAAGTTCTTGCCCGCACGGTTGATGTAGAAGTTCAGCATCGACATCGCCGATTGGTACGCGCTGCCCTTTCGCCGCGTGCTGTGCTCCGCCGATGATTTCAACGATTGCGCAATCGCCTTCGCGCTGCGCTTCTTGAAGACGTCCGGCTCGATGTCGAGCGCGCTGCTGCGCTCGGTGACGTTCTGCGACCAGCGTTTGGTTGCCATGTCTTCTCTCTTCCCACGTTCGAATGCGATGAGACGCAGGCGCAGCGACGCGGGCGACACGCCGCGCGGTTTGCCGTCGGCGCCGACGACGCGCTGCGCGGGGACGAAGAGCGCGTGCTGCGTCCTTCCCACCGCGCGCGCGACGCCGCGGTGCGAGAGCGGTCTGCCAACCGCTCGAGCGACGTCGGCGTAGGAGACGAACTCGCCGAACGCGAGGCTCGCGACTTGGCGCCAGACCTCGCATTCGAACGGCGTCCCCTCGAAGGCGAGCGGCAGCGTGAACCGCTCGAGCGTTCCTTTGAAATAGGCAGCGACTTGGCGAGCGACTTCACGCGCGAGCCTTTCCTTGCCGGGAGCGCGAGCGGCGAGCGTTTTGCGGTGGCGCGCGAAGCGGCTGGAGATCACCCGGCCACCGGCGACGTCGACGAGCAGGTCGACGCCGAGCGGCGTCGCGATGCGCAGGAGCGTCGCCCGAGGATAACGCTTCATCGCCGTCATATTAAGGCAATATTATGGAAGCACCCGCTCGGCTTCGCAACGTGGGGCATTTCATCGCTGGCCGAGATGCCGGCGACGATGCATCACGTTTCGGCGATATTTACGATCCAGCGCGCGGGCAGGTTCAAGCGCGCGTCACATTTGCCGACGAGGCAACGGTCGACGCCGCCGTGCGTGCGGCCGCGGACGTCTTTCCGAAGTGGAGCCGCACGCCCCTCGGCAAGCGTACCGAAGTGCTCTTTGCCTTTCGCGAGCGCGTGCGCGCGCACGCCGACGAACTCGCGCGCATCGTTTCGAACGAGCACGGCAAGATCGTTACCGACGCCGCCGGCGAGATTGCGCGTGCGCTCGAGGTCATCGATTTCGCTTGCGGCTTGCCGCAGTTGCTCAAAGGCGAGCTTAGCGAGAACGTCTCGACCAACGTCGACACCTACTCGCTGCGCCAGCCCGTCGGCGTCTGCGTCGGCATCACCCCGTTCAACTTCCCGATGATGGTGCCGATTTGGATGCTCGCGCCCGCGCTCGCCGCCGGCAATACTTTCGTGCTCAAGCCCTCCGAGCGCGACCCGTCGGCTTCGCTGCTCATCGCGAAGTTGCTGCAGGAGTCGGGTTTGCCCGATGGCGCGCTCAACGTCGTGCACGGCGACAAGGTTGCCGTCGACGCGTTGCTCGCGCATCCGCGCGTCAATGCCGTCTCCTTCGTCGGATCGACGCCGATTGCGCGCTACATCTACGAGACCGCCGCGAAGAACGGCAAACGCGTGCAGGCGCTCGGCGGAGCGAAGAATCATCTCGTCGTCATGCCCGATGCGGATCTCGATGCCGCCGCGGACGCGCTCGTCTCGAGTGCATACGGCTCGGCGGGGCAGCGCTGCATGGCGATCTCCGCAAGCGTTACCGTCGGCGACTGCGCGAAGCCGCTGCTCCAACGCGTTCTCGAACGCATCGACAAGCTCAAGGTCGGCGCCGGGCACGACGCAGGCAACGATATGGGGCCGGTCGTGACGCCGGCGGCGCGCGATCGCATTCTCTCGTACATCGACAGCGGCGTGAAAGAAGGCGCGGCGCTTCTCGCCGACGGGCGTACCCTGCGCGTCTCGGGATACGAAGATGGTTTCTTCATCGGGCCGACGCTCTTCGACAACGCGACGCCCGCGATGTCGATCTATCGCGACGAGATCTTTGGGCCCGTGCTCGTCAACGTCCGCGCGGGATCGCTCGACGATGCGCTCGCGATCGTCAACGCGAATCCATACGGCAACGGCACGTCCATTTTTACGCGCAGCGGAGGCGCCGCCCGGCTCTTTCAAAGCGAGGTGCAGGCCGGCATGGTCGGCATCAACGTGCCGATCCCGGTGCCCGTCGGCTACTATTCGTTCGGCGGCTGGAAATCGTCGTTGTTCGGCGATCTCCACGTGTACGGCCCCGACGCGTTTCGCTTCTACACGCGCGGCAAGGTCGTCACGAGCCGCTGGCACGAGAGCAATGCCGGCGTGAACCTCGGCTTTCCGACGCACAAGTAATGTAGATGACAGGGGATTTTCCCGGGAAACCGATTCAAAAGGAGCTGTCGCACCTCGAGGTTTCGATCGAGGCGAATCGGTGTCTCTACTGCTACGACGCGCCCTGCACGCGCGCGTGCCCGACGCACATCGACATTCCGCGCTTCATCGCGCAAATCGCCGATGGAAACGTCACGGGCAGCGCGCGCACGATTCTCGACGCGAATCCTCTCGGCGCTTCCTGCGCGCGCGTCTGCCCCGTCGAAGAGTTGTGCGAGGGTGCATGCGTGTACAACACCGAGAGCGACACGCCGATACGCATCGGCGATCTGCAGCGCTACTCTACCGACGTCGTGCGCGAAGCCGGCACGCGCATCTTCGACGCCGGCGCGCCGACGGGCAAGCGCGTCGCGATCGTCGGCGGCGGCCCCGCGGGTCTTGCCGCCGCGCGCGATCTGCGCCGGTACGGCCACGCGGTTACGATCTTCGAAGCGCGCAAGCAACTCGGCGGATTGAACACGTTTGGCATCGTGCCCTTTCGGCTCTCCACGGACGTCGCGCTGTGGGAAGCGCAGCAGGTGATCGAGCTCGGGTGCGACGTTCGCACGAGCGCGCGCGTCGGCGACGACGTATCGGCGGCATCGCTCGTGGCGGAATACGACGCGATAATCCTCGCGTGCGGCATGGGTGACGTGCCGCAGCTGCGCATTCCCGGCCAAGAGTACGCGCGAGACGCGCTCGCTTTCATCGAGCGCGCGAAGACCACCGGCGACGCTCCGGGATTGGGCAATCGCGTCGCGGTGATCGGTGCGGGGAATACGGCGATCGACGCGCTCACGTGCGCGAAACGGCTCGGCGCGGAGCAGGTTACGATGTACTACCGCCGCGGCGAAGCGGAGATGCCCGCCTACGAGTTCGAGTACGACTTTGCCAAGGAAGAGGGCATCGAGTTTCGCTTTCACTGTGCGCCAGTGCGCGTGATCGCCGAGGGCGGGAGCGTCGTCGGGTTAGAGCTCGCGCGCACGAACGCCGAAGGCTCCTTCGTCGCGCCGTGCGATACCGTCATCAGTGCGATCGGGCAGAACCGCCTGCTCGACGCCATCGACGCACTCGGCGTCGCGCACGACAACGGCGTCGTTCGCGTCGACGATGCGCTGCGCACGACGCGCGAGGGCGTCTTTGCGGCGGGCGATTGCATCTTCGCAAAGGGCGTGCGCGAAGCGATGGTGGTGGAAGCGGCCGAACAAGGGAAGATCGCGGCACGCTCGGTGCACGAGTATCTCGGCGTCCTGCGTACCACCGTCGAAGCGTCGGGGTGAGGAACGACAATGGCTGATTTACGCAGTAACCTGGCCGGGATTAGCAGCCCGAATCCATTTTGGCTCGCGTCGGCACCACCGACGAACAGCGGCTATCAGGTGCAGCGTGCCTTCGAGCAAGGGTGGGGTGGGGCGGTTTGGAAGACGCTCGGCACGCCGATCGTCAACGTAACGTCACGTTTTGCGGGCCTCAACTACCGCGAGCACCGCATGGTCGGCATGAACAACATCGAGCTCATCACCGATCGGCCGTTGGACGACAATCTCAAAGAGATCGCGGAGTGCAAGAAAGCGTTTCCCGATCGCGCGATCGTCGCATCGCTGATGGAGGTCTGCGAGCAGCAGCCGTGGCACGAGCTCGTGAAGCGCGTGCAAGAGGTCGACATCGACGGCTTCGAGCTCAACTTCGGATGCCCGCACGGCATGAGCGAACGCGGCATGGGTGCCGCAGTCGGCCAGCATCCCGATCTCATCGAGCGCGTGACGACGTACGTCAAGGAGGCCGCCCGCGTTCCCGTCATCGTCAAGCTCACGCCGAACGTCACCGACGTTCGCTTTCCCGCACGCGGCGCTTCGCGTGGCGGCGCCGACGCGATCAGCCTCATCAACACGATCAACAGCGTGATGGGCGTCGATCTCGAGTCATGGAAGCCGATCCCGCACGTCGACGGCAAGAGCTCGCACGGCGGGTACTGCGGACCGGCGGTCAAGCCGATCGCGCTCAACATGGTCAGCGACTGCGCGCGCGACCCGGAGGTCGGGATTCCGATCTCGGGAATCGGCGGCGTCGAGACGTGGCGCGATGCGGTCGAGTTTCTCCTCTTGGGCGCAACGAACGTTCAGGTGTGCACCGCGGTCATGCATTCCGGATTTCGCATCGTGCGCGAAATGATCGACGGCTTGAACGACTACCTCGACGCAAAAGGCTTGGCATCGGTGCGCGAGCTCGTCGGGAAGTCGCGTGACACCATCACCACCTGGGAAAATCTCAATCTCAACTATAAGATCGTCGCCGAGGTCGACCAGTCGCGGTGCATTCACTGCAATAAGTGTTACATCGCCTGCGAGGATGCGGCACACCAATGCATCGATCGCGTCGCCAGTGGCACCAACGGCACCTACGACCTCGTCGTCGACGCCGACCACTGCGTCGGCTGTAACTTGTGCATGATGGTCTGCCCCGTCGACTGCATCGACATGATTCGCGTCGACAGCGGCCTGCCGTCGCAGAGCTGGAAAGAGAGGAACGCGGTTGGGCACGCTCATTAAGGGCGGTACCGTCGTCACGGCTGTCGACACGTATCCCGCCGACGTTCTCATCCAAGGCGAGACCGTCAGCGCAATTGGCCGCAGCCTGCCGGCGGAGAAGCACGAGATCGTCGACGCGAGCGACGCGTACGTGTTTCCCGGCGGCATCGATCCACACACGCATCTCGACATGCCCTTCGGCGGCACCGTCACAGCGGACGATTTCGAAACGGGGACGCGCGGCGCTGCGATGGGGGGTACGACGACGATCGTCGATTTCGCGCTGCATACGCGCGGGAACTCTCTGCTCGACGCGGTCAAGACCTGGCACGAGAAGGCATCGGGCAAAGCCTGCATCGACTACGCCTTTCATCTCACGGTCGCCGACGGCCGCGACGAGACGATGGCCGAGATTCCGAGGATGATCGGCGAGCAGGGCGTCAACTCGTTCAAGGTCTTCATGGCATACAAGCACGTGCTGTACGTCGACGACGAGACCATCTTCAAGACGCTTCAAGTCTGCCGCGACGCGGGCGGCCTCGTCCAAGTGCACGCCGAGAACGGCGACGTGATCGAGGTCATCACGAAGCAAGCGCTCGCGCAGGGGAAGACCGAGCCGAAGTGGCACGCGCTCACGCGTCCGGTCGAGTGCGAGGGCGAAGCGACGCATCGCGCGATCCGCTTGGCGGAGATCGCTGGCGCGCCGCTCTACGTCGTGCACGTTTCGTCGGCGATGGCCGCCGATGCAATCAGCGACGGCCGCAAGCGCGGCCTGCCGATCTACGGCGAGACCTGTCCGCAGTATCTCGTCTGCGACTTCAGCGACTACGAGCGGCCGAACTTCGAGGGCGCAAAGTACGTGCTCTCGCCGCCGATCCGCGAAAAGTGGAATCAGAGCGTTCTCCTGCACAAGCTCAAGAACATGGAGTTGCAGAGCTTTGGCTCGGATCACTGCTCGTTCAATCTCTGCGGCCAGAAAGAGCTCGGCAGGAACGATTTCTCGAAGATTCCCAACGGCGCCCCGACCATCGAAGACCGGCTCGCGATTCTCTACGACGTGGGCGTGAACGGCGGCGTATTCGGCTTGAACGCGTTCGTCGCCCTCGGCTCGACGAACCCCGCAAAGCTCTTCGGGCTCTTCCCTCGCAAGGGGACGATCGCGGCAGGCAGCGACGCGGACATCGTCGTCTGGGACCCCGCAGCACGGCGCACGATCTCGGCGAAGGCGCACCATATGAACGTCGACAACAACGTCTTCGAAGGCATGACGGTGAAGGGGCGCCCACGCTACGTGTTCTCGCGCGGACGCATGGTCGCGGACGGCGAGACGTTCGTCGGTGAAAAAGGCGCCGGAAAACATATCAAGAGCGCACGCTTCTACCCCGTGCAGCTGTAGGAGTACATGGAAAGCAAAGTAACGATTGCGCTGATTCAAGCGCACAACGACGTCGACGGAAGCCGGCCCGTCGACGAGCACAAGAAGGCGGCGATCGCCAAGCACGAGCGCATGATTCGCGAGGCGAAGGGAAAAGGCGCGCAGATCGTCTGCCTTCAGGAGATCTTTTACGGTCCGTACTTCTGCACCGAGCAAATGACGAAGTGGTACGAGGCGACAGAGTATATTCCCGACGGGCCGACGACAAAGCTCATGCAAAACCTCGCCAAAGAGCTCGGCATCGTCCTGGTCGTGCCGATGTACGAGATCGAAGCGCCCGGTTTCTACTACAACACGGCTGCGGTGATCGACGCCGATGGATCGTATCTCGGCAAGTATCGCAAGCACCACATCCCGCAGGTGCAGGCGGGCCCGCCCGGATGCGGCTTCTGGGAGAAGTACTATTTCCGTCCGGGGAATCTCGGCTTTCCGGTTTTCGACACCGCGTTTGCGAAGGTGGGCGTGTACATTTGTTACGACCGGCACTTTCCCGAGGGTGCGCGCATTCTCGGCCTCAATGGAGCGGAGATCGTCTTCAATCCCTCCGCGACGGTTGCGGGCCTCTCCGAGTATCTCTGGAAGCTCGAGCAGCCGGCGCATGCGGTCGCCAACGGCTACTACGTCGGCGCGATCAACCGCGTCGGCATGGAGCCGCCGTGGAACATGGGCGAGTTTTACGGGCAATCGTACCTCGTCGATCCGCGCGGACAGATCGTTTCCATCGGCAGCCGAGATAGGGACGAGGTCGTCGTCGGCGTGATGGATCGCGACGTGATCCGCCAGGTGCGCGACACCTGGCAGTTCTACCGCGACCGCCGGCCCGACGCGTACGACGAGATGGTCTCGCCGTGACGCAAGTGCAGGTCGGCGACGTCGTGGTACTCGCCGATGCCGCCGAAGCGGCGGCTGCGCAGAATCATTCGATGTGGAACGAGGACCTGCGGCCATGCTCACTAGCCGAGCATTCGTGGCCCGCGTCGAAGTTTGCGTCGTTGTGGATCGGCATGTGCATCTGCTTGCCGACGTACTCGCTCGCGGCATCCATGATTGCGCTCGGCATGAACTGGTGGGAGGCCGTGCTCACGATTCTCGTCGGAAGCACGATCGTCATGGGCGCGATTCTCCTCGTCTCGCACGCGGGAACGAAGTTCGGTATTCCATATCCCGTCTTCGCGCGTCTGTGGTTCGGCACGCGCGGCGCCCACGTTCCAGCGCTCGCGCGCGCGGTCATCGCGGCGGGATGGTTCGGCATCAACTCGTGGTTCGCCGGCCAAGCGCTCGACGCAATCTTGACGCGAATCGTGCCGTCGTGGACTGGCCTGTCCTGGCACCTCGGCATCGCGTTCGCAATCTTCTGGGCCGTCAACGTGCTCATCGCCATGCGCGGCCCGCAGGCGATTGGGAGGCTCGCGCAGGTCTCCGCTCCGACGCTCGCGGTCGGCGCCATCGCACTCTTCGTTTGGGCGATCCATGCGACCGGCGGCTTCGGGCCGCTGCTCGCGCAACCGGCGAAGATTCACGGCTCGGCTTTCTGGGCGAGCTTCGCTCCGTCGGTCGTCGGCGTCATCGCATTCTGGGCGACGCTCGCGCTCAATATTCCCGATTACACGCGATACGCGACCTCGCAACGCGCGCAGGTTCGCGGACAGATTTTCTCCATGCCGCTGACGATGGCGCTCTTCTCCTTCGTCGGTATCGTCGTGACGTCCGCGACCGTCGCGGTCTTCGGAACCGCGCTCTGGAACCCGGTCGAGCTCATCGTGAAGTTCCCGACGCCTGTCGTCGTCATCGCGGGCATCATCATCATTCTTTCGTCCGTTACGATCAACGTCGGCGCGAACGTCATGGCGCCGGCGCGCGCATTCGAGAACCTCGCGCCGAAGCACGTGACGTTTGCGCTCGGCGCCATCTTCACGGGCTTGCTCTCGCTCGTCATGCAGCCGTGGTATTTGCTCTCGAGCTTTACGAACTACATCTTCGTCTGGCTCGGCGCCTACGGCGCGATGCTCGGTGCGTTCGACGGAATCGCGATCGCCGATTACTGGCTCGTGCGCAAGCGCCGCCTGGATTTGGCGCAGCTCTACGCACCCAAAGGCGTCTACGGCTATGCGGGCGGTGTCAATCCGTTTGCACTCGCGGCTCTGGCGATCGGCTGGCTCCTCGCGATCGGCGGCGCGGTCGCGCTCGACCCGCACCACCCCTGGGCCGGTGGCCTCAACGGCTTCTTCACGCGCGTGTCGTCCGGCGGCTGGGTTTTGAGCTTGGCCGGCGGCCTCGCCGCGTATGCATTGCTGATGCAGGGCAGCCGCTCGCGCATCTCGCAACAAGAGTACGACGCGATCACGCGCGTCGAAACCCACCTTCCCCATCCCGACGTGACCTGGGCGGCACCGGAGGTTCCTTGACCGTGAAAACGATGCAGAACAACGCGGAGCGCGCGAAGCGCCACCTCTTCCCCGCGCAGCAAACGTATTACGAGCAACCACTCACGCTCGTCGGCGGCGACGGCTCGCACGTGCGCGACGACGCCGGCAACGAGTACCTCGATGGATTCGCCGGAATCTGCACGAACACGCTCGGCTACGGCGACACGCCCGTCGCGCAAGCGGTGGCGGACCAGGCGAAGGAGCTCATTCACACCTCGACGCTCTACCTCAACGAGCCGATGCTCGATCTCGCTGAAAAGATTGCCGAGATCGCGCCGGAGGGCATGACGAAGTCTTTCTTCTCCAACTCCGGGTCCGAAGCGAACGAGATGGCGACGCTCATCGCCCGCACGTCCAAGAAGAGTGTCGATCTCCTCTCGCTCGATCACGCGTACCATGGGCGCACGGCGTACACGGTCGCGCTCGCGGGGCAGAGCCAATGGCGGAACTTCGCTACGCAGATGCCGCACGTCGCGTTTCTTCCCAATCCGTACTGCTATCGCTGCCCGCTCGGCATGACGTACCCGTCGTGCGAGATCGCGTGCGCGAAATACGCGAAGCGCGTCGTCGAGTCGCAGACCGACGGCGCCCCCGCTGCAATGATCGCGGAGACGATCTCCGGCGTCGGCGGCATCGTCGCGCCGCCGCTCGAGTATTTCAAGGTGCTCAAAGAGACGCTCGCACCGTACGGCACGTTGCTCATCGCGGACGAAGTGCAAACGGGATGGGGACGCCTTGGCGACGGCTGGTTCGGCATGGTCTCTTCCTACGGCGTCGTTCCGGATATGATCACCTCGGCGAAAGGTCTCGCCAGCGGCTTCCCGATCGGCATCACGATCACGCGACCGGAGCTGGCGGACACCTTCAAAGGCCCGCACATCAACACGTTCGGCGGAAACCCGGTGGCAACGCGCGCGGCACTCGTGACCATCGACGTGGTCCAGAAGCGCGATCTCATCGCCAACTGCAAACGCCAGGGCGAGGCGTTGATGGCGGGGTTGCGCGACCTCGCGACGACGTTTCAGTCCATCGGCGAGGTGCGCGGCAAGGGCCTGATGATCGGCGTCGAGCTCGTGCAGGATCGAGCGAGCAAGCGCGTCGCGCCCGATCTTGCAACGAAGATGCTCGAGCAGATGCGCGAGCGCAAGGTGTTGATCGGCAAAGGCGGCCGGTACGGGAACGTTCTGCGCATCCAGCCGCCGTTTGTCTTCGACGACGGTGACGTGCGCGAGTTCCTCGACGCGTTCAAAGACTCGCTCGCCGCACTTCGGTAAGACGCTTTACACCTTCGGCCACGGGACCGCGAGCGCGCAGGAGCTTGCTGCGCTGATTCGCGGCGCCGCGCTCGAGCACGTCGTCGACGTGCGCACCATTCCGAAGAGCCGTCGTCTCCCGCACGTGTGGGAGGCGGAGATGGCGCGCTGGGTCCCCGAGCTCGGCGGCGCGGCCTACTCGCGAAGCCCGGCACTCGGCGGATTTCGCAAACAACGACCCGAGAGCCCAAATACGGCGTTGCGCAATCCGTCGTTTCGCGCATACGCGGATTATATGCAGACGCCGGCATTCGTCGAGGCGCTCGACACGCTCTTGACGGACGCGTTATTGCACAAGACGGCGGCCGTGTGCTCCGAGACTCTTTGGTGGCGTTGTCACCGGCGCCTAATCGCAGACGCTGCCGTACTGCTGCGAGGCGTCGAGGTGCGGCATCTCATGCACGACGGCACGGCGAAGCAGCACGTTCTCACCGCCGGCGTCCGGCGTCTCGGACACGACATGCTTGCGTACGACGTGCAGGCGTCGTGACCGCGTAAAAGGAGTTTGGTCGGGCCGACTGGATTCGAACCAGCGCTCTCAAAGCCCCCAGCTTTGCGCGTTAACCAAGCTACGCTACGGCCCGACGAGCCACGAATGTTCGCGTCAGGCGGGAGAGAACCCGCCCGGGCCGTTTGGCCGAACCGAAAAGGGAACGCGCCATGCATCCTCGCAGCGGCCGTCGACTTCGACGCGCCACTCGTAGCGCGCCCCAGGGAGCAACGGCATCGGCGGAAAGTTCACCGCGAAGCAACCGTCGAGCGCCGTGCCGGGTACCAATCCCGCCGGCCGGCCGGCTTCGAAGGCGAACGGGACCTCGACGCTCTGATCCACGCCGTCGGGGCCCGTCGGCAAGCGCACGGGGTGACCGTCTGCGTCCACGAGCACGATGCGAATGTTGAAACGACGGTTTGCATCGGCCCACGGAACGGAGAGCTTGAGGGCTACGGCCATCGGTGCCGGCTGCGGTCCGGTAATCGACCAGCCGCCTCCGAGAACGTACAGCTTGCCTCCGACGGCCTGCGCGGCGTCGCAAAGCAGGATCGTGACGAGCATGCCTGCGTTGGAGTGTGAGAGGTCCGTTTCAGGACCTCTCACGTCTTACTTCCGTCGGGAACCGCCGACGGCGTCCTTGAGGGACTTCCCGGCAACGAACGCCGGCACTTTGCGTGCCGCAATCTTGATGCGCTCGCCCGTCTTCGGGTTGCGTCCCTCGCGCGCTTTCCGCGACCGAACGACGAAGCTTCCGAACGGCGTGAGTGCGACGCGGTCGCCTTTCTTCAGCGCCGCTTTTATTTCGTCAAGGATGAGATCGACGATTTGACCGGCTTGGCGCTTTGACAACTCGCCTTCGTCGGCAACGGTATCAACGAGATCGGCTTTCGTCAAACTTTCTATCTCCTTCATAACGCGGGAACCGTAATTCCCGCTTCGCAGGCAGGTCAGTGCTTCCTCCCGCGCTTGCGGGCAGCCCGCCTCATTTCCCGCTGATTTCTCGCACGGCACGCAGCGCCAAGAGATAGGAGCGCAGCCCGAAGCCGCTAATGCTTCCCGCGCACGCCGCGGCCGTAACGCTCACGCGGCGATACGGCTCTCGGGCTGCGATGTTGGAAAGATGCACCTCGACGACGGGTATCCCGATGGAAGCGACGGCATCGGCAATTGCATGCGAGTAGTGCGCGTACGCTCCAGGATTGAGCACGACGGCATCGTACTCGCCGCGCGCCGCGTGCAGCGCGTCGATAATGTGCCCCTCGCCATTGTGCTGCACGCATCGCACCTCGGTCCCGAGTTGGCGCCCCTCCTGCACGAGCGCTGAATCGATCTCGGCGAGCGACTGCGATCCGTAGATCTCCGGTTGCCGCTCGCCAAGCAAGTTCAGGTTCGGTCCGTGGATCACCAGAACGCGCATCGCTCGTTGCCTTCTGGGAGGAAATGCCGCAGCCCTCGGCCGAGACCGAGCGGTGCCCGACCGCATTTCGAGTCTCTACGCCCCTTCTGCCGGCATAACCGTGATCGGGACGGTCGTCACCGATCTCGTGCGTGCTATCCGCGATCGTCACGACCTCTCTCCCGTCGCAACCGCTGCCGTCGGGCGGCTCGTCGCGGGTGCGGTGCTCTTCGGCGCGGGCTTGAAGGGCAGAGAACGCCTCTCGATCCAGATCGCGTCCGACGGTCCCATCGAAGGGCTCTTCGCCGATGCATGGCTGCTCGACGAAAACACGGTAGGTGCCCGTGGCTACGCGCGCAATCCCCACGTGGATCTGCCACTGAACGCGCGCGGCAAGTTCGACGTCGCCGCCGCACTTGGCTCCGGCTCACTTCAGGTCACCAAAACCTACGAAGTGGGCAAGCCGTACATGGGAATCGTCGCGTTGCACTCCGGTGAGATCGCCGAAGACCTCGCAGCATATCTCGTTCGCTCGGAGCAGATCCCGAGCGCGGTCGCGCTCGGCGTGCTCGCAAATCCTGCAGGCGTCATTGCGGCCGGTGGCATCCTCGCGCAGGTCCTTCCCGGCGCGGACGAGCGTGCCGTGCTCGAGCTCGAACGGCGCGCGCAGTCGCTCCCGCCGGTCACGCAGCTCATGAGCGACGGCGCCGATGCGGATGACCTCGTACGCGCCCTTGCCGGCGATCTCGAGCTGCACGAGCATCGGCGCCTCGCCGTTACGTTTGCGTGTCTGTGCTCGCGCGACAAGGTCGAGGCCGCGCTCGTCGGGCTCGGTGCGGAAGACTTACGCCAAATGGCGCGGGAGAACGACACGACGCACGCGAGCTGCGAATACTGCAAACACGACTATACTTTTGCCGCCGAAGAACTCGTGGCCCTCAGCCAGCGCGTGAGCTAACGTTAGGGCGACAGGCGCGCGTTTACCCGCGCAAACCTCCGCGCTCCAATCGACACCCGCACCGGCTCGGCCCACCATTGCCACTCTGCGTTGGGATCTCGTATCACGGCGCCATCGATGCGAACGCCGCCACCTTTGATGAGGCGCTCTGCCTCGCGTTTGCTGGCCGCGAGCCCCGAAGCAACCAGCACGCTGCTGATGAGCGGCGTACTCGTGTCGACGATGCTTTCGGGCGCATCGTCCGGGAACTCTTTGCGCTGTACCGTCCGCTCGAAGTACTCGCCCGCGGCCTTCGCGGCCTCGATCCCGTGATACCGCGCGACGATCTCCTGCGTGATTCGCTTCTTCGCCTCCATCGGGCTGAGCCGGTCGTTCTGAAGATCGGCTTGCAGCTGCTGCACGTCGGCCTCCGAACGGAATGCCGCATATCGTGCGTACGTCGGGATCAATGCGTCCGGTAACGACATGAGCTTCCCGAACTGCGTCTGCGCCGGCTCGGTGACGCCGACGTAGTTGCCCAGCGACTTGCTCATCTTCTGCACGCCGTCGAGCCCCACGAGCAACGGCACCATTGCGCAGATCTGCGGCGGCTGGCCGAGCTCACGCTGGTAGTGACGGCCCATGAGCAGGTTGAACAGTTGATCCACGCCGCCGAGCTCGACGTCCGCCTTGACGACGATCGAATCGTACGCCATCGCGACCGGGTAGAGCAGCTCGTGCAGCGAGATCGGATCGCCGCTCTCGTAGCGATCGCGAAAGTCGTTGCGCTCGAGCATCTGCGCGACCGTGGTCTTTCCGGCGAGCGTCACGAGCTCTTCGACCGAAAGCGCACCGAGCCACTCCGAGTTGTACCGAATCGTAATGCGCTCCAAGTCGAGCACGCTGGACGCCTGCTGCCGGTAGGTCTGCATGTTCGCTTCGATCTCGTCGCCGGTCAGCTGCGGACGCGTGACTTTCTTTCCGCTGGGATCGCCGATACGCGCCGTGAAGTCGCCGATGATGAGCGTCACCGCGTGACCGCTCTCGGCGAAGCGCTGAAGGGCGTGCAGCACGACCATGAAGCCGAGGTGGAGATCCGGGCTCGTGGGGTCTATTCCGAGCTTGACGTTGAGCGGCCGCCCGAGGCGAAGGCGTGCGCGAAACTCGTCGCTGGTTTCGACGTGCGCGAAGCCATCGAGCAAATACTCTGCGTCGGCGAAGTGCTGAGGTCGGTTCATCGATCGTTCAGGTCGATGATTGTCACGCCGTGCGAGCCCTCCTCCTCGTTACCGTACCGCACGCTCGCGACGGCGGGGTGCGCGCGTAGGAACTCTTGCAAGCCCCGGCCGAGCATGCCCGTCCCTTTCCCGTGGATAAGGCGCAGCGGCGAGCTGCCCGCGAGGAGCGCTTCGTCGATCCAGCGATCGACGAGCGGCTCGGCGTCCGCGTACCGCTTCCCGCGCACGTCCAGCTCCGAGCGCGCGGACGCTGCGGCATCGAAACGCGCGCTTGCGCCGGCTGGCCGGTATTGCTCCATGCCGCTGAGGGGAAAAGCGACGCGTTCGCGCGGTACCGCATCATCTTGGACCTCCCGCATGCCCAAGTCGCGATGCATCTGCTCGAGCGTACGCGAAAGCGCGGCACTCTGCGAGGGCGTCAGACGCGAGCGCTTGGCGTTCTCGGGCGAGCGGCGTTGCAAATCGGTCATGAACTCGCGCAGTGCCTGCTGCAACCGTTCCTCCGCGCGAGCTGCGAATCGTTCCTGCTCCACCCGTAGTTCGGCAATACGGCGCTCGAGCCGCTCGCGTTCGGCAGCGCTCGCGCGGCGCTCGTCCGCTAGCGTCACGCGCTCGCGCTGCAGCTCTGCGTTACGCGCGGAAAGCTCCGCGAGCGCGCGCTCGTACTCGCGTTCTTCCAATGCCAAGAGGCTCTCTGCGCGCCTCACCACCTCTTCTGCGATGCCACGCGAGCGCGCTAGTGCGAACGCAAAAGACTGGCCTGGCGAGCCGACGTCCAGTTCGAAGGTCGCGGAAAACGTGCGCGGATCGAAGCGCACGCTCGCGTTCGCCGCGCCCTCCGCGGCGTGTGCAAAGAGCTTGAGCTCGGTCGCGTGCGTACTGACGACCCCGCGCGCCCGTGCGACGAGCAGGTGCTCGAGCATCGCTGCCGCGAGCGCTGCGCCGGCGGAAGGCTCGGTGCCCGCACCGATCTCGTCGACGAGGAAGACGGTGGTTTCGCTCGCGGTGGCGAGGATCTCGCGCATTCTATCGAGATGCGCGGAGAACGTCGAGGCGTTCTCGACGATGGACTGCTCGTCTCCGACGTCCGCGATCAGGTGCGTGAACCGCCCGATGCGGCTTCCCTCTGCTGCCGGAACCTGCATCCCTGCGTAGGCCATCGCCAAGAACAGCCCGACCATCTTCAGCGTGACCGTCTTGCCGCCCATGTTCGGACCGCTGATGACGAGCAGCCGCGTCGCGTCGTTCAGCGTGAGCGATTGCGGCACCGCACGTTCGCCGAGCAGGGGGTGGCGACCGCGCGCGATTTCGAGCAACGGTTCCTCGTCGAGCACCGGCGCGACCGCATCGAGTGCGATCGCAAGGCGTGCCTTTGCGACCAAGAGGTCGATGGCGGCGAGCATCTCGACGTTGTCTTCGATCTGGGCTGCGTTTTCACCGACGCCGCGCGAGAGCTCCCCGAGGATCCGTTCGATTTCGTGCTCCTCCTCGAGTCGCAGCGTGCGCAAGCGATTGTTCGCTTCGAGCGCTGCGAGCGGCTCTACGAATAGCGTCTGCCCGCTCGCGCTCGTATCGTGCACGATGCCGGGAAACCCATGCGCGAACGCCGCTTTGATCGGCACGACGAACCGGCCGTCGCGAATCGTCACGACCGCATCCTGAATCACGTTGGCATACTTCGGGGCGCGCAAGATCGCGGCGACGCGTTCGCGGCCCTCTTCCTGCGCCTGCTTCACGCTGCGGCGAATGCGCCCCAGCGCCGGCGACGCTCGATCGAGGATGACGTCGCGTTCGTCAATTGCATTCGCGAGCGTCCTGCGTAACGGCTCGAGCGACGCATACGCACCGCCGATCTCCCGCAGCGTCGCGTCGTCGCGCACCGCGCGATACGCGGCAGCCGCTGCCGCGACAGCCTCGCCTACCAAACGCAGCTCTCGCGGCGCGAGCACCCGGCCTTGCTCGGCCGCCACGGTCAGCGGGTGCGTCTCGACCGCAGGCAACGCGTGCAGATCTGCCGCAGCGACGAGCTCGCGCGCGGCCGCTGTTCGTGCTTGCTCGGCGCGCACGCGTTCGAACGCGTCGTCCGGAAGCAGCGACTCCGCGTAGCGTCGCCCGCGTTCCGTGCGCGTTGCAGAGACGACGCGTTCGCGCACGGCGGAGAACTCCAGCGCCTCGAGCGTCCGCTCGTCGGCAAACGGCATCGGCTTACGAAGCGCCGAGGCGCTTCTTCACGAGTTCGGCGACGAGCGCTGGATCGGCCTTCCCCCGCGACGCCTTCATCACTTGACCGACGAGATATCCAGCGACGCTCGTCTTTCCGCTGCGATAATCGGCAACCACGTCGACATGCTTCCCAAGCACCTCTTCCACGATCGCGTCGACTGCTGCGGGGTCGCTCGTCTGCGCGAGTCCTTCGCGCTCCACGATGGCCTTCGGGGAGACTTCTCCAGCCCACATCCGCTCGATGAGCTCTTTTGCGATCTTCGAGTTGATCGTCTTTCCCTCCACCAGCGCGATCACCTCACAGAGTGCCTCCGGCGCGATCGGCGAGTCGGCAACCGGAGTTCCGGTCTCGTTCGCGAGTCGAGAAAGCTCTCCCAAGACGAAGTTCGTGCTCTGCTGCGGGTTGCGGCTGAGCTCGACGACGCGATCGAAGTACCGTGCGAGCGACGGATTGTCGATGAGCTGCGTCGCCGGCTTCGCGCCGAGATCGTACTTGCCCGTGTAGCGCTCGAAGCGTTGCCAGGGCAGCTCCGGAAGCTCTCCACGCATGCGCTCGACGTCGGCTGCAGAGATTTCCAGCGGCACGAGGTCGGGATCCGGGAAGTAGCGATAGTCGTGCGCCTGCTCCTTGCTGCGCATCGGATGCGTGACGCCGCGAATCTCGTCCCAGCCGCGCGTCTCCTGTACGACGCGCTCACCGCTCTCCACCAGCGTGACCTGACGGGCGATCTCGCTCTCGATCGCCCGCTGCACGGAGCGAAATGAGTTCATGTTCTTGATTTCGACCTTCGTGCCCAGCTCGCGTGCGCCGACGAGGCGTACCGAGACATTGGCATCGCAGCGAAGCGAGCCTTCCTCCATCTTTACGTCGCTCACGCCGAGCTCGAGGAGCGTACGCCGCAGGGAACCGAGATACGCAACGGCTTCGGTCGCGCTGTGCAGCTCGGGTGCGGAGACGCACTCCATCAGCGGCACGCCCGCACGGTTGAAGTCGACGAGCGAGTACGCGCTTCCGGCTATGCGCCCGTCGCCGGAACCGGCGTGGGTGGATTTTCCCGTATCTTCCTCGAGATGAATCCGCACGAGCGGACAGGCACCCGCCGTGCCGTCTTCCAGCCAATACCGCACCTCACCGCCGACGACGAGCGGCATGTCGTACTGCGATATCTGGTAGTTCTTCGGCATGTCCGGATAGAAGTAATTCTTTCGGTCGAACTTCGAGAACGCCGGGATATCCGAGCCGAACGCGACGCCGGCGAGAAGCGTCTGCTCGATCGCGACGCGGTTTGGAACGGGCAGCGCTCCCGGCAGCGCGAGGCATACCGGGCAGACCAGAGTGTTCGGCTGCGCGCCGAATGCATTGGCGCACCCGCAGAACATCTTCGTGCGCGTCTTCAGCTCGACATGACACTCGATGCCGATAACGGCTTCGTACGCGCTCACGATTCAGCGGCCTTCGGGATCGCGACTGCCGGCGCGTGCCTGCGAGCATGCTTCGTCGCGCGTTCGTACGCGTGCGCCGCCCCGAAAAGCAGCGCCTCGGCGAAGTGCGGCCCGGCAAGCTGCAAGCCGGCCGGCAGTGCGCGCCCTCCCTCGTGCACCCAGCCGCACGGAACGGAGAGCGCCGGGATTCCGGCAAGCGACATCGGGATCGTATAGTAGTCCATCAGGTACATACTGTACGGATCGCTCTTCGCGCCCAACGCGAACGCGGGGCAGCTCGTTGCCGGCGACGCGATGAGGTCGCATGAGGCAAAGGCCTGCGCGAAGTCTCGTGCGACGAGCGTGCGCGCTTTCTGCGCGCGGACGTAGTAGGCGTCGTAGTAGCCGCTCGAGAGCGCATGGGTGCCGATGAGAATGCGCCGCTTCACCTCGGGGCCGAAACCTGCGGCGCGCGTCCGCTCGTACATCGTTCCAACGTCGCCGGCTTCGACGTTCAGCCCGTAGCGCACGCCGTCGAAACGCGCAAGGTTGGCAGAGCATTCCGCCGGTGCGATGAGATAGTACGTCGCGACGCCGTAATCGACCGTCGGTAGCGCGACCTCGACGAGCGACGCGCCGAGCGCCTCGAGGTCGGCGTAGGCACGCTCGTACACGCTCTTCATCTCCGCGCCGAGCGGATCGAGCGGGAACTCCCGCACGATTCCGATCCGTAGGCCGCGCAAGTCGTCGCGCAGCGCCGTCGCGGTGGGATCGACCGCACCGGCGATCGACGTGGCATCCATCGGGTCGTGCCCGGCCATCGCGTCGTACGCGAGCGCTGCGTCTTCGACGCTGCGCGCCAGCGGACCGATTTGATCGAGGCTCGAAGCGAACGCAATCAAGCCGTAGCGCGAGACGCGGCCGTACGTCGGTTTCAGGCCGACGAGATTGCAAAAGGCCGCCGGCTCACGAATGGAGCCGCCCGTATCGCTTCCCATGCCGATCGCCGCCTCGCGCGCCGCCACTGCGGCCGCCGAACCGCCGCTCGAGCCGCCCGGCACGCGTGCCGGGTCGTAAGGATTGCGCGTAACGCCCAGGGCGGAGTTCTCGCACGAGCTGCCCATCGCGAATTCGTCGAGATTGGTCTTGCCGATGGGAACGCAGCCGGCGTCGAGCATGCGCTGCACCGCCGTCGCGGTATACGGCGCAGTCCAGCGCTCCAACATCCTGCTCGCACACGTCGTGCGCGTGCCGCTCAGACACATGTTATCCTTGACCGCGAGCGGTACGCCGGCGAGCGGCAGCCGTTCACCACGCGCGACGCGTGCGTCCACGCGCGTCGCGGTCTCCCGCGCAACGTCGTAGAGCACGCGCAGATACGCGCCAACCCACTCGTCGACGCCGTCGGCTCGTGCGAGCGCGGCTTCCGTGACCTCTCGCGCGGAGACCCGTTTTGCATTGACGTCGCGGGCAATCTCGGCTGCACCGCGCTCGACGAGCTCGCTCATTCGACCAGAATCTTCGGAACGCGTACGAACGCACCCTGACGATGCGGCGCTTCACCGAGCACGATCTCGCGATCGAGCGAAGGCCTTGGCTCGTCTTCGCGCGCCACGTTGCGCGACTCGACGACTTGCGCCGTGGCGGGGACCGAGCCGACGTCGAGCTCGCCGAGTGCCTTCACGTGTTCGAGCAACGCGCCAAGCTGCGCGCCAAAGCGCACGACTTCTTCCTCGCTGAGCTCTATACGCGCAAGCTTTGCAACGTACCGAACGTCGATGCGCTCCGCCATTACTGCCTTTCCAAGACGACGAGGACTTCGACGTGGCCCGTTTGCGGGAACATGTCGAACGGCTGGATGCGACGCAGGGCGTATCCGTTGGATACGAGCTGCTTCAAATCCCGGGCGAGCGTCGCCGGATCGCACGAGAGGTATCCGATGTATTTTACTCTGGAGGCCGCAATTGCGCGCAGCGTGACGTCGTCGCTACCTTTGCGCGGCGGGTCGAGAAAGACGGCGCCGGCCGACGCGAGCGCCTTCGCTCCTTCCGGCGAGCGGACCCAATGCTCGACGAGCCCGATGCGGAAGCGCACACGCTCTTCCAGGTCATTCAGGCGCGCGTTCGCGCCCGCCTCGCCCACCGCTCGGCGGCTCTCCTCCACGCCGAGGACGCGCGCACCGTTCTTTGCGAAGAACAGCGAGAACGTGCCCATGCCGCAGTACAGGTCGACGACCTCGTCCGCGCTGCCGAGGTGTTCATGCAGCGCGTCGAAGATGCGCGCGACGACCTCGACGTTGATCTGAAAGAACGAAGCGGGTGAGACGCGATAGCGAATGCCGCCGATCTGCTCTTCGATCTCGGCACGCCCTGCCAGGACGCGATCATTTCGCCCGACGACGGCGTTGGCGCTACGCGGATCAAAGGAGTTGACGATGCCGACCACGCCGGGCAGCTCTGCCAGCAACGCGGGCGCCACCGTTTCGAGCGCTTCGTCGGGCTGCGCGGTCGTTACCGAGACCACGGCTTCGCCACGGTGCGCGTGGCGCGCGACCACGTGGCGCGCCTTTTCGAGCGCGACCGCAGCAGGAGCCTCGCTGCGCGCTCGCGCGAAGATCCCGATGAGATCGTCCAGCTGCGGCGTGACGACCGGGCAGCCTTCGACCGGCACGAGGTCGTGCGAGCGCGCGCGATAGAACCCGACCCGGGGTCCGGATGCGCCGCGCTCGACGACGAGCGCGACCTTGTTACGATACGCGCGCGGATTCCCGGCGGAGACCGTTTCGTCGACGGCGGCATCCGCGATGCCGCCGATACGCTGCAGCGCGGCACGTACCATATCGCGCTTCCAGCGAAGCTGAGAATCGTATGAAAGGTGTTGCACCTGGCAGCCGCCGCAAGTTCCGAAGACGGGGCAGAACGGCTTCGCGCGCTCCGGTACGATGTGGATGAGAGATTCGAGATCGGCTACGGCGTACGTCGCTTTGCGCGACGTAATGCGCACGCGTGCGCGCTCGCCCGGCAGCGGTCCGAAGCAGAACACCACGAGCCCCTCGGCACGCGCAACGGCCTGCCCGTTGGCTAGGAGGTCGGTGAAGACGAGATCGAGCTCGGTTCCGGGGGCGAGTGCCGCGGCGCTTTTACGCGCTACTTCGCTGTTCGTCAAGGGTCTTGAGAAGCTGGTTCGCCTCGTCGATCAACTGCTGAATGCGCCGGCTGGTCTCGTCGGGCTGCGGACGCCGTTGCAACGCAAAGCGCACGACGGCGAAGGCCGCGACGGCCGTCACCCCCGCGACCCCGATCCAGAGCAGGGTGCGCAAATGTTCTTGACTCGGTTTCGCCAACTACTAACTCCCTCGATGCTCGGGTCTCTTTTTCTTGCCCCGCCATGGGGTTCTTCCCGGTGATATCCAACCCCACCCTGTACCGGCGCGGTCAGCGCCTCCTGATTTTCGGGCTTGCGCTCTCGCTCCTCATGCATACGTTCGGGTTCCTGCTCTACGGCATGATCGCCGGCCGGGTCCCGTGGCTGCGTCCACCGGCCAAGCAAGAGCCGATCATCGTCCTCTCGTCCTCGACGACGATCTCCCACCGGCCCGTCCCGCAGCGGGCGCAGCCGACGGCGCGCTCCGAACGCCAAGTAACCCCCCGTCGCGCCCAGCAACCCCAGCGGCAACAACGACAAGAGCAACGACAACTGCAGCGCCAGGTCGTCGCAGCCGCCCCTCCCGTCCATCGCGAGATGACGTACGTCGTCCCGTCGGCGTCCCCGTTACCGCCGCCGCGGCCTTCGGCCGCTCCGCGGCGCGTGCGGCCGCAACCGCGTCCGCAAGGATTCGCTTCGCAACTGCAACGCGATCAACGGTTGTTCGCACGCGAAGTCGCGCAGCTGCAATCGAACAACAATCCGCTTAGCGTCGCGACGATTCCACCGCGACCAGCGTCCGCATACCGGCGCGTCTATTTCAACGTCAACGGCATGCAGCGTCACGTCGACGAAACGGCCGAAGGGGTGATTACCTCCGTGCGTGACTGGCAGGGCGGCAACGGGATTCGCTGTCATTACGCGCGGTACGACGTGGTCTTCAGCAGGGGTGGCTCGGAGACCGGATACATTCCCTGGCCGCTCTGTTATCCGGCCAACCGCGACGTGCTCGATCTTCCCGAAGGCTCGCCGGTTCCCGAAGAGTACCTCCTGCCGGGAACAGACTACGTCTTGCCGTCCGGGACGTACCTCACGCCGTTCCTGCGCTGGCTGTACGACCGCCGCACCCTGCCGTAGCGGTCTCTAGGAACCTGTCGGACTAACCTCCGATTTCGGAGAGCGCGCGCATTCGCGACGCCGGCTCGCCGAGGCGTAGATGGTGGCGCTCGGGTTTGATCGCCATCGAGCGCGCGAGCGTGGCAGCGAGCTCGTCGCGCGTCGCACCGGCGCGTAGCTGCGTGCGAAGATCGACGTGGTGATTTCCGAAGAGACAGAGCCGTAGACGGCCGTCCGCGGTCAAGCGAATACGGTTGCAGCGATCGCAATAGTCGTGCGAGAGCGGCGTGATGACGCCGATCGTCCCCGGCGCGCCGGGAAATGCGAAGTAACGCGCGGGACCGTTACCCCGAGGGCCGTCGACCGGCTCCAGATCGGCGATTCGTCGTATGTGCGCGAGGATCTCGTCGGCGCAGACGTACTCCTCGCGTTGCGCTTGCGCGTACTCCAGCACGGGCATCGCCTCGATGAATCGTACGGCAACGGGCAGCCGGCGCGAGAGCTCGGCGAAATCCGCTACCTCGTCGTCGTTGCGGCCGCGCATTACGACGCAGTTGATTTTCACGGGCTCGAGGCCCCGCGCGATTGCCGCCTCGATCGACGCAAGAACCCGGTCGAGACCGGGGCGCCGCGCGATGCTTTCGAAACGGTCCGGACGAAGGGTATCGAGCGAGACGTTGACCCGTCGCAGGCCGGCAGCGGCGAGACCGTCGAGTTGCTCTTCAAGCAGCAAGCCGTTGGTAGAGAGCGCGAGATCGTCGATGCCCGGAATGCGTGCGAGCATCGCGACGAGGCGCTCCAGATAACGGCGCAGGAGCGGCTCTCCGCCGGTCAACCGGATGCTGCGAACGCCCACCGAGGCGGCGGCTTCGACGATCTGCGCGATCTCCTCGTACGAGAGAATTTCGTCGCGCCGCAGCCACGGAAGCCCGCCTTCGGGCATGCAGTAGACGCAGCGCAGATTGCACTTGTCCGTGACGGAGATTCGCAAGTACTCGATCGGCCGCGCAAACGCGTCGGCTAGCTGCAGCATCGGGAAGTTAGGCTTCCCTACCTGAAGTCATGGGCCTGCACGCCGTCGACGACGCCCTCGCTGTCGAAGCTGCGGACCGTGCGCGCAAGCAGGTCGATGCAGCCGCCCTCCCTCTGAAGTTTCCCTTCGACGACGAGCATGGGTGAGGTGTGAATTTCGCGACGATAGCGCTCGTACACGTCGGGGCGCACGATGACGTTGACCAGCCCAGTCTCGTCCTCGAGCGTGAGAAAAACGAATCCCTTCGCCGTTCCAGGGCGTTGGCGCGTAATGACGAGGCCGCCGACGCGGCATAGCAGATTGCGCGGCATCTCCGAAAGGCGTGCCGCCGGGATGACGCGCAGCCGCTCGAGCTGCGCGCGAAAGTGTTCGACGGCTTGGCCCTTGGGCGTGACGCCGGTCGACCACAGATCGAAGGCTGCGCTCTGCTTCGAGTCGAGTGCGGCAAAAGCGACCTGCGGTTCCTCGACGTCCATGAGCTTGCCGAGCGCACCGCGTGCCTCGCGCTCGTCGAGCGCGCGCAGCGCCCACATCGCTTCGCGCCGCGACGCAAACCACGGTGCGAACGCTCCGGCGACGGCGAGGTTCTCGATCGCCTCCTTTTCGAGTTGCGTCCGGCGCGTGAAATCGACGAGATCGCAAAAGCCGCCGCCGCGCAGCGCCGCCTCGAGCCGCGCGCGCTGCGCTTCGCCGAGCCCGCGCACGAGATGGAATCCCAGACGCAACGCGCCGTCTCTCTCGACGTGCGACCAGTACTCGCTTGCGTTTACTTCCACCGGCTTGACGGCGACGCCATGACGCTTGGCGTCGTTGACGAGCACTTCCGTTGAATAGAATCCCATCGGCTGCACATTGAGAATCGCCGCCGCAAAGATCGCGGGGAAATGGCATTTTACATATGCCGACGCGTAGGCGAGCAACGCGAAGCTCGCCGCATGCGATTCCGGAAATCCGTAATCCGCAAAACCCTCAAGCATGTGAAAGAGCTGCTCGGCGGCTGCGAGGTCGATACCGTTTGCGGTCATGCCGTTCACCAAACGGTCCCGAATTGCGCCCATGCGCTCGCGCGAGCGCTTGTGCCCCATCGCGCGCCGAAGCACGTCGGCTTCGCCCGGCGTGAAGCCGGCGGCTTCGATCGCCATGCGCATGCCTTGTTCTTGAAAGAGCGGCACGCCGAGCGTGCGCTCGAGCACCGCTTTGAGCTTGGGATGAGGATACGTCACCGGCTCCAGCCCCGAGCGCCGGCGCAGAAATGGATGGATCATCTGCCCTTGAATCGGCCCCGGACGAATGATCGCAACCTGCATCACGAGGTCGTAGAAGCAGGCCGGCTTCATGCGCGGGAGCATCGACTGTTGCGCGCGCGATTCGATCTGGAAGACGCCGATCGTATCGGCCCGCTGAATCATTGCGTACGTCTCGGGATCGTCGGGGGGAATCGTATGCAGCGCAAGAGGAGGCTGCGCAGCAGGAGCGAGTCTTGGATGACGAGCGGCGAGCGTCTCCGATGCCGACGCACGCTCCTCTCCCTCGCGACCTTCTCGAGCGTATCGGTTATGCAGTGCGAAGGCTTCGCGTAATAACGAGAGCATGCCCAAGCCGAGCAAGTCGATCTTGATGAGGCCGAGCTCTTGCAGATCGTCCTTGTCCAATTGCACGATCGTGCGATCGCGCATCGTCGCCCACTCCACCGGCGCAACGCGCACGAGCGGATCGCGCGTGATCACCATGCCGCCGGAGTGAATGCCCATGTGGCGCGGAAACGCACGCATCCTCGTACAGAAGCTCGCAAGCGGTTCGGGCAGTGCCTCTCCCGACGCATAGTCGCGAGCGAGGGCCTCAACGTCCTGAAGCGTGACACCGAACGCCTTGGCGACATCGCGGAGGGCGGAGCGACCGCCGTAGGTGATGACCTCCGCCGTCATCGCGGCATTCGTCCGGCCGTAACGCTCGTACACGTACTGGATGACGCGCTCGCGATCCTGATGCGCGAAGTCGATGTCGATGTCGGGAATCTCGTGCCGCTCTTCGGACATGAAGCGCTCGAAGAGCAACTTCATTCCAATCGGATCCACGGCGGTGATGCCGAGCACGTAGCAGACTGCGGAGTTCGCAGCGGATCCTCGACCTTGGCAGAGCACGCCGAGCTCGTGCGCGGCGCGCACGATATCCCAGACGATGAGGAAATAGCCGGCGAGATCCATCTTTGCGATGATGCCGAGCTCGTATTCCAATTGGCGCTCCACCTCCGAGCGCAGCGGCATACCGTAGCGTTCCGCCGCCCCGCGTGCGACGAGTTCGCGCAGATACGCGTGCGGCGTCGTGCCTTGCGCAACGGGAAAAAGCGGGAACTGCCCCACGATACGCCCCAGACGGAACGCACAGCGATGCGCGATTTCGATGGTCGCGTCGACGGCCTGCGGGCAATCGGCGAAGAGACGACGCATCGCGCGCGCCGATTTGAGGTGATATTCGGCATTCGGACGCAGGCGGTTCTCTGCACGCGCCTGCTCCAGCGTCGTCGTTTCCCTGATGCATGCGAGCACATCGGCGAGCAGCGCGTCGTCTTTGCGCGCGTACGCAACGCCGTTCGTCGCAACGACGGGAAGGTGCAGCGCGCGCGCCAGCGCAAACAGCCGGGCAGTGCGGCGCTCCTCCTCTTGCGTGAAGTGGCGTTGCAGCTCGAGATAGAGCGCTGCCGGGAATCGGTCGCGCAGCACGAGTACGCGCTTGCGCGTTGCGTGCTCGCCTCCGACGAGCGCGACGAGCCCGCCGCTCCTCCCTTCCAGATCCTCGATGCGTAAGCGCGCGTCGCCTTTGCTGCCGCGGAGCTGCGCACGCGAGATCAGCTCGCAAAGATTCGCGTATCCCATATCGTCCTCGACGAGCAATACGATGCGTCCGCCCTCCTCGAAGGTCAGCTCGCTGCCGATGATGGCGTCGATGCCACAGGATCGTGCGTGCACGGCAAAGCGTACCGCACCGTAGAGCCCGTCGCGATCGGTGAGCGCGATCCCCGCCAAACCGAGCTCGGCGGCGCGCTCGATCAACTCTTCGGGATGCGAGGCTCCCGCGAGAAACGTGAAGTTCGAGGAAACGTGGAGTTCGGCATACATCCTTCGACGCGCTCGAGGATGGCGTTAATCGTAGGCGCCGCGAAGATACCAGTGCGCTCCCTGCCGGTAGACGCGCACGAGCGACATGTCGTCGAGCAGAACGTCGTATTCGTCGCGCGAGACCGGATCGTTCGCGAACCAGCCCTCTTCTATTCGCCACGGACCACCGCACGAGAGCACGCGGTGCGGCCCGACGTAGGCGAGAACGCCCTTCTCCACGCGGACGGCAATCTCGCGGACGGCGAGCAGCCGAAGCTGCGACAGCAACGTTTCGTCACGTCGCTCTTTCGACTTCGCTCGCATCACGTGCTCGCAGAGTTTATCCCGAGCGCGCGAAGCGCGGTCGAGGGGCTCGGGACGACGCAGCGCAAACGGCTCGTACGAGAAACGGCGCTCGAGCGCGTGTGCCGCGCGGATGCGCGCGCGCCGCGGCGGTTCGCCGGTAATCACCTCCAGCCGCGCGATCGTCACCGCGACGGCGCGCGGATCGACATCGTCGGCGGGGAAGATCGGTAACGCCTCTCCGGCCTCTTCCAAGCGAACCGCGCGCAGACGCAATCCGACGATCGCACACGAGAACGCGCTGCCGGTGAGCTTCGCGCGCAGGATGTCGCCGAGCGTCTTTTCGTCGGAGCTGGGCGAGGCAACCGGTACGTCGATGCGCCGGTCGGTGCCGTCTTCGAGCTCCAGATCGAGATCGAGTGCACCGGCACGCTTCCCACAGCGTTCCAAATCTGCGCAGACGCGCGCGAGTACGACGCGCAACGCAAAGAAGAGCTGTGCCTCTTCTTCTACGCGGCCTTCGCCGAAGGCCGAAGCTTCGATGGCGACAGCATGCGCCCGAGGAAAGAACGGGGTGCGATCCTCGCCACGGGCGCAAGCGTGCCAATGCGCTGCATGCGGGCCAAAGCGCCGCACGAACGCTCCGTGCGGCAGTCGTGCGAGATCGCCGAGCGTCGTGACGCCGAGCAGGCGCAAACGCTCGCCTATGCGCTCGTCGACTGCGAGCAGATCGACGGCGAGCGGTGCGAGAAAGCAGCGTTCGGCGCCGGGTGCGCAGATCGTGCCGTCGCGCAGACGAGCCGCGGCGTAGGCCGCAAACTTGTTGGCGCCCGCGCCGATGCAGAGAGGAACGCCGTACGGTGCGAGGCACGAACGCGTCTGCTCGATCCAACGCAGAACGTCGCCCGGCACCCCTCGCATGTCGATATAGACGAGGCCGGGGCGAACGTCGTCGACGAGTGGCGAGACCGAATCGAGCGAATCGAGCATCGTTTCCCACGCCGGCTCCACTTGTGCAGCATCGGCCAGCACGCAAAGCAGCGTCGGCTCGGAGTGCGTTACGGCGAGCATGGTATCCGCACGCTTTCGTGGCGAACGTGGAAGCAAAACTCGTTGCCCGCCCGTTCGCAGCGCAGACGCAGCCCCGCGACCGCTGCCAGTTCCGTCTGTGCATGCATCGCGACGACGAGCAGCAACGCCCCGCTCTTGTGAGCGAGGCCCGCAAGGCGTACCCAGAGCGAGGAGCGCAGCGTGGGCGCATCGAGAGCGACGACGCCGCATGCCCGCGAGCGCAGCAACGCATCGGCGGCGCGCGCAGCAGCTACCGGCGCAGCGGCTGAGACGATCACGAGGCGCTCGAGCGCAACGCCCGCAGCGGCGAGATCGGGCGGGTAAAGCGCTCCGCTATCGATCACCGCCGCGAGGCCACGTTGCGTTCCCTGGGCGAGGAGGCGGGTTGCGAGCGCCCAACGCCCTGAGCCGGCAGGCCCCTCCAGCATCGTCAGCGTGCCTTTGGTGAAGCCACCGCCGAGCGCCCGGTCCAAGGCCGGAAGAGCGCTCGCGAGCCGCTCCCCTCGCACCGGCATGGCTGTGGAGCGCAGCCGCTCTCGCAGCTCTTCGAAGGCCAGTCTCGAGCTTGGCAAAGGGCGTGCCGGCAGACCCATGGGCCATCATGCTAATCGAACATATGTTCGATAGTCAATCCCCCACCGCTAGGGCGTTAGGGCTACCTGGGGTGCGGCGACGGCGTAGCAGCCCGGCGCGCGCACGAGTTCGCCGCCTCGACAATCGAATGGGATGCGATGTTCTCGCGCTCGTTCGTCTGCTGACGCACCCACTGCAAAGCGGCCGTCAAGCGCGAAAGCGGCGTGTTGCCGACCGACCCGGCGATGCCGGGAATCGAGAGCGGATCGATCTCGTACGGATTGGGGCTCAGGCCGGCCTGATCGTGGCCGGCGATCAGCGGGTTCGGCGTTGCAGGATTGGGCGAGTACGTCGTATCGTTCTGCGTGATCGCGTTGATGTTCCCGCCCGAGAGTCCTTCGTGCTGCATCTGCGCGAGCTGTTGCGTCTGCACGTAACCGTTGATGAGGTCCAACGATACGGCTTGCGTCGCGAGCGCTTTCAGAAGCTCGTTGCGCAATGCGTCGAGCCGGCGCTGGTCGTCCGTCTGCGGATTCGGTGGAAAGACGCTCGGGTCTTCGAGCTCGCGCTGCATTGCGAGAACGTTGTTTGCAAGCGGGCCAACGAGCTGCTCGAGATGATACAACGTGAGATCCCGCTCCGCCGTACTACTGTCTGCATCGCTCCCGGATTGGTTGACGTTGGCAAGATCTTGGTCGTACCGGTGAAACAACGGGGGGCTGTGAGCGATCGTGCGGTCGTTCTCCATCATCATGCCGATGACGGGCTTGATATGCCGCGCGAGCGCATCGCAGAGCGGGCTTGCTTGCCCGTGATAGATAACAGGCGGCGGTAGCGGCGTCTGATGCGCGGCGTGCGTGGGCCGCGGGTGAGGTGCGTTCGCGGGAGCGTGCGGAGACAGCACCGCGACGAGAGCGGCAAACCCAAGAACGGCGAGGATGCGAACGCGCATGCGATTCTTAGTCTACGACCAGAGCGGCCTCAGGTCCGCTTTTTCTCGCCCGGCGATGGCGAATCGCTCCGCACTCGTCATTTGACGTCGGCATCCGTGAAGCGACGGGATCAGGACAACAGAGACGCACCGTCCAAATCGTGGCGCTGCGGCGCGGAGATCACCATCGTCAGGTCCAGCAGGATGACGAGGCGATCACCGATCTTTCCTACCCCCTGAAGATAGTCCGCGCCCACTCCGGCGACCATCTCGGGCGCTTCCTCGATCGCTTCGATTGGGATCGTCAGCACTGCCGACGCGCTGTCGACCACGATGCCGACGCGCTTCGTGCCGACGTCGGTAACGATAATCCGCGTGCTCTTCGTCGGCACGATGCGCTCCATCCCGAATCGCGCGCGTAAATCGATGATGGGGATCAACTGACCGCGGAGATTGATAACCCCTTCGATGAAGTCCGGCGTCCGCGGAACGTGCGTGATCTCGGTCATCCGGATGATCTCTTGAATCTGCGAAATGTCGACGCCGTACTCTTCGGTGCCGATGTGGAAGGTCGCCACTTGAACGCTCTCTCCCACTTATGCCTCCGAAGCCGTCAGCTCGGTGCGCGCAATTTTCCCGCCGGCATAGGCATTGCTGACGAGGCCATGCACGTCGAGAATCAGCGAGATCGCGCCGCTGCCGAGAATCGTCGCTCCCGAGATTCCCGGGATGCGGCCGACCACGTCGGAGAGTGGCTTGATGACGATCTCCTGCTCGCCCTCGAAGGCGTCGACCACGAGGCCCACGTGGCGCCCCTGGATGCTCACGATGACGGCCATCGCCTTTTCCGGATCGCGCGGCGCCGGCAAGCCGAAGACGTCCGCTACGCGAATCAGGGGCACGATCTCATCGCGCAGCGTGACGACCTCGTTGCCCCGCACGGTGCGGATGTCGCCGATCTCCACGCGTTGCGATTCGGTAACCGCGTCGAGGGGAATCGCGTAGAGCTCCTTACCGACGCGCACGAGGAGCGCGGAAATGATAGCGAGCGTCAGCGGCAGTTTGATTTCGAAGTACGTGCCGAGCCCGGGCTCGCTGCGCACCTGAAAGAGCCCTTTCAAGCGCGCAACCGTCTTGACCACGACGTCCATGCCGACGCCGCGCCCGCTCAAGTCCGAGACGGCGTCTGCCGTCGAGAAACCTGGGCGCAGGATGAGGTCCACGAGCTCTTGGTCGCTCAAGCGCTCGTCGCGAGCAGTGATGCCCGCGGCAACGGCGCGGCTGCGAACGCGCTCGCGATCGATCCCCGCACCGTCGTCCGACATCTCGATGACGATCTGATTTCCAGCATGGTAGGCGTTGAGCGAGATCGTTCCGGTGCGCGGCTTGCCAGTTGCCTCACGAATGCTCGGCGACTCGATGCCGTGATCGACGCAGTTGCGCAGCAGGTGCATCAGCGGTTCGCCGATGTCGTCGACGATCGTTTTATCGAGCTCGGTGCTCGCGCCGGCGATCTGCAGCCGCACGTCCTTCCCCCGCGTGCGTGCGATGTCGCGCACGATGCGCGGAAAGCGCTCGAACACCCGTCCGATCGGCACCATCCGCACCTTCATGAGCGACTCTTGGATCTCGCCACTCGTCCGCGCGAGCAATCCGACGCTCTCGACGAGCGCTTTGCACGCAGGATCGTCGCCCGCTCGGGCGAGGGATGCGGCAATCTCACCGATCCGCGTGCGATTGATGACGAGCTCCCCAACGAGATTCAAGAGATGATCGAGGCGCTCGATGTCGACGCGAACCGTCGGCCGGCGCCCGGGGCCGGGGAGTTGCGGCGCGAGGGCGGCGGGAGATTCACCCGCGAGCATACGCGCAACGTCGGCTTCGAACGACTCCGCGGTCTCCATCGTGTCGCGCGCGTGCGCGACGCCGCCGAGCCGGTCGAGGAACTCGCGCAGGCCCGTCGGCGGAGGTGCGGCCGCGAGCGACGACGCGACCAGCGTCGTGAGCAGGTCGCGGCCGGTGAAGAGCAGCTCGACGCAGGAGTCGGAGAGCGGGATCTGCTCCGTGCGCAAGAGATCGCACAGGCTTTCCAGACCGTGGGCGAGATCGGCGACGTCCGCGAAGCCCAACATCGCCGCGTTGCCCTTGATCGTGTGCAATGCGCGAAAGAGTGCGTTGACGACCTCTGGATTCATGCTTGCGGACTTCGAGGATTCCTCGAGCCGCAGGACGTCGGCGTCGATGCGATGGAGCAGCTCCTCCGCTTCGTCGCGAAAGTATGCGACGAACTCCGCGCGGTCGAAGGGCTCGTCAGGCATCGCGGAGGCGTATTTCGGCTCGCTCGGGCCGCTCTCCGCTTCCGCTCGTTACGCTACGCCGAAGACCGAGAGGAGCGGCTCGAGCGAGCCCGCGTCGGGAATGAAGACGAACTCGCCCCCAATCGACGCGCTCTTGTCGAGGAAGAGGCTCTCGACGAGAAAGACGTCTTGGTCCGGCAAGATCGACATGAGGCTGTGGAACGTCGCCTGGACGCTCCCATAGGACAGCGTCGGCACCGACGGTTCGAGCCGGGTCGACGTGAGGTGCACGATTGCCGAGAGGTACGATCCGGCAACGATGTTGCCCAGCTCCTTGAGCGTCGACTCGGCGATCGAATCGTAGATCGTGATTTCGCCGATGACGCGCCGGATGAAGCGCGAGACAAACTCCACCGCTTGGCTGCGATCGAAGAGCACGACGATCTGCCCCGGCGCGTCGCCCCGCACGTACATGTGCAACGCCGCTACCGACTCCTTCAGGTGGCCCATGCGGCCGGCGAGATCGCGAAACTTGACGATGTCGATGCGTGGATCGACGAGCGCGATCTTCGTGTTGAGCAGCTGCGAGAGTGCCGTCGCGGCGTGACCGGCGCCGATATTGCCGATTTCCTTCAGCGCGTCTTTTTGCAGCTCGGTGAGCGTAGGGGCTGCGATCATGCAAGTACCTTGTTGAGCGTTTCGACGATTTTCGGCGGCTGGAACGGCTTCGTGATGAAGGACTTCGCACCAGCCTGAATCGCCTCGACGACCAGCGCCTGTTGCCCCATCGACGTGCACATGACGATGCGCGCCGCCGGATCGTGTGAAAGAATCTGCCTGACCGCAGCAATGCCGTCCATCTCAGGCATGACGACGTCCATCGTGACCAAGTCGGGGCGAAGCTGAACGTACTTCTCAACGGCTTCCACGCCATTCTGCGCTTCCCCGACGATTTCGAAGCCGCTCTTGGCGAGAATTCCCTTGATCATCATCCGCATCACGACGGCATCGTCGACGATGAGGACTCTCCGACTCACGCTACTCCCCACATTTCTAGCCATTCGGCCGTAGCCGCCGCCTTCTTTACGACGATGGCTCGACCGCTTGTAAAGCTTATGCAAGCCGCCCTGGGGGGATTGCCCTGTACGGCCTGCCAATAAGAGGGCTTGATCACGCCTTCTCCAAGGGGGAACTCTTCTTGCAGCGTACGCTGGGCTTCATAACCGGCGCAGTAGGTGCCGCCATAGTCCTCGCCGGATGCGGCAAAACGTACCCGGTCGGGGCAATCGCGCCCACGGCACCGCCGATCAAACCGTCCGTTACCAGCGTCTACACGCTGCCGACGCCGCCTGCCTCAGCACTTCCTCAGGGAATCGCTTCGGCTCCGAGCGTCTCGAACTGCGCGGCGGGCGTGATTTGGTTCACGGAGCAGAGCAATAACTCGATCGGTACGCTGAATCAGGCTGCGAAGTTCACGACCTTGCAACTGCCCAACGCCGGATCGCAACCCTATGGCATCACGTGCGGGCCTGACGGTCAGATCTGGTTCACCGAGTATGCGGGCAATCGGATCGGTCGCTACGACACGTCAACTGGAAACTTTGCCGAGTTCTCGATTCCGACGAGCTCGGCGCAGGCGACGTCGATCGTCCTTGGGGCCGACGGCGGACTGTGGTTCACCGAGTCCGGAACCGGCAAGATGGGTCGCGCCGACGCACAGACAGGCGCCATCACGGAGTATGCGACAGGCGGTACGACGCCGCTCGACGCGGCCGAGGGCTCGGACGGCAGCGTCTGGTTCACGCTCGAAGGCAGCAATCAGGTCGGCTCCATCACGACGGGCGGTGGCGTGACGCTCCACAACGTGAGCGCGGCATCGCAGCCGTTCGCCATCATCGCCGGCTCCGACCACGCGCTGTGGTTCACAGAACATGCCAGCGGCAAACTCGGGCGCATCGTGCCGAGCAACGGGGCCTTGACCGAAGTGGCGCTGACCGGATGCGCGTCTCCGGGTGCGCTGGAACAGGGCACCGATGGGAACTTCTACGTCCTCTGCAGCGGTGGCTCGCCCGTCGTCGTGCAGTACAACCCGCAGACGACGAAGCAGAAGTCGTTTGCGCTCAAGTCCGGATCGGTACCGCAAGAAGCCGTGATCGGGTTCGACAATAAGCTCTACTTCACCGATAGCGGCCTCAACGCACTCGATCAGTTCACGTATCAATAGCGTCCCGGACGACGGCCGCGCTTCCGCTGGCCACGAGCAGCTCGCGGTTGTCGATTCGCACGAGGTGCAGCGCAGCCTGGGGCGCGAGCGCAACGGTTTCCACGATCTGGATTCGCCGCGCTTCGTTGTTCTTTTGGAGGCGGCGCTGAAGGACGCGTCCGGCTAACGAGGCGGCTGCGAGCATCGCCGTCACGACGGCGAGCGCGAGAGCGTAACGAACGCCGAACTCCGCCACGAGCAGCCCGCTAGATTCCTTCGAGAAAGTTGTGCGCGAGGCGAGCGCCGTGCTCGCTCAGCACCGACTCGGGGTGAAACTGCACGGCATGCACGGGACGTTCCCGGTGCGCGATACCCTGGATGACGCCGTCTTCGCTGCGCGCCGTGACGGTGAGTTCCGCCGGAAGCGATTCGGGATCGAGCGCGAGCGAATGATACCGCGTTGCAATCAGCGGCGAGGGCAGGTCTTTGAAGACGCCGGTCCCCGTATGCTCGATGCGCGACGTCTTGCCGTGCATGAGGCGTGGAGCATGCTCGATCCGCGCGCCGAGCACCTCCCCGATCGCCTGTAACCCCAAGCACACGCCCAGCACGGGCATCCCGCTTTCGACGGCGGCTGCAATCGCGGAGAGGACCCGCGGAACCTCGCGCGGATGGCCCGGACCCGGACCGATCACGAGCGCCTCGTACCGCTCGAGCAGCTTAGGCGCGAGACGCGCGTCATCGCTGCGCACGACGTCGAGGTTCGCCCCCTGCGACGCCAGCAAATGCACGACGTTGTACGCGAATGAGTCGTAGTGGTCGACGTAGAGGACCTTCATGCGTCCACTCCGAGGACCTCACGGACGATGCGCGTCTTCCCGAGGATCTCGTCGTACTCGGCAGCCGGATCGCTGTCGGCCACGATGCCCGCGGAGGCTTGCCACCACGCGCGTCCGCCGTGCACGTGCACGCTGCGCAGCGTGATGCACGAATCGAAATCGCCGCCGTAGCTCCAGCGGCCGACACTTCCGGCGTAGAAGCCGCGCGTCACCGGCTCGAGTTCGTCGATGATCTGCATCGCGCGCATCTTGGGCGTTCCCGTGACCGTGCCGGCGGGAAAGCCGGCCCGAAAGAGGTCGAGCGCATCGCAGCCAGAGCGCAGCCTGCCGATGACGTCGGAGACGATGTGCATCACGTGACTGTAGCGCTCCACCTGGAGAAGCTCGTCGACGTCGATGCTGCCAACGTCGCATACCGAGCCGAGATCGTTACGCCCAAGGTCGACGAGCATGACGTGCTCGGCGCGCTCCTTCTCGTTGCTCAATAGCTCCTGTGCGATCCGCGCGTCGTCATCGTCGTTTTCGCCACGCGGCCGCGTGCCCGCGAGCGGGCGAATGCGTGCGCGATGCCCTTCGAGGCGAACGAGAAACTCCGGGCTCGCGCCGAGAAGCGTCCCAAACGGCGCGTCGACGTAGAACATATACGGCGACGCGTTGCGCCGCCGCAGGGCACGGTAGAGATCGAGCGCGTCGCCCTCCAACGCCGTGCCGAAGCGAATCCCGAGCTGGAGTTGATAGACGTCACCATCGTAGACGTGCTTCTTGACGGCATCGACGAGCGCCAGGTAACGATCGCGCTCGATGCTTTGGCAGACCGCGCCGGCGGCGCGAACGTCGCCGGGCAGCGACGGCATAGAGCGCTGCAGGCGGTCGACGTACCCGTCGATTCGGCGTTCGACCGCGCCGGCGTCGGCGCCGCAGCTCCAGATCGAGAGCGTGTCGGTGAAGTGATCGAAGATGAGCCAGCTGGCGGGGATCGCGACGTAGGCTGCCGGCATGCGAGGCACGTCTTGAACGCGGTCTGCCAGGTGCGCGAATGGCCGCGCCGCGTCGTACGAGAACGCGACGAGCGCTCCGCCGAGCGCGCCATCCCCGGCGGCGATGTGATGCGGCGCGATCCACGCGCGTATCTCGTCGAAGAGCGCGGTGCCGCCTTCGAACGCGCGCGCGTCGAGATAATCGACGCCGAGGAACGAGTAGCGCGAGATGCGCCCGCCGTGCTCGACCGATTCGAGCAGGCACGCGGGTCCGTTGCGGACGAGCGCGAGATACGCGCCGATCGGCGTGAAGACGTCGGCGGGGACGCGCCGCACGAGTGAGTGCATTTACATTTCCGGCCTTCGCTCGCGCGCGAGCCAAGCCTCGCGCCGGCGCAGCTCCAGCTTCTCGAGCACGGCGCGCTCCCGAGCGGCGGCCTGCAGCTCCGCGGCGGCGTGCAGGAAGGCGCGGCGGCGTTCCTCCTCGATCTTTCTGCGCACCTCGAGCAGCGGCTCGAGGCTGAAGCGCCGTTCACCCATCGTTCGGCTCGTCACGCGTCTACGGCGAGCGACTAGGGGGAGGCCACCCGCCCTTGTGGCGTGCGCTGGGAAAGTGGCCAGCGGAGCTGTGATTGTCCTACAGAGAGACCGGCAAGGAGAGCCGCCGTGAGCCCGATGCCAAGAGCCTTCGTCGGTGCGAATACAGGTCGCCGAGCGCGAAGTTGACGGCCAGTCGATGAGCGTTCTGAACGATGCCGCGGTCGCGAACGTTTGCGAAGCTAATAATACGCTTAACGACGTGGAAGAGATGCTCTACCCGCGAGGCTAAGACGCAAGGCGCGATGGCTGCTAGTAGGCCGCGCGGCTCGGGCTTAAGCCTTGTTCTCAACGGCAAACGGTAGTACGCTTGGGCCAGGAGGGCTCTTCCATGCGGCGTGTGGTTCCCTGGGCTCTGGTCATTGCTATCGTCGCGCAGTTGGCGGAAGTCTCGGCGACTGCAGCTAGGGCGGGAGCAAGTCCTCGCACGTCGCGCGAAGTTGCGATGCACGCTCCCCCGCCTGCGATTCCTCGGGTCATCCCAGTGCTACGTCCTCCGAACGCGAGCCGCTCGGGTCAGGCCCGCCTCGTGAAGCGACGAGGGAAACCCGCACCTGTTCCCGGCCTTCACCGCCCGCGGCCGGTTCGTCCGCGCACGGCACCTCGCGATCCGATGGCGACGCGACGGACTGGCGCCGCGCTAACCCCGCTAGCCGATCCGCCTCCGCCGACGACCGGCATCAATCATTACTGGACGTACGAGGAAGAGCCGCTACCCGGCATCGGTAAGGCGATGGTGAATGTTGGCAATGGCAACACGCTCGTGCAAGTCAACGACCTCGACATCCCGGAGCGCGGCATCGACCTCGCGTTTCGCCGCAGCTATAACTCTCAGAGCGGGCATGACGCGAACAACAGTGACGGAAGTACGCCCTCGGTCTTCGGCAACGGTTGGACGAACACGTTCGACGCGCACCTCGCCTATGACTCAGCCGACAACATCATCCAGGTCTACGACATCGACGGTGCACGGTACGACTACACGAGCAACGGCCAGGGCAGTTGGACGCCCCCTTCCGGCCAGTATGCGCAACTCACCAGCGACGGTTCCTGCGGTTACTACTGGACGAAGAAGACCGGCACGGCCTACTATTTCGAGGCGCCGAACCAGCCATCGACGTGTGGAACGCAGATTCCGGCGGGGTTAGCAGGGCGCATTCTTGCGATTCAAGGCCGCAACATCAACAACGCCCTAACCTTCACGTATTCGTGGGTCAACGGCGACGCAAGCAATCCCGAAAACCTTACGCAGATCGTCGTGCAGCACAGCGACGGGCAGTCGTTGACGCTCACGTTCGGCTTGCTCAATGGGACAGGCCCGGACGAGCTGCAGTCGATTTCCCGCCCGGACGGCGCAACGGTCTCCTACGAGTACGACAGCGGTGGCGACCTTCTCGAAGTAGATCGCCCCGGAAATGCGACCATCTCGGCGCCAACGTGCAGTAGTACGAATACGGCGTGCACCCCTGAGACGTACACGTACGGCTCCGGCTACCTGCTCGCGACGGCAAACTCGCCGCGCTACACCGTGAGCCAGCGAAATAACGGCGGTGTAGCTCAAGAAGGCGATACCGTCAACCTCGCATTCGATGCCAGCAGGCGCGCGACATCGATGACGGACTACGGCGTGGTGAACTTTATCCCTCAAGATGGCGTGAGCCCGACCCTACCCGATCCCTCGCAGCGACCGTTGCAGCCATCGCCGGTCCCGACCGGCCTGCAGACGTGGTACACGGAGAGTTTCTCGGGGTACGGTTCCGGCGTCACGACGGTGAGTGACTCGGACGGGCATTCGCGCATGTGGACCGCCGATAGCCTGTGGCGCGTGACCGAGACGCAGGAATGGACCGGGTCACAGTGGCTCGTGAGTTATCAAACTTGGGATGGCAACGACAACCTGCTCACGTTCACGGACGAGCGTGGCAACGTGACGACCTTCGCGTACGACGGCAACGGCAACGCGATCATGGAGGCGCAGCCCTCGGTCACGACCTCGATGGGCACGTTCCAGCCGACCGCGTGGTACCAGTACGACCAGTACAGCAATCTCCTCTACTACTGCGATCCGAATTGGGTGCATCAGCACAACGGCGACTATCCGGGCGGCAGCGATCCCTGCACGGGCAGTCCGAGCGGCGTCGTGCACTACGTCTGGGCAACGGGCTCAGCGCCTGAGATTTATGGTGAGCTGAGCGATACCTACACGCCACTGGGCTACCATCACCATCTCGCGTACGATAGCAACGGCATGCCGCTCTCGGTCGTGGGCGATACGATCACGCAAGCGGACAGCACCCAGCGCACGCCGACGCAGAGTTTCACCTACGACGCGTACGGCAACCTTCAGACGTACAATCCCGGCAACGGCACGTGGCATCTCACCTATGACACCCTGAACCGGGTACTGACGCGCGAAGACCCAGACGGCGTCTACTCGTATATCTGCTACTACGCCGACGGCAGCACGCACTACAGCGAAACCTCCTACCAGCGCGCCCGTGACGGTGGCTCATCAACTTGCCATGCTACGCCGCCCGGCATCTACGCGACTGCGTTCTCCTACGATGCCGATGGCGATAGGCTCACGCAGACCGCGGTGCATGGCGGAACGTGGGTGTCGAACTCTGCGCCAACTCTGCCGACGGCGCAAGGGATCACGTACAAGTTCTACGACGCCGATGACCGACTCGTCGAGGTCGAGCAGCCGTACGATGCAACGAGCGATACGTACACCAATCCGTGGATCACGCGCTATTTCTACGATCTGTCGCAGAATGGGCACGTGAGCTTCAACTACGGAGGAACGAACTACAGCGCGCACGGCAACCTCTTTAAGACGGTAGAGCTACTGCCTTCGGGCACAACGTACTCGGCTACGCGCGGGTACCTCCCTGCGACTCCCGAGCCCTCACCCACGCCGGTTGCCAATACCGCCTACCAGGATACAAAAGGAACCGCGTTCGACGCCCTGGATCGCCCGACCGCAAAATACTCGTTCGTCGCACCGCAGAGCACGCCGGGTCCGGACACCGTGAATACCGAGACCCTCACCTACGACAGCGCGCCGACGACGCTTGGGCTGCTCGCGCAAGACTGCAACGCGCTCAGCCAGTGCCAAACCTTCAGTTACGATGCACGCGGCTCCGAGTCTTCACTGACCTTCAGCGACTCGACCCCAAGCCGCACGATGGCCTACGATCCGGACGGCCGCCTCACGTCGGCCACGTCCTCAACGTTTGGAACGCAGAGTTACACGTACGATGCGGACGGCAGGCTCAGCACGAGCCAAGACCCCGGCGGCGGAGGGGTTACTTCGCCTGCGTTGCTCACCCATCACTATTACGCCGATGGCAAAGAAGAGGGCCTCGACGTCAGCTCCTCGGCGCTTAGCCAGAGCGGACTCTTCGCGTACTCCTACCGCACGGATGGCCGAATTCAAACGCAAGCAGTCAATGACGCGAGCGTTCCGGGGATTGTGAACCCCGGAACCACAACAGTATCGTACACGTACACGGCCGCGGGCCGCTTGACGCAGCGAGCCGAGTCCGGCGCCGCGGCCAATAGCACGCCGACGAGATTCACGTACGACACGAACGGCAACGAGATCACGAATACAACTCCGGGTGCAGCGCTCTCTTCTATGGAGTACAGCGCGGAAAATGAGATGCTTGGCTTTACCGGGCCGACTGCCCCGCTGGGCGGGAGCGCGACATACTCGTATAACGCACGCGGTGAGCTAACGCGTTGGCCGACGCAACAGTTCGGCATCAATAGCCCCTTCCCAGTCTGGTATGCGGACGGCGCGCAAGTACACCAGGACTACTATGGTTACGTCACGTGGGATGACCGCATGGCCGTCGCGACGCAGACCGAAAGTGCCGCGACGGGCTCTTTCGGCAAAGCGTTCGACGCTGCTGGAAGGCTGACTTCGTGGCAGAGCAGCACCGGCACCGGTTGCGGTTCAAGTGCCGGCCGTTCCTACGATGCGGAGAATCACACGATAACGACCTCCGCCGACTATCCCGACTTTCAGTGCAATTCGCAGTTGCTTTCGAACACGGTTGCCTGGGGCCCGAATGGGCATCCCATCATGGTGGGTATTAGTTCCACGCAGCGCGACACGCTGCACTGGGACGGCGACGTGTTGCTGTTTACGACGAACAGCTCCGGGCAGCTTGATGATATCAAGATCGGTGCGCAGGGCGACATTCTGCCGCGCGATCCCAAGTACAAGGGCCTCACATTTTACGACCGCGATCCGAGCGGCGGCGCAATGGGCTGTCACAATGCCACGGGCGCAACCTACATCGGGCCGAGCGAGACGTACTCGCGGACGACGACCGGCAAGATCGGGTCAGTCACGTACGCTGTGTCACCGTGTTCGACTAACACGCGGTTCGCGCACGTTACCGGAACACCATCCATGCCTACTTCCGTCATGTGGTGGAGCAGCCCGACGAGCAGCCTCGGCTTTGCGCCAGGCATAGGCGCTGGCGGTGTGCTCGGCATGCCGCGCACCGATGGCTATGCCGACGGCACGGACAGTATTCAGGGTACACGTACGTACGACCCCAACGTTGGAACGTGGACGACGCCCGATGTTTACGCCGGCAATGTTAGCGATCCAGCATCGCAGAAGTCGTATATGTGGAACGGAAATAACCCAGTCCAGTTTTCGGACCCAAGCGGCTACTGTCCTGAATGCATCGTAGAGATCGTTGAGGAGGGCGGGGCGGCGATCGAGGAAGGCATCGAGCTAGGCGCCGAACTTAGCGGAGATGCTCGCGCTGCAACGGCAATCGAACAAGCTTCGGAACTTACGCGCACGGCGGAAACAGCGGCGGACTTTGCCAAGAGCCAGGCAAATACGAGCACGGCTCTTCGCAACGTCGCCCGGCAACTGTTCCAAGAGAGCGACAGGACACCGGGTGGGACCGCTAACGCGGTGCGTTCCGAGCTCGCAAACGGCAGGCAGGTAGGAGGAAAGTTCCACCTAGAAAAAGGAGCGATCTTGATCCGTACATTGCAAAATATACTTTCCGGAAAGAGCGGTGCGTTAACGCAAGCGGAGCGCGCGGCCGCGAATAGCCTGCTGAAAGACTTGCAGCAGGCCTACGGTAGGTACGACCCGAACAGCTTTATCAGGAACAACGTTCCACCGCCGGTCGCGCCCGAGCCTAAGCCAGCGCCGCCACCGAAGTAGTGTCACTGTTGGTAAGTGTGATTCGCTACGACGACATACCTCAGCTAATCAAGGATTATCTCCCGGACTCAGTGGCGATGGTCGACCGAGAACTGGCAGACTACCCGGACCTAGTGCCAAGTTATGTCATTCTTGGCCAGATCATGGGTCCGCTACAGGACACGCTGACGAAGGGACGCCCTGACCACGGCACGACGAAACGCCTACAGTCGCTGTTTCGACTTACCGAAAAAGTGCTGGCAGAAGGCGATTCGCGTTCACAGGATGTTTTCGTCTTGGAGGTCATCCAGCCGCTCGCGAGCCCAAAACTTGCCGGGCTCGCTCTCGACGAACTCCTAGGGCCTAGAGGACGCGCAGAGCTCGAAGCGTTTAAGAGATGGGAAAGCTGAACACGTTTCAGAACTGCTCGTCTTCCTGGAGGCTCTATGATGCGGCGCTGAGATAAGAATAGGCAGCGGCATTTCATTTCGCCGACCTGAGCCCAGCCGCGAAGCGACATTCGCGAAAACCGGACGTTTGGGAGCCCTTATGTAGTATCCGTCGACGAATCCCATGGGATACTACACAAGGGCGCGCAAACGTCCGGTTTCGGGGGCGCGGGGCGCATGGCTTCTATATCGCCGGAAGCCTGATCCCCAGAACCGTAAGCGCCACTCCCAAAATGAAACCGAAGACGAAGTGGGTGGGCAGCGACCATAGCAAGTTCCATCCCTGACAGACATGCTTTGCCAGGAGCCGCAACCTGCCGTACAGCAAAACGGTCGCGGGGATCGTTATCCATCCGGTAAGCAGCAATCCCAGTGGCCACATTAGCACGAGGGTCAGCATGTCGAACAGCTCCAGCTGATTCAGTTGTAGTGCGGATTCCCATTTAAAGGGACTGTAGCTGAACAAGTATAGACCGTCCCCAAAGCCGAAGGCTGCGGCGATACCGGGCAGCGAAAGCAGAGCCAGCCTCATCGCCCTCTTCATATCGTGCCTCCGTCACAATTGCTGCGTAACTCAAAACCCAATCGCACGCTGCTCCTGATCGGCGCTGCCGCCCAGTCCCTCGCTCTCTTCGAGCAGGGCTTGAGTAAAGAGGCTCCCGTTAAGCCCGTGAATCGGGACGTTCCAGCCTGGTACCCAGCCCGGCGCGCCCGGAGGGGCTTGCGAGTTGAATCCCGCCGCGTTCAGGTTTGCGGACAGTGCGCTATTAGAATTATTGAAGACAATGTCGTATGGCACCTTGTTGTTTGGCCACTTATTGTAGTAGTCGTTCAGAGGTCTTTCCCACGCACATTGACCGTGACAACTCCCAACTTCCGTTAGGGCGTTGCTCCTTTTCGCTTGCTCCGCGTTTCGCAGCGTCTGGTCATCGTCATAGTGATTATTGAGACGTGGTGGTCGCGTTCCGCTGGGCCCATAGGAATACGTCTTCACGATGTTGCCGTTATCGTTTTCAAGCACAGCGTAGGCGTGCCACGCAACTACGGTTACAACGACGGTAGGAATTCCCTGGACCGGGATGATGAGCGCGGTAGCAAACGCGACCGAATATCCAATCCAGAGGCTATCAAAGCCGGTCGGATCAGAGTACTGCACCGGGCTGTTGCTGTTCCACATGTACGACTTCTGTGATGCGGGATCGTTAGCGTCGCCAGCATACGCATCGGGCGTCGTCCACGTGCCGGTGCTCGAATCATACGTACGGGCGCCCTGAATGGAATCTGTTCCGTCGGCGTAACCATCGGTGCGGGGCATGCCGAGCACGCTACCTGCGCCTACACCCGATGGAAAGCCCACCCCAGCCGACGGGCTGCTCCACCACATGACGGAAGTAGGCATGGATGGTGTTCCGGTAACGTGCGCGAACCGCGTGTTAGTCGAACACGGTGACACAGCGTACGTGACTGACCGGATCTTGCCGGTCGTCGTGCGTGCGTATGTTTCACTCGGACCGATGTAGGTCGCGCCCGTAGCGTTATGACAACCCATCGCGCCACCTCCTGGATCGCGGTCGTAAAACGTCAGGCCCTTGTACTTGGGGTCAAGCGGCAGAATGTCGCCCTGGGCACCGATCTTGATATCGTCAAGCTGCCCCCCCAAACCATTATTGTTTCGGGCGTCGCGTCAGGTAGGCGATACTGAGCACGCCGGCGAGGAGACCGAAGATGATGCCTAGCGAATTCGAGAAGTGTAGCGCATCCGGACGGTACGAGCGCCATGTGTAGATTGCCCGCCCGGTCAAGTACACCGCATAGGCTAGCCAGAACACCACGAACCACGGTCGATAGCGAAGGCTCACGGCGTCCGTCGCGCGGCGCGGTAACCCTGCATCTGGATCGCTTTGCGGGCACGCATTTCGTCGGGAGTAAGCCCGAGACTCCGCCTGCGATTGCTCTCCGCTAGCTTTGCGCCGCGCTTCTTGGCCGCCTCGCCGCCGTGCCCCGGACTTAGTCCCGCTGCGCGCATCTCAGCAAGCCGCGCTTGAGCCTTTTCGATGGGCCTCGCGATCTCGACGCTGTAGCTCAGGTAGCACGGCCGCCCGCAGAACTTCAAGCCCTTGCGCGGCAGTGGCTCCTTGCAATACGCGCACGTTGACTGCGCCCAAGCCTCGCGCCGCTGAGCGATTGGCTTCGGCGCCGCGCGGAAGAGCTTGAGCGGCACAGTGATCCGGCGCAGCTGCTTCGCATAGTCGTTCGCAATCTCTAGCGCCGCTTTGCCGAATCGCGGCATGAGGCTCTTCGCGAGGAGTTCCGTCAGATCGGGATCGAGCCGCACGATCCCGGCGCGCAGCTCGTGGAACATGGCGGGGTGCAGCTTCTCTTTGCGCAGGAGTTCCAGCGTCCAAACGTCAGCCTTCGCACGCAGCGGTTCAAGTAGGTCGAAGATGAAAGACTCGCGCAGTCGAGCGTCCACGTGCAGCAGCCCTAAGTCCGGGTCGAGCCCCACGGCCTCACAAGCGATTCGCGTTTCCACCTCCAGCAGCGTGTAGCAGTAGTTGAGGGTCGCATTAAAGGCGTCAGTTGCGTCGCGCACGCGACCCCGCCCACCACTCGCGCGTGGCGAGATAGCCGCCCAATGCGCGGGAATGCGTTTGTAGGCCCATTCGCGCCAAGGCAGTGGCGTGGCAGTGAGCAGTTCCCAGTACGCTTGCGCCGCGTTGCCCTCCAGCACCAGGAAATCGTCCAAGGTCTTAGCAGTCGCGAGTGACGCCTTGCAGGATTCGATCTGCTTGACCGATGCGGAGCGAGATTGCGCGCTGCCTACGCCCAGGCGTGCGAAATCGTGGGTTATCGCACTAACCTGCGAGTCCAGCTTGCGCGTAAGGAGATAGCGCGCGAGACCCCACGCATCGTCTGTCGTGCCTGCCACGGCCTGAGCACGCTTCACGGGCCCGTCGTACGGCTGGTCCGGGATCATACAGTTGAGCAGGGTGCTATCGGAGGCGACGAACGAGAGCGCGATGCCCATGCGCGCGCACCAGTCGATAGCAGGCATGGAAATCGTGCCGCCCGGCGCGCGCACGACGATGCGCTTGACCTCGCAGCGGCCACGCGGGAAGCGAATCTCGCGAACTTTCCCTTCGCTCGGAAAGCCGTCGCGTATAACGATGTGACCGCGTTCTACGTATAACCTGGCATCGTAGCCTTCGATGGTAAGAACGCTAGGATCGGTCATTATTCTACCTCCTTAACTGATATAGCTCCCACGAAGTAGTCGCCGAAC
>Ga0307374_10001103_pt1 | contig 50665 bp, 44 predicted proteins | sample OX3MG_FD_202532 | JGI IMG/M metagenome (GOLD analysis project Ga0307374, IMG submission 202532) | Soil microbial communities from Risofladan, Vaasa, Finland - OX-3 | ecosystem: Environmental > Terrestrial > Soil > Coastal area > Acid sulfate soil | place: Finland: Risofladan, Vaasa | collected...
GTCCAGGACGTAGAGGCGGGAACAGACCGCCATCACCAACTCGATGTCGTGCTCGACCAGCAAGACGCCCAGGCCGTCGCCGGACAAGCGGGTGAGCAGGCCCCCGAACTCCTCGGACTCGGACTCGTCCAGTCCCGAGGACGGCTCGTCCAGCAACAGCAGCCGGGGCTTAGTGGCCAGCGCTCGGCCCAACTCCACCAGCCTGGCCAGTCCGGTCGGCATGGCGTCCACCTGCTCGTCGGCCATGGCCGTAAGGCCGACTACGTCGAGGATCCGATCGGCCTCGGACGAGGGGTCGGACCCGTCCCGCGCCCAGCGTCGGTGGACTTCGGCCGCAACCAACACATTGTCCCGGGCCGTCATGGAGCCGAACACCTCCAGCCTCTGGAAGGTACGGGCGATCCCCAAGCGGGCCCGCTGGTAGGCCTTACGCCCGCTGATGTCGCCCCCAGCGAAGCGGATTCTTCCGGCATGGGCCTCCTGCAGACCGCAGACGACGTTGAAGAAGGTGGTCTTCCCCGCCCCATTGGGCCCGATCAGGCCGGTCACCACCCCGGCCGGCACAGTCATGTCAACGCCCCGGAGGGCATGGATGCCCCCGAAGCGCACATCGACCTCGGACACCTCGAGAAGGGGCGCTCCCGGGGCGGGCAACATGGCCGGCGCGGGGTGAGGAGCAGTCACCGTGCGTCGGAGTCCAGAGGCCGGCACAGACCGCAGGGGCGCAGACCGTCCCCGGCGCGCACCCGACGAATGTTTTCCCGTCCCACCACGGCCGCGCAATCAGGACGGTGCATCATCGTCCCCGTCAGCGTTCCCACTAGGACCGGAGTCCTCACCGCGGACCCGCCGGTCGACGCGCCCCCGAGGACACCGACCAGACCGGCCAGGGTCTCATTGAGCTGGTCCAGGTGTTCCCGGATACGAGCCAGGTCGTTTCGATCCTCGGCCGACCGCTCGCGGTTTTCCCCGACCAAAAGAGCCATCCAGTGCCCGAAGTAGAGGAATCCGCCGAGGAATATGAGCCCGAGGCCGAGCAGGCCGCCGGACACCAGGTAGGGGATCTGGCCGGCGACGAGAACGGTGCGCGAGGTGCCTTCCCAGCCGACCAGGATGCAGAGCACTCCGGCCACGGCCAACGCCCCCCCGACAGCAAAGAGGGTCCGCTCGGTGAAGGCGAGTCGGAAACGTCCCGCCGCCCGCCCGAGGATCGTCACCATCCGCTCCTCGGGGCCGACCAATGCGGGCCCGGCCGGGGCCCGGCTGGGGCCGACTGCAGTGATGGTCATGGGCGTACCTCCCGAGGGATCAAGGCCGGCGCTGCCGGGGACAGTCGGCGGCCGCCGAGCCGAAGAGACCCGGTACCAGTGGCAGCAGGAAGGCTCCCAGGAGGCCGCCGAGCAGGATCATCAGCCACCACCCGGCTCCCAGACCGCCGGGCAGGTCGGGTTGAGCGGCCAGGATCCCGAGCTGGGGTGTCCCGGAGGGAGCCCGCCCGATGGCTGCGCTGATGGCGGCCCCGGGGGAGTTGGCGGTCGGCAGCGAGAGAGTCGTTGTGCCGGCTGGAGAGGCCGAGCCGGAGGTGAAGATGCCGGGCCCGGTAACGCTCGGCGGCGGCGGGATGGCGACTGGTGGTCGGCCGGTCACACCAGGGGTCCCGGGAGTCACTGCCATCGCCACGGCCGCCCCGCCAATGCTGTAAGTGAAGCTGTTGGCGCTCGGATCCTGGGGCACGCCCCAGTAGAACAGCACCGATCCGGCGTAGTAGTAGGAGACCTCGCCCTCGGTTATCCGGTGCGGGTCCGTGAAGTAGATCTGCATGCCGGTGCCGGCCAGGGCGGTGTCGATGGTCTGCTGCTCGGCCAGGGGGGCTGGGTGGCCGGGACTGCCCAGGTGTACGCCCGATCCGTCCACATAGGCTGATTGCCCGGCAATCTTCAAGTCCTGGAAGTCGGTCCCGCCCGACTCGATCGGAACGGCTGCCCCCGAAGAGGTAGCGGTGGCCGAGGACGTCACAGAGCCGATGGACACGAGGCCGGCGGCCAGATCGACGTTGTCGGCGTGACTCAATGCGGCGGCGGTCAGCGTGCCGGCACCCGGGTCGAAGACCAACGAGCTCGAAGTGGTGGAGTTGCCCACCGAGCCGCCGGCGCCGAAGGTGCCCCCAGCCAGGGACCCCCCGGCGGTGGCCGACTCTGCGCCCGACGCCCCCGACGCCACCTCGGCCTGCATGACTGTTCCGGTCGGGGAGCTCACCGTCTGCTGGGTCTGGTCGGTGCCACTGATCGCCTGGGCCCGCACCGGATCGTTGAGGACGCTGGCCGCGCTCGGTCCGCCCAGGACACCGACCAGGGAGCCCGCATTGCCCGCTACCGAACCGGGCCATACGGTGGCCGAGAGGGCCGAGGCGGCATCAAGGCCCATGGTGGCGACCGTGTAGCCGTACTCGCCTTCGCCCTCGGGATGGTAGGAAGCACTCGGCTCGTCCTCGGTGATCTGGGCGATCGGCGCCTGGGCGGCGGTGGTGAAGGCGAGGAAGGATGCGGGGGCGCCGGCCACTTCGGCGCCGGCCGGAGCCGCCGCGGTCACGCCGACGGCCACGAGGGTCAGCGGGGCGCCCAGCATCAGGGCGGCCAACGCCGCTCGACCGGCGCGCCGGGGCGGATGGCGGCGGATCATGCTGACATCCGGCCCAGGTAGGCCTCGGAAAGAGATCCGACCACGTCGGCTGGCTGGCCGATGGTTTCGATCCGGCCCTGACGCATGATGGCGGCATAGTCGGCCACGCCCAGGGCTGCGGCGGCAAACTGCTCAACCAGCAGGATGGCGATGCCCGAGGCAGCCAGCTGGCCCACCTTCTCGTACAGCTCGCCCACGATGATGGGCGCCAGTCCCATGGAAATCTCGTCCAGCAGGAGGATGACCGGCTCGCTGGTGAACGCCCGGCACATCGAGAGCATCTGGCGCTCCCCGCCCGACAACGTCCCCGCCAGCTGGTTGCGGCGTTCGGCCAGCTTCGGAAAATGCTCGAAGGCGACCGCCTCGATCTGGCCCACGGAGTGGCTCGACGCGTGGCTGAAGACCCGCAGGTTCTCCCGGACCGTCAGGTTGGGGAAGACGCCGCGGCCCTCGGGGATGCTGCAGACTCCGGCGCGGGCGAAGACTTCCGGGGCGACCCCATTCACGTGGATGCCCGATACGTGCACGCAGCCCTCGGTGGGTCGGAGGAGACCGGCGGCCACATTGAGCAGCGTGGTCTTGCCCGCGCCGTTGGGTCCCATCAGCGCAACCACCGAACCGCGGGGCACCACCAGGGTCACGTCGTGGAGGACCTCTACCCGCCCGTATCCGACCCGCAGGTCCATCAGCTCTATGGCCGGAATGGCGGCCAGACGCTCCTCAGGCGTGGACAGCGACTCAGTGACTACCGACAAGGCTCACCGCCTCTACGCCGGATGTAATCGTTGTCCCAGTCGAGGCCTCGGCCGGGACCGGAGCCTCCTGCCCAACCACGGGAGAAGGCCGGGATCGGAGGCGGTCGGCCACCATGGTCAACTGCCCGGCAAATCCTCCGGGATTGCGTCCGAGGAAGATGGCGCCGGCTCCCACCGCCAGGAGCTGGAAGTTGCTGATCGGTATGTGTCTCTGGATGACCGGGGAGAAGGCGTAGAAGATGGCGGCGGCAAAGGCCCCGCCCACCGTGTCGATCCCTCCGAGGGTGACGAGCAGGAGCAGGATCAGGCTGGTGAGCATCTGGAAGTCGTCCGGTCCGACCTGGCCCTGCCAGCCCCCATAGAGCGCCCCGCCGAGGCCGGCGATTCCGGCGGCCACGACGAAGACGATGACCTTCACCGCGGTGATGTTCATGCCGATGGAGGCGCAGGCAGCCTCGCTGTCGTTGAGAGCCGCCAGGCGACGCCCGAAGGGCCCGCGGCGCAGGGCCAGGACCCCGACCCCCAGGGCGGCGAAGAGAACCGATACCTCCACGAGGAAACCCCGCTGGGACTGCACGAGGACCCGGCCCACGGCCAGGATGCCCCCGAAGCCGAGGAAGTGGTTGAAGAACAGGTAGTCCATGGAATAGGCGAAGGCCAATGTGGCCAGGGCCAGGTAGATCCCCCGGAGGCGAAGCACGACCAGGGCGAGCAGCCCACCTATGGCGGCGGGCAGCGCAACGGCGGCCGCCAGGCCCAGAATCGAATGCCCCCCGGCAATCTTGCCCATGCAGAAGGCACCGAGCCCGGCCAGGCTCATCTGACAGAGCGACACCTGGCCGCCGTAGCCCGTGAGCAGAACCAGTGAGAGCATCACCACCCCCAGGACGATCCCCTGCCCGTAGGTGAGCAGGTTGCCCGGAGAGAGGAGCTCGCTCATCACGAGGGAGAAGACGATGAAGGCGCCGGCCAGGGCGAGGGACGGCTTGAGCTCCAGCACCCGCCGGGAGCGGCGGCCGCTCAGGCGCGCCGCCGCCAGGCGCTCCTGGCGGCGCACCAAGAGGGCAATGAACAGCAGCCCCATCGGTATGGCCGGGCCGATGTCGGACAACAGACTGGTCGGGAGATAGCCCGTGGCATAGGACTGGACGAGGCCGAGCAGCAAGGCGCCGGCCACGGTAAGCGGAAGGCTGCGCAGGCGGCCGACCACCGCCGCCGCGTACCCCGTCACCACCAGGAGAGTCAGGTTGAACTGGTCGAGGTACTGCAGGGGTGCGATCAGGATCCCGGCCAAGGCGGCCAGCGAGGCCCCCAGGGCCCAGCTGAGCTGCGCAGTGCGCACCGGGCTGGCGCCGGCCCGGGCTGTCAGGTCGCGGTCGTCCACCACCGCCCGCATGGTGATCCCGACCCGGGTGCGGGTGAAGAGGATCCGCAGACCGATGGCCACCGACACGACCAGGACCATGAGCTCATAGACGGTGACGACCACTCCGAACACCCGGATCTGGCCGGGGAAGACGGAGGGCAGCTGCCGGGTGGTCACCGGCGGCCAGATGGCATCCGCCAGGCCCAGAAGGAGCAGCAACAGGCCCAGTGTGACCACCAGGGTTATACCGAGGGATGCGCCGTAGAGGGGCCGGACGATCAGGCGCTCGATCAGCGCCCCCGAAAGGGGAGCGAGGACGAGGACCACCAATGCCAGCGCCAGAGGCACGGGCAGGTGCCAGCCCACCGCCAGCTGCCAGTAGGTAAAGGCCATGAACATGCCGATGGCGCCGTGAGCGAAGTTGAAGATCCCCGAAGTCGTGTAGGTGACCACCAGGCCCGAGGCGGTCAGGGCGTACAGACACCCCAGCACCAACCCGACCACCGCGTAAGAGAGGATGAGGTTCATCGCTCAGTACCTCATCCGGCCGAGTAGTACGGCGCGTTGCACAGGAAGCCGGAGGCGGGATCGCCCACCTTCACGAAGTTCCCGTTATGAATCTGGAGCATGAGATAGCAGTTGGACGGTTTCTTGGCGCCGATGTCGGCCGGGGCCATCATCCCGTTGTCAGTGAACTGATGGGTGGCGGCCAGAGCGGCGTCCACCGCCTTCTGGGTGAGATGGGGTCCGGCCTGGGTCAAGGCGTGCACAAAGAGGGCGGCGTCGGCCCATGAGTAGGCCGAGAACTGATCAGCATTGAACCCGGGGGCGGCGTCGGTCAACCACTTGAGGTAGAGAGGCACCTCCGGGACGCTGGGATCCCCGAGGAACAAGGCGGACCCGACGTTCAGGTACTGCCCGTCGACATTGGCCGCCCCGCCGGACTGGGACACGTAGCCGCCGTAGTAGCAGACCGCGCATGCCCAGAGCTGCGGGTGGAACCCCTGCTGGGCGGCCTCGGAGGCGAAGATGGCGGCGTCGGGGGCGTTGAGGGCGATGAGGTAAACCATCTTGACGCCCGCAGACCGCATGCGGACGACATCAGCCGTGAAGTTCGACTGGGCCGGGTTGAAGTCGTCCTCATAGATCACCTTGTAGCCGAGCGAGTCCATGGCGGCCTGGCTGTACTTCCACGCCTGCACCGCCGCTGGCTGGTTGCCCACCAGGGTCCCCACCGCGGTGATGGCCCCGGGGGCGACCGACTTGTAGTACTCGAACGGGCCCAGGCTCGCCCCCTGCCCGAAGGGAGCCTCCGAGTAAGCGGATGGAAGGGCCGCCGACTGGGGAGTCAGCGCCTCCTGCACCATCGGGACGTCCGGATGGGCCGCCATGACCTGGGCTCCACAGTTGTCATCGAGGGACCAGCTGCCCACGAAGGCGAACACGGAGCCGACGAGGTTCTGGTAGTCGGCCTCGTTCTGGCTGCATTCGAGCTGGTCATCGGAGCTGATCAACTTGAGTTGGCGGCCGTAGACCCCGCCCAGGCTGTTCACGTAGTCGAAGTAGGCCTCGGTGCCGTAGGGCCCGCCCTGGAACAACCCGGGGACCGGTCCTCCCAGATCCGAGACGTTCCCCACCGTGATGGTCGTTGCAGTCACCCCGGGAGCGGTGGCCCCGCCATTGCCTCCGGCCGGGGCGGGGGTGGCCGTCGCCACCTGGGAGGAGACCGCCAAAGCGTTCGAGCCCGCCAACCCATTGGACCCGGACGCGGCCGCGGCCGCGGGGCCCGACCCGGAAGCCACCCCAGCCGCGCCGGCGCCTGCGGCTCCCGAGGAGGCCGCCGCCGTTCCGCTACCCAGCCCACCACCGCCCGCGGCCCGGGCCGAGGATCCGCTGCCCTCGGCCTGGAGGGTGGCGGCACCTACCTGCCCCGCGCCGACGCGCAGGCCACAGCCTGACACGACCGCCAAGGCGATAGTGAGCAACCCGATCCAACCCGCCCGAACCCGCCCCAGGCCCGGCACACCACCGGCCCCCCGCCTGGCAGCTGACACTGATCCCCCGATCCGAACAGAGGCCCCATCGGTCCCCGCCCAACCTAAAGTTCGCCAAACCCAGGGCGGAGTCCTACTCCGCCGGTTCCGGCCGGGCCAGGCCATGTCCCACCCACCGGGATTTCGCCCTCCGGAACCTGGCAGCGGGGATGAAGACGATGTTGGGGCGGCTCACGCCGGGCAGTCTTCCAGTCCCGGTGTTGCCGGAACCGGCCGCCAGAACTTACCTTTACCTCAATTGCGGGGGAGTCCTACGGGACAAGGAAGGATCCGACATGGCCATCGCCGACCAAGCCGTCCATTCGAGCACCGACCTGGTCGATGAGTTGCAGGGCTGGCTGGAGGAGAACTGGAACCCGGACCTCACGGTGGGCGAGTGGTGGGAGCGCCTGGGCATGGCCGGCTGGGCGGCCCCCATGCTGCCCGCCGACTGCTACGGACGTGGGCTGTCCCGTGGTGACTCGCTGGTGGTAGCGACCACCATCGCCCGCTTCGGGGCCCTGGGGGCGCCGATGGGGATGGCCATCGGGCTGGCTTCCCCCACCATCACCACCCACGCCAACCGGGAACAGATCGACAGGCTTATCCCCGACTCGGTGACAGGCAAGGTGGCCTACTGCCAGCTCTTCAGCGAGCCGGGGGCCGGATCCGACCTGGCCGGACTTTCCACCCGGGCCGTCAAGGATGGAGAGCTATGGCATGTGGACGGCCAGAAGGTGTGGACGTCGGGCGGCCAATACGCCGACATGGGCATGCTCCTGGCCCGGACCAACCCCGACGCTCCCAAGCACCAGGGCATCACCTGGTTCGCCATCTCCATGCACCAGCCCGGCATCGATATACGCCCGCTCAAGGAGATGACCGGCCACGCCATGTTCAACGAGGTCTTCCTGACCGCCGCCGAGGTGCCTGACGAGAATCGCATAGGGGACATCCACAACGGCTGGGCGGTGGCCAACACCACCCTGTTCCACGAGCGGTCGGGCATGGGGGCGCGCAGCGGCGGGGGACCGGGCGGCGCCGTGCCAGGGCGAATGGCTCGGGCCGGCACCGTGGTCGGGGACCTGGACAAGCGGGCCGGGGACTTTGCCCCGCCGGCCCGAGCGGTAACAGCCTCGAGGGAGCCGAGGGAGGGAGCCGGGCGACGACAGTCTTCGCCGGCTCAGAGTCACATCAACCTCGCTCGCGAGCTGGGCAAGCTGAACGACGCCAGCATCCGCCAGGGCATCGCCAAGGCCCACATCCTCGGAACGCTGGCCCAGTTCAACACCGAGCGGCACAAGGCGGTGCGCTCCCAGGGCCGCGACATCCCCGGGATCGCCAACTTCTCCAAGCTGTTGATGGCTGACATCATCCGGCACAACCGGGATCTGGGAATGCAGATCCTCGGAGCGAGGGGGATGATCCACTCCTACGATGACGCCGACCGGGAGGAGCTGGCCAAGCTCCCGGGAGGTGCGGCGGCGGTGGCGGTGACATCACAGGCCCTCGGAGCCCAGGCCCTGCCCATCTTCGGGGGCACGGATCAGATCCAGCGCAACATCGTGAGCGAGCGGGCCCTGGGCCTGCCCAAGGAGCCGGGCGACCCGGCCAAGGTCCCGTTCAACCAACTGCCGAAGAACGGCTGAAGCGCCGCCGCCGGCGGCGCGGCCTCAGAGACTGGTGCCGTCGGGGCCCAGGTAGTCCCCGGAGAAGTGCCCGTCCTCGGCCAGGGCGGCGTATTCCTGTTCGCTCAGCCCCAGGAGGCCACGGAACACCTCCCGGTTGTGCTCGCCCATCACCGGAATGGGGCCCCAGCCAAGGTCCGGGCCGTCCCACCGGAACAGGTGGGCGGGATACTCGTGCTCACCCAACTCGGCGCTGCCGTTGGTCCGGAACAGCCCTCGTTCCCGGAAGTGTGGATCGGCGTAGCACTCGGATTCGGTGAGCACAGGCCCGGCCGGCACTCCCTCGGCCTGGCAGCGGTGGAAGACGTCGTAGTGGTCGAGTTCCGCCGTCCAGGCCGTGATCCCGACGTCGATCTCGTCATGGTGGGCCCGACGGCCCTCGGCCGTGGCCAGGCTCTCATCCCGGCCCCATTCGGGATCACCCATGGCCCGGACGAGTGAGGCCCATTCGTCGTCCGATCCCACTGAGATGGCCACCCAGCGGTCCACACCGTGGGCCCCGCCGCCGCCCGCGCCGGCGGTTCCGGCCGGAGCGTCCTGACACCGGTAGACGCCCTGAGGGGCGCGATCGAGGTGCCGGTTGCCGAGGCGGTCATGGACCACACCGGAGTCGGCCGCCTCGACCAGCATCTCCCCGATGTGGTTGAGCATGTTCTCGCACTGGGACACCTCGACCAGGGAGCCGGCGCCGGTCAGGCGGCGCTGACGCAAAGCGGCCAGGGTGGCCAGGGCGCCCGACATTCCCGTGGCGGTATCCATGTGGAACCCGGCGTCGGTCTCGGACAACTCCTCGTCGGGGTAACCCCTGGTGGCGATGAGACCACAGAGTGCCTCGAAGTTGATACCGAAGCCCAGGTAGCCCCGGTAGGGGCCTTCCAAGCCGACCGCCGGTAGGCGCACCATCACCAGTCGGGGGTTGCGAGCCGAGACGGCATCCCAGCCGATGCCGAGCTTGTCCATGAGGTCGACCGAGTTGTTCTCCACCAAGACGTCGCAATGCTCGACCAGGCGGAGGAAGGCCTCCCGGCCGGACTCCTTGTGAAGAGCAAGGGTGACCGACTTCTTGCCCCGGGCATGGGCGGTGAAGAGAGCCACCCGGTTCCAGGGACGGGTACCGGCATCTGCGTCGGGGTAGCCACCGAAGATCGGGCCCAAGGCCGGCACCAGCCCGGCCGGGGGCCGGGGAAACAACCCCCGGGTGCTGGCCGGCCAGACCCAGGGGTTATCAACCCGGATGACCTCGGCTCCCAGATCGGCCAGCAGCATGGTGGCATAAGGACCGGCCCAGACCACGGTCATGTCCAGGACCCGGATGCCCTCCAAGGGCAGGCCGCGACCACCAGCCGCCGGCTGGGAAGCCGGGCCCGGGCCGGCGCGGGCCGAGCCGGCAGGCGTGGTCGATCCGGCAGGCGTGGCCCTGGCCGCGGCCCACCGGCGGGACAGGTCGACGACCTCGGTGTGGTTTTGGTCCAGCGTCGGGGCGCCGGACAGGGCGGGCATATCCGCCAGTCGCATGGGACTGCCCGGTTGGGTAACCGTGCCCGCTATGGGGTGTTCGACGGGATGGAAGAAGCCCCGTCCCTGGAACTGGGGATCGCCCAGGACGTCGGCGGGGGCGTTGACGGCCGTCACGGCCCAACCCTCGGACTGGGCCTCGTCCATCGCCTCCTGACGGGAGCGGGTAACTCCCCAGGTCGTTATGGCGGCGTCGGCCATCTCGGCCAGTTCCAAATCGACGGGCGAAGGGCCCTCGGCGTAGCGGGCTGTCAGCTCCGGATCCTGGAGGACCCGCAACATGCGGGGAACCCACTGGGGCATGGTCGATGTCCATATATATCCGTCCCCGGCCAAGCGGACCCCGGAGGGGAACACCCCGATCTGGCTGCCGGGGCTGCGGGGGGCGTCTCGGCCGGTATAGGCGTAATAGAGCAGATAGGTCATGCGCCGGTCGATGGAGATCAGCTGCGACTCGACCATGGCGAAATCCACCGCCGCTCCTCCGGCGCCGCCCTCGGCCAGCGCAACCCCGGCCAGAGCAGCCAAGGCGATGGCGCTGCCGGCCTGGTAGGCGCCGACGCTGCCGGCCAGCTTGACCGGCTCCTTCCGGGCCAGGCCGGTGGCAGACATGGTGCCGCCTACGGCGTAGTGAACGATCTCCTCCCCCCGGTAGCCGGCGTAGGGGCCGCTGCGCCCGAAGGCGCTGACCGTCACCACGGTCAGGCCAGGGTTGGCCCGCCGGATCGTTGCGGCATCCCGCCCCCAGCCGGCCAGGCTCGAGGCCCCTTCGCCCTCCAGCACCACGTCGGCCGACATCAGCAGCCGGTCCAAAGCTTCCACATCTTGGGGGATGTCCAGATCGGGGAGGAATGACTGCTTGTTGGTATTGAGATGGAGGAAGGCGGCTCTTCTCTCCGACACCGGTCCTGCCGTTCCAACAGTCGGGCCCTGGTGGCGGGTCCGGTCCCCGCCCGGGGGCTCGACCTTGACCACCTCGGCCCCCAGGAGGCCGAGGAGCTTTCCGGCATACGGCCCGGCGTAGCCCTCTGTCAGTTCCACCACCCGGAGCCCGCTCAGGGGTGCCGTCACCGGGACAAGGTCGCGCTCCGGGCCGGCGGTCGCAAACCCGTCGGTGCCCTCCGCGCCAAGGGCCTCCTTCCTCTACAGGAGGACCGCCGTCACGTCGGGCGCCGAGACCGAAGGGCCTAAGCGGCCTCGGCCGCGAACCCCGAGGTGCGCGACCGCCGGCCGTCTTCGCCCACCACCAGCAGCTCGTAGCCCTCGACCTCCTCAACCATCTCCATGCCGGCCCGGGCTCCGGCCACCGCCGCCGCCGTGGCCAGGGCATCGGCCAGCCAGAGGCGGGGACCGATGACGGTGGCCGCCCGCACGCTCAGCGCCGGGAGGCCCGAAGTGGGATGGATGAGATGGGGGCCCCGCTGGTAGGTGCCCGAAGTGGCCACAGCCGGCCAACCCTGCACCACCATGGCTATCCGGCTCGGGTCGAAGGGATCCTCCAGCCCGATGCGCCAATCCCGATCCGGGCGGGGCCGGCCGAAACAGGCGATGTCCCCGGCCCCATTCACCATGGCGGCCGCCGCGCCGGCGCCGCGCAACATCTCCGCCGCCCGTTCCGTTGCCCAGCCCTTGACCAGACCGGTGGGGTCGAAGCCTCCCGGCTGGCGCCAGGGATCGAACCAGCCACGACTGGCCCGGAGGGCCTCCAGACACAGCCCGTGCACCTCCTGGATCACCGCCGGGGCGGCGGCCAACTCCACGTCACCCCGACGGAGGCGGCTTATCCAGCTGTCTTCGATCCAGGTGCTGAAGTCCCGATCCACCTGGTGAAGGAACCGGCAGGCTTCCTCAGTCGCCGAGTCGTCTCCCCCAACCACGGCGAAGGAGAAGACGGTTCCCATCACCTCCTCGGCGTGGCGGCGGGGGCTCATCGCCAGATGACGGCCCAGGTCAGGGGCGGCCGGCGCCGCCTGGGTCCCGGGGCCGACCGGCCGGATCGGATCGAACTGGGCGACCCGGGCGAATCGAGACCTCGCACCGACACGGACACTGTCACATGGTGGCCGGGTTACCTGAGCGCGGTACGGGAGTCTCCTGTGTGCCGGCTGTGTCGATGAAGCCTGTCCGCTTCCTTAGCTTTAGCCTCAGGCAGTCTTTAGGCGTCGCGGTGACTCAGCACCCAGGCGCCCAGGGCAACCGACGCCGCAGCCCAAATGCAGAACACGCCGAAGCCGGTCCAGGCCGCCAGGGTGGATGGGTCCCTGATAACGGCAAAGAGATTCATCCCCGCCTGACTCGGCAGGTACGGGACGACCCAGTTCTGCCAAGAGCTGGGCAGAGCGCGGGCCAGGCCGGGAAGGACCAGCAGGAGGCCGAAGAGGGCGGCGATTCCTCCGGCTGTGTTGCGGATCATGAACCCGAGCCCGGTGGCCAGGATGCCTACCACGGTCAGGTACAGGGCGGCGCCGATGACGCACCGCAGGGCGTCGGGAGCCGACAGGGACACTCCATGGCTGCTGAGGAGGGCCTGGCCTCCGAAGAAGGCGGCGAAGGCTGCGACCAGTGTCGATACGAACGTCACCACCGCGAAGACGCTGACTTTGGCCCAGACCACCGGCAGCCGCTTGGGGACGGCGCCAAGGGTCGATCGGATCATGCCGGTGCCGTACTCCCCACTGACAATGAGCACGCCCAGCACCCCGACGGCCAGCTGAGCCAGGAAAGCGCCGGTCAGGCTCCGGCTGGCCGGGTCGAAGGTCAGCCGTTCGATGGGATCCATCCGCGACCAGTGGTTGTTGGTGGCCCAGGACACGAGCAGCCCGATCCCCACCATGCCGGCCATGCCTGCGCCCAGGGTGATCCACGAGGACCGCAGGGTCCGGAACTTGAGCCACTCGGACCGGATGACCCGGGCCTGGGTGACCCGCATCCCCGCCGGTCCCGCCGGCGGGACGATGGTTACCGGGGCGACGGCGGCGGCGGTCATACCGAACTCCGATCCGGGCCGCCGGTTGAGCCGGCGGCGGCGTGGAACTCCACGGTGTCGGCGGTCATCTCCATGAAAGCCTCCTCCAGCGATGCCTGTTGAGGCACCAGCTCGTGTAGGACGATGCGCTCGGCCAAGGCGATCTCCCCGATGCGGGCGGAGGCCAGACCATCCACCTCCAGGACATCGGGCGCCGTCACGGTGACGGTCACGTCCGGGCCGGCCAGGGCGGTCTCCAGGCGGCCGGCGTCGGGGGTGCGCACCATCACCCGGTTGGAGGACGCCGAGCGGATGAGCTCGGAAGTGGGGCTGTCGGCCAGCAGGCGGCCGCGGCCGATGACGATGAGATGGTCGGCCGTTACGGCCATCTCGCTCATGAGATGCGAGGAGACGAACACCGTGCAGCCCTGGGACGCCTTGTACTTGAGCAGGTCCCGGACCCAACGGACCCCTTCGGGATCGAGACCATTGACCGGCTCGTCCAGCACCAACACAGACGGATCCCCGAGTAGAGCCGAGGCGATTCCCAGGCGCTGGCCCATGCCGAGGGAGAAACCCCCGGCCTGCTTGGAAGCCACGTCGTCCAGGCCGACCAGATTGATCATCTCATCGACGCGGGAAGTCGGAATGCCATGGGTGGCGGCCAGGACGCGCAGGTGGTTGCGGGCCGAGCGCGAGGTGTGCACCGCCTTGGCCTCCAGAAGAACCCCCACCTGGTGCAGAGGGTCGGGGTGTTCGGCGTAGGGGCGACCGTTGACGATCACCGTCCCCTCCGTGGGCCGGTCCAGGCCGACGATCATGCGCATGGTGGTCGACTTACCCGCCCCGTTGGGCCCTAGGAAGCCGGTGACCATGCCAGGGTGGACATCGAAGCTGAGGGAATCCACGGCCAGCTTTGCCCCGAAGCGCTTGCTGAGCTCTCTGATCTCGATCACGGGCGACCCGCCTTCCTGGAACCACGGACAGCCTACGAGGGTGCGGGGGCGAGGCCCGGGAGTACGCACGTGCGGACCGGCCGGCCCGGTGGAAGGCCGCCGGGGCCACGCACAGGCACATGACTTTTGAACACTTGCCCGTTTTATATTGCAGAGTGGTTACGGAACGAACGCTTTTTATTGGGGGCGGAGGCCGGCCATGAGCGAAACGTCTGAGGGCACCGGCTGGTGGATGGCCTCGGACGGTAAGTGGTACCCGCCCCATCTCCACCCCCACCTGCCTCCCCCTCCACCCGGCGAGCCCGGCGCCACCGGTTCAACCGCTCCACCGCCTGAGGGCGAACCCCTGGCCGCGCCTCCGCCGCATCCCGGATACCCGCCCGGCTACGGGCCACCGCCTGGCTACTGGCCACCGCCGGGGGGGCCGGCCCGGGCGTACTGGCCACCGCCCACTCCGCTCCGACCGCCCGCCCCGGCCCCCGGTTACGGAGGGCCGCCCTCCTACTGGCCGCCACCGATGCCGGCGCCTGCCGGCTGGGGCGGTCCACCTCTCCACGCCGGCCCGGTCGACCCAGTGATCCGCCTGCCCCTGGCTCCGTGGTGGAAGCGGCTGGTGGCCTTCATGATCGACGGCCTCATGCTGGGCCTCGGCCTGGCCATCTTGGGCGGCATCGTGGGGGCCGCCGTCGGCCGCAACGGCGGCTCCGCCTCAGGCAACGCCAGCACCAACCCGGTCTCCCCAGGGGCCCTGACCGCCGCCTTGGTGATCCTCTTCCTCCTCGCCTCCGTGCCCCTGTCCTTCTATTACGGCTTCACCAACGGCTCGAAGCGGGGCCAGACGGTGGGCAAGATGGCCATGGGAATAGCAGTGCGCGATTCGCGCACGGGACAGCCCATCGGCTTCTGGCGAGCCTTCGGTCGCTACTGGATCACGATGCTCTTCACCCTGATGCTCTACATCCCCTATGTCCTCGACTCGCTCAGTCCGCTGTGGGACGGCCGCCGGCAGTCCTGGCATGACAAGGTGGCGCACTCCGTGGTCATCGATCTGCGGCCCTAGCTCCGTCCGTTGAGCACGGAGGATCAGGCGGCCGGAGAGAGCCGGGCCGGAGCATTACCGGGCTGGTACCCCGATCCCTGGCGGGTGGCGCCACACCGGTGGTGGGACGGGCAGCGCTGGACCCCCATCCTGCGCGGTCCCTACGGGGAGGCGTGGCCCCTCTTTGCGCCGCTCCGACCGCCGGTTCCGGCGCCGGCGCCGTTCCGGACCAAGGGACCAGGCATCAAAGGCGGCGGAGTGGCTGCCGTGGGTGCGGCGGTGGGCTATGCCCTCAGCACGGTCGTGGCCATCACCTTTGCCGTGGCCTCCTCGGGACACCTGAGCCTCGGTGATCCCGGGCTCCTCCTGACCAGCCAGGTCGGGCTCTGGATCGGCTTCCTGGGTGCGGTGGTGGTGGCGTCGAGGAGAAACGGGACCTCCAGCCTGACCACCGACTACGGGCTGTCCTGGCCCCGACTGTCGGACCTCGGCCTCGGCGTGGTTGGCGGGGTGGCTGGACGGATGATCCCGACGGTGCTGGCCCTCCTGATCGCTCTGGCCGGGGGACTGAGCAGCTCCGCCTCTCGGCAGGCCCCGACCATCCTGGGCACCCAACCCCAGGGGGACTTCGGCTGGGCGGTGGTGGTGCTCCTGGCCGTGGTGGGAGCGCCGCTGGTCGAGGAGTTGCTGTTCCGGGGTCTCATCCAGGGCGCCTTCAGCCGACGAACCGGCGCCGTACCGGCCATCTTCATCACCGCCCTCATCTTCTCCTTCGCCCACATCTTCAACGAGGGCCCGGCGGCGCCACTCCTAATCTTCCCCTCCGGGCTGATCCTGGGTTACCTCCGCTACCGCACCGGTCGCCTGGCCGCCGGCATGCTCGCCCACGCCACCTTCAACGCCACGCTCTTCCTGATCCTGCTGATCCCGGTGCTGCGCTGAGCGAGTGTCCTTTGGGCCCAGTTAGCGTCCGGCCGTGGTGCCGAAGAAGGTCTCCCCCGCCCGGCCGGTAGGGATGCTGCTCGCCCCCGGGGCCGGCGCGGGATCCGACCAGCCGGCGCTGGTGGCCATCGACGGGGCCGTCACCGTCGCCGGCCTGACGGTGGAGCGGGTCGACTTCCCCTACCGGTTGGCGGGTCGCTTCCGCCCGGATCAACCGGCTGTTCTGGAGGAGACCATCCGGACCGCGGCCCGGTCCCTGGCCGACCGTCTCGGCGTGGACACCGGCGCCCTGTTGCTCGGCGGCCGGTCGATGGGCGGGCGCATCTGCTCGCAGGTAGTGGCCGGCGGGCTGCCGGCCGCCGGCCTGGTCCTCATCAGCTACCCGCTGCACCCGCCGGGACGCCCGGACAAGCTGCGCACCGCCCATTTCGTCGGCATAACCGTGCCCTGCCTGTTCATCTCAGGCACCCGGGACGCCTTCGCCACCCCCGAAGAATTGACGACCGCCACCGCTGCCATCCCCAAGCCGGTCACTCACGTGTGGATCGAAGGCGGGGATCACAGCCTGCGCCGGCGGGACGCGGCCGTGGCCGAGGCGGTGCTGGCCTGGCTCTGCTCCGCCTGGCCGTGAAAGACACCGCTCCCCCGAGCCTGGTATGTCGCTTCGCCTGGTGATCGGCTCGGCAGCGATTCGGGCCGGGATGGTCACCCGCCGGCCCCGGGCCCATGACGCCCAGCCCATGATCACCCAGGTCAACCGTCGCTGCCGAGCCGAGGGCCGGCCAGAAAGCCGGCGGTGATGAGAGCCCTGGAGAACTCCTTGGCGCTCTCGGCCGAGAGGAATTCGAACTCCACAGCCGGACTGAGCCGCACCCGCCTCGGCGAAGCCGCCCCCTCCGACTGCACCCGTCCCAACGCCCAGTCGGCGGCCACGGACCCGGAAGGGTCCAACAACAGCAGACGTCGGTTGGTCACCGCCGCGTTCCCGGTCAGCTTCCGGCCGGCCTCCAGGTCGGCGGTGACCCCGGGGAAGGTGGACACCAACCACTCCCCCGGGCCCAGCCAGCCTCCGGGCGGCAGGGCCACCGGCTCACGGGGCCCGGCCGGGGTGCGCCCCGCCGGACGCCCTCCGATCGGCCCAGGCGGGGACGCCGGCGCTCCCGGGATCGCATCCGGTGAGGGAGGCGGGGATGGCGCCGGCGCCTGGACCTCCGTGCCGGGCCGATCCTGAAGGATCCCGACCAGGTCATACAGACGGCTGCGGGGGTGGATCTGGCGCAGAACGGCCCGGCCGTTGTGGTCCTCGACCTCGAGATCAGCGGTCAGGACGCCGGCCTTGGCCCGGAACCGAGCGATGTCCGGATAAGACGAATTTATGGGTGTTTCGTCCCGGTGGACGAACAGGAGTCGCTCGGTGGTGGCGGCCAACAGACCTGAATGTCCCTCGAGGAAAGCCGTGGCGGCGCAGCGCACGGTCTCGCCCGGACGCAGGACATCGCCAAGATGATCCAATGCCTGACGGGCCCCGGCGGCGTAGCCGAGGCCGTAGTCATCGCCGGGTCGGCGTGGGTCAGGACTCATGCCGGGCCGAACCGGCACTCACAGATGGCGCATCGGCTCATGACCCCTTCCCAAGACAGGCGCAACCACGTAGGGTGGTTCCAGATCGGCGACAGTTCCGCAGAGCAATCTACTGTCGCCTCGGAGTTGAAAGAGACCGGGGCATGGGCTTCATCGGCGCTTATCTGGGACTGGCCGGTCGCCGGTTTCTGGCCGCCACCATGGCGGCCAGGCTGGGCGCCGTGGCCGCGGTGACGGTCCTGGCCGGCGCCGGGATCCTCGGATTCGGTGGTTCGGGCCCGTCCAACGACCAGATCGCCTTCCGGGCCGGCACCCCCAGCATCGTCCTCCCGGCCCAGTCCGGCTCGAACCACTCGGCTCCGCCGGGCGTGGCGGCCCCGGTCACCGCCGGCGCCCCCTCAGCCGCCTCGGCCGTGACCAGCCCTGCCTCCGCCGAGGGCGTTCTGGCCCTGGCCGGGTTGCCCAGAGCCACCCGGCCCCGCTCATCCACGTCGGACAACTCGGCCAGCCCCGTCAAATCCACCCCGCCGGCCAGTTCCGTGAGCTCCAATGGGACCTCCGGGGGCACCTTGACCGCCAGCGCAGGCCAGACCGCCTCGGGGCCGGTGGCCGATGGGGCTCCCTCGGGCGGATCGGGTGGCGCCAACCCGAGCCCTGCTCCCGCCCCGGCCCCGGCCCCGCCGACCGTGACCGCGGCGGCCCCGCCGACTGTGACCGCTGCGTCCGGCTCCACCTCCCCGGCCAGCTCCACCTCCCCGATCCCGGCCCCGACCTACTCGGGCAGCAACAGCGGGACCGGGACCGACGAAGGCGGCCATAGCGGTAACGGCGGCAACAGACACCATGGCGAAAATGGTGGCAATGCTGGCAAGGGCGACAACAAGGACTGACGTCGGGCTCACCTGAGCGATGATCCTGGCCGCCATCTTCGCCTGGCGCTCCGAGGACAAGCCTCCCGGGGACCCGGGCTTGGCGTACTCAGGTATCCCAGGACTCCACCCGACCTCTCGGACTCCCGCCGGGGTGGGTATCGGGGGTCTCAGGCCATTACAGCCCGCCGGCGGGGGTGCCGGGGGCGGGTGATGAACAGAACGAAGCTGACTAGCAGGGCGCCTGGGATAGCGGCTTTGGCCATCCACGGGTTAATCGACGCGTTGGTGGCCGAGTTCGGGCGGGGCCGGGATGCGGATGCCGGTACCTCCCCGGCCGTGCTGAGACCGGCGCCCGTCGGGCCAGTGGCCGCGGCTGGTTGCGTCGTCTGGTCGCTCGGGGCCGGGGCCGGCGGGTTCGAGGAGGCGGCGGAGGCGCTGGACGTCGTGGCCCGGACTGGGCTGGAGGCGGGGGCCAGGGGGCTGGAGACCGCGACCGTTGTTCTCGTAGCCGCGCCGGACGACAATACCGGGGCGGGCGCCTGGACCACCGGGGTCGGGGCGGGCGCCTGGACCGCCGGCGTGGACCTGGCTACGGGCGAGGTGCTCCTGACCACCGGTGCCGTCGAAGGGGTGGTGGTCCGGACCGGGGCGGGCGCCGCGGCCGGAGTGGGGGCCGGCAGGTCCATATAGTCCTCGGTCACCCACATGACCCCGCGTGAGTCGATCTGAACGGCCACACCGACCTGGTTGTAGGAGCTGTTCACCATATTGGCGTAGTGCTCAGGGCTGTTGGTGAAGGCCTGCTGAAGGTCGGCCACGTTAGGGCCCGCCCCGACGTTCTCACCCAGGACCCGCCAGTTGGAGGGGGCCGAGGCGGCCAGGTTGGGGTTGTGGGAGAGGGTCCCGACGCTTTCGAGATGGACGGTCCAGCCGGCGGCGATGGAGTCGAGGGCCGAGCTTTCGGAGAGAGCCCCCACCCCGACCTGAGCCCGCAGGGCATTGATGTCGGCTATGAACTGCTCGGCCGAGGAAGGCGAGGATGCGGCGAAGGCCGGCGTCGAGTCGACCAACATCCCCAATCCGCTCAATCCGACTAAGGCTGCTCCTGCGACGGCAAAACCGATTCGACTGGACATCTCGTCTGCTCCAAGGGGGTCGCCCACGCAGGCGGAAACCCGCCCCATTCGGCTGCCCGGCCGCCCTAGGTGCTGCACCCTTAGGCCCGTGACTTTGCGTCTCCCGGGTTTCCCCGGGGTTGCCCTTTCGTGGGATTGCTTTGTCTGTTCTGATTCTCGGAGCGCAGGTGGCAGAGCTTGAGCAGGATTGTCCCGCGGTCCACCCGGGTGTCTTCGCCCGGGCCAGGGCCTAGTCCAGGAAGGCCTTGACCGGGGCTCCGGTGAAGGCCTGAGATACCGTCCGCTCAGGCGGCCAGCAGGTCCCGGGCCTCGAACTCGGGGGAGGCGGCCCGGAGCTTCGCCATCGCCTTGCGCTCGATCTGGCGGACCCGCTCACCGGTGAGGTCCATGACCAGGCCGACCTGGCCGAGGGTCCGGGGCTCGCCCTGGTCCAGGCCGTAGCGGAGGCGGACCACGTCACGTTCCTGCTCGTCCAGGACGGCCAGATAACGCTCCACCTCGGCGGGCAGGAGGGCGGCAGCGGCAGCGGCAGCCGGGTCCAGGGCGCCCCGGTCGGCGATGCGGTCGCCAACGGCCTCGTCCGAGTCCTCGGTCAGAGGAGCGTCGAGAGCGCTCGGCTCGCTCGGGAGCCTCATCAGATCCGACACGAGGAGGACGGGCCAACCCAGATCGGTGGCCAGCTCGGGGGCGGTGGGGGCCCGGCCCAGGTCGGACTCCAGAGCGGTGGTGGCCTTGCGCAGGGTGTCGAGCTGATCGACCACGTGGATGGGCAGGCGGATGGTGCGGGCGGTGTTGGCCACGCCCCGGCCGATGGCCTGGCGGATCCACCAGGTGGCATAGGTGGAGAACTTGAAGCCCTTGCGGTAGTCGAACTTCTCCACGGCCCTGATCAGGCCCACGTTGCCCTCCTGGACCAGGTCGAGCAGGGGCAGGCCGGACCACTGGTAGCGCTTGGCGACGGACACGACCAGGCGGAGATTGGACTGGACGAAGGTGTCGGCGGCCTGGTCGGCAGCCCGGACGGCACGGCGAAGTCGAGCCCGCTCGGAAGAGGGCAGGCCCTTCTGTTCCAGCCTTGCCCGAGCGGCGGCGCCGACCTCCATGATGGCGCCGAGGCGGGCCTCATCGTCCTTGGTCAGGAGCGGATAGCGGGCGATGTCATCCAGATAGAGGCGGACCAGGTCCTGGTCCTCTGGGCCGTATGCGGAGCGGGAGACAGTTCGAGCCATAGCAGTAGTACAACGCTTCCCAGCTGCGTACATTCCCGGCTCCGGCGGATTGACATTCCCGTTCCCCGGCACGTGATGCCTACACAGCGGCCGCCGGCGTGGTTGTCTCATGGTCGTGCGCGAGCTCTACGGGACAGTGGTCGGCCGCTGGTACGTGATGGTCCTGGGGGTGGTCTACCTGGTGGCCGCCGTCCGGCACCTCGGCTGGAGGAAGACCGGCCTCTATACGGTGGCCGCCCTGGCCATCGGAGCCTTGGCCGAAAACGGCTCCGTCCACCTGGGTGTCCCCTACACCCGCTACGCCTTCAATTCGGCCTTACGCGGCAAAGAGGTCTTCCTGGGCGATGTGCCGCTCATGGTGCCGCTGTCGTACACCTTCATGGGCTATTTCGCATTCGCCACCGGGCGCCTGGTCGTCTCCGGGCCGTGGAGGACGCGGGGCCGGAGCTGGGGACATGAGTACCTAATGGCCCTGGTCCTGGCGGTATGGGCCATCTGGACCTTCGACCCGGTGGCCCGTCTGGGCAACCGCTGGTTCCTGGGCCGGCTCTTCCACTACGCCGGTCCCGGGTTCTGGTTCGGCCTCCCGGTTGGCAGCCAGCTCGGATTCACCCTCACTGCCGGCCTTCTGATCGGGCTGCTGGCCTGGATGACCCGGAACGAGCCTGACCTGGCCGTCTCCGACTGGCGCCGCCACCCCCACCTCATCTCCCTGGCCACCTACCACGGCCAGATCCTGTGGCTGGCGGTGGTGGCCTGGGTCCTCGAGGCCGACACCCTGGGCGGCTCGGCCGTGCTCATGTGGGTCCCCGCGGCCCTGGTGACGGTCGTCTACTGGTCGTCCCTGCGCCCCCGGGGTGGTCGCGACGGCGAAGATGCCGTCGTGACCTCACTCCAAGCGGCCCCCTGACCCCGGTGGAGGCGGCCGGCTCCGGACCCGTCCGCCGGGTCGGATTCGAGGACCCCGGCTTCTACGCCGGTGACCCGGACCCGGCCCTGGCCGGGCTGCGCCGAACCCGGCCCTTGCATCAGGAAGGCGAAGGGCTGTGGGTCCTGACCAGGCACGAGGACGTTTCGGCCGTGGGGCGGGCTCCGGGACATTTCATCTCGTCCCTGGGAGTGCTGCTGGCCGACCGGAACCGGGAGGTGGCCGCCGCCGACTCCATCCTCTACTTAGACCCGCCCGCCCACACCCACTACCGGAAGCTGGTCAGCCGGGCCTTCACACCCCGGACGGTGGCCCACCTCGAGCCGATCATCAGACAGCTGGCCCAGGAACTGCTCGACAGCATGGACCCGGCCCGGGAGTGCGACCTGGTCGACGGGCTGACCGCCCCCCTGCCCATCCTGGTCATGGCCGAGTTGTTGGGCATCCCGGCCGCCGACCGGCACGACTTCCGCCGCTGGTCCGACGCCGTGATGGCTGCCGCCACCGAGCTCACCGATGAGAACGCCGCCCAGGCCTTCGAGTTGTTCATGTACTTCGACGCCAGGCTGGCCGAACGGGAGTCCGATCCGGGCGATGACCTGCTGTCGGCCCTGGTGGCCGCCGAGGTGGACGGCATCCGCCTGACCCGCCAGGAGCAGCTGGGCTTCTGCATGACCCTGCTGGTGGCCGGGAACGAGACGACGCGCGCCCTCATCACCGGCGGCGCCCTGGCCCTGGCCGAGCACCCCGACCAGCGGGCCGCCCTGGCCGCCGATCCCAGCCGCCTGCCCGATGCGATCGAGGAGATGCTGCGCTGGGTCACCCCGATCATGGCCATGGGCCGCACCACCACCGAGCCGGTTGGGTTGGCCGGCGGGACGGTGCCGGGCGGGGAGTTCGTGCTGCTGTCCTATGCCGCCGCCAACCGGGATGAGGCTGTGTTCGGCCCGGGCGCCGGCCGCTTCGATGCGACCCGGTCACCCAATCCCCACCTGGCCTTCGGGGCCGGTACCCACTTCTGCCTGGGGGCCGGACTGGCCCGGCTGGAGGCACGGGTGGTCTTCGAGGAGCTGTTGGGCCGCTGGCCGGAGTACCGGGTCACCGGGCCACCCGAGCGGGTTCCCTCCACCCTGTTGCGCCAGGTGGCCCATCTGCGGGTCCTACTGAGTGGCCGGCCGGGTGAGGCAACATGGTCCGACCGCCGCAGGTAGGCCCCGGGTACGCCGAGGAGGACACCGGGTGAGCCTGGAGATGACCTTCAATGAGGGCCAACGCCGCTTCGCCCTGAGGCTGGACCCCCTGCTCGTCCGGCCCTCGGACGATGGCCTGTTCCCGGCCGGATCGGTCATCCGTACCGTGTACGCCGACGCCAGCGCCACCCTTGGCTCCGGTCGGGCCCTGCTCCTTCAGCTGGCCCACCCGGCCATCGCCGCCGGGGTGCACGATCACTCCGACTACGAGAACCGGCCGCTGGACCGACTGTTCGGGACCCTCTTCGCCGTCAGTGCGGTGGTCTTCGGGTCCAGGGAGGAGGCGGAGCAGATCGGCTCTGCCATCCACCGGGTCCACACCGGGGTGGTCGGCCCCGGCTACCGGGCCCTGGACCCCGAGCTTCTCTGCTGGGTCAACGCCACCCTGCTGGGCACCGCCGCCATGCTCTACCAGCGGATGTACCACCGGCTCTCCCCCGACGAGCTCGATCAGCTGGCCGCCGACTCCTGCCTGGTCGGGGAGGTCTTCGGCTGCCCGGTGTCCGAGCAGCCCGGCACCTGGCCCGAGTTCCGGACTTACTGGGACCGGGCGGTCGGGGAGCTGGACGTGACCGACCCGGCCCGTCGGGTGGCCCGCTCCCTCCTGTCCGGCCGGGGCCTGCCTGCCCGGCCGGCCTGGTTAGCCCCGCTGGCGGTGGCCCGGGCCGTCACCGCCGCCACCCTGCCCGAGCGCATCCGAGACGGTTACGGACTGCCGTGGAGGACACGGGACCGGGCCCTGGCCGCCGCCGCCCTGGGGGGATCGAAGGCGTTGTTGCCCCGCACGCCCCTACGCTGGCGCCAGCTCGGGCCCGAGCTGTTCCGGCCCCCGCCCCATCCGCTCAGCCGGCCGGCGGGTCCGCCGTCCGCTTCACCAGATCAGTGAACTCTGAGGGCCGCAGGAGGGTGAAGGCCTCGGCGTAGCCCCGGCCGTGCTGGGCGTGGACCGACCGGTAGGCGGCCAGGCCGCGGGCGGCGTGGACGATGTCGAAGGAGGCCAGGGCGCTGGCGTAATGGCCAAGTCCGGCCAGCTTGGCCTCGATGTAGTCCGTCACATCGACCACGACCGTCGGGTAGACCGGGGTCATCACCTCGTACAGCGCCACGTGGGTGACCGAGGTCAGGCTCCGGACGGCTGTGGCCACCATCCCGGCCACGGCGGCGTGGACCGAGTGCCCGTCAGCCGGGCTCGGGCTGTAGACGAGGTCGGGGCCGAAGCCGGCCAGGGCCCCGGTCAGCGCCCCGGCCCCGGTCAGCACCGGATCGACCGCCCCGGAGGCGCTCGCTCGCGCCCGGCCCGCCCGGCCTGCGCCGTTCGGCGGTGAAATCCGGGAGGACAGGTCCTTCTCGGCCAGGCGCAGGAAGACCACCTGGTCAGCGCCAATACCGACCTCGCCCAGGGCGGCCCGGGCCTCATCCTCCCGCTGGGCCCGGGCTGCGTCGGGGTCCAGGCCGAGGAAGCTGGCGGACGCCTCCCCGCTGGTCGCCATGACGATGTGCACCAGGTGGCCGGCGGCCACGTGCTTGGCGATGGTCCCGCCGGCGCCCACCAACTCATCGTCGGGGTGGGGAGCGACCACCATTACCCGCCGCCCGGGGGGTAGATCCATCGGCCGGGGGGCGTCGATGCCCCGGGCCAGGTTGATGGCCCGCACCGCCCCGGGAGGCAGGCGCCGCCCGGCGGCCAGGGCCAGGCGCCGCATCGGGCTCGGGATCCGCACCTCCGGAGGATGTCCTGCCCCGCCGGGCCGGGCAAGTGGGGCCGTGCCCGGCCGACACCTGATCCTGCGCCACGGCCCCAGCCATTCCGAAATCTTCCCAAGCCGGACGTAATGTCATCACTTCCATCCCGAGCCGCTCCCGGCGAAAGGACCGTTTCATGTCACTCCTCCGCTTGCGCCCCCGGGACGTCCCCACCCGCCTGTCCACCGGCGCCTATGTGCTCCATGCCGGCCTGGGCAAGTGGAAGGGCGGTCCCGAACAGGCAAAAGGTGTCCACGGCATGGCGGCCGGCGCCTTTCCTTTCCTCTCTGAGATCGATCCACCCACCTTCCTGAAGGCCCTGGCGGCGGGTGAGATCGCCGTGGGGGCCGCCCTGCTGACGCCATTAATCCCCAACCGGCTGGCCGGCCTGGGCCTCACCGGCTTTGCCGGCGCCCTAGTGGCCATGTACCTGCGCACCCCCTCCCTGCACAAGCCGGGCAGCGTTTGGCCGACCCAGGCCGGCACGGGCGTCAGCAAGGACGTGTGGATGCTGGGCATCGGGCTGGGCCTGCTGGCCGACGCCCCATTCGGTGGTGTTGTCCTCCGAAAGTCAGACCGTGGCGCTGGTGACGGCGGTCATCTGGCACCGGCCCGATGACGCGGTGGGGTCGGGATAGGTGACCGACCACGGCTGGCTTGCGTGGGCCGGAACGGTGACCGTCACCTGACTTGTGCCGATGGTCGTGCCCACGGAGTTGACGAAGAGGCCAGATATGGAGACTCTCTTGGCAGAGGCCCCCGTGTTGGACGCCTCCCCAGTCATCTGCAGAAGCCCGCTCAGGTTCGAACAGGTGAGGAGATTCACCTGAACCGGCCCGCCATTGGAAGCCACCGGCAAAGCCACGGTGGTCGAGGTGGTCACCGGAGTAGGCACAGCTACGCCCACCTGCGCCGGCACCGCCGCCAACGTGACCGCGGGGGCATTGAGGACCGGCACGGTCGAAGTGAATGGACTGAGTGGAGTGGCCCCAGTGGTCGGCGAAGCGCTGCCCGGCGCGGCGCCCAGCGGGCCGGCCTCGGCTCCTGGCTGCGACGCCCGAGCGGCTGTACCCCGGTGGACCGGGGCGTCCGAGCCCGCTGAAGCCAGCGGGGGGGTTACCGCCGGCTGGACCGAGTGGGCGACCGGGCTCGCCACACTGGCGGGATTTGGCGGCGCCGTCACCGCCGCTACCGCGGCTGTGACAATGGCTGCGCTCAGCACCGCCCCGCTGAGCGCCCAGGGGGCTGAACGGGGGATCGCCCGGTGCCGGCGCGACGGTGCCTGTCGGGGGGCCAGGGGCGCTGGGCCCACCGCCCCCGCCACCGGCTCCACGGTGGCGAGCTCGGCCCGGTCCGGCTCCTCGGTGGTGAGCTGGGTGCGGTCCGGCTCCTCGGCGTCGTGATCGGGAGTCTCCTCCCCGGGCGGCGTGACCACGCCGGCGCCATCGAGGATCTCGGTGTCGACAGGCGAGAACGGACTGGCAGCCAGGGCGACAGGAGCATCCACCGCCGGTTTGGCATCGAGGCGAGCGTTGGCCTCCAGCCACCAGTGAGGCAGCATCTCCGCCGGGTCGATGCCGGCGATGACGCGGGAGCCGGAACGGCCGATGTAGGCGACGGACGCTTCCCTTAGCACCGAGCGTTGCCCGAAGGCAGCACCCAGGACCACCGGCTGGCCCCGGACGGCGCCAACCAGGGTCAGCCCGGAGGCCTTGACGACCACGGCGGCGGTGGCCCCCTCGGGCACCTGGATCATGCCGTGGGGCACGCCGAGGTCGACGCGCTCCGCACCGTTGGCGGTGCTGGCCCAGCAAAGGCCCTCGTAGATGTCGATAACCGAACCGCCGGCGCCGGCCTCGTACTGGGCGTCGGAGGAGACTCGGACGGCCGAGACGCCCGAGGCGGAGATCAATGCGACGCCCGGGGAACCCGGCTGTCGTTGGCCGTCAGTGCTGGTCATGGGATCGTGGGCGTCATCCTCGATCTTCGCGCCGAGACCGATCCTATCGGAGCGTTTCGCCGGATCCTGAGCGCGAGACTGCGTGAGGGGCGGGAAGGGGTCCGTACTTCAACTCCCTGGCTCGCCACTACGGCATGGCCACGGCCTCCTATGCCCGGACCCAGCCCAGACGGCGGGGGCTACTGGCTCGTCTCCTGAGCCTTGCGTTGACGCTACGGACCGCTCAGCTCTCCGGGCCACCGCGGCGGATCAGCCGGCTCCACGGGCCGGAACCGCCTTCGGACGCGGCCCCATCGTGATCCGAGGGCTCGGATCCCTGGTCAGTGCCCGTCCGCCACGAATCGGGCTCGGACTCCGAGTCGGAGTGCTCGGCGCCGAGGTCGGCGTCTGCCGTCTCGTCCACTGGCCCGTCGCCCTGGTCGTGCGAACCACGGGGCAGCTCCCCCGAGCACAGCTCGACTAGGGACTGGGACGCGCTGTCCAGGGCGGAGACCAGCCCGGCGGAGCCGTCGAAGAGGCGGGCCAGGTTGCTGCGCAGCCTCTGGGTGTCGCGGTTGGCGATCATCAGCACCTCCCGGGCCCGGGTCCGCAGCTCTTCGGCCTCGACCGAGGCCATCTCGCGCATCCGGTGGGCCTCGACCTCGGCCTCGGCGAGGAGGGCATCGATCATCTCGCTGGCCTCCTCCCGACCGGCGATCACCAGGGCGGCTGCCTCCTTCTGGGCGTTGGCCAGGACCCGCTCGGAGGCCGAGCGGGTGGCGTTGCTCTCGGAGCGGATGGACAGCGCCTCGTGGCGGGCCTCGTCCAACTCCTGAAGGGCTGCGGCCCTGGTCTCTTGGACCTCGGAGCGGACCGTCTCGGCCTCGGCGTAGGCGTTGGCCCTCACGGCGTGGGCCTCGGCCCGCATCTCGCTGGCCTCAGCCTGGGCCGCCGACCGGATTGAGAGGGCCTCGTTCTGGGCCTCGGCCAGGCGGGCCTGGGCGGCCGTCTCGGCCTCAGCCAGGCGGGCCTGGGCTTCGGCCTCGACCTGGGATCGGATCTCCGTCGAGTCCCGGTGGGCCCGGTCGACGGTCTCCTGGTAGACGCGGTCGGCCTCTTCGGCCAGCTGCGTCGAGTAAGAGGTCGCCTCGCTGGTGAGCTGAGTCGCCTCCATCTCGGCCGCGGTCAAGAAGCGCTCGACCCTGGTCTCTATCTGGTCCAACGCGCCGAGGAGGCGGCCGGTGGACTCGGCGGCCCCGGCGGTGGTGGCGCGCAACTCGGCCAGTTCCTCCCGGGTCTGCACCACCTCTGAGCTCCAGGCTCCCGCCGGACGGGACGCGCCGCCAGGGTGGAGCGGGCCGCCCCGATCCAGACCCGTTCCAAATGCGCTCATGGGAAGGCGCCTCCGTCTCGTAGGGGCGAGCTGGACCGCCGGCTCCCCAAGGCTAAAGTATACCCGCAGTGCCCTACCGAATCATGGCCAGGGCCAGGGCCCGGTGGCGCATCGTGCTTGTCATCCTGGGGGTCCTCCTCGGGATCTGGCTGGTTATCGGAGCCGTGCAGGTCCTGGCCGCTTACCGCGACGGGAAGGCCGCCCAGACCAGCCTGGACGCAGCCAAATCCGAGTTGTCCGGGGGCGGGATCACCTCGGGCGCCGCCCTGGGACCGCTGCGGTCGGCTTCGACCAAGCTGTCCGATGCACGTCATCGCATCGACGGACCGGGGGTTTTCCTGATCCGCCAGATCCCCTACCTGGGCCGTCAGGTTCGCGCCGTGGGCTCCCTGGCCGGCTCCGGCGGGCGGATCGCCTCGGTCACTGCCACCGCCGTCCGCCAGGTCAGCGCCCTCCTCAGCCACCACCCGCTGGGCGAGGCCCGCGTCGTCGAGCTGCGCCAGCTGGGCTCGATTGCCGGGCTGGCCGCGACCGAGCTGCGCGCCGTGCCGGTGGTGTCCGATTCCGGCCTCATCGGCCCGGTACGCCGACGGCGCAACGAGCTGGACTCCCAGCTGACCAAGGGGCTGGCAACCCTGGACAGAGCCCGGGCGGCCGCCGGGGCCATGGCTGACCTGCTCCAAGGTCCAACCCGCTACCTCCTCCTGGTAGCCAACAACGGAGAGATGCGGGCCGGGTCGGGGTCCTTCCTCACCGCCGGGCTGCTGGAGGGATCGGAGGGAAACCTCACACTCACGTCGCTGGTCTCGACGGCCGACCTCGTCCTCGGCCCCGGCCTGGTGCCGATCAACGGGGACCTCAAGGCCCGCTGGGGCTGGCTGGATCCGAGCCAGGAGTGGCGCAACCTGGGCTCGACCCCTGAGTTCCCGGTCACCGCCTCCCTGGCGGCGCGCATGTGGCAGGCCTACTCGGGCCAGCCGGTGCAGGGAGTGCTGGCCGTCGACATACCGGCCTTCCAGCTCGTCCTCGGCGTCACCGGCCCGGTCACGGTGGACGGCAAGGTGTTCGACCAGGGCAACGTCGAGAAGTACCTCCTGCACGACCAGTACGCCGGCGCCAGCTTCAACCCGGCCCAGGACAAGACCCGGACCACTCTCCTGCACCAGCTGGCCAGCGCCGCCCTGCACACCATCCAGTCCGACCGCGTCTCCCTGACGAGGATGTCGAGCCAACTCGGCTCGGTCGTCTCCGGCCGACACCTGATGGCCTGGAGCGCCAACGCTGCCCGCCAGCGGGCCTGGGTGGCGGCCGGGGTGTCGGGGTCGGTCGGAGCTGACGACATCCTGCTTTCGGTCATCAACCGGGGTGGCAACAAGCTCGACCAGTACCTGCAGACCTCGGCTTCTCTGTCGATCACCTCTACGTCTTCGGGTACCGACGTGACCGTGACGGCCACCCTGCGCAACACGACACCGCCCGGCCAAGCCGCCTTCATAGCCGGGCCAAACCCCGACCTGGCCCGGATCCCCTACGGGACCTACACCGGGCTGGCGAGCCTCGACCTGCCGGCCCGGGCCCGAATCGAGTCGGTCAAGGGAGTCTCCAGCCTGGCCGCCGAAGGCCCCGACGGGCCGGACATCCAGGTCTTCGCCGCGCCCGTCTCGATACCGGCTGGGTCCAGCACCCGGATCTCCTGGCGCTTTCGGCTCCCGAAGGGGATGTCCTCTTTGGTTATCGACGCATCGGCCCGGGTAGAGACGACGAGGTGGTCGTTCGGCGATGTCCGCTTCGACGATTCGGGTCCTAAAGTAGTGACCTGGTAAGTCCCCCAGGCATGGCCCGTTCGAGCTACTTGCGGATGATCAAGATTTATACTCTCAAACCCTTGGCATGTGACCACGAATAGTGGTAATGTTGGGCCAGTGGCCACTGCGAGTCACCTTCTGCGCACAGTTCATCAGGCGGAGAAGGGGTCTTGTGGTTACTTTAGCGATCGGCCGTAGGCTGCGAATGCACGATTCACCACCCCGGGCTGTGAGCGGGGACGGACAACGAAGGTGAGCACGGAGAATATGACCAAGATCCACGCTCTTCCCGGATTGGTGTTGGCCGCGGGCCTGACCGCCGGCCCCCTGGCTGCTGCTGCCTGGGCCGATAATCCCGCCTACACCACCCCGAGCCCCACCTGCGCGGTGCCCGGCGGCGGCACGGCCCCGGCCGGCTCGCCCAGTTGCACCGCGGTAAAGGGCATCACCATCACCAATACACCCGTGGTCGGGGCGGGGGGGGCCGCCACCGGTTCGAACGGCTCGACCGCTCCGACTGCTTCGACCGGCTCGCTGCCCTTCACGGGCGCCGAGATCGGACTGCTGTCCACCGTAGCGGCTGGGGCCCTCGGCACCGGAGCGGTGCTGGTGGTGGTCGCCTCCCGACGTCGTCGCGACGCCTGACCTCAAGCCGGACACTTCCAAAGCCGAGTTGAGCATATGGCCATCCGGGTTGGTTCACTCCCTTCATTCAGGCCCGTTTCGGGCGCCAAGGTGCATACCGGGCGGCTTTCCCTCGCTGGCGCGGGCCCGGTGGCCGCCGCCGTCCCCCTTATCGGTGATCTGACCGCCCTCGGCGTAGCCGCCGCCGTCTTCGCCCCCGGAGCCGTCACCGGGCTGGTGGCCATGGCCGCCAGCCTGGCCGGGATGCTGATGATCGGCCAGTACCGCGACACCATCGCCGCGCCTCTCCGGGGCCGGATCGGCTCGCTGGTGGCCGTCGGCGTCGTGCCTCCAGCCGTCCTGGGGCTGGTGCGCCACTCGAGCGGCGCCCTGACGAGGGAGGCCCTGCTTGGAACGGTCCTGCTGCTGAGCATCCGCTCCGCCGGCGGCACCCTCGTCCGCGTCCGCCGATCGACCGGGCGCCAGCTGGCCCGCGCCGTGATCATCGGTGGCGGTCAGCTGGGGCGGGACATCGCCTCCATCCTGGGCAGCCACCCCGAGTACGGCCTGGTGCCGATCGGCTTCGTGGACGACGTGGAGGACGGCGCCGACCTGCCCCTGCCCCTCATGGGGTCTCTGCGCTCACTGGACACGGTCCTGCGCGAGCAGATGGTGAACGACGTGGTGGTCGCCTACGGCCCGGGCCGGGACGAGGCCCTGGTGCCCATCCTGCGCCACTGCCAGGCCCTAGGCGTGACCGTGCGGGTCGTGCCCCGATTCTACGAGCTCGGAGCCGAGTTGAGCTCCGAGGAGATCTGGGGCCTGCCTCTCAACACCCTGCGCCCGCCGCCCCTCAATTCGGCGCCCTGGCTGGTCAAGCGCAGCCTGGACGTGGCCATATCCGGGATCGCCCTGCTGGTGCTCTCGCCCCTGCTCGGTCTGGTCGCTGCCTTCATCAAGCTGACCAGCTCAGGGCCTGTCCTCTTCCGTCAGCCGAGGGTCGGCCTCCAGGGCCGCACCATCGGCGTCCTCAAGTTCCGCTCCATGCGGGTCAACCAGGATTCGGCCACCACCTGGAACGTCGAGAACGACCCCAGGGTCACTCGCCTCGGGCGCTGGCTGCGCCGGACCAGCCTGGATGAGCTGCCCCAGCTGATCAACATCCTGAAGGGGGACATGTCCCTCGTTGGCCCCCGTCCCGAGAGGCCCCACTTCGTGGAGCAGTTCGGCTCGGAGATCCGCTCCTATGACGCCCGCCACCGGGTCCCGGCCGGACTGACCGGCTGGGCCCAGGTCCACGGGCTCCGGGGCGACACCTCCATCGTGGAGCGGACCCGCTTTGACAACCGCTACATCGACAGCTGGTCGATGGGCCGGGATCTCTCGATCCTCGCCCGCACGGTCGTGGCCGTCGTCAAGGACGCCCGCACCAACCGCTGACCCAGCGCGCCAAGAGCTCCTTTCGCCGGTTTCACCTCACTACCATCTAGGGAGAGTGAGCCTTTATAGTTCATACTGGCCACTGGTCACGCTGAGCACTCTTCTGGTCGCTTCGACGACTGTTGGTGGCCAGGCCACGCCCGGAAGGAATGCGGGCGGCCAGCACCAAGTGGTGGTTCCCGGCCGTTGCCCAGAAGCGCCGGGGGCTGTCGGCCAGGTCCTGAAGCCGACGGTGGACATGCAGGGACCGTTGCGGCCCGAAGATGTGGTGCCGCCGCAGGGTGAAGGGCCAGAAGCCGATCGTGCGGGACTCGAGAACCCGGAACCCGGCATCCCCGAGGAGCCTCTCCATGGCATCCACTGTGTACCTCTGCTCCTCCACCCGCTGCCCGCCGGAAGCCTGGGCCCCGCGCCACAGCCCGGCGCCGGCCAGTACGGGCATGACCCGGAGGTAGACACTGCGCAGCCAGGGGTTCAGGACGGGATCGACCAAGTGCGTGAGGCGGTTACGGTTATCAGAGGTGACGACGAGGTGGGCACCCGGTCGCAGGACGCGGTGCAGCTCTCGGAGTCCCGTAAGCGGTTCGGGGAGCCAGGGGACGACCCCGACGGCCACAGCGGCGTCGAAGCTGGCGTCCCGGAAGGCGAGCTTTTGGACATCCCCGGCGGCCAGGGTCAATCGGTCGCCCACCTCGGCGGCCACCGCCCCGAGGCGCGTCTGGCCGACCATGGCCGGGGATATGTCTATGGCGTGGACCCGCCAGCCCAGCTCGGTCAAGCGGAGGGATAGGCGTCCCGCCCCAGGTCCGACCTCGAGCAGCCGATCCCGCGGTGCGGCCCCGGCCCGTCCGACGAGTTCCTCGGCGGCCTGCTGTCTTTGCCGGTAGATCAGTCCTTCCACCCCGCCGGCCTCATAGACCGACCGCCAGTGGTCCGCCTGTTCATCGAAGTACTCGGCCACCTTGCGGGTGGGATCGGGCGAGGAGGAGGGCAGCATCATCGGGAAACAGCCGCGTCGGCGGGCCGAAGCTACACTCCGCCAAACTCCAGGTCCTCGTCGCGACGGGGGTCGATGTGTCGGCACGGAGCGGGCCGGAAGAGGGGGCCTCTTTGAGAAGTGGAAAGACAGGCCCTTGAGAGGCAAGACGACGCCCGTGGGAGCCGCTGTCCTGGCCTCTTGGGGCGTCGGTGAGTTTGGCGCGCTGACAACGCCCTTCGACCCTGGCTACGACCCGGCCACGCTGGAGGCCCACCTGGCCCAGAGCGCCCATCTGATGGAGATGCTGAAGCTCTCCATGACCTGCTGGATGATCGCTGACGGCGACGCCACCCGACGGAAGCTGGCGGCGGCCCGGGAGTGGGGTGTCGGAATAGTGACGGGAGGCGGACCCTTCGAGATAGCCGCCGCCGCTGGCGAGATGGAGGGCTACCTGGATCTCTGTGCCGAACTGGGAGTCACCCGGGTCGAGGCCGGAGAAGGCTTCACCCATCTCAGCTCGACACCAGAGAGCATCTGTCGGCTCGCCGCCGACCGCAGCCTCGAGGTGCAGTTCGAGCTCGGGGCCAAGCACACCGGTGCCTTCGATGCGGCCACCGTGCGCTCCCTCGTCGATCAGGGCTCGGAGTGGCTCGATGCCGGGGCCGTGGCCTTGGTCGTAGAGGCCCGGGAAAGCGCCCAGGACGTGGGCCTGTTCTCCATTGCGGGGGAGCTGCAGGGCGCTTATGCCGATGCCCTAGTCGAGGCCCTCGGGCACGACCGTCTCATCTTCGAAGCGCCCACCAAGCCCAGTCAGTTCGCCCTGCTCGACCACTTCGGCCCGGTGGTCCGGTTGAGCAACGTCCGCCTGGAGGAGGTGCTGCGGGTCGAGATCTACCGTCGCGGCCTGCATTCGGACGCCTTCGGCAAGCCTTCTCTGGCTCCCTCTCTCCCCAACCGCACCAACAGCTGAAGAACTCGTGCCCCGGGTCACTATCGACTGTTTCGCGGAGTCGGTTCAGCAATACGAGCCAGCCGTCACCGTGGTGGCCACCGAGGCCTCCAGGCGCCACAATGGCTTGCTGGCAGGTGAGCTTGGCGGACAGGTCCCCTACGAGTTCGATCTCGACAACAGTCCGGTCGCGCTCCTGAGCCGGCAGGACCGCCATCGGCCCCTGATACTGCTGTCGACCTCTGGCACCCGGGTCGTGCGGGCCGCCAGTTCTGATCACCGGACCTATCTGGGTTGCTATCGGAACTACCGGGGAGTGGCATCCGCCCTGGTGGACGATCGCGCCGATGTCGACGTCGTCGGCGCAGGGGCTCGTGGCACCATCCGGGAGGAAGACGCCCAGTGCTGCGCCTGGATCGCCGAGGAGTTGGTACGGGCCGGATTCGAAGCGGCTGACGCCACCACTGCGGAGCTCATCGGGCGTTGGGGCGGCACCGGCCCGGAGGCCATGCTGGCCAGTGCCAGCGTCGAGTTCCTGCGCCGGACCGAGGGCACCGGCGACCTCGAGTTCATCCTGGCTCACGTCGACGACCTACCCGGCACCGGCGACCTCGAGTTCATCCTGGCTCACGTCGACGACCTACCCGGCACCGTCGAGGTCGTGGATGGTGAGCTCCGTTACCGAGGGGTGCGTTGAGGCGTCGTCCCCCACCCCGCCTGGTGGCGGCGGTGATCCTCAAACTGGTGGCCGACGACCTAGCCCACGGGACCCTGGCCGCCATCCGCAGCTTGGGGCGGATCGGGGTGCCTGTGACATTCATCGGAGAGAGCCCGCGCATCCCACCCGCCCGGTCCCGCTGGGTCAGCCGGCGCATTGCGTGGCCGGCGACGCCCGACCCGGGTGAGGACCTGGTGGACATGCTCTCCCGGCTCGGCCGCACCTTCCCGGACCGGCCCTTCCTGCTGCCCGTCGACGATGTGGGGGCCCTATTCGTCCAAGATCATGTCGACTGCCTGGCGGAGATCTTCCGCTTTCCCCGGCTCCCGGAGGGACTAGCCAGGGACCTGGCCGACAAGGCTCGGCTGCACGGGCTCTGCCAGCGGGCAGGAGTGCCCGACCCCGTGAGTGTCTTTCCCCGATCGGCGGCCGACGCCGCCACCCTGGCTGGCGAGCTCGGCTACCCGGTGGTGGTCAAGAGCATGGATCCCCGGCTCCTCCGGGGCCGGCCCGGTGCCAAGAGCGTGGCCATAGCCGAGGATGAAGCTCAGCTGTCGGCCATCTACGAGGCGGGGGAGGATGAGAGTCAGCCCAATTTCATGCTGCAGGAATTCATCCCCGGAGATCCCCAGTCGGTGTGGATGTTCAACGGCTACTTCGACTTCAGCTCCGCATGCCTGATCGGCTTCTGCGGGCAGAAGGTCCGTCAGTACCCGGTGGGCACGGGGGCGACCAGCCTGGGCATCTGTAGGGACAATCCCGACGTGCGGGAGCTGGCCTGTCGTTTCCTCGGTGGGGTGGGCTACCGGGGAATCGTGGACATGGGCTTTCGCCTCGACCGTCGCAGCGGGGAGTACAAGCTGCTCGATGTCAATCCGAGGATGGGCGCGACCTTTCGTTTGTTCGTAGGCCGGGCCGGAGGGGACGTGGTCCGCGCCGAGTACCTCGACCTCACCGGCGAGGAGGTGCTGCCGGACACCGCACCAGACGGCCGTCACTGGGTGGCCGAGGCAAATGACCTGCGCACCTTCCTGGCCGAACACCGGGAGGGGCGGATCACCACCCGGCAATGGCTGCGATCACTGAGCGGCGTCGACGAGTGGGCATGGTTGTCCTGGGACGACCCCCTACCGGCCCTGGCGGCGCTCGTCTCACTGGCCCCTGGCCGCAGCTCCCGGCCCCGCCAGAGCAGGGCGACCTGATCTCTCAGGGCGGAGGACACGTGTAGTGGGCCACGATCGAGGCGACCACGTTTGCGGGAGTACTCGAACTCCCGACGTTGCCGGCGTCCGGGTTGGGTCGGCTTGGTCGGATGCTTGCGGGAACGCCTTCACTCCAACTTGGCATCAGGCTGTAGCGCCCGCTCAGCCAAACTCCCCAAACCAGGGGCCTATCGGGTCGGGCCGACTGGCGCTGATGGGTCCCTACGCTTGGTTCAGGGCTAATTGCTGGTAGCTTCGCCCCGGGCAGATGAACATCCTTGACACCGCCAACGCCCACGCGCGCATCCGGGCCAGGGGGTCCTCCTGCCGACCCAGGCTGGCGTCGAACCAGAGGCCGGTCTGCTGGCCCCGCTGGAGGCCATGAGCATCGGTCCCGCCATGGTCGGCACCGACCATGGCGGGACTCCGGAAGACCTGAAGGATGCCGGACTCCTGGTCCCCCCGGAGACCCAGGATCGATGGCCGAGGTGATCGACCGACTACTCGGAGATGAAAGACTCTGGCAGGACACGCACGAACACGGACCCCGTCGAGTCTCCCAGGGACTGCGACTGGAGGACCAGATGGACGCACTCCTCAAGGTGCTGAGAGATGCCTGAAGTGAGGGCGCATTTCGTCAACGAGAACATCGCCGGGCACCGTACGATGCACCTCGGACTTCGCCGTCATCTGCCCGAGCACTCGGATATCAGCTTCAGCATCTACGATTGTCCGGAGCGCTCGCTGCTCGTACGACTGGCCGGCCGCCGGCTCCCGGGTCTGGACGCGTTGGACATGGACTACTCGGCAGTGCGCGACCAGATGGCCCGGAGCCTGTCCGTGCGCGCCCACCTGTGGCGGATCAGTCCTCCCGACGTCCTACACCTGTACACGCAGAACATAGGACTGGCCAGCACCGAGTACATGGCTCGCGTGCCGACGATCGTGTCCACCGACACCACCAACACTCTCTTCACCCATCTAGAGCCGTGGGGCCGGGCGCGCCGCATCGCCCGAGGCCCACTGGCGGCCGCTCGCCGGCTGGAAAAGCGAGTCTTCGATGCCGCCGCCATGGTGGTGACCCACAGCGAGTGGGCGGCGGCCTCCGTACGCGAGAGCGGGGTGTCACCGGAGAAGGTCAGGGTAATCCCTTTCGGGATCGTGATGCCGGACTCAGCCCCCCGCCATCCTGAGGACCGCCCCCGCATCACCTTCATCGGCAACTCCATGGGGAATAAGGGCGGCTGGCAGCTGCTTGATCTATGGCGTCGTTACCTCCGCTCCCACAGCACCCTCACCTTCGTGACCTACGACCGGGTGCCGGCCGAGGAGGGTGTCGAGGTGCGCAATGACGTGCGCCCCGGCAACGGGAAGCTCTGGGAGATCCTGGCTCGGACCGACGTTCTGGCCCACACCAGCACCGTCGACCCCTTCGGCTATGCAGTGATAGAGGCCATGGCCGCCGGTGTCCCCGTCGTCGCCGTAGCCGCCGCGGCCCGCCCAGAGCTGGTAGAGGACGGCGTCACCGGCCTCCTGTATCGCCCGTACCAGGACGACGGGCTCAGGGATGCACTTGAGGCCATCGTCTCGGACAGGGACGCCGCGGCCACCATGGGTCGAGCTGCCCGCCAGAGGGCTGAGACCCTCTTCGACGCCCGGGTTACCACCGGCCAGCTGGTCTCCCTGGTGCGCGCGGTGCGGGGAGACGGGCGAGCTCGGGGGACAGGCGCTTAGCGGCGTCGTCCGGAGAGGTTAGCCACGGCGTCGAGGAGGGTCCGGCGGTCGAGGACCGCCACCAGCCCGAGATAGGTCCCGGCCCCGGCAGCCACCATGCCAGTCAGACGGATGATCGGCGCCCCGTGAGCCAGGCCGGATCCGACCCCCCAGGCGGCCAGGGCCATGCCCGCCACCGAGATCGCCATGGGGGCCACGTTGGCCAGCAGAGCTGCGGTGCGGGCGCCCACCGTGCGGGCGGACAGCCAGAGGTCTACCGGGGCCCGCAGGTAGCAGACCACCGTGAAGCCCCCAGCGACGCCGTTGACGCCGTAGTGGACGCCAATGACGAAGGCGGGGATGTAGAGGATGACGCCGCCCGCCGTGCGGGCCAGGGCCAGGTTGGGCCGGCCGATGGCGGTGTAGAGTCGGCCACTCAACTGGGTGAGCAGGAGGGCCGGCCCGCTCAGGGCCAGGAGGACGAAGGCGCCCTCAGCGGGCCGCCACTGAGATCCGAAGACCACCGGCACGAGGACTGGCCCGGTTACGGCGGCCCCGATGGCCAAGGGCAGGCACAACAGCATGATGTAGCGGCTGGCCTCCAGGTAGGCCCGGCGCAGACGCTCCCGATCGTCTTGGACCCGGACCATGGCCGGATAGGCCGCGTTGCTGACAATGACGGAGAGGCGCCCTATGGCCACCAGGATCACGCCGTAGGCGAGGGAGTAGTAGCCCAAGGCCCGGCTGCCGAGCAGCTTGCCCACCAGCAGGTCGTCGATGTTGTCGCTGAGGAATCCCAAGCTGGTCGTGCCGGTGACGGAGAAGCTGAATCCGAGCAGCTCCCGCAGTGCGCCGAGCTGGAACCCAAGGCCTGGTCTCCACAGACCGGCTCCCATGGCGAAGGCCCAACCCAAGATGGTGGCCGTAGCTGACTCGGCCACCGCCATGGCCACCAGGGCCCAGACGTCAGGTCTGATCAGGGCGACGACGATCCCCGCCAACGCCCCTGCGGCGGCGGCGATGGTCGAGGACAGATAGAAACGACGGAACGACAGCTCTCTGATCAGCATGTCATTGGGAGTGCGCTCCAAGCCTCGCAACAGGCAGGTCCCGCTCATCACGAACAAGACATCCCGGAGCCGTTCCTGGTTGAAGAATCCGGCTAGTACCGGAGCGGCGGCGAGGACAGCGACGGCCAGCACCAGCCCGCTACCGGCACTGGCCACGAACACCGAGGAGATGTGCACGGGCCGAATCTGTCGGCGCTGGACCAACGCGTCTCCGAGCCCCAGTCCGGTGACGACGGCGGTGAGTCCGATGACCACAGTGGCGATGCCCATCACGCCGAAGTCGGCGGGGGTCAGCAGGTGGGTGAGCACGACCGTAGTGCCCAGCCGGATGACCGCCTCGGCCACCTGGTTCAGTCCCCCCCAGCGCACCCCGGAAGCTACGTTGCGGCGCAGCGACGAGCTTGCCGTGGTGGCGGTATCGGAACCGAGGACCGATTCCCCGGGCCGGGTCGGGCCCATGCTCAGAGCTCTCCCAGCGCGGCGGAGAGGGCTCCAGGAAGCAGGGAATGGACGCGCTCCCAACGGTACGTGCGCCGCCACAGGTCCTGAGCGGCGGCGGCCAGGCGAGCCCGTAGGGCGTCCTCGGTGAGCAGACGGGCGCAGGCCTCTGCCAGCTCGGACGCTGAGCTGCCCACCAGTAGGTCCTGGTCGGACCGACAGCCGATGCCCTCCACGGCCATTGGCGTGGCCGCCACCGGAAGGCCGTTGGCGAAGGCTTCAAGCACCTTTATGCGGGTGCCGCCGCCGAAGCGGAGGGGCATGGCGGCGACATGGGCTGCGGCGATCTCGGCTGACATGTCGCCCACGGCGCCGGTCACCACGACCCCGGGTCCGGCCAAGTGCAAAGATTCGCCCTGCCCGCCCACGATCCGGAGCTCGGCGTCGGGAAGCCGCTGGCGTACCCGAGGCCATATTCCCTCCACCAGCCAGCGAGACGCGTCGGCGTTGGGGGGATAGCCCTGGAAGCCGACGAACAGCGCCGTCGGCGGTCCGTCCCGCAACGGGCGGGGCCGGCGCTCCTCCACCGTTCCATCCGGACGCTCGTACCCGTTGGGAACCACTATCACATTGCTGGCATCGCCGAGGCGGCTGCGGTCCAACTCACTACAGACCAGCACGACCGAAGCCTGGTCGGCCAGGCCGAGCTCGACCCGTCGCCAACGACCGACGTCCAGTCGCTCAGCCCACCTCTCGCTGCGATCGGGCACGGCCCGCTGCTCCAGACGGTGGCTGATCTTGGTCCACTCCAGGTTGTCGACATCGACGATGGCGGGCAGGCGGGCGGGCAGGCGGGCTCGCAGCGCCAGAAACATGTCGACATGACTGAACCAGGCACAGTCGTAGGACCGGTCCTCTACGAACCGGGAGAAGACAGTACCGGTCGGGGTCCAGTCCCGCCATGCCAGGGCCCTAGGACGTCCACTGGACAGCCACGGCCAGAGGCCGCCCGCCCCGCCTCGTAGCACCGGACGGTCGACAGAGCACACTTTGTCGAGGCCCACCTCGGCCGGGATCCGTCGGTCGTCGGGACGGCGGGCATCGCTGGCGACGAAGAGATCGACGGAGGCGAGCTGGTACAACCCACTGATGAGGTTAGCCACCCGGGCCCGATAGCCGTTGTCGGCGGGCCACGGGAACTCATCGGACACGAACAACAACCGCACCCGAGCATTCTGACCTAGCCTCTGGGCCCAGTGGGTGCTGTTCCTCGACCCGACCATCCCGTCGGCGCCTGGTCGGCCCGGGACGATCCCGTCCCGGCGGGCCACCCGCATCTGGTGTTTTATTCGGATGCCGACAAGGTGGGAGGAGCCGAGCAAGCTCTGGGGCTACTCCTGGCCCGGCTGAGCCCCGGGTTCCGGGTCAGCCTGCTGGGCCCCGATCTGGCCGTTCTGCACTGGTTGCAGCAGCACCGAGAGTCGGCTCAGACACTCGAGGTGGGGGCCCCTCGGCGCAAGCAGGATCTCAGAGCTCTTTGGTCCCTGCGCCGGACACTCAGACAGCTCCACCCGGACCTCTTCCAGGCCAACCTGAACACGATGCAGTCCTGCCAGTACGCGCTGCTGGTGGCCCAGAGCCTGCCGCGCCTGGCCACCGTCGCCCTCGAGCACTCGCCGTGGAGGGCCGGGCACCGCAGCGCCATCCTGCTCAAGAGGGTGGTATCGCGGCGGCTGAGTGCTCACGTGGCCGTCGCCCACAGCCTGGCCTCAGGGGTCGAGGAGATGGCGGGGCTGTCGCCCGGCCGCGTGCGGGTGATACCCAACGGGATAGAAGACTTCCCCCTGCCTCCGGCCCGCCCGCGGCCCCGGCCCGTGATCGGATCGATCGGTCGGCTCGAGCACCTGAAGGGTTACGACCTGTTGCTGCGGGCGGCGGCTGGCCTCGACGCCGGGATCATGATCGTCGGAGATGGCCCGGACCAAGTGACGCTCACCGCCATGGCTCGGGACCTCGGCATATCGTCCCGTCTGGAGCTGGTCGGCTGGCGGCCCGATGCCCGCGCCTTGCTGGCCGACATGGACATCTTCGTCTTACCTTCCCGGATGGAGGGTCTGCCCATCGTTATTCTCGAAGCCATGGTGGCGGGACTGCCGGTGGTCGCCACCGATGTCGGAGACGTGGCGCGGTTGGTGGACGGCGCTTCCGGATACGTCGTGGCTCCCGAGGATGCCGACTCGATGCATGATCGCCTGGCCATGCTGGTGGACGACGGTGAGCAGCGTCGGCGGCTGGGACAGCATGCTCGAGCCCGGGTCCTGCGAGACTTCGGTGCAGAGACGATGGTCAGGAGCTGGGAGCACATCTACGCCGAGCTGCTGTCCTCAGGCTGGCGCGACGCCGCCGGTGAGCACCGCTCATGAAGCGGGCCGTCGATATGGCCTACCCCGTGCTGGCCACCCGCCCCGTGGAGCGCCTCTTGCGCCCGTTGACCGCTCGTACCGTCACGGTCCTCATGCTGCACCGGGTCAAACAGGGAGGCGAGGGCTACGAGGCGGTTCCGGTCTGCTTCGTCGCCGACTGTCTATCCCGGCTGGTGGAGAGGGGCTATTGCTTCGTGAGCGTGGCTCAATTGTTGGCCGGCGAGGTGGCGGCCCGGCCGGGACTGGTCTGCCTGACCGCCGATGACGGCTACGTTGACCAGGCCACCCTGCTGGCCGAGGTGACCGTCGGCCTGGGCATTCCGCTCGCCATCTTCATCACCACCGGCTTCATCGATGGGGGCCAGATCAACTGGTGGGACCGCATCTCCTATTGCCTGCTTCACAGTAGGAGCCCCACCATCTCGGTGCCGATCCCCGGGGTCCCACCTATCCTCGAGTTATCCGACCGCCACCATCGTCATCGTGCCGCCCAGACACTGCAGTGGGCCCTCAAGCAGCTCCCTCACGATCAGATGGACTCCGGTCTCGCCGCCATCGCCGCCGCCACCGGCGTCAGGGTCCCAGAGGAACCGCCCGACGAGTTCCGGCCTCTTTCTTGGGACCAGGCCCGTCGATTGGAGGAGGGGGGTCTGGTGAGCTTCGGTCCCCACTCCGTGACCCATCCCATCCTCTCCCGGACCCGTCCTGACCAGGCCCGGACCGAGGTGGCGGAGTCCTGGGCCCGGGTGTCGGCGGAGCTGGCCCGGCCCCTGCCGGTCTTCTGTTACCCCAACGGTGAAGAGGACGATTTCGGCCAGCGCGAGGAGCGCCTGGTGGAGGAGGAGGGGATGCGAGGCGCCTTCGCCGTGGACGGACGGCCCGCCTCGCTCGATTCCTTCACCGACGCCGCCCAGGCCTTCCGTCTGAGCCGTGTCGTCTTTCCCTCCCGCCGAGCCGAGCTCCTTGCCGCCGTATCGGGAGTCAAGCATCTGAAGGAGCGCTACAAGAAGGGGCGGCGGAACTCGGCTCGATAGCGGTCGGTTCACCCTGGTCTTCGATGCCGGCCAGAACTCGACCGACAACTACGAGCTGGGGGAGGACTCGCCGTTCCACTTTGTCGGCTCTCTGCCCCCCTCCGACCACCCCGATCCTCGCAAGCGCTGGTGCTGCCTTTCATACACGAGATCGATTCCGTCATCATCCACGGGATGCCCGTTGCCTCCTGGCAGACTGCCGACAGCTAAATTCCCTCACGGTCCTTCCACGCCATCGAGGAAGTCAGTCTCAATATCTGACCCGACCGTCGAGCCCAACCCCGGTTAGGTAATACGGGGCCCGGGACCAAAGCCTCACCTGGGGATTTGTCACTTCGCGGGCCATAGCCCGGAAGGTCCCACCTAGTCCACCCCCGGGCCGTTCCCCACCTGGGCGGGGTGGCCATCGTGGTCGCCTTTGCCGTGGTGGTGTGCGGAATGGCCCTGGCCTGGCGCCCGTCGGGAGCCGACGTCGGAGCCCTGGGCACGACCCTGGGACTCGGGGTCGGCCTGGCCCTCCTCGGCCTGGTCGATGACCTCAAGGACCTGGCCATCTGGCCCCGCCTGCTGGTCGAAGTGGGCGCCGGGGTGGTCGTCTACTGGACCGGGACCCGGGCCGATCTGTCGGGGCCCCGGCCGGTGTCGACGCCGTGGTGACGGTGTTTTGGACCGTGGGCATCCGGGCCCCCGCCAACTCATCCACGAGCTCAGTCCAGGTATCCGCCCAGCGCTCCACGAGGCGGCGTGACTGGGGCCAGGACAGATTCCCTACCGCACAGGCCTCAGCCACTGCCGCTCCTCCGTTCAAGGCGGCGGCTGCAGCGTCCCAGTCCGTCATGTCCAGCCCGCAGTTCTTCTCATCTGATGTGAGCGCATGATAGGCGTCGGCTGTTGCCGGCCAGAAGAGAAAGACACCGGCCGCTGCAGGGTGTGGACCATTGACCAGGAGGTCTCAGTTAGTTAATATTAACTAACTGAACTAGTCCCTTTGGGGGGGGGTCGATCACTCTGAGCGTGATTTGTGTTCAATGAAATCACTCTCCGTGTCGAGGACCTCTCTATGCGAAGAGGGATGAGAGCAGCGGCAGCTTGTGTTCTGGCCGGGGGGATCATGGCTGTCGGTCTGGGCCACTCCCTGGCGGCCCAGGCGGTGGGAACGGGCGGCGCCTCTACTACGCCCTTCGCCCTGGGTATCTCCCCGGGGGCGGGCATCCAGTACCTCGGCTCGGCCCTTTCCCCGACCATGTCGGCCATGGCCGGCGCCGGCAGCCGCTGGGTGCGTCTCGACATCGACTGGCCGGCGGTACAGAACAGCGCCGGTGAGTTCGACTGGTCGCTGTCTGATGCCACCATCGCCTCCGCCGAAGCCGCCGGTCTCAACGTGCTCGCCGTTCCCACCTACACCCCGGACTGGGCCAAGTTGCCCAGCGGCTATCCCGACCCGGTGGCCTATGCCAATTTCGTATCCGCCGCCGTGGCCCGGTATGGGCCCCAAGGGGTGCGGGACTGGGAGATCTGGAACGAGGAGAACATCGCCTCCAACTGGGGGCCCAAGGCCGACCCGGTCTCCTACACCGCCCTGCTCAAGGCGGCCTCGGGCGCCATCTGGGCCGTCCAGCCCGACGCCACGGTCATCACCGGCGGGCTGGCCCCGGCCGGGGACGCCTCTGACGGCTCGAGCCTGTCACCGGACAGCTTCGTGTCTGGCATCTACGCCGCCGGCGGGAAGGGCTACTTCAGCGCCGTGGGCTCGCATCCCTACAGCTTCCCGGACATGCCCATGCAGCCCGACTCTTGGAACCCCTTCGTCAACCTGCCGGCCATGCACCAGATAATGGTGAACAACGGTGACGGGGCCAAGCAGATCTGGCTGACCGAGTACGGCGCGCCCACCGGATCGACCTCCCGGTCGGTCTCCGAGTCGACCCAGGCGGCCATGGTCACCCAGGCGGCCCGCGCTGCCGGGGCCTGGAGCTGGGCCGGGCCGCTGTTCTGGTACAACTGGCAGGACGACGGGTCCGATCCCACCAACTGGCAGAAGGACATGGGCCTCTTGAACGCCCCGGGCAGCCCCAAGGCCTCACTAGCCGCCTTCAGCTCGGCCGCCGCCGCCATCCAGCCCGTGGGTTCCAGTCCGGCCCCGACAAACGCCGCCGCGGCCAGCCCCGCTCCCACCTCCTCCGTCCCGGCGCCCGCCACCGGTACCGCCCAGCCCATCCTGCGCTTGGCCCAGAACCTGAGCACTTCCGGGACCAGTGGCTACACCCTGGTCGGCTCACTCGGACAGGTGACGAGTTATGGCACGGCCGCCCCCGGCACCGGGCCAGTGCCCGCCGCTCCGGTCGTGGCCGCGGCCAGCACCCCTGACGGCCACGGCTACTGGCTGGCCTCATCGGCCGGGACGGTCACCGCCAACGGTGACGCCACCAACTTCGGGTCCCCCGGTGGAGTCCGGCTGGCGCAGCCCATCGTGAGCATGGCCACCACGCCTGACGGTGAGGGCTACTGGCTGGTGGCTCGCGACGGGGGTGTCTTCACCTTCGGGGACGCCGGCTACTTCGGCTCGACCGGGGCCGAGCGCCTCAACCAGCCCATCGTGGGCATGGCCCCGACGGCCGACGGACTGGGCTACTGGCTGGTCGCCGCCGACGGCGGGCTCTTCAGCTTCGGAGACGCCGTCTTCCACGGATCGACCGGGGCCGAGCGCCTGGCCCAGCCCATCGTGGGCATGGCCACCACGCCTGACGGCCAGGGCTACTGGCTGGTGGCTCGCGACGGGGGCATTTTCAGCTTCGGAGACGCCGTCTTCCACGGCTCGACCGGGGGTGAGCACCTGGCTCGGTCGATCACCTCCATGGCTCCCACCGCAGATGGTCAGGGCTACTGGCTGGTGGCTGGCGATGGAGGAGTGTTCACCTTCGGAGACGCCAACTTCGCCGGGTCGGGAGCGCCGGGCCAGACCGTCGGCATCCTCGCCGGCTGAGCTTCACAGTCCCAGCTTCCGGTACACGGCCACGGTCTGATCGGCGGTCCGCGCCCAGCTGAACGATTCGACCCGCTCACGGCCGGCCCGGATACGGACGGCCCTCCGGTCGGGGTCGGCAGCCAGAGCCCGCAGGCAGTCGGCCCAGGCCGCGGGGTCGTCGAGCGGAGCCAGCTCGGCCGCCTCGCCCAGCACCTCCTCGTGGGCTGGGATCCGACTGGCGACGACCGGGACCCCGCACGCCATGGCCTCGAGGGGAGGGAAGCCGAAGCCCTCATAAAGGCTCGGGAACCCGAAGGCCGTCGCCGCTCCGTACAGACCGGGCAGATCGCCATCGACCACATAGCCCAGCTCCCGCGCCCCGGTCGGGGACCGGCCCGAACCCCAACGACCACCGGCCACGAGCAGGGGCAGACCGGCGCGGACGGCGGCCTCGGCCAGTAGCCCGATGTTCTTGCGGGGCTCGATGTTGCCCAGGTACAGCACGAACGTCGCCGGCAGGTCGTAGCGCTTCCTCACCCGCTCGATCTCCTCGGGGGCGGCGGGGGCCAGGCCCGGGGAAGGAGCGGAGTGCACGACCGTCGCCTCCCGCCCGAAGCGGGAGCGGATGCGCTCGGCCGTGAAGGCCGACACCGCGATCAGCTCGTCGGCTCGGCGTATGGACCGGGCCACCAGCAGGCGCTCACCGACGGCGCGGAGCCGATCGGTGGTCCAGGGCAGGTCGAACACGGTGAGGTCGTGGATGGTCGCCACCATCGGACCCCGCTGAACGGGAAGGTCGGTGTCGAGCCCGTGCACCAGGGCGGTGGGCCCGACCGGTCGGAGGCCTTCCAGGGCCCGGCGCACCCGCGAGGACCGGCGGCGGCAAAGGACCTCGATGCCGGACGGCACCGAATCGGCCACGTCGTCCTGAACGATCATACGGAAGTGCAGGTCGGGCGCCGAGGCAGCCAACCGTCCGCTCAGGTGGCGAATGTAGGTTTGTACACCGCTGCCAGCTGGACGAAGGGCCAAACCGTTGAGTGTGACTGATGGCGCCAAGGTCAGATTCCCCGCCGGGGAGTATAAGAGCGCGCCGGGCCGGAACCGGTGAGGGAACGGGGCAACACCAAGCTGCGCTGGATCGATCGGCGCGTCGCTCCGGTGGTGGTGGCGGGCCTGGCGGCCACTCGTCGGGCCCGACCGCTCCCGGTCCGGCCGGCATCCATCGCGGTGATGAAGAGCGCGGCCATGGGCGACATGGTGCTGATGTCGGCCGCAGCCTCGGATCTGCGCAGGGCCTATCCCGAGGTCCGGCTCATAGCCTTCGGCGGGCGCGACAATGCGGCCATCGCCCGACTGATGCCGGAGTGGGACGAGGTGATCGAGATCCGGGCGGCCGAGCCCTGGAGTGTCGTCCGCCAGCTGCGCCGTCACCGTGTCGACCTTCTCCTCGACTTCGGACCGTGGACCCGCACCGAGGCCATCTACGCTCGCCTGGCCGGTGCCCGAGCCACCGTCGGTTTCGACACTCCGGGGGCTGACCGGCACCGGGCCTACGACCTGGCCGTGGCCCACTCGGCGGAGTGTCACGAGCTCGACAACTACCGCTCGATCCTGCGGGCCGTGGGCGTCGAGGCCATCAGTGAGCCGCACCTGCTGCCGGTGGGCCGGCCGCCGGCCATGCTCGACGGCCTGGGTGACTACGCCGTGCTGCACCCCTGGCCCGGCGGCTTCGGCTCGCAGTTCCGGGAGTGGCCGGTCGAGCGCTGGGAGCAGCTGGCCGCCGAGCTGGCGGGAGAGGGCCACCGGTTGGTCGTCACCGGGGGGGCCGCCGACGCCGGGCGCACCAGGGAGCTGGTCGCCCGGCTGGGCGCGGTGGAGACGGCCGACCGGCAGGGAGTCGGCGTCGGGGCGGTGGACACGGCCGGGCAGCTCTCGCTCGCCGAGTTGAGCCACCTGCTCAGGGCCAGCCGGGTCGTCGTCAGCGTGAACACCGGCGTCATGCACCTTGCCGCCGCCCTGGGCGCCGCCACCGTGGGCTTGAACGGCCCAACCGCCGACCGGCGCTGGGGGCCCAGGGGGCCCAGGGTCCGTTCGGTCAACTCCCCGCTTCCGGGCTGCGGCTACCTGCACCTGGGCTTCGAATACGAGGGCCGGCGGACCGACTGCATGCTGGCCATAACGGTTCCCATGGTGATGGAGGCCGTGCGCGACCTCGCAGGGGAGAAGGCGGCTTGAGCGCGGCCGGGTCGGCCGGGAACGGGCGAGTCGATGATCTCATCGCCTCTGCCCTCCAGAGCGGGATCGAGGCCAGCCGCCTCCTCATCCGCCACCGCCTGTCCGACATACGGGCGGCCGCCCGGATACTGGTCGAAAGCCTGGACGCGGGTGGCAAGCTCCTGGTGGCCGGCAACGGCGGCAGCGCAGCGGATGCCCAGCATTTCGCCACCGAGCTGGCCGTGCGCTACGCACAGGACCGCCGCGCCCTACCGGCCATCGCCCTGACCACCGACACCTCGATCCTGACCGCGGCCGGCAATGACCTCGGATTCAGCGAGATCTTTGCCCGCCAGGTGGAGGCCCTCGGTGCCAGCGGCGACGTGTTGGTGGCGATAAGCACCAGCGGCAACTCTCCTAACATCTTGAGAGCGGTGGAGACGGCGGTCGAGCGGGGCCTGCACACCGTCGGCCTCACCGGGGCGAGCGGCGGCCAGCTGGCCGGCCGCGTCAATGCCGTGGTGCGCGTCCCCTCCGCCGTCACGGCCCGCATCCAAGAGTGCCATCTGGCCATCGAGCACATCTGGTGCCAGGTCATCGAGCTGTGCCTGCTCGACATGGAGCCGAACGATCCGGCTCCGGTGGGCGCGGTCGGAGGGGATCCGGCCACCATGACGGCGTCCAAGGTGGTGGGGCTCGACGCCCTACTGGTCGAGCGGAAGGCGTGGGCCGCTGCAGGGCTGACTGTGTCGTGGACCAACGGCTGTTTCGACCTGCTCCACCCCGGCCACCTGGCGAGCCTGGAGGCGGCCGCCGCCACCGGGGACGTGCTGGTCGTGGGCGTGAACTCGGACGGGTCGCTTACCAGGCGCAAGCGGCGGGCGCCGGCCATGGCCGACTCAGACCGGACCCGGGTCGTCGCCGCGCTGGCCTGCGTCGATCGGGTTGTCGTCTTCGATGATGTCGATCCGTCCGCCGTGCTGGACCGGCTGCGGCCCGACATTCACTGCAAGGGCGCCGAGTACGCCAACGCCTCAGCGGAGGAGATGCCCGAGGCGGCGGTAGTCCTCTCCTACGGTGGGAGGGTGGAGTTCATCGAGATGCTCGAGGGCTACTCGAGCACGTGGCTGCGGGACCGGGCCAGTGGGGCCGGACGTCATTGAAGGCCATCCTTCTCGACCGGGACGGCACCGTCATCGAGGACACCGGCTACATCCGTGATCCCGATCAGGTCAGGCTGCTCGATGGCTGCGGGGCAGCCCTGAGGGCGCTGTGCCAGGAGGGCTTCGGTCTGGTGCTGGTCAGCAACCAGTCGGGCATCGGGCGGGGAGTGCTCACCTGTGACCAGGCGGCAGCCGTGCACCGACGGGTCATCGAGGTCCTCCACGACGCCGGACTGGACCTGGCCGGCTCCTACTACTGCCCGCACCATCCGGATGCCGGCTGCGACTGCCGCAAGCCGGCCACCGGACTGGTCGACCGGGCCACTCGGGAGCTCGGCCTCGATCCGCCACGCTGCTGGCTCGTGGGCGATAAGCCGAGCGACGTGGAGACCGGGCGGCGGGCCGGCACGCGGACCGCCTTCCTGGGGGCTCCTGCCCACGGGACCGAAGCCGACGTGAGCGCCTCGACCTGGCCCGACCTCCTCACCGGCATGCTCGGGGCCGAGGGTGGTTGACCCCTCCCGCTTCGAAGGGGTGACGGTGACGGTGCTCGGAGACGCCATGGTGGACGTGTACGTGTGGGGCGACGTCCATCGCATATCGCCCGAGGCCCCCGTCCCCGTCGTCGACGTGACCCACACCTCGGTGGTGCCCGGCGGGGCGGCCAACGCTGCCCGGGGCATAGCCGCCCTCGGCGGGCGGGTCCATCTCGTCGGTATCGTCGGAGACGACGAGGGCGCCGAGCGCCTGGCCCGCGGCCTGGGCGACATCGGCATCGACGCCTCCGGCCTGGTTCGAGTCGCCTCCCGGCCCACCACGACCAAGACCAGGATCGTGGCCGCCGGCCAACACGTTGTGCGCGCCGATCACGAGGACCGCAGCCCCCTGGACCGAGCCATCGAGGACGAGCTCATCACCCGGGCCCTGGACAGCGCCCGCAACTCGGCCGCTCTGGTCGTCTCCGACTACCTCAAAGGCGTCGTCTCGGTCCGGGTGGCCCAGGCCGTCATCACCGAGATGCGGGGACGGATCCCGGTGGTGGTCGATCCCAAAGGTTCCGATCCCTCGAAGTACCGCTCGGCCACCGTCATCACCCCGAACACGGGCGAGGCCCGGATCCTGACCGGTTTGCCCGTGGCCGACGAGGCGGAACAGGTCGAAGCCGGGCGTGTCCTCAGTCAGGCTCTCGACGGCACCGCCGTCGTCCTCACCCGGGGCCCGGCCGGAATGCTGCTCATCGAGGGACCGGCGGCCGATCCTGTGCACATACCGACCCGGGCCCGCACGGTCTTCGATGTGACCGGCGCCGGTGACACCGTAGTGTCGGTCATCGCCCTGGCCCTGGCCTCCGGTTCGACCCTGAGGGCGGCCACCGAGGCGGCCACCGCCGCGGCCGGCATCGTGGTCGGCAAAGTTGGCACGGCCTCGGTCAGCCGGAGTGAACTCAGAGCGGCCCTGGCCGAAGCCCGCGGCTGAGGTTCAGGAACCGACTCGGGCCGGCTCCTAGTCGGGCTGACGGCTCGCGTAGTAAGACGCCGATCGGGGCCCCGTCTTGGACCGGTTGACGACCACGCCGATGGGAGAGGCCCCGACCTGGCGTAGCCGATTGAGCATGGCCTGAGTGGGACGACGCCGGGATTTGCTGGCGTCGACGACCAGGATGGTGCCGTCGGAGTGGGCGGCGATGGTCGCCGCGTCCGGGAACACGGACTCGGCGGGCGTGTCGAGCACGACCAACCGGGCCTGGCCCAAATGGGCCAGTACCCGCTGCTGTAACCGGCGGGACAGCGCCCCGGCCGGGTCGGCGATGGCTGTTCCCGCCGGGATTATGAGCAGGTTCTCCTGCCCGGGGTAGACGACGGAGCTGTCACTCAGATCCTTGCCGCCGAGCACCTCGGCCAGTCCCGGCGAACGGC
>Ga0307374_10001104_pt1 | contig 50639 bp, 50 predicted proteins | sample OX3MG_FD_202532 | JGI IMG/M metagenome (GOLD analysis project Ga0307374, IMG submission 202532) | Soil microbial communities from Risofladan, Vaasa, Finland - OX-3 | ecosystem: Environmental > Terrestrial > Soil > Coastal area > Acid sulfate soil | place: Finland: Risofladan, Vaasa | collected...
CGGCGATGGCGATCGGCGACATCTCGACCGGCGTGGCGGCTGCGATGGCGATCGGCTTTGCGCTGCTCAATCGCGAACGCACCGGCGCGGGCCAGTATATCGACGCCTCGATCCTCGACACCTACTTTCACATGCACGAAATCAGCGTGCCGGTGGTGGCGCTGAGGCCGGGCCGCTACAAGCCTCGGCGCACCGGCTCGCTGCATCCCAACATGAGTCCGTGCGGCGTTTTCAAGACCGGCGAGGGCTTCATCTTTCTGATCGTGCAACAGCACGAGATGGCGCGACTGTGGCGGGCGATGGGCGATCCGGCGGCCAAGGACGATCCGCGCTTCGCCACCAATCGCGATCGGATGCGCAACAATCCGGCGATTCGCGAGCTTATCCAGAATTGGCTCGATAGCTTCCCCGACCGCAGCGCGGCGCTGGCCGCGCTCGAGGCGCAACGCGTGCCGTGCGCGCCGGTGCTGAAGCTCGAGGAGACGATGGCGCATCCCCATCTGCGCGAGCGCCAGACCGTGCGCCACACCCGCGATCGCGCGATCGGCGAATTCGACGTGCCCGGAATGCCGGTCAAGTTTTCCGGCTGGGCGCAGAAGAGCGAGTTGCGCGCGCCGCGGGTCGGCGAGGACAACGAGCGCGTGATGCGCGAGTTGCTGGGGCTCTCGACCGCCGAGATCGAAGCGCTCTACGCCGATCAGATCCTGCTGCGCCAGCCGCCGCCCGCGCCGGCCTCCGAGCAAAAGTAAGCGGGCTGGTGGGGGGACAAGCGATCGGTTTCAACAGCGCCCCTTTCGCGAAATTGCCGATAATCTGAACAGTTGCTGCGCGATTCGTTGGCGGCTGGCGTGCCGCCATGTCATTTCGTTCAACAAATGTCGTGGCACAGCTATTGCGGTATAGCGGCGTGGGCAAGCGTTGCCCGCTGATCGTGCACGCAGATCGTCAACTGATCGCGGCGCGCGAACCGATGCCGGGTTTGTAATCTATTAGGAGAGCTAAAAGGATAAATGAGTAGAGCGAGCGTCGCGTGGATTTCTGCCATCTTTATGTTGCTGGCAGTGTGTTCGCAGCCGGCCTGGGCCGAGGAAGCGGGCGAAGCATCCGCGCCTATCCCGATGACGGCGGCGCAAATCCCGACCGTGCGTGGTCCGATCACGCCGGACACGGTGATCACCCCGAGCAATTGGCAGCAGTACAAGGAATACATGCCTGATGGGATGCAGGCGCTGTTCAGAGGCACCGCGGTCTGGAAGATGCCGGCGGACTTTCAGATGGTGGTCGGTCCCACCCATCAGTATTCGATGCCGGCGCAGTTCAACGCCGACACCGAGAAGTACAGCCACTCGGTGAAGATCGTGGACCTGCCGGGCGGTGGTCACGCGGTTACGGGTTATGTGGCCGGACTGCCCTTTCCCAACGCGAGCGGACCGCAGCGCGGCTGGAAGCTGCTGGTTGACCTCTGGTACGTCTATACGCCGTATCTGTTGTGCGGGCCGTTCACCTTTCATCTGGTCGATCGATTCGGCAATACCAACACGGAGACCGGCTTTGCGGTAAATCGCCGCCTTTCGCATATCAGCGACTTCGGGCAGCCGATCAACGATCCGCAGGCGCACGGGCTGTTCTACAGTCAGGAGTTCGCCCTGATGGAGCCGGAGCAGGCCCGCTACACGACCATCCTGAATATCCATTACGACGATCCCAGCAAGGCGCAGGACACCTTCATCTTCATCCCCGCGATGCGCCGGGCGTTGCGGCTGTCGTCGGCGGCGCGATGCTCGCCGTTCGCCGGTTCAGATCTCACCCAGGACGACGCTTTCAAGAGCATGTTCAACGGCGATTACCGAATCTTCAACTCGCGCGTGGTACGCGAGGGCTATGCACTGGCCTTGACTCAAACTCCGAGCTCCAGTGCGATCGCGAATCTCAATAGCTACTTCAAGCCGTTTTTCTTTCCCAAGCCTTCGCTGGGGAAATGGGAAGCGCGTCCGGTCTGGGTGCTCGATGTCAGGCGCATACCTTCGCGGGCCGCGGGCTATTGCTATGAAAAGAACCTGTTGTACCTCGACAAGGAGTCCTACATCGCGCTCTGGAAAGACGGCTACGATAAGAGCGGACATTTGTGGAAGGCCTTTAACGACACCCAGTTTGCCCGCTTCGTGCCCCACGTCGGCGTGACGGTCCAGGCGCAGCAATGGTTCAACAATACGTGGGATATGCAGAACGGCCATCTCACGCTTGGCTTCGCCAACAATTCGATCAGCGGGCGTCCGTGGGCAGCCAACGAGCAGTGCAAGAACTTCGACGGCCAGAACTACGACGATGTCGCGCGTTACAGTTTCAGCAGCGGCCTGAGTGAAATCCTGCGGTAAGAATCGCAGCAGACCGTGGAGCGGGCTCGCCTGAAACCGTGGGGCCCGCTCGTTACCGGATAACTAATCGCCTGCAATGACCGCGCGGCGCCCGATTTATCGGGCGCCGCGCTTGTGCCTGCCGTCCGCGCCCGACAGTATTTCTTCGGATATGCCGAGCGATTCGAGAGGGACCAGCTATGAGCAGCCATAAGCATCAGTCGCCTGCCGCGTCGCAGCCGCAGCTTCATACACTTCCCGCCACGCCGGCCAACTGCTTCTGGGGATTTTTCGATAACTCGCGCGCGCCGGTGCTGCACGTGCATTCGGGCGACATAATTTCCGTCGAGACCCTGACCCATCAGGCCGGCGATGCGCCCGACCTGATGATGGATGACGGCGTGCGCGAGGTTTACGCGACCATCCCGATGAGTGAACGCGGGCCGGGCGTGCATATCATTACCGGACCGATCTACGTGCACGAGGCGCAGCCGGGCGACACGCTGGAGGTCAGGATTCTCGGCCTCGAGCCGCGCCTGCCGTATGGCACCAACCTCGCCGCCTGGTGGGGCGGCCTCTACGATGAGTTCCGCAAGGAGCGCATCACCATCTATCGCATCGATGCGGACTCGGGATGGGCGCGCGCGGCGTTCGCCTTCGACTATCGCAGCAGTCCGCGCTACGACGCACCCGGCACGATAATCGATCCCGACCCCAGCGGCCGCGAACCGGCGCTGGTCGACGTGACGGTTCCGCTACGGCCGCATCTGGGCGTGATGGGCGTGGCGCCGCGCGAAGCGGGGCGCATCAACAGCATCCCGCCGGCCGACTTCGGCGGCAACATCGACAACTGGCGCATCGGACCGGGCGCCGTCATGTATTACCCGGTCTTCAATCCCGGCGCGCTGTTCTTTGCCGGCGATCCGCACATGGCGGAAGGCGACGGCGAGCTCTCCGGCACCGCCATCGAGTCCTCCGCCAACGCCGTGCTGCAACTGTTCGTGCGCAAGGACTTTCCGACCGATCATCCGATCCTCGAAACCGCCAGCCATTGGTTCACGCACGGATTTGACGAGGATCTCGACCTCGCGATGCGGCAGGCGGCGCTCAAGATGCTGGCGTTCCTGACCTCGCGAAAAGGGCTTTCGCGAGACGAGGCCTACTCGCTGATGTCAGTGGCGGTCGATTTCGGGGTCACGCAGGTGGTCGATCAACGCAAGGGCATCCACGCGGCGTTGCCGAAGAATCTGTTCGGCAGAATAGTCTAGCGCGCCCCGCCGCCGCGATGCCGGCGGCGAGGCGCGCATCCGTAGCTATTGCATGATCGAGCTCAGACCCGACACGCTCGAATACAACTTCGCGTCGGTGTAGTTGATGCCGCCCAGGTTGGCGCACTGCTGGTTGGTGCCGAACGGCGGGTTGGTGATCCAGCCGCTGGCGTGGCTGTTCTGCTGATCCCAGCCTGCCACCAGGTAGTCACCGGTATACATCACCGGTCCCACGCCCGGCACGTCATGGGCGATCTGCTGGAAGGAAATTGACTTCCAGTACTTCATATTCTCGTCGTAAAGATCGGCCCAGGACTGCGTAAGCTGCTGCTTGTCAACATAGAGCATGCGCTTGCCGATACAGTAGCCCTTGCGTTGCGCCGGGATGCGCCGCACATCGAGCAGATAGGTAGGGCGTACCTCCCATTTGCCGACCTTGGGTCCGGGGAACAGCATCGGGTAGTAGTTGCTCATGTTGCTCGAGGCTTTTTCGTCCGCAACCGTGATGGCGAGGGTGTTGGGCTCGCCGACCAGGGTGGCGCCAAAGCGTACGATCCCGCCATTGAACAGCTGCTTGACGTCATCCTGAATGAAGTCGGTGCCGACAAACGGCGAGCATCGCGACGCCGCCGAAAGCCGCAGGGTGCGGCGCAGCGCCGGGATGAACAGGAACAGATCCTCGGGCTTGGTAGCGTCGTTGTAGTACAGCGTCAATTGCGTGGTGTAGCGCGATTGTTCGGGCTGAACCACCCGGGTGTACTCGGCGTAGTAAATTCCGCTGCCCGACGGGTCCATGGTCGGGACGCCCGGATCGCTGGTAAAGCTGAACTCGCGATAAATGGTGGAGGTGGTTTCGGTGGTCATGTTGCCGAAACGATCCAGCAGAAAAACCTTGTTGTTCGGATTACAGGTGATGTGCGGCACGTATTCGAACCAGCTGTTGACCAGTATCTCCCAGCCCTTCAGCGGTCCCGAGGGGGTTGGGAATGGCAACCCGGCAACGTAACCCTTGATGCTATGGCCGCCGTCCGGAAGATCCACGATCTTCACGAGCTTGCTGTATTTCTCGGTATTCTCCAGGTACTGCTTGGGCATGGGATAGTTATGGGTGGGGCCGATCTCCATCTTGAAATCGGCCGGGAATTTCCAGAAATACTGGCCCGAAAAGAGCGCCTGCAGCCCTTGCTGCATCGAACCTTTGTACTGCTGCCAGTTCTGCATCGTGATGACCGTGCCGGGCTGCGGCACACCGGCTTCGCTTTGCTGGGCGCGCACGCCGGTCGCCAGCATCATCGTCAGCAGCAGGCTCGCGCTGCAGCATAACGCGGTTATCGAGACCTTTCGCATAAAACGAGTTCCTCCAGAATATTTCGCGGCCCTCCGCGCTAATGTTCGGAGGGCCACGTCTGTAGAAGCAGGAGTCACGCCAGTGTCCGACGCTGGAAAAGTGAGCAATGGCGGCTGCGGGACGCTAGATAACGGCGTAATTATTGCGGAAAGTCCCGGGCTTCGATGGGCGCCCCGGGCGCGCTCAATCGGCTGCCCGATCCGGCAGCGTCAAACGCGTCAAGATTGGGCAGCCGGAGGCGACAAGCGACGACCCTCGGCGCGCCGATCGAAGTCCGCGCCCGGGGGATGTCGGGTCCTAGGTGAGTCCCCGGTTGAGCGCCGCTTCGAGCGCCCCGATATTAAGCTCGTGTCCCGCCGCCATCACCACCAGGAACCCCTTTAGGTTCTCGTCGGCGAGCAAGGGCACCTGCTCGTTGATTTTTCGGACCACCCAGCGCTGGCCGCGATTCAGGAGCTCGAGCTTGGCGCGCAGGTCGGGTAGCGCGCGTACCTTCTCGACGAAGTCGCCGGTACGGTTCGACGGGCGACCGCCGAGCCGGCGAACGTGCGCGGCCAGTTCACCTGCATAGTAGCCCTCGTCGTGTCCGACCTTCTTCAGCAATTCGCGCAGCTCGGCCGAACCGGCCATCGCGGTCAGCTCGTGCAGCACGCGACCGCCGGCCCGCTCCGCCTCGCCCATCAGATTGAGAAAGGCTTCCAGCTCGGTGTCCATAAGCTACCTCGCGCGGTCACCATACCGGCCTCAGCGGACAATAGGCCTGGCCGACCGTCTCCCGCATCATCGCGGCCCGCGCGATCCTGATGGCGGGCGCGAGCAGGCGCATCATCATCGGGCCCAGTGCTGCGGATTGATCGCCCCCACCGCCCAGCAGCCGATCGAACAATCCTGGCTGCTCGGGCAATTCCTCGAACTCGACCGGCTGCTTGGGACCGAGCTTCGCCAGGCGACGGGCCGCGGCCAGCGCGACGTCGAAACCGCCGAGCGCGTCGACCAGCTTGATCGGCAGCGCCTGCTCGCCGGTCCAGACCCGTCCCTGCGCGATCTTGTCGACCTGCGCGACCGTCATATGTCGCCGCTCGGCCACGATCTTGACGAAGTACTGGTAGGTATCGCCCAGGATCTGATCCTGGAAGATCTTCTCCTGCGCCGGGGTGAAGTCGGTGAATGAGTCGAACATCGTGACGTTGGCGCCGCGCGAGATGGCGCCGGAGTTGACGCCCAGCTTCTGCGCCGCCGCGGCGATGTTGAACTTGCCTCCGAGCACGCCGATCGAGCCGGTGATAGTACCCGGATCCGCGATCACCTCGCTGGCCGGCGTCGCCACCCAGTAGCCGCCCGAGGCGGCGTAGCCCGCCATGCTCACCACCACCGGCTTGCGATGGGCGGTGAGCTCGACCTGGCGGCGAATCAGTTCGGAGGCGATTACTGAACCGCCGGGTGAGTTGATGCGGAAAATTACGGCCCGCACGCTGTCATCCTTGCGCACCTCGCGAAACGCCTTGACTATTTCGTCCGATCCCATCGCCTCGCCATTGGGCGACAGCAACGGATCGAAGCCGCCCTGGCCGCGTTCGATCGCGCCGTCGCCGTAGATCACGGCGATGCGCGCGCGATGATGCAGCGACGGCAGCAGGTAGTCGCGCGCGTAGTCGGTGTATTTCAGAATCGGATGGAGCTGGCCGCCATGATGCTTGATGCGGTGGCGGAACTGGTCGTGGTATTCGAGCCGGTCGACCAGCTTGTCCTTCAAACCCTGCTCAGGGCTAAGCGGGGCCTGGTCGACCAGGGCCGTCAGCGCCGCGACCTGCAGATGGCGCTGGCGCGCCGTCTGCGCGACGATCTGGTTGAAGATGTCGCCGACCAGCGCCTCGTCCTCCTCGCGCTGCGGCGGGGTGAAGTCCTTTTGCGTGAAGATGTTGGCGGCGGTCTTGTACTTGCCGATCGCGTACATCTGCGGCTCCACGCCGAGCCAGTCCAGCGTGCCGCGCGCGAAAATTTCGCGGATGCTGACGCCGACCAGGTTCAACTCGCCCTGCGGCATCAGCGAGACTTCCTGGGCGGCGCTCGCCACCATGAAGGGCAGGTTGCCGGGACCGAAATCGCCGGCCGATTCCAGGTAGGCCGCGGTCCACTTGCCGTGAGCCGCGAAGTTGCGGATCATGGCGCACAACTCCTGCGCCTGGGCCAATTCCATCTGGGGATCGAACAGTTCGACCGCGAGCCCCGTGATACGCGGGTCAGAGGCGCCCTTGGTGAGCGCCTTGCGAACGACGTTGAGCGCCGTCTGATGCGAGCTGACCAGCCCCGCTATGCCGCTCTGCCCGCGCTCGAGCAGCGGGCCGTCGAGCTTCAGCACCAGCACCGAGTCGGGCTCCACCCGGTGGGTGAAAAAGTCCACCGCGATCGCGATTACAAAAATCACGATGGCGAGCACAACCATCCGCAGTATCCAACGCAAGAGCCGTCTGATCATGAAATCTCTCCGTTCTCCTACCTCGCGCCCTCGGCAACGCTCCGGGCTGTGACCGTCAACCATAGCAATTCCGGGCCGGCTAATCCGCGCCGGCGCGCCAACCGCGGGCGCTCACCCGGGAACCGGGAGACCAATCGGGCGGCGTCGATCGAAGGCCGCGGATGAGCGGAAGCGGCCGAGGCCCGATGAGCGCCGCGCGCCGTTTCTTCGCACGCGAGGAAATTCTCGTCGCCGCCACAGCGATCGGTTTCGCCGCCATCTTCTGCTGGCGCATCCTCGCGCATCTCACCTGTCGCGGCGTGGCCAACGACTGGGACATGTCTCTGACCACGCTTTGGGTAGCCGCCCGCAGCGTGAGTCACTTCCATCAACTGCCGCTATGGAATCCCTACGAATGCGGCGGAGTACCGCTCTTCGCCGATCCGCAGTCACGCATCCTGATGCCGTTTTTTCCGCTCTACCTGGCGGTCGGTCCCTTCGTCGGCCTGCATCTCGAGGTACTGCTCCATCTCGCGATCGCCTGGGCCGGCGGTTACGTGCTCGCGCGGGTGCTGGGAATCGGAAGGATGGGTGCGGTCGCCGCCGCTTGCACGTTTTCGTCCAGCTCCTGGTTTTTTCTCCACGTCGCCGCCGGACACGCCGTGTTCCTGCCGATGGCATACACACCCTGGATCGTGGCCTTTGCCTGGCTCGGCGCTACCCGGCGGCGGCTACGATGGGCGCTGTGGGCGGCTGCCCTGGTCGCCGTCACGATCGGCGAAGGCGGTGGCTACGCCGCAACGTTTCAGTTGATGATGGTGGCGCTGGTGATGGCGCCGCTGGTGCTCCTGAAGCGCAGCCTGTGGCCGATCTGGACGCTAATCACGGTGGCGGTTTTTGCCACCGGCTTTGCCGCCGTCAAGCTGGTCCCGGCGCTGGCCTTCTACCATCGCTACCCGCGGCCGGTCGACAGCGCGTACTGGGCGAAAGTATCGATCCTGCTGACCGCGCTGTTTTCGCGTCACCAGGATTTCTCTCGCGGCGGCCTGCCCTGGGGCTTCCATGAATACGGCGCTTACCTCGGACTCTTCATCGTACCGGCGCTCCTCGCTCTCGCCCGGCCGCGACGGGCGGCGCCGTGGCTCTTCGCGGGCCTGATGCTGTTCCTGCTGGCTCGCGGCAATACCTCGCCCGATGCGCCGTGGAGCATCCTTCATTCGCTCCCCGGCTTCCATTCCGAGCGGCTGCCCTACCGCATGCTGATGCCCTTCGTGCTGACGATCGGCGTGCTGGCAGGATTGGGAATCGATGTGATGGTGCAAAGCTTGCGCGGGTACGGCCGCATAGCGGCGGCTTTGCTGATCGCGGTCGCGACGGTCGACAGCTTCCTGGTCAGCACGCCGAATCTGCGTTACGTCGTGCAGAGTCCGCTCGAAAAGATCAATGCTGACCCGCTGTTCCGCGAATACAAGGCGCCCTTCTATTACAACGACATGCTCAAGACCGCGCTCGCCAATCGCGGCGCGGTTCAGTGCTACCAATACATCGCCATTCCAACCAATGTTGTCGGCTACAACCAGCCACAGTATCGGGGCGAGCAGTATATGCATGGCCCCGGATCGGTGCATCTGATCCGATGGACGCCGAATGCGCTGAGTTACGAGGTTGCCACCAGCGCCCCGACCACGCTGGTGGTCAATCAGAATTACGATTCGTCGTGGTGCGTCGCGAGCGGACGCGGCCGGCTTATCAACTACCGGGATCTGCTGGCGGTCGCAGTGCCCGCCGGCTCGCAGGTGATCGTGCTGCGCTATTCCGACCGCCGCCTGATGCTGAGCGCGGCGATCACGATACTGGCGATTTTATTGGCCCTGATAATCTGCCGCTTCGAGCGTCGGTCGCTCCCTTCCCGCGGCAGCCGTTTATCGTGAAGGCGCGAAAGATTATTTGATCGGCTTGGAACCGCGCAACGGCGTGCGTGCGACGCTCGCGTCGTCCAGATAGGTGTAACCGCCCAGCCGTGTCAGGAAGAGTTTCGTCTCAACCGCGGATCCGGCCAGATCGAGGCGCGCGGTCATGATGGCCGCGGTTGGCGTGGCATGGCGATAGCTGCGGTGGGTCAGCACTTCCGTCATCACGCGGCCGCCGCCAACCGCCGTGGGTGCGGGATGCTCGGGGCGCAGACCCAGGACATCGGCAATGGTCGGCGCTACGTCGGTATTGCCGGTGGGCAAGCGATCGACGAAATGGCGGCGGAAATCGGGGCCCACCGCGGCGCAGAAGTTGTGCAACTCACGCCGGCCCGCCGCCCCGTGGCCGCCCATCCCGGTGGTGAACTTATCCGACATGTCGCCATCGAGCGTGCCCAGCACCGGCCTTACCAGGGCTTGCGAGCGGTTTTTTACTCGCTGAGGCCGGCCGTCGGCGCCGAGGAAGAAGGCCGGGTTGTCGGGGCCGGTCAGCGTGCGATTGCTCTCGTCAGAGTTCTCGCGCATCGAAATAATCAGGTCAGGCGATCGCCCGGGATCGTCGAGCCCTAGCGCGCGCTCGTCAAACGTCCCTTCGATCCAGCCGTCACCCCCACGGGCCGAAATGCGCTTGAGCGCGGACTTCGGCGCACGTGAAAAAATCGGGCCGCACCACGGCTGGGCCTCCGCCAAATCCACGATCTTCTGCAGTTCCGCCTTGCGCGCGGCGAGGGAAGGGAACGCCTGAGGAGGCAAGTAAATTAGATCATTGCCCTGATCGCCGATCGCGATCACGTCGTCACTGTTTTGCGAATGCTTCAGGCCGGCGCCAACCAGCAGGCTGGGAAAACGGATCGCGGTGCCAAGGGTCACAAAGCCGTGATCCGAGACCACCATCAGATCGGTGCGATTCGCGACCCGGTGCGCCGCGATCGCGGCGCGCAGCCGGCCGAGATTTTGATCGTCCCGGGTCAGCGCCTCCAACGACGCTTCGGTGCCCAGGCCGGCCCAGTGTTGCGTGATGTCGGGATTGCGTTGCCACAGCACAATCATCGCCGGACGGCCGCTGTTGCTGGCGGCGATCGCCGCGGGCAGCGACTGGGCGATGACCGCGTCGGTATACCAGGCGTCGCGGGCGGTAAACGGAATACCGCCGGCGAATTTCGCGGGTAGCGGCCCGATTCGTTGCACCACCGCCGCCGCCATCGGCACGTCGTCAGCCATCAGCACCGGGCCTCCTGCTCCCGGTTCTGCGGCGAGCGAGTAGGTGAACTGCTTGCTGTCGAATAGAAAGGTTGGTCCGGATTTGTCGGCAACCGCGAGATAGCCATGGGCTTGCTGCACTCGCTGACCGATCGGGACGGCGCCAATCAGGCTGCCGTTGAAGTAGTTCGGTCGATTCAGCGCGACCAGCCCCATCGTGCTCTCGAGCGTGACCGGCTTCGCCATCGAGCCGGGCGGCGGAGCGACGCCCAGCGCCGCCAGCGCCGGCGGCAGATAGATCAGGTCGGCGAAAATTCCGGTGCGACCGGGCGGATAGCCGGTTGCCAGCGCCGCGGCGTTGACCATCGTGACGCTCGGGAAGATGGCGTGATGATGCGCGAAGTCCACCCCGTCATGTTCGAGGGCGAAGAGGTTGGGAGTATCGGCCTTGGTGACGAAATCAGGCCGCAGCCCATCCCACACCATCAGGATGAAGATGCGGCCTTTCGGGCGCGCGGTCATGGCGCCCGAGACGCGCGCAGTGCGGATGGTCAGCGCCAGCAGCAAGAGGACCAGGGGCAGGACGCGAAAACATTTCATGTCGATTAGAACTTCTCCCGAAACGGCCTGAGCTCGAGTTCCTGAGTCCACGCGCTGCGGTCCTGATGGACGAGATGCCAGTAGGCCTGCGCGATCGCGGCCGGCTTGAGCACGTCGTCGTCGGTAAGCTTGGGGTTCCGAGCGCGGGTGCGCTGGTTGTCGATCGGACCATCGATATTGACATAGGCGACGTGAATCCCTGACGGAGCGAGATCGCGCGCCATCACCTGGGCGAGACCGCGCAGCGCGAATTCCGCCGGTCCGAAGGCGGCCGAGGTCGCGAAGGGCTTGAACCCGGCGGTTGCCCCGGTGAACACGATCGCGCCGCGCCCCGCCTTGAGCATCTCCGGCACCACCTGCTGCGAGCACAGAAACGCGCCGAAGGCGGTACTCCGCCAGCTGTTTTCGAAGGCCTCGGGCGTGGTCTCCATCAGGCGGCCGAACGGACGCATCGCGGCGTTGTAAATCGTCACGGCCGGCGCGCCGATTTCGCTGCGGATGCGGCCAAAGGCGCGCTCGATTTGATCCGCCGCGGCCAGATCGGCGCCGACCGCGATCGCGCGTCCGCCCTGAGCCCTGATTTCGCGGGCCGCAGTCGACAGGAATTCCTCGCTGCGCGCGATCAGGGCGAGCGAATAATCGGGCGCAAAGCGCCGCGCCAGCGCGAGGCCCAGTCCAGGGCCGACGCCGACGATCGCGCAAACGAGTTTGTCACTCATCCTGTGTCACCGGTGTTAGGGTCCTTATTTCGTCCGGCCTCAAAGCATACACGATAGTCGCATCGGGTCCGCTCGTTTTGAGACCGATGGCAATCTCCGCATAACTGAAGAATTTGTCAGATTCGCGGTACTACTGCAGCCGCTTTGGATTATCTCTTTATTACCATTATGAAACGTTTCGGCGGGTTTTCTGCCCAATCCGGGGCCATTATTCCAACCTCCGGGAGTGCTGGGAACAACGGCCCCTGGCGTGCAGCAGCCAATTCGATTTGGTAGCGTCGAACGGCAGTGGGAGGTGAGAGATTGCGTATCGCATTGATCGGACAGGCGGCATTCGCCGAAAAGGCCCTGACCACACTTCATGAGCGCGGCGAAGAGATCGTCCAGGTCTTCGCGCCGCCCGACCCGCCCTCGGGACGGCCCGATCCGCTGAAGGTCAAGGCGCTCGAACTCGGCCTTGCGCTGAGCCAGCCGCGATCGTTCAAGGGCGATGACGCCTATCGCCACTTCCAGTCGCTCGACGCCGAACTGGCGGTGCTGGCCTTCGTTACCATCATCGTGCCGGAGCGGATTCTTTACGCGCCGCGTTTCAAGTCGATCTGCTTTCATCCTTCGATACTGCCGCGCCGGCGCGGCGCCAGCGCGCTAAACTGGGCGATAATCCGCGGCGACGCGGAGACCGGCGTGAGCTGGTTCTGGCCCGATCGGGGCATCGACACCGGCCCGATCCTGGTGCAGCGGCGCGTCTCGATCGGCCCCGACGACACCACCGGCTCGCTCTATTTCAACCGCATCTTTCCGCTCGGCATCGAGACCCTGGTCGAAGCGGTCGACTTGATCAAGACCGGACAGGCGCCGGCGGTGGCGCAGGACGAGAGCCTGGCGAGCTACGAGTCGCCGTGCCGCGCCGAGCATGCGCGGATCGATTTTTCGAGGCCGGCGCACGAAGTCTACAACCTGGTGCGGGGATGCGATCCGCAGCCTGGCGCGCATGCCGGGCTCGGCGATCGGCGCCTCGCGCTCTACGACGCAGGCCTCGAAGCGGGAGCGACGCCGGCGGCCGCGGGCACGATCATCGCGATCGACGGCGGCGGGATGAAGGTTGCGCTCAGCGGCGGCACGCTGACGGTCAAGCGCGTGCGCCTTGGCGACAGCCCCCGCAAGGTCGCACCGTCCGAACTCGCAGGCGAGGGGTTGATCGCCGGTGCCTCGCTGAACTGACGCGCGAGGCCCGGTTTCTGACCGGCCCGCTTTGGAGTACGCTTCGATCGTCTCCCACCTGCTGTGCCCGTCGCTTCAGCCAGCGTCCGGATGAGGGAGCCTAGCGGGAGGTTGCGGCAATGAAGCTGTGCGTGGGAACCACCAAGGGTGTCGTGATTCTCGATCCGGCGCGCGGTCGCACGCCGCTGATGGTGCTGGCCGAACCGTCGGCCATCTGGTGCATGGCGCAGGATGCCGCCGATCCCGGAATCATCTACGCTGGCGCCAACGGTTTCATGGCCTCAGGGCGCGGACGCGGAGCACTGGCGCGCTCGCGCGACGGCGGCCGCAACTGGACCGATATCACCCCCGGCCTCGGCGCGGATGAGGACGTATGGGCGCTGGGCACGCCGCCGGGACGGCCGGGCGAGCTCTTCGTCGGCACCTCGCACGCGCGAATTTTTCGCAGCACCGATCATGGACAGCGGTTTCGCGAGTGCACGGCCTTTCTGAAAGTCCCGGGACGCGATCGCTGGAGCTTTCCGCCGCCGCCGCATATTCCGCACGTGCGCTCGATTTCGTTTGATCCGAGCGATAGCGCCACCATGTATGTCGGGGTCGAGGAGGGCGGCGTTTACCGTTCGCGCGACCTCGGCGAAAGCTTCGAGCCGCTCAACAAGGGCATCTATACCGACCTCCATACCATCGTGGTCGATCCGGCCGATTCGCGGCGCCTCTATGCAACCACCGGCGACGGCTTCTATCTGTCGCAGGACGCGGGCGCTTCCTGGCGCCATATCACCGAGGGGCTCAAGCGCAGCTATACCGTGCCGCTGCTGATGGAGGGCGACGGCCGCAAGGCGATCTACACTGCTGCCGCCGCCGGGCCGCCGCCGAGCTGGTCACGGCCGGCGGGCGCCGACGCGCGCTTCTACCGCAGCGACGATGGCGGCCGGAGTTTCCGGCCGATGGTCGCCGAGAGCGGCGAGTTGCGCTCGATGGTGATGCGGTTGCGCAACGATCCCTCGGGCCCCGGCGGCTTCTTCGGCGTCCTCAACGGGGGCCAGGTGATTCGCTCGGACAGCGCGGGCGAGAGCGTGGCGGCGATCGCCGACCAGCTCCCGCCGGCTTACGATCTGGCAGTGATCGCCTGAAGCAGCAGACGACTCACGCCTTACCTGAGATTCGGTCGGCCAGATGCTCGGGCTTGATCACGAGCACCGGGCAGGGCGCCCCCTGCATCACACCCTCAGTCACGCTGCCCATGAAAAAGTGCTGCAGTCCGGTGCGTCCGTGCGTCGCCATCACGATCAGGTCGGCATTGATGTCCTTGGCGGTCCTGAGGACGGCATGCGCGGTTTCGGACGGGAACGCGCCATGCACGAGCAGTTCATGCTTCATACCTTGCAGGTACTTCTGCGCGAGCTCCTCCATCGTCTTGCGCGCCTTGTTCTCTTCGGTGCTTTCGACGTGCTCGGAGATCAGCTTCTCGCCGAGCGCCGGCAAGGTCGGCGCAATGTGGAGCAGGTAGATCGTCGCATTGTTGTTGGCGGCGATCTCCTTGGCCAGCGTCATGGCCGCGACGGAATTTTCGTCGAACTGTAGCGGGCTTAGAATCACTCGAAATGGATACGCCATAATCGCTGTGCCCTCCTTGGGCATCCCGCCCCTATTCAAGCGATATTCGGGTTAACTTGGCAAGCACCGCGTGACGGAATCGCGACCGGCGCCGGATCACGCCGCGGCGGATTTATCGCGCCCCGAATTCATGAAGCGCGGCAGCACCTCGGTCGCCATCAGCCGCATCGACTTGAACCACGGCTCGGGATTGTCGGCGTAGTCGAAACCGAGCAGCAGCAGGGTACCGAAGCCGCCCACCCGCTGGTACATCTCCTCGAGCTTGTGCGTGACCGTCGCCACCGAGCCCACCAGCCATCCGTGATCGAACAGGTACTCGGGCGTGATCATCTCGTCGGAGACGCGATCGTTGTCCTTCATATACTTGATCAGCCCGACGTCGCCCATCAGCGGCAGCAGATACTGGCGCATCATGCGGCCCATCGGTCCGCGCACGCAGGCCTCGTAGGCTTCCTCGTCGGTATCGGCCACCAGCGTCTCGCGCACCATCCGCCAGTCGCGCCGCGCCGGCGTGCGGCCGGTGCGCGCCGCCCCCTCCTCGATGGCCTCCCAGTGGGTGGCGGCGTAGTGCGAGCTGAGGTTGAGGCTCATCGGCAGAAAGCCGCGTTCGCCGGCGAGCTTGAGGGTTTCCGAGCCGGGGCTGACACCGGCGATTCCGATCGGCGGATGGGGCTTCTGGAAGGGTTTCAGGTGATGGCGGAAGTTGCGCATCATCGGATTCGGCACGTTTACGTTCCAGAACTTTCCCTGGTATTCGAGGCCGCCGTCCGACTCCCAGATCTTCAGGATGATGTCGAGCGATTCGCGGGTCATCTCGCGGTTCTTGCCGGCTGCGCCATCGACACAGAACAGCTTCCAATCGCTCGGCAGGCCGCCCGCGCCGACCCCGAACATGTAGCGCCCCTGCGCCAGATGGTCCATGAAAGCGACCCGGCAGGCGAGCTCCGCCGGATGATGGTAGGGCAGCAGATGGGCGCCCGGCGCGAGCTTGATACGCCGGGTCTGGGTGAGACCCTGCGCGACCAGAATATCCGGCGCGGGGTTGGGCTCCCATGGCGCCGTGAAGTGCTCGCCGATCCAGGCTTCATGGTAGCCCAGCTCGTCGGCCAGCCGCAGCATCGCGAGGTCCCATTCCTGGCCCGCTCTGAAATCGCGCTCCGGCGGATGTGACGGCATCAGGAACAGTCCCAGCTCCATATTACCTGCCTCCTGCGGATGATTCGGACCAGCTTCGACCGCGATCGCCGTGCGGCTTTCGTAGCACGTTTCGGGTCGCGCTTGAAATCAGCCCGACACGCGCAAAAGTCGCTCGCGCCCTCGGTCCAGCGCTTGGTTGACATCGAGGGTCCGAGTGGTCTTAGTTGAGTTCGGAAATCCGGATAATGCGCCAGCCCTTGTAACAGCAGGGAAACCCACGATGGACCGACTAATCGAGCGGCTGACACGACGCGTGGCGCAGCGGACCTCGCGACGCAGCTTCCTGGTCAGGCTCGGGCAGTTGGCGATGGGCGGCGCGATGCTGCCGTTGCTGCCGATCGATCGGGTGACCACCAAGGCCTCCGCCCAGACCATAAGCGAGGGCCACTCCTCGGGCATCGTCAGCGACGACGACACCAGCTGCGATTACTGGCGCTATTGCGCTTTCGACGGCTTTCTCTGTAGCTGCTGCGGCGGTTCGATTACCGAATGCCCGGCCGGCACCGTCGCTTCCCCAACCGCCTGGGTCGGCACCTGCAAGCATCCCGGCGATGCCAAGGAGTATATCGTCGCCTACCGGGATTGTTGCGGCCAGGCGCAGTGCGACCGCTGCATGTGCGACAACAATCAGGGCGAGATGCCGATCTATCGCACCCAGCTCAACAACGACACGGTCTGGTGTTTCGGCTCGAAGGAGATGTCCTACCACTGCACCACCGCTGTCATCCTCGGCGAGAAAGCCTAGCCGGTCACGAGCTTCGATCGAGTCTCGATGCGGGACGACGAGCCTTCTGCGTCCGCTGCGGGCGCCGTGGCCATAAGGCCGTGAGACTCGCGCTCCTGCCGATTCTGATTCTGACGATAACCACGCTGGCCAGCGCGGGCGAGCCGCCGGCGCCGTCGCATCGGAAGTATCCGCCGCCGACTCAGCTCTACGTGATGAATTGCTGGGGATGCCATCAGTCCGGCGGCGAGGGGCTGCCGGGCACGGTGCCACGGCTCAAGGATTCGGTCGGCAGTTTTCTGCGCGTGCCGGGCGGCCGCCAGTATCTGGTCGAAGTGCCCGGTGTGGCCGGCTCGTCGTTAAGCAACGCCGAGGTCGCGGAAGTGTTGAACTGGTTGCTGATCACATTCAGCAAGAATCAGCTGCCGCCCGACTTTAAGCCTTACACCGAGGCCGAGGTCGCCAGCTACCGACCGCACGAACTCAACGATATCAAGACGGTACGGAGCGATTTGGTCGCCAAGCTTGCGGCGCAGGGAATCGCGATGCCGCGTCATTGATTATTTCAAATCGCCGGCCTGCTTGAGCGTCGCTTCATTTGCCCGGTTTATCGTCCAACGATGTAGCCGTTCCGCCATTGGCTCCCGCCTCCCGCAGCTTGAGGTATTCCTGGATCGACGCCACGCCCATCTGCTTGGCCTCCATCAGGCTCTCCAGATGCTCGCGGGTGTTGATCAGCCCCTTGGCGCGCAAGACACCGGCGCCGTCGATCAGGACTCCGTACGGCAGCTTGCCGATTCGATAGGTCATGCCGAGCTCGCCGGACAGCAGGTATGGAAAGTCGTCGAGCCTGTAGTTCTTGACGAAGCGGCGCTGCTCTTCGAGATCGCCGTCGCTGGCCAGCACGGTTTCGAGCCAGTCGGCTTCGCTGCGCGCAACCGAGCGGATAATCGGCAACAGCTTCTTGCACACCGGACAGCCCGGCGCGACGAACATCACCAGCAGGCTGCGGCCGCCCTCGCGCGCGCCGCCGATCTTGACCGCGCCACGGCCCAGCAGATCGGGGAGCTCGAAGATCGGCGCCGGCTCGCCCTCCTTGGGTCCGCGGTCGAGCGTCAGCGCGCCCATCGGCGTGATGCGCTCGTGCAGGACGCCGATCTGGCGCACCAGCGCCAGCACCATGATCGCCAGCGCCAGCACCAGCGCCCACAGCACGAGCTGCGAAATCAGCAGCGCTTCAAGCATAGCGCGCTCCAAATTCGCGCAATCTCGGGAGATTCGCGAGCGCGTAATTGAGGCTCGCGTAGAGCACCACGATCGAGCTCACGGCGAAAATAATCGTGCAGCCGTCGAGCATCGTCAGCGCGCGGCTCCCCGGGGATAGCAGCAGCATCGCAACCATCGCGGCCAACGCGCCATTGCGCAACACCAGCCACCAACTGAGGCTCTGGCGCAGCGCCGGTCCGAAGCAGCCGCAATCGACGTCGTAGCGACCGCGCCTCAGGTTGACCGCAATACCCGCCGTGAACGCGGCCAGCAGGACCAGCAGCGCCAGCGCGCCCGCCGCGCGCGAGGCGGTCGGCAGCAGCGCAATCGCGCCCGCCAGCTCGACGATCGGCAGCAGGTAAGCAAGCGGCCGCGCCACGGCCTCCGGCACAATCCGGTAGTTGATAACCGCGCTTTCGAACAGCTCGAGGTTGCGCAGCTTGAGGGCCGCGGAGGACGCGAATATCAGGCTCGCAGCGAGCGCCGCGATCCATGCCACGGCCGGGTCAATCATAAATCCATCCGTGACGCTGAGCGCAGCGCAGCATCCCGGCCGCTTGCGGATTCCATCGATATGCTCCGGGATTCTTCACTTCGCAGACTCCGTTCAGAATGACAACCCGGCTGGCATCGAAGTCAGTTAGTGGCCGGCCGCCGCGGTCGATGGCGCGGGCGCGGCAGGCTGCGGCACGCCGTAGATTAGCCAGGGCGAGCCGAGATTGCTCATCATGCCGCGATAGGTTTTGGCGACGGCGTCGAAAGCCTGCAGCGTGCCGTCATGGGAGGCCGCGAACAGCAACGGCTTGTCGTCCGGGGTGACGTAGATCGAATCGGCCACTTCCGGCAGCACTATCCGGCCCACCCGGGTTTTCCTGGCCAGGTCGTAAATCCAGATCTCGCTCCCCGATTGCTCGTGCGACCAGTCCGTACCCTGATGCATCAGCACGTAGAGCAGTCCGCGATGAGCGTCGACCGCCTCGAGTTCCCATCCGCCGGGAAGCCAATGCGCAGCCTTGTCCTGGGAGGTGAGCATCAACCATGAATCGCCCGGCTTGGCGGTGTCGCCGCTGAGATCGACCGGATAGATCATGCCATGGTAGGAAACGAAGTAGACGATGTCGCCGATCATCACCGGCTGATCGAAGACCGGGTCCTGATCGACGTTGAAGAACGGCTTGGCGCGATTTTTCGCGGTGGCCTTGCCGTCATCGCCAAACCTCACCGTCAGCAGCGAGCCGTCGGCGCACATCGCGGTGAACTTGCGATTGCCCGAGACCAGCACCTGCGTGCAGCCGGGCGTGTCGATCTCGCCCAGCATCTTTTTGGCATTGAGATCGACCACCGAGGTCGAGGTCGCCGGAGTCATGTTCGCGACCAGCATGAAGCGGCCGTCCGGCGTCACGCCGATCGAGTAGCGCTTGGAGTTTGAGAGCAGACGCTTGGGCGGCAGCACCACCTCGCCGGTGGGCTTGAGCGTGGTCGAGTCGAAGATCGAGACCACGTCGGTGCGATCGCCGCGCGTGCCGCGGCTGTAATAGGTATCGGCTAGGTACAGCGACTTGTGATCCGGCGCCACCGCCATCACGCTGACGTAGCCGCCGTTCAGCATCCCTTCGAAGTCGAGCGTGTCGCCGTTGACGATCGTGACGCGCGCCTCCATAGAATTGGTGATCGGGTCAAGCAAATAGACCCAATGGGGGCCGGGCAGCGGCAGCACGCGCACGGTGCTCTTCTCCATCGGTATCTGGGCGAGCGCCGCCGAAGCGATCAGCAGGGTCGCGAGCGCCATCGCCACGGGGCTCGCGAGGCTGGCTCGCAGGCGCCGTTTCGCATCCGATGTGTCAGTAGGTCTGTCCATGATCAACCTGCCCTTGTCAGCTCTGGTTCGTCGACTCAGCCTCGCCTCCGTGGCCGACGTAATCATCACCCGGCCCGCGCCGGGCGTTAAGCGTTAGTCGAAGCGCCGCTTGTCCGGGTTGCCCTTGGCGCCCTGACGATAGAGCGGCATGCCCGCGTCGGTCAAAGCGATTCGCCTGTTTCGCGAGGTCATCGAGCCGCTGGCGGAACCGGGCAGCCGGAAGGCCGGGTCTTGGGAAAGCTGCTCGGATAGCGTTACCTTAGAGCGGGGCGTTCATCGCCTCGCCTGGCTCCGATGACATCCGGCGCTAATCGATGAGCTTTCTCGACAATGAGCTTCGCGCGACCCTCGCTCGCCTGGAGCTGGATGGCTTGCGCAGGAGCCTGCGCGTAATCGCGAGCGAACATGGGCCGCGGGTCACTTACGGCGGGCGCAGCCTCATCATGCTGTCGTCCAACAACTACCTTGGGCTGGCCGCGCATCCCGCACTGAAGCGCGCCGCGATTAACGCGATGGAGCGTTATGGAGTGGGCGCGGGCGCGTCGCGCCTGGTGGCCGGGAGTCTCGAACCCATCCATCGCCTTGAAGAGAATCTCGCCGCCTTCAAGCAGGTCGAGGCCGCGCTGGTATTCGGCTCGGGGTATCTCGCCAGCCTGGGCGCGTTGACGGCGCTGGCCGGGCCGGGCGACGTCATCTTCAGCGACGAACTCAACCACGCCAGCCTGATCGATGGTTGCCGTCTGACCAGGGCCGAAATCCGCGTTTATCGTCATTGCGATTCTGACCACCTTCGATCGCTGCTTGAACAGCCGCGGCCCGCCGGGCGGCGCCTGATCGTCACCGACTCGATTTTCAGCATGGACGGAGATTTTGCTCCGCTGCATCAAATCGTTGCCGTGGCGCGCGAATTCGAGGCCGCCATCGTGCTCGACGAGGCCCACGCGGTAGGTGTTATCGGTCCCGGCGGCGCCGGCCTGGCCGCGGAATTCGGTGTGGAGAAAGAGATCGACGTCCACCTCGGGACGCTCAGCAAAGCCCTCGGCGCGTACGGAGCCTATATCGCAGGCTCGCAGGTCTTGATCGACTTTCTGATCAATCGCTCGCGGAGCTTCATCTATACGACCGGGCTTCCGCCGGCGATCGCCGCCGCGGCCGACGCGGCGCTCGAGGTGACGCGCGCCGAGCCCGAAAGAATCAAGCGGCTGTGGGACAACGCCTCGTATCTGCGCGATCGACTAACCGCGGCGGGCTTTGGCTTCGGACCTACCCGATCGCCGATTCTTCCGCTCATCATCGGCGAGGCGCAGGCTGCGGTGGCGATGGCCCAGCGGCTGTTCGAGCGTGGGGTCTATGTGATCGCGATTCGGCCGCCGACGGTGCCGCCGGGGACGGCGCGCCTGCGAATCACGCCGATCGCCGATCATTCGCGCGGGGATTTGGACGCAGCGATCGCCGCGATGGTCCAGTCGGGCCGCGAACTGCGACTCATCCCGAGCTAGGCGCCGAGCCGATTATCATCGCTTGGGAGCTAACCGTGTAAACCGCGACGCCAGCAACAACGGAAGGATTCTCTTAGGCCTCTAACCCCACTTAGCGAGATATTGCTCTAAAGCGGTGTGGTCTTTAATTTCCAGGACCTCGATGGCGTACGCCCTAAGTTCATCGCGAAGTCTTTCATCGCGACAACCCATTGCTTCGAGCCATGCTCGCTGGTCCTCAAGACTATGGAGTTCCCGCTGGCTCACGAGGTCGCGCAAGGGATGCTGAAAGCTCCGTTTTCTCCGCTGCCCGCTTCAGTTCCAACAGCTCTCTCGCTTCTTTATTTCCAAACAATCTTTCCAGTTGCTTTAATAGATACTCATCCGCCTGCTGCGCAACGCTCCTGTAGAGTTGCGCATATTTTTCCTTCTGTTCTTCCGTCCCGGGTATCTTGGTGAGGAATCTGTCCCTTATAAGCCTTTCCCGCAACGACAATAAGTCGGACAATTTCATAAACTTCCTCTCCCTAATCATAATACCAAAAATTCCGACGATTCCACCAAACGCCCCGACGATAAGAATGAGTCGCGCCGAGGCGCCAAGTGCAAACCAGAAGGACTGGCGGTCGAAAGGGAGCTGAGACGGCCAGGAACCGAAGCAGAGTTGGATGAACTTGCCGTAGAAATGCGCTTGGGAGTCGTCAACATTTAGCTCCCAGAGGAAAACGATCGCTGAAACCGCCAACCAGACGGTTACGATCCAGTTCGCTATCGTCAGCTTACGCGGCAACAATAAGCTTTTAGCCAAATACTCCTGAAAACGCTACGCTTTCTCCGGACCGCAACGCGGGTCGAATCGACGCCGCTAAAGTGAAGCCTCCCAGAATCATTCGACGGTTCCGTGGTCACGCCATCTGCCGCTTCATCGCTCCTTGCTGTCACCTTCAACGCAATTCCCGCTTGACATTAAGACGAAGAAAAAGCGAAAGTGATTCCTGTGCTGAGCGAGCGGGAATTGTTCGAGGACGAAACTGCTGCGCCGGAGGAGCGGCGGCGCGGCGTCGCCTTCGTCGAGATGCCGGTGAGGTCGATCCTCAACCGCTGCGACAGCCCGACCATGCCGTTTCGATGGACTATTAATCCGTACCGCGGATGCGAGTTCGGCTGCGTCTATTGTTACGCGCGCTATACGCATGAGTTCCTCGAGCTGCGCGACCCGGCCGACTTCGAGCGGCGGATTTTCGTCAAGCGCCGCGCCGCGGAGGTGCTCGCCCGCACGCTGGCGCGCACGCCGCTGGGCTCGGACGCGGTCGCAATCGGCACCGCCACCGATCCTTATCAGCCCGCCGAGCGGACCTTCGGCCTGACCCGCGCGATGCTCGAAGTGTTCGCCGGGGTCGGCGGCCTCACGCTCTCGATCACCACCAAGTCGGCGCTGGTCACGCGCGACCTCGACCTGTTGCGGCGCATCAACCGGCGCTCGCGGCTGTCGGTCAACTTCTCATTGATTACGCTCGATCGCCGGCTGCAACGGATCCTCGAGCCACGCGCGCCGCGGCCGGGCTTGCGACTGCGCGCCCTGATGCAGCTTCGGCAGGCGGGGATCCGATGCAACGTGTTGGTGATGCCGGTGATTCCGGGCATCACCGATTCCGAGCCCGCGCTCGAGTCCGTGGTCCGCGCCGCGCGAATCGCCGGAGCCAACGGGGTATGGTGGCGGACGCTGTTTCTGAAGCCGGCGGCGGCGCGCCGCTTCATCCCGTTCGTCGAGCAGCACTTCCCGCATCTGCGCGGCCGGATCGAGGCCTTCTACGCGCGCTCCGCCTACGCCCCGCGGGCCTACGACGAACACCTGGGACCAATTTTCGATCGAATCCGCACACGGCACGGTTTCCCGATCGATCGCGAGCGCGATCGGCAGGATCGATCGGATCCTATTGCGGATCCGGCTGCGGCGCCCGCGACGCAGCTCAGGCTGGTCGGCTAGCTTGCCTGTATGTGAGCGCTTCCCGGAGGGCGGGCTCGAAATCAAACCTGACGAAGAAGCTGGTGCGAGGGGCGGGACTTGAACCCGCACGGTATTTCTACCACGAGCCCCTCAAACTCGCGTGTCTGCCATTCCACCACCCTCGCATCGCACGACTAATGGCTTGCCGGATGACTCGGCGCGGCCGGCGCAGCGGGCGCAGCCGCGGGCTTGCTCACCGGCGGCGCCGGTTTGACCGGCGCGGGCGCTGAGGGAAACGAACTGCCGCTGAAGATACTGCCGGTTGCCCGCCGGGTCGAACTATAGGCCAGGAAGAGCGAGGTCGCGAAGAACACCGCGGCCAGCGAATAGGTCACCTTGGTCAGCATGTTGCCGGCGCCGCTGGCGCCGAAGACGGTCTGGCTCGAGCCGCCGAACACGGCGCCGACTTCGGCTCCCTTACCCTGCTGCAGCAGCACGACCACCACGATCGCGATGCAGACCAGCACGTGAATTACTACTACCGCTTCGATCATCTACCCGTTTCCTGAATCCTTGCCGGCATTGCCGGTCGAACGCTAGGCGGCCGCGGCCCTTACGATCCGCGCGAACGACTCAGCCTTCAAGCTTGCCCCGCCGACCAGAACCCCGTCAATATCCGGGTGCGCGACCAGCGAGTCAACATTGTCGGCCGTGACGCTGCCGCCGTACAGGATACGGACCGCCCCGGCCACCGCGGGACCGTAATGGTCGGCCAGCGCCTGGCGAATCGCGCCGTGCACCATCCCGGCCTGCTGCGGAGTCGCATGGCGGCCGGTTCCGATCGCCCATATCGGCTCGTAGGCTATCACCACGCGGGCCAGCTCGTGGGCGGGAACCTGGTCCAGACCATGCTGCAACTGGGCCAGGACGATCGCCAGCGTCGAGCCCCGGTCGTGCTCCGCCGCGGTCTCACCGACGCACAGGATCGGCGTCAGCCCGTGGCGCAGCGCGGTCAGCAGTTTGCGATTGATAAGCGCGTCGTCCTCGCCAAAGATATGGCGGCGCTCGGAGTGACCGACGATTACGTAGACCACCCCGAATTCCTTGAGCATCGGCGCCGAGACTTCGCCGGTGAAGGCACCGTGGTCGGCGAAGTGCATGTTCTGCGCGCCCAGCGCGATCGACGAGCCGAACAACTCCCGCGCCACCGCCGGAATATTGATCGCCGGCGGCGCCACCATCACGTCGCGATCGCGGCCGAGCCGCGCAGCATCACGCTCGAGATCCTTGCGCAGCGCGGCCGCCAGCGCCTGCGACTCGGGCGCGGTCAGGTTCATCTTCCAGTTTCCAGCCATCAACAGTCTGCGCATTGGAGTAACCCGGGCGGAGGTGTGGGCGCGTTAGCCTTCGAGGGCTTTGACGCCGGGCAGTTCGAGACCTTCGAGATATTCGAGCGTGGCGCCGCCGCCGGTCGAGATATGGGTGAAGCGATGGGCCCATGGCGCGCCGGCGATCGCCGCCGCGGTGTCGCCGCCGCCGATCAAGCTTTTGAGACCGTCGTGATTCGCAATCGCCTCGCCCACCCGGAGCGTACCCTGGGCAAAGGCCGGCAGCTCGAAATAGCCGAGCGGTCCGTTCCAGATGACGGTGCGGGCGGTGGCGAGATGGTTGCAGAACTCGTCGACCGTGCGCGGGCCGATATCGAGCGCCATCATGTCGGGCGGAATCTGCGTCACGGTTTGCGCGACCGCGCCCGCTTCAGGAGCATACGCCACCAGATGGTCGAGCGGCAGTACGAAGGCCACCTGGCGATTGGCCGCCTCGCTCATCAACTGCAGAGCGAGCTCGAGCTTGTCATCCTCGACCCGCGAGCGTCCGACCGCGATACCGCGCGCTTTCAGGAAGGTGTACGCCATCGCGCCGCCGATCAGCAGCGCGTTGACCTTGGTCAGGAGCCTGCGAATCACGCCGATCTTGTCCGAGACCTTGGCGCCGCCGAGAATCGCGACCAGCGGCCGCTCCGGATTATCGGTGAAAGCGTGCAGCGCCGCGAGCTCGCGCATCATCAGGAAGCCCGCCGCCCGCTCCGGGATGAACGCCACCACTCCGACCGTCGAGGCGTGGGCGCGATGCGCGGTGCCGAAGGCGTCGTTGACATAGACGTGCTTGCCGCGCGCCAGCTCATGCGCGAAATCCTTCGCGTTGGCCTCTTCCTCAGGATGGAAGCGCAGGTTCTCGAGCAGCAACGCTTCGCCCATCGGCAGCGTCTCGACCATCCGGCCCGTTACCTCGCCGATACAATCGGGCGCCAGCGCCACTTTGCGTCCCAGCACCTCCGTCAGGTAGGCGGCCACCGGCTTGAGGCTCAGGCCGGGGGTGCGCTCCTTGGGACGGCCCAGATGGGAGCAGAGGATCGCGGCGCCGCCGTGCTGCATGATGTGGCGGATGGTTTCGAGGCTCGCATCGATTCGCGCCGGATCGGCGATCACGCCCTCTTTCAAAGGGACGTTGAAATCGCAGCGCACCAGCACGCGTTTGCCGGCGAGCTCCAGCGCCGAGACCGGTGTGATCTTCATCACGACTTAACCGCTGACCGATCCGACGCCTACGCTTTCGAGGCGACGAAGGCGGTGACGTCGGCCAGCCGGCACGAGTAGCCCCATTCGTTATCGTACCACGAGAACACTTTGGCCAGCTTGCCGTCGATCACCTTGGTCAGCGGCGCGTCGAAGATCGATGAATTCGTGTTGCCATTGTAGTCGGCCGAAACCAGCGGCAGGTCGCTGTAGCCGAGAATGCCCTTGAGCGGACCTTCGGCCGCGGCCTTCATCGCCGCCTTGACGCCGTCGACGTCGGTCGGGCGGTCGAGGGTCACGGTCAAATCGACCACCGAGACATTCGCCGTCGGCACCCGGATCGCGATCCCGTCGAGCTTGCCCTTGAGCGCCGGCAGCACCAGCCCGATGGCACGCGCCGCACCGGTCGAAGTCGGCACCATCGAGAGCGCCGAGGCGCGGGCGCGGCGAAGATCTTTATGGGGTCCATCGACCAGGTTCTGATCGCCGGTATAGGAGTGCACGGTGGTCATCAGGCCGTGCACGATGCCGAAGCTTTCGTGCAGCACCTTGGCGATCGGCGCCAGGCAATTGGTGGTGCACGAAGCGTTTGAGATCACCTGATGCTGGCGCGGGTCGTAAGCGTCCTGGTTGACGCCCATGCACAGCGTGACGTCGGCGTTGTCGCCCGGCGCGCTGATTATCACCTTGCGGGCGCCGGCCGTGAGATGGGCGGCGGCCTTGTCGCGCTGGGTGAACAGCCCGGTCGATTCGACCACGATCTCCACGCCCATCTTCGACCACGGCAGCTTGGCCGGGTCGCGCTCGGCGAGCACCGTGAGGGCGTGGCCGTCGATCATGATCTGATTGCCCTCGGCCTTGATCTGCTGCTTGAGCGTGCCGTGCACTGAGTCATATTTCAGCAGATGGGCGAGCGTCGCGGCGTCGGTGATGTCGTTGACCGCCACCACCTCCAACTGCCGATTGTCGAGCGCCGCGCGTAGAAACATTCGGCCAATTCGGCCGAACCCGTTGATAGCGATCCTGGCCGCCACTGGTCCGTTCCTCCTTAGATCTTGAGAAGCTCCGAGCAGGTGTTAGGCAAAATCCGCGCCATCGAAGCCCAACCCAAAAAATACGCTATCACAATCCGTGGCGAATGTTAGGCCGACGCCCGCCGCGATCGCGATGGGACTCCGACGGCTACAACCTGCGTCGGATGGATGCAGCTCGCACTAATCGCGACCGGAACAGCGCGTTCGTGCGGCGAATTCGCGCGGGCCATTCGGTTGATAGGCGCGGCGCCGGGCGGGCGGCAAATCTACCCCGGCGGCGAAGGGCTGTTTCAGATTCTCTGCGAATACGTATAATTGACTGGTTTCGGGCTGAGCGGGGTTTATGGTTCACGAGCTTAGCGGCAGCGGGGTGGGGGTGACGGACCTGATCCTGAACACGGGTCTCTTCGTGCAGGGGATCCTGGTGCTGCTGGTTTTCTTTTCGGTCGTGAGCTGGGGAATCATCCTCTACAAGTTCAGCCAGATCTCCTACGCGCGGCGCGAATCCGAACGTTTCATCGCGATCTTCTGGGAATCCAAGAACCTCGCCGCGATTCATACCGCCAGCGTCGGACTCAAGCGCAGCCCGGTGGCGCAGGTGTTTCGCGCCGGCTACCAGGAACTGCTGCAACTGACCCGCGCCAAGCGCCAGGCGGTCGGCGCCGAGACCGGCTTCTCGACCGATCTCGGCGGCGTCGAGAACGTCAGCCGCGCGATGAAGCGCCAGCAGAACGTCGAATTGACCAAGCTCGAAGCCGGCCTGCCGTTTCTCGCCACCACCGCCTCGACCTGCCCCTTCATCGGGCTGTTGGGCACGGTGTGGGGCATCATGACCGCCTTCATGGGGCTGTCGGCGGCCCATACCTCGAACATCCAGGCGGTCGCGCCCGGTATCGCCGAGGCCTTGATCACCACGCTGGCCGGCCTGTTCGCGGCGATCCCGGCGCAGGCGTTTTACAACCATCTGAGCGCCAAGGTGCGCGAGCTGGATATCGAGATGGGCAACTTCGTTTCTGAATTCCTGAATATCGCGGAGCGTCATTTCCTGTCGTAGGCGTTTGCGCCATGGCCTTTGAACCCGGACAACGCGGCCAACTGGTTTCGCAGATCAACGTCACCCCGCTGGTCGACGTGATGCTGGTGCTGCTGCTGATCTTCATGATCACCGCGCCGATCATCCAGCAGGGCGTGCAGGTCGCGCTGCCGCGGGTCAAGGCCGAGGGGCTGCCCGGCAAGGAAGAGCAGTTCGTGGTCTCGGTGACGCACGACAAGGGTATCTATCTGAACGACACCCGGATGACGCGCGAGGAGCTGACCGACAAGCTGCGCGCGATCGCCAAGCAGCGTCCCGACCGCGAGGTTTTCATCCGCGCCGACCAGAACGTCCCCTATGGTGTGGTGGTATCGACGATGGCTGCGATCAAGGCGGCCGGAATCGACAAGGTCGGCTTGGTGACCCAGATGCCGGCGGCGGAAGATGCGGGCTCCACGCCGGACGAGCACGCCAATGGCACGTCCGGACCTTAATGGCGGCCGGCGGCGCCTGGGCTATTTCGCGGCGATCGCCGCCTCGGCGCTGGCCCATGTCGGGCTGGTGGTGCTGTTCCTGCTCGTGCTGCCACGGTTCCTGCACGTGAACCGGGCTACGCCGCCCGCCTACACGGTGCAGATTCTCGATAATCTGCCGGCCGGCGACCTCGGCACGCATCCGCTGCCGCGGCTTTCCCGTCGCCATCGCACGCGACGCGAGCTCCGTCAGGAAGCGGAGAAGACCGCCTCGCCGATCATTGCGCCGCGCGAGCCCGACTCCAACGCGATCGCGCTCAACGATCGGCGGCCGACCCCGACCCCTACGCCGACGCCCACCCCGCGGCCCGAACCGACGCCGACCGCGCGACCGCATCGGCACCGTACCCCTCGCCCGACGCCCCGGCCGACCCCACATCATCATCATCGGGAGCGGCCGACCCCGCTGCCCACGCCCATCGCGCGCCGCCATCGGGAGCGGCTGCGGCACAAGGGCAAGCCCGAGCCGAGCGTGATGGTCGCGAAGGCCGAGCCCACGCCCGACCTGAAGCGCCAGCTCGAGAAGCTTCACGAGCAACTCGAGAAAGAAAGCAAGAACGTCACGCCGCCGCGTTCTAACCCTGACAATGGCAGCGGTCCGGTGGTGGCGAGCACCGGCAGCAGCGGCACGGGTTACGGCGTCGGGCCGGGTACCGGCAGCGCCGGGATTCAAAAGGACCCGGAGTTTCTGCTCTACTACGAGACCATCAGGAAGCGGATCAAAGATGCGTGGAGTTTTCCCGGGGCGAACAACGATCTCAGCACCGAGGTGCTGTTCGCCATCGGACCCAATGGTGAATTGAACGGAGTCAAGGTGATCGAGAGTTCGCGCGACGCCGCTTTCGACGATTCGGTGATCCGCGCGATCCGGCGGGCGGCGCCGTTCCCGCCGCCGCCCGAGAAGTATCGTTCGCAGTTCGAGCAGGGGGTGGAGGCGGAGTTCAAACCCGGCGATTTGAATTCCTAGCCGGGCGCGGGCGCGACGATGAGGCGGCGGCTCGATTCTGAAGCGACGGGTGTCCAGTAAAAATGAAACGGCTTATCCCTGCATTGGTAATGATCGTGATCGCGTGCGCCGCGGCGCCGGCGCCGGCACAGCCGCTCAAGATGACCATCACCGGCGGCAACCGGGTCTCGAATATCGCGCTGTCACAGCTCAAGGACTTGGGCGGCGACCAGGGGCGGCTGTCGGCGCACTTCGTCAGCACGCTGACGCGCAACCTCAAGCTGTCGGGCGATTTCAAGGTGCTCGATCCCGCGTCCTATATCGAGAAGCCGCAGAGTTCGGGTATCGACGTCGGTCAAATCAATTTCGGCGACTGGAGCTCGATTAGCGCCGACTTCCTGGTCAAAGGTTCGATCCAGGTCAACGGCTCCCAGGTCTCGCTGGTCGCGATGCTGTTCGATGTCAGCACCCAGCAACGGATGATGGGCAAGCGCTTCGTCGGCGGGCCGGGCGATGTGCGCGAGATGGCGCGGCTGTTCGCCGACGCCGTGATGAAGTCAGTTACCGGGGTGCGCGGCCCGTTCAACACCAAGCTCGCCTTTGTCTCGACCCACGGCGGCCGCTTCAAGGAGGTCTACGTCTCGTACCTCGACGGCGACCGCCTGTTTCAGATCACCAACAACCCCACCATCAACCTGTTCCCGCATTTCGACCACAGCGCGCGCCATCTGATCTATCTCTCGTATAAGAGCGGCGAGCCGGCGCTCTACCTGGTCGACCTCGCCGCCAAACGCGAGGTGAAAATCCAGAGCGGTTCGGGCCGGATGGTGGGCGGCGCGCTGACGCCCAACGATCAGATCGTGGCGGCCATCGAGTCGGGTGGCTATACCAATCTCTACCTGCTCGACAGCGCCGGTAATCGGCTGCGCGCGCTGACTCACGGCAACGCGATCAACGTCAACCCGGCGGTTTCGCCCGATGGCTCCCAACTCGCCTTCTGCTCCGATCGTTCGGGGCGGCCGCAGATCTACGTGATGTCGCTGACCGGCGGCGCGGCGCGGCGCGTAACTTACGAAGGCAGCTACAACACCTCGCCCGCCTTCTCGCCCGACGGCAGCAAGATCGCTTATGAAAGCCGCGAGGGCGGCCGTTTCGACATCTACGTGATACCTACCGCCGGCGGCAAGGCGGCCCGGCTCACCAGCGGCGGCAGCAGCACCTCCCCATCGTGGTCGCCCGATGGGCGCTATATCGTGTTCAGCTCGACGCGCGAAGGTCGTGCGCGCATCTATATAATGCAGGTGGACAATCCTAAAATCATTTCTGCACTTACGGAGGATAACGGCAATGACACATCACCAGCATGGTCGTGGTGGCTTGGGGAGTAATTCAGGCGGGCTGTGGCGGGCCGCGGCGCTGCTGTTGGTAGCGGTGGCGTTGGGGTTTGCGGGTTGTTCGTCGAACAAGCCGAAGCCCGGCGCCGCCGGCGCCAATCCGAACGGCAGCGGGCTGGGTTCGGAAAATCTCGGCGCTAACGGCGGCAGCTCGCTCAACAAGTTCAGTAGCGGCGGCTCGCTCGGCGGACAAGGCGGTCCGCTGGCCGATATCCATTTCGGCTATAACGACTACACCGTGACGCCCCAGGATGGCGAAGTGCTGAAGAAGAATGCCGAATGGCTGCAGCAGCATACCGGCGCCCGCGTTCAGATCGAGGGCCATTGCGACGAGCGCGGCTCCGAGGAATACAATATCGCGCTTGGCGCGCGGCGCGCGCAGGCCGCCAAGGATTACCTCGAAACACTGGGTGTCCCGGCCGACCGCATGTCGACTATCAGCTACGGCAAGGAGCTGCCGCTGTGCACCGAACACAACGACGATTGCTGGGCCCAGAATCGCCGCGACCACTTCGTGGTCCAGGGCTCGTAGCACCGATGCGTGAGGCCTCAGGTGCTCTGGCGTGGCGCCTAATCGCGCTCGCCGCAGCGATGGCGATGGTCGCCGGATGCGCTCCGGCCCAGCCCGAGATGCAGCAGGTGACCAGCAACCAGTTCGCGCTGCGCGGGTTGGTCGCCACCGATCAGCAGCAGATCGACGCGCTCAAGCAGCGGGTCAGCCAGCTTCAGGATCAGATCGAGGAGCTGCGCCACGGCGGCGCGGCCGGCGGCGGCGCCGGCAACGCCCAGATGAGCGCGCTCGCGGCGCGCGTCAGCAAGCTCGAGAGCGCCGTCAGCACCCTGCAAGGCGGCGCGGCTCCGACCCCCGGCGCGGCCCTGTTGCCCCCGGGTACGGCCCCGACACCCGGCGCGCCCGGCGCCGAAACCGGCGGCGGCGCGGCCGGGATGCCGCCGGCGCCCGGAAGTACACCACCGCCGGAATTCGCGACCGGCACGTCACCGCCAGGCACAGAACCCGGAGCGGAGACCGGCGGCGAAGCCGCTCCTGAAGCGCCCCCGGCCGCCGAGGGTCCGGACTGGCACGCGACTATCGATCCCGAACTGGCCGCCGCCAATAGCAGTGGCGACCCGGGCGCATCGGTGTACCGCAAGGGGCTCGAGCATATGAAGGCCGGCCAGTACCAGGAAGCAGAGGCGAGCTTGTCGACCCTGATGCATCGCTTCCCGAAATCGCCGCTCTCGGAGCCGGCGGAATATTTTTCCGCCAACGCGCTCTATGAGTCGGGCAAGTACGATCAGGCGATCCTGCAATTCAACGATCTCGCGATGCGCTTCCCGAAGGGCCGCTTCACCTGCGCCGCGCTGCTGCGCGAAGGTCAGGCTTTCGTCCAGATCAATGACCGAATCGACGCCCGACTGACGTTGCAGAAGCTGGTCAGCGATCATAGCGATTGCCCCGAGGCGTCGGAGGCGAGCGCGATGATGAAAAACCTGGCCAGCGACTAACGTGCGAGCGCGGCCGGCCGCTGCCGCCGTCGCGGCGCCGGGGACTCAAGATCGCCGATGGAGATAATTCGCGACCTCAATAAGTTTGCGCCCCGGCCTCATCCGGTGCTGGCGCTGGGCAATTTCGACGGCGTCCATATCGGCCATCGCGCGATTCTGCAGGAGGCGCTGGCGCGCGCTCGCAGCGCCGGCGGCAGCGCTTTCGTGCTGACCTTCGATCCGCTGCCCGCCCGGCGGCTGTTTCCCGATCGGGCGCCGCCGACGCTGGTGACGCTGGCGGACAAGCTCGAGCTGTTGCGCGCGGCCGGACTCGACGGCGTGATCGTGATCGATTTCACGCTCGAGTTGAGCCGCGTAAGCGCGCGCGACTTCGTGCGCGATTACCTGCTGGGCAAAATCGGCGCGCGCGCGGTAGTGGTCGGCCACAGCGTCAGCTTCGGCCATCAGCGCGCCGGCAACGCCGCGGCGATGGTCGCGATGGGGCGCGAGTTCGGCTTCGATACGGTGGTGGTGGGGCCGGTAAAGAGCGATCAACTCGAGGTGAGTTCCACCAAGATTCGCGAGCTGATCGGCGCGGGCGACGTGAAGATGGCGGCGCGGCTGCTGGGCCGCCATCACTTCCTGAGCGGCATCGTGGTGCGCGGACGCGAGCGCGGCCGCGGGCTCGGCTTCCCGACCGCCAACCTCGCCAGCGAAACCGAATGCATCCCGCCCGACGGCGTCTACGCCACCCGCGTGGTGCTGGCCGACGACGCCTGGCCGTCGGTTTCAAATATCGGCACCAACCCGACCTTCAACGAGGCTGCCCGCTCGATCGAGGCCCATATCTTTGATTTCGACCGCGATCTGTACGGCGCCCGAATTAAGCTCGAGTTCGTCGAACGGATCCGCGGCGAGCGCAAGTTCGAGTCGCCGCAGGCGCTGGCCGGCCAGATCGCCGCGGACTTAAAGCGCGCCCGCGAAATCCTCGCCGGCGCCTGACCCGCGCTTCGCCGTCCCCGGCCTTACAGTCGGTTGGCGCGCATCTTTACGGCTTGACGAATTTCAGCATGAAGCGATCCTGCTGGCCGCGATGCTTGAAGATGAACCAGGTGCGATCGTCCTTCGGATTGCGCAGCACGCTGGAGCTTGCCGCCAGCCGAAAGCCCGCCTGCGAGACCTGATCGAGCACGTACTGCTCGTCGATCCGATGCAGCGTGCCGACGTCGCGCGCGCCCGACCCGGGCTGCGCGCTGTTGTCGATGATCCCGAAGACGCCGCCCTTCTTGAGCATCCGGAACAGGTACTTGTTCATCCGCCGGAGGTTGGCCTTGTGGTTGACCAGGTCGTGGTAGTTCATGTTCGTGATCACCGCATCGAGCGAATCCGGGACCACCGGCAGCAGGTTCGGATCGTCGACCGGCTTGTCGATCGCCACCACGTTGCTGAGCGCCGGCTGCTTGAGCCGCTCATGCCACGCCGCGATCATCTTCGACCCCTTCGATCCGGGCGGCAGATAGTTCTGCGAATAGACCTTGCCGGTCGGCCCGACCACCAGCGCCAGCAGTTCGGTGGTGTAGCCGCCACCGGCCACCAGGTCGACCACCTTCATGCCCGGCTTGATGCCGAAGAACGCCAGCATCTGCGCCGGCTTGCGGCCCGCGTCGAGCGCGCGGTCGGCCGCCAGCCGATCCGGGGAATTCACCGCTGCGGTGATATACGCGGGAATTTCGGATTTGGGAATCGGGCCGGCCTCGTTTTTCGCCGCCGTCCCGGCCTCCTGCGCGCGAACCGTCGCCGACGGCATCGTCATCACCACCGCGCCCATCAGCATCAGGATGGTAGCCAGAATCGCCAGGCACCTGCTTTTCATCGACTTTCTCCTTCGCCTCGGCCGGGTTGCCCGGTCCGTTCGATCGTCGAATGTGGAAACGCTTTACAGAAGCCAGTTTCGTAGCATTTCAGATACGGCGGCGGTAGCGGGCGGCCGCTGCTTAACTGATCGCCCGGGCGTCATTGTACCCCCTTGATCCGCGGATCGTCGGCCGCGATGCATTTGCCGGCCGGCAGAGCACGGAGCAGGAAGCGGCGCTGTTCGGGATTGCTGTGCCGTTTCATGAACTGGTCGCGGGCGAGCGACGGCTCGCTTAGCTCGCGAAGTCCCTCGTGGCAGGCGATTTCGGTCACATACGATTGCAACGGGTACCAGCCGTTCAACGGCGCGCTCAGGTCCGGTTTGAGCGCCCGAGGTTTCTTATGATTCGCCGGTCGCGGGGCCAGATGGCCCGGCGGTATCATCAGGAACCATCCGAGGGTCACGAGCGCGACGGCATGCCAGGGTTTCATCTGATCCAGAATGACTCCCGCCGGGCGGCTTTCCAAGCCCGCAGCTCGCGGACTAGATTAACCCCGTACGCCGATCGGATTTCTTCCTCGGGCGAGGCCCGGGTCGGGAGGTTTGTCATGGCCAGCGCAGCGCCCCATAATCCGCCGTTTCGCGCCGAACAGATCGGCAGTTTCCTGCGGCCGCCGGAACTCCTGCAGGCCCGCGAAGATCTGAAGGCCGGCAAGATCAACGCCGAACAGTTGCATCGGATCGAGGACCACGCGATTCGCGACGTGGTCGCGTTCCAGGAGCGGCTCGGGCTCGAATCGATCACCGACGGCGAGTTCCGCCGCGAGACTTTCTTCAGCGCCTTCTATATCCAGGGCCTCCGCGGCCTCGAGTACGACTTCGAGACTCCGAGCGACTGGTTCTTCGTCGATCGCAAGGGCCACAAGATTCCGATGCTCAATATCAAGGTGGTCGGGCCGCTCAAGTGGCAGCATCCCGTCCATGTCGATGATTTCAAGTTCCTCAGCTCGCTGACCGGCAAGGCGGTGAAGATCACGCTGCCGTCGCCCACCCATATTCACTGCCGCGCCGGCCGCGCGAATATCAGCAGCGCAGTCTATCCCGATCTCGACCGCTTCTGGGACGATATCGTCGAGGCCTTTCAAAAGGAGCTCAAGGCGCTGGGCGAGGCGGGATGCCGTTACGTGCAGATCGACGAAACCACGCTGCCCTGCCTGCCCGATCCGCACGCACGCGCCCTGATGGCTGCGCGGCGCGAGGACTGGCGCAAGCTGCTGCTCGAAACCTACCCGGCGCTCATGAACCGCTGCTTTGCGGGGCGGCCGGCCTCGATGCATCTGGCGATGCATATGTGCCGCGGCAACAACCAGGGTCATTGGTCGTCCGAGGGCGGCTACGATATCGTCGCCGACACCTTGTTCAACCGGATCGACGTCGATTCCTACTTCCTTGAGTACGATACCCCGCGCGCCGGCACCTTCGAGCCGCTGCGCTTCGTGCCCGCGAACAAGACCGTCGTGCTGGGGCTGGTCTCAACCAAGTTTCCCGAACTCGAATCGAAAGAGACCCTCAAGCGGCGCATCGACGAGGCGGCGAAGTTCTGCCCGCTCGATCAGCTCGCGCTGAGTCCCCAATGCGGCTTCGCCAGCGCCTATGCCGGCAACCCGATCCCCGGCGACATCCAGGAGGCCAAGCTGCGCCTGGTGCTGGAGGTCGCGCGCGAGGTGTGGGGTTCCTGATCCCTTGTCGATTGCGATAACAGCGGCGCCGGCGGAGATGAACCGCGGCGCGCGGGCGCGTCGTCGATCGTGAGCCTCCGCGACCATCCATTTCTCAAGGCCTGCCGCGGCGAGCCGGCGCCGTATACTCCCGTGTGGCTGATGCGCCAGGCGGGCCGCTACATGCCGGAGTATCGTGCGCTGCGCGAGCGTTGCGACTTCCTGTCCTTGTGCACCAATCCCGAACTGGCCGCCGAAGTGACGATTACCGCAGTCCGGCGCCTCGAGGTCGACGCGGCGATAATCTTCGCCGATATCCTGCTGCCGCTGATTCCGATGGGCGTCGGATTGCACTACGCGGCGGGTGGCGGCCCGACCATCGAACGACCGCTGCGCGCCGCCGCCGACCTGGAACGGCTCGCGCCGGTCGATCCCGCCACCTCGCTGGGTTTCGTCGCCGACGCTATCCGCATCGTGCGCCGCGAGCTGCCCGACCGCCCCCTGATCGGTTTCGCCGGCGCCCCCTTCACCCTCGCCTCGTACCTGATCGAGGGCGGCTCCTCGCGCGATTACCGGCGCACCAAGACCCTGATGTATCGCGAGCCCGCCGCCTGGCATCGCCTGATGGAGATGCTCGCGCAGATTACGGCCGATTACCTTGCGATGCAGGCCGCGGCCGGCGCCGACGCGGTGCAGCTTTTCGATAGCTGGGTCGGCGCGCTCTCGCCCGCCGATTACCGGCGCTTCGTGATGCCCTATTCGCGGGCGGCGCTCGCCGCGCTCGCCGGACGTGTCCCGACGATCCATTTCGGCACCGGCACGGCGGGACTGCTGGAGGCGATGCGCGAGGCGGGCGGCGACGTCATCGGACTCGATTGGCGTGTCGACCTGGCCGAGGCCTGGGCGCGGCTCGGACCCGGGGTCGCGGTCCAGGGCAATCTCGATCCGATGGTGTTGTTCGCCGACCGCGATGAACTCCGCCGCCAGGTCCGCGCGATTCTCGATCGCGCCGCCGGCCGGCCCGGCCATATCTTCAACCTCGGCCACGGCATCCTGCCCCAGACCCCGGTCGACAACGTGATCGCGATGGTCGAGATGGTCCACGAGATGAGCCGGCGCTGAGCGCTCGATGGAAGCCGCCTTCGACGCCGTGATGCTGATCGGGTTCGGCGGTCCGACGCGCCCCGATGAGATCCGTCCGTTCCTCGACAACGTGCTGCGCGGCAGACCGGTCAGTCCGGCGCGCCTCGAAGCGGTCGTCGCGCACTACGATCGGATCGGCGGTCGCTCGCCGTACAACGAACTTACGCTCGGCCAGGCCGCGGCGCTCGGCCGTGAGCTCGCAGGCGCCGGAATCGCGATTCCGGTTGCGGTCGGGATGCGCAACTGGTCGCCCTATTTTATCGATACGCTGGCCGCCCTCGAGCGCGCGGGGGCGCGCCGCGTGCTGGGCTTCATCATGTCGGCGTTCCAATGCGAGGCAAGCTGGCAGCGCTACCAGCAGGCGGTGGCCGATGCGCGGGCGCGTCTCGGGTCGTCGGCTCCGGAAGTCGAATACGTGGCGCCGTGGTCCGACGATGCGCTGTTTATCGAGGCCGCCGCCGCCCGCCTCGCCGACGCGGTCGCGATGATTGCGCCGGCCGCCCGGCGCGACGCCCAGGTGATCTTCACGGCGCACAGTATCCCGGTCGCGATGGCCGCGCAGAGTCCCTACGTCGATCAGCTCACCGACGCCGCCCGCCGCGTCGCCACCGCGCTCGCGATCGAGAACTGGACCATCGCCTTCCAGAGCCGCAGCGGCGATCCGCGCGAGCCGTGGCTCGAACCCGATATCCGCGACGCGCTGCGCGCCGTCCGCAGCCGCGACGCGATCGTGATGCCGCTCGGCTTCCTGTGCGATCACGTCGAGGTGCTCTACGATCTCGATATCGAGGCGGCCGAGATTGCGCGCGTCGCCGGCTTGCGGATGATTCGCGCGGCGACCGTCGGCGATCATCCGGCCTTCATCCGGATGATGGCGACCGTCGTGCGCCGCCGGCTTGAGGGTGGCGCGGGACGCTGATGTCTGAGTCGCAGATGGTGCAGCGGGTGGTAGTGGTCGGGGGTGGAATCAGCGGGCTGGCTACGGCCTTCCGTCTCCGCGAGCTCGCGGCGGAGCGCGGCACTGCGCTCGAAGTGATCCTGCTCGAAGCCGGGGCGCGGGTCGGCGGCGCGCTGCATACTATCGCGCGCGACGGCTTCGTGATGGAGGCCGGCGCCGATTCGTTTATCTCCGACAAAACCGACGCGCTCGACCTGGCCGGACAACTCGGTCTGGAAGCCGAGCTGGTCGGCACTTTGGAAGCCCATCGCCGGGCCTTTGTGGTCCACGATGGCAAGCTGGTCGAGATTCCGCGCGGCTTCGCGCTGCTCGCGCCATCGCTGCTCACGCCGATTCTCGCGACTGCGCTGTTCACGATTCCGGGCAAGCTCCGAATCCTGCTCGAACAAATGGTCAAGGCGCGACGCGAGGGCGGTGACGAAAGCCTGGCCGCGTTCATCCGCCGCCGTCTCGGTCCCGAAGCGCTCGCGCGGCTGGTGCAGCCGCTGGCCGGCGGAATCTACCTGGCCGATCCGGAGACGCTCAGCATGCGCGCCTGCTTCGCGCGCTTCGTTGCGATGGAGCGCGAGTACGGCAGCCTGACGCGGGCGCTGCGCGTGCTGAGGAAAAATCGCGCTGGCGGCGCGGGCGGCGTGCGCTGGAACCTGTTCCTCTCCTTCCGCGACGGGATGGCGACGATGGTTCATGCGCTCGAGCGGAGTCTCGGCGCGGTGATTCGGCGCGGTGCCGACGTGGCGGAGATTTCCAGGCGCGGGCCGGGCTGGACGATCGCGACGCGCGACGGTAGCACGATCGAGGCCGCCGCGGTGATCTGCGCGGCGCCCGCCTACGTCGCGGCGCGGCTGGTGAAAGGTTCGATCCCGCCGCTGTCCCGCGCGTTGGCGGAAATCGAATATGCTTCGAGCGCGACGGTTAATCTCGCTTACGACGCCGGCGCGCTGGGCGCTCTGCCCGACGGCTTCGGCGTGCTTATGCCGGCCATCGAACGCCGGCGCGTCGCGGCGTTCAGCTTTTCCAGTCTGAAGTTCCTCAACCGCGCGCCGGACGGCAAATTCCTGATGCGCGCATTCGTCGGCGGGGCGCTCAACCCCGAGCTGATGCGCCTGGAAGCCGAGGCGATGGTCGACGTGGTGCGCGAAGAGCTGCGCGACCTGCTCGGCATCCGCACCGCGCCGCTGTTCACTCACGTCTGGCGCTGGCTCGATTCGATGCCGCAGTACAAGCTCGGCCATCTCGAACGGGTCGCCGCGATCGAGGCACAAACCGCCGAGCTGGCGGGCTTCGCGCTGGCCGGCGCAGCCTACCGGGGCGTCGGCATCCCGGATTGCGTGCGCAGCGGCAAGCTCGCCGCCGAACTGGTCTTCTCACAGCTCGCGCCGCGGGACTAGCATTGGGATCCGATGGGCGTCGCCGCGCGCACCCTCAAACCGGCGGCGGTGCTGGCGACGCTATGGCTCCGCAGGTATCGAACACGCTTGACGATTCGACCGCATGGCCGCGGGTAATCGCCCATGCCGACCTCGACGCTTTCTACGCCTCGGTCGAGATGCTCGATAATCCGGAGCTGCGCGGCAAGCCGGTGATCGTCGGCGGCAGCAGCCTGCGCGGCGTGGTCAGCTCGGCGTCGTACGAGGCGCGGGTCTTCGGCGTCCATTCCGCGATGCCCACGGCGCAGGCGAAGAAATTATGTCCCCAGGGGATCTTCGTGCGCGGCCGGATGGCGCGTTACGGTGAGCTGTCGCGCGCCGTGCGCGAGGTCTTCGAACAATTCAGCCCGCTGGTCGAACCGCTCTCGCTCGACGAGGCGTTTCTGGATTTGAGCGGCACCCAGCGCCTGCTCGGCCCGCCGATCGAGGTGGCGCGCGCGCTCAAGCGCCGGGTGCGCGAGACCACCGGGCTGACGATTTCGGTCGGCGTCGCGCCGATCAAGATGGCGGCCAAAATTCTGAGCGATATGTCCAAGCCCGACGGCCTGCTGGTGCTCGGTCCCGAGCAGGTGCTGGCGTTCCTGGAGCCGCTGCCGGTGGAGCGATTATGGGGCGTCGGCCGGGTCACGCTGGCGCATCTCAACCACGCCGGCATCAGCACCATCGGCGAGCTGGCGCGCTTCGATCCGGCCCGGCTTAGAAGCCAGTTCGGCTCGTTCGGAGCGCATCTGTATGAACTCGCCAACGGCCGCGACCCGCGCCCGGTAATCGGCGATTGGGCGCGGAAATCCTACGGCGAAGAGTCGACCTTCGAACACGACCATGGCCTGGACTCGCTGGAGTTGCGGCGCGTGCTGATTGCCCACGGCGAAGCGCTGGGGCGCCGCTTGCGCGCCGACCAGGTGCGCGCGCGCACTATCACCCTCAAGCTGAAGCTCGCCCGGCCGCTCGGTGGCGGACGTTATCCGCTGTTGACGCGCAGTCTTTCGATTGATTCGGCGACCGACGATGGCGCTGCGATCACCCGCGTCGCGATCGAGTTGATCGCGCGCGTGAAGGTGGATGAGAAGGTGCGGTTGGCGGGCGTCCAAGTCCATAACCTGGAGCGCGCCGACCCGCGCCAGCTCGGTCTGTTCGATCCCGCCGCCGCGCGCGAGGGCGTCAGACGGAGCCGCCTCAACCGCGCGCTCGACGAGGTTACGCGCCGCTTCGGCGCGGAGGCGGTTACACGCGGTCTCGCTCACGCGGAGCGCGCTGCTCCGACCCGCCGTATCAAGTGATCGGCCCGAAGCGGCCGGATACTGCGGCTCTATCGATCTCCGCCGCTCGGAGCTAGCGATAAAAGCTCAGGATGAAGCTGCGCAGCGTCGGCCTGAAGACCAGGATGAAGCCGCCCACTCCGAGACCCGCGCCAAGCGCGGTAACCATCGCCTCCTGGGCGAAAGCGCCCACCAAGATAGCCGCAGCAGCAACGCCCAGCATTCCCGCGCTGGTAGCGGGTGTCATGTATCTCGACATCGCCGTCACCTCCTACCCCCTCACCGGCGAGCCGCGTTGCCACGACCCGCCGCCCACGATCCAGATAAGCAAGAGGCGGGCCCGCAGATGATGATTAATTCCCCGGCTTTGGACGCTTATTACCACGAAATACGTGATGCCGTTTTGCATCGCGCGCGTTGCCGAACAACATCCGGCGCGCGGGGGCGATAGCAAGTTGGCGCAGCTAAGCTAAATTACGTCGTTGCAAGTACGCATAAAGCCGCATCGGAGGCACCAGTACTTGCAGTGTCCCATCGGACGCATCGGCGCGCCGCAGGCGTCGCAAGCGACGGCCGAGGTATCGACCGGCGCGCGTTGATCGGAATCGATGGTTTCAATCTCCGGATGCTTCGATCGGTCGCTCCCCACCGCCATCGTCATCTCCTCCCGCCGCGCCTCGATTCTGCGCCGGTCGCGCGAAAATTTCCATAATCCGATTACGCTCGGATGCGCGCCGGCGCCGCTGGCCGACGGATCAGGCGTAGCGACCGTAGCCGCTCGCACCGACGCGACGCGGTGGGCGATTTTTTCGCTGACGCGCGGAGGCTGTGCTACAAAGTTGCGAGCGATGATAAGCTCGCGCAACCCGGTGAAAGATCATCACCATCACGGAGAGAGAGGCCGATGGCTGATTTCGAGGTAAAGCTGGAGTCCACCGCACTGGTAAACGTCGACATGCAGAATTGCTTCGTGGAGAATTCGCCGTTCGCGGCGCCGCGGGCGCAGGAAATTCTGCCGCGTATCAACCGGCTCGCTGAGGTATGCCGGCGCAACGGCGCGCTGGTCATCCATACCCTGCATGTGGTGCGCTCCGACGGCAGCAATATCGGCGTGATGGGAGAGCTTATCCCGGCGGTCCGCGAAGGGGTCATCAGCAAGGGCAATCCGCAGGCCGAGTTGCATCACGGGGTAGTGGTCGAACGCGACGATATCATGCTTGAGAAGCCGCGCTACGGCGCCTTCCATGGCACCGACCTGGAGCTGATCCTGCGCGACCGCGGCATCGACACGCTGATCATCACCGGCATCGCCACCAATGTGTGCTGCGAGACCACCGCGCGCGAGGCCGCCGTTCGCGACTTCCACGTGTTCTTCCTGAGCGACGCCACCGCCACCAGCGGCATCGGCGAGCTGACCGCCGATGAGGTGCAGCGGGCGACCTGCGCCACGCTCGGCAAACGCTTTGCCCAAGTGCTGACCACCGATGAGATGTTGGCGAAGATCGAGGGGGCCGCGCGCTCCCGGCCGGCCAAGAACTAATCTCGGCCTTTTATTATCTCGAACCCACCCCGTTCACCGGAACTGTTCTGACAGCGACGAGGATCTGATGCCCAATTACTGGGCATCGGACCTTTTTTTGAGCAATTGCCCTCTACCTCGAGAGGCTCTGCCGACACTCCGGCATGACTCACCTAAGACTGGATGTGTGATGGATATTACGTCCATTACCGAGTCTCAGAGCCCCATCTGTGGCGCTTTTCCGAGCCATCTTTCGCTGATGGCATAGACGTTGCTCCCCCCGCAAAGCGTTTCCAAGAACGCGGAAGCCTGAACCGTCGCGACGGTGCTGGTCCGGCCTGCGAGGGAGGGGCTTCGTTGTCAATCCACAATGGAGGTCTGATTGCTGAATGGGTGCGAATAAGCAACAGGGGTGGTCGCTACTCCTTTTCCTGGTGGGCTTTACGTCCCTGCCGGCCGGTCTTTTCGACCTGGGACCAATCTTCACGATTATCGGAGTGGTGTGCCTGATCGTGGCGTCGGTTTGGTTTTACCGAATCAAGCCGCTCGAAAATTTGCAGCCTTAGCATAAGCCGGACACCGGGTAAGCCGGTCGTGGCCGGCCGGGCGCTTAGCGGCGCCGGTCGCAGCCGAATCTAGTGGGGAGAGAAATATGAGAATTGTCGGTCTTTTGGTTTGCGTGCTGGGCTGGTTCATAGCCGTCCTCAGCGTGAAGGTTCCGGGGGTCTATCTGCAACTGCTGATCGCCCTGGCGGGATTCATTATCGCCGGCTACGGCGCACTCGGAATCATGAACCGCGCTCATCTCAAGAATGCCATCTGGAAGGCCTGAGGAAACCGAAGATGCTGATACGGATAAATCGTGTCCGCCGCCGACTTGGCATGTTGACGGCTCTGTTTCTGGCCAGCGCGTGGCTGCTGCCGACCTCAATCGCGCTGGCGCAGGCGCCTGCTCCGGCGGCCTCGCCGGCCGCGGCCGCGGCTCCGGCGGCGCCGTCCAAACCGATCACCACCGGTGATATCAAGGCCATCAGCGGACCGACGGACGCCCAGCAGGCAGCCGGCGATCCGGGCGGCACCATCACCGGCACCGTCAAGGATATCCCGGTCACCGATACCAAGGCGGGGCTCAGTCTGGCTGACGTGGTGAACACGGTCGGTCAGAATCGAATCGCGATCAACCTGGTATGGACCCTGATCACCGGCTACCTGGTCATGTTCATGCAGGCCGGCTTCGCCGCGGTCGAGACCGGCTTGTGCCGCGCGAAGAACGCCAATCACACCTTCATGATGAACTTCATGGTGTATGGCCTGGGTCTGTTCGCATACTGGGTGATGGGGTTCGCGCTGCAGCAGGGAGGATGCGCGCCGAACGGCAACCTCGGAGGGCTGAGTCCGCTCAACTCTGAGTTCGTGTTCCATTTTATCGGCGGCAAGCCCTGGGGGCTGTTTGGCGAGCGCGGGTTTTTCCTGTCCGGCACCACCTACGACGTCGGCATAGCGGTGATGTTCCTGTTCCAGATGGTGTTCATGGACACCGCTGCGACCATCGTTACCGGGGCCGCGGCCGAGCGCTGGAAGTTCCTGGCCTTCTGCATCTCCAGCATGTTTATCGCCGCGATTACCTATCCGCTTTATGCCAACTGGGCATGGGGCGGTGGCTGGACTTCGCAGCTCGGCGTCAACTATGGACTCGGGCACGGCTATTGCGACTTCGCCGGCTCAGGCGTGGTGCACGCCGTCGGCGGCATAACAGCGCTCGCCGTTGCGATGATCGTCGGGCCGCGGATCGGAAAGTTTACCAAGAGCGGCAAACCGAATCCGATGCCGGGGCATGACATGACGATGGTGCTCATCGGCTGCTTCATCCTGGCCTTCGGCTGGTTCGGATTTAATCCCGGCAGCACGCTGGGCGCCTCGGGCAACGGCAGCCTGCGCATCGGTCTGATTGCAGTCGATACGATGCTGGCGGGCTGCACCGGCTCGATTGCCACGCTGCTCTACATGTGGATACGCTTCGGCAAGCCCGATGCTTCGATGGCCGGCAACGGTCTGCTGGCGGGGCTGGTGGCGATCACTGCACCAAGCGGCTTCGTCAACACCGTGGGCGCCGCGATCATCGGCTTCGCGGCCGGCATGATCGTCTGCCTGAGCGTCGAATTCGTCGAGCGCCGGCTCAAGATCGACGACCCGGTCGGCGCCATCTCGGTGCACGGGACGTGCGGGTTGTGGGGGGTTATTTCGGTGGGGCTGTTCGCGGACGGCACCAGCAACTACGGCGGCAGCTGGAACGGCGTCAACGGCTCGGTCACGGGTTTGTTCTACGGCGACCCGAGCCAGTTGGTAGCCCAGCTAATCGCCTGCGCGACGCTGATCGGCATCATCTTCAGCCTCTCCTATGTCGTCAATTGGCTGGTCGACGTGGTGGTTGGACAGCGCGTCAGCGCTCACAGCGAACTCGAGGGTCTGGACTTGCCGGAGATGGGCGCGCTTGGCTATCCGGAGTTCCAGCTTGTAACCGCCGGACTCGGCCGCTCGATGGAAGTGACCGCGGCGGAATGATCCAGGGAGAAAATGATGACCGGACAAATCGTATTTGCGATAGTGATGTTAATCGTCTTTGTCGGCTGGCAGTTTGTTAAGCCCGGGAAAAGTATCTTTGACAAGTAGGCGGTGCGGTGGAAGCGATGGAGGCAACTGAAGGTTCGACGCTCGCGATGGACGGTAAACGACCCACCCCGATTGTACGCGATGCGCATGCGCTGCTGGTGCGCGGCATCGATGCGCTGGAGCGCAGCCGCATCGAGGAGGCGGTGGGTCTGCTGCGCCAATCGGTGCAGCTCGATGACAAGTCGTTCTACGGGTATCTGGCGCTCGGCATCGCGCTGACCAAGGCGCTCCAGATACCCGCAGCCGAAGCGGCGCTGGAGACCGCCATCGCGCTCGAGCCGACGAACTTTTACGCCCATCTGCGAATGGCGGAGCTGTTTCAACGCGTCGGCGTGCCGACCCGGGCCAGGGAAGAATTGCGCCTGGCGCTGGATCTGGCCGATACCAGTGAGCAGAAAAAGATCGCTCGCGACCTGCTGGCGAGCGAGCAGCATCGCGATTCGCGCCGCGCCTGGCGGCCCGATTTCAGCAAGCTGTTGAGCAGGACGAGGCGCAAGGCATGATCAAATCGCCGTTAATGCCCCTGAGCAGATCGCGCTATATCGCACTGACCGTCGGCACCGGCGCGATGGGCCTGGTGACCGCTATCTTTCTCGTTGGCGCCCCGCCGATACCAGCGGCGGTGGGAGTGGTACTCGCCGTGGCCTGGTTGATTTGGCGCTCTCCGGCCGCCTGAAGATATCGAGCGGCACACAAGGAGTTCGGGATGAAAAAGATTGAAGCTATCATCAAGCCCTTTACCCTCGACCCGGTAAAGCAGGAGCTGCAGAGTATCGGCATCAGCGGACTGACAGTCTACGAGGTAAAGGGCTTCGGCCGCCAAAAGGGTCACACCGAGATGTATCGGGGCTCGGAATACGTGGTCGACTTTTTGCCCAAGCTCAAGATTGAGCTGGTGGTCAAGGACGATCAGCTCACCGAGGCGCTCGAAGCGATTATGCTGAAGGCGCACACCGGAAAAATCGGCGACGGTAAAATCTTCGTCTCAGATCTGACCGATGTCATAAGGATCCGCACGCGGGAGCACGGCAACGACGCCATCTGAGCGAGCGCGGCCTGATCGATTCTGAGTTTGCGCAGGGTTCGGGTTGGCGATGGTTTTGGGGCTGGGACTGATTCTGCTCGCGGTGCTGCTCGGTCCGGTATTGATCAAGCCGGTCGAAGAGAACATCGAGATTTTCTTCCTGGTCGCCGGCGCCTTAGCCTCCGCGGTCGCCGGCCAGTGGAGCATCCAGCTGCTCCACACCGCGGCCACCGAACCGATACCGCTGACCATCGCAGTGTTGGGCTTCGGGGTGATTGCGCGGATGCTGCGTCCGACCCTGGATCGCGGCGTCAAACGGCTGGTGAAGCTGATCGCCCCGCGCTGGATTTACTTCAGCCTGATAATCGTCCTGGGACTGCTCTCGAGCGTCATCACCGCGGTGATCGCCGCGTTGATCCTGGTCGAGGCCGTGGCGCTGCTGAAACTCGACCGTCACAGCGAGATTGCGGCGGTGGTGCTGGCCTGCTTCGCGATCGGAATGGGGGCGGCGCTGACTCCGGTCGGCGAGCCGCTCGGCACCATCGCGACCGCCGCGCTCAACGTGGACTTCTGGTACCTGATGCGGCTGCTCGGCCCGCTGGTGGCGGTTGGAATAGTAATCGTCGGCGCGATCAGCCTTTTCCTGCCTGCAAAATACGGCCACTCCCTGAAAGCCGACGCGCATACCGACAGTTGGTATGAGGTCTTCTCTCGCGCCGGCAAGGTTTACCTGTTCGTGGTGGGCCTGGTCGGTTTATCGTGGGGACTGCGGCCGCTGGTCGATGAGTACATCAGCCGAGTGCCGGGATGGGCGCTGTTCTGGTTGAACTCGATTTCCGCGATCGTCGATAACGCCACTCTGACCGCGGCCGAGATTGGCCCCTCGCTCACTCACACCCAGCAGCGCGGCATTTTGATGGGGCTGTTGATCAGCGGCGGGATGCTGATCCCGGGCAACATCCCCAACATCGTCGCGGCCGGACGGCTGGGAATTTCAAGCCGCGAATGGGCCCGCGTCGGACTGGTCGCCGGCCTGCCGTTGATGGCGGTGTGCTTCGCCGCCCTGCACTGGATCCTCTGACCTGCTGAGACAGCTCCAGCCCCACGCGCTGCTGCGGCGTTGTCCGACGGTTCAGGTCTTCTGGCCGTGGGCGATGCCGAAGTAGTCGCCGCCGTGCACATGATGCACGGTCTCGGTGCCCCATTGGATGTCGTGGTCGAGTCGCGCCAGCGGCGGAATATGCTTGGAGCAATGCACGAAGGCGCGCGTCACCGAGACCATCACCCAGCGCTCGAGATGGCCGCCGTCGCTGTTCATGATGTCGCTCAGGATGGCATCCTTGAAGACCGCTTCGGCGTTTGGATGCTGCCGGAGAAATTCGATCAGCTCGTCGTTCTCGAGAATCCGCGCGCGGCCGTTCAGATGCAATCCGATCTGATCGCCGGCGAAATCCACGAACATCAGCGCCACGTGCGGATTCTCGAAGATATTGCCCAGGCTCGACAGCACCCCGTTGCCCCGATATTCCGGATAAATCAGCGTCTGCGCGTCGAGCGCCTTGACGAATCCCGGATGACCGGCGCGAAAGCTCGCGTGGCAGTCGCCGCCGCTGCCGGCGGTGGCCAGAAACACCATCTCCATCCGGCCGATGAACGCCTGCATCGTGTCGTTCAGATGATCGATCACCTGATGCTTGTAAAAGGCGAGCGCGTGAGTGCCCTTCCCGTAGCGGGCCTGCAGCGCACGCTCTCCGGCGGAGCTCAACGCTGCGGGATCGGCCGGCGCGGCGGAAGCTTCGCCGCTCGCCTGAATCCCGGCGCCCTCTGTGGCAGTCGATCGATCGTCGCCGTCGGCCATCTTGTCTTCCCTCATCTGACTCAGTAGGCGACGACGCCGCCGCCGGTCTCGATCAGCTTGACCGGCATCCCGTCGACCTCATCGGGCGTCGCGGCTTGCGCCTGCGGGGTCAGTTTCTTGACGTAGACTTCGATCACGGGTTGACCGGGCGTGTCGCCAACCCCGATGCCGGTGCCGACCGCACCCGGGATGCTCATCAGGTCGGCTTCGTGCCGATCACGCACCGCGGTCGCCGCTTTGACGGCCTCATTGGAAAGGCCGAGATTCGCGGCCAGGTCGTATGGCTGGTCGGTATCGTTGGTCGCCATGGTAGTGCAACTGCCGACCATCGACAGCGCGCCGGGTGCGGAGGACAACGCCCTGAGCACCGCGCCAATCCGATTGGCCAGCGTAAACGAATCGTCGTTCGCGCCGGCGAACAGCAGGCCGACCGCCTGGGGGCAACTGCCCTCGGTTACGATTAGCGATCCGGAATCGCCGCCGGCGCTGAACGGGGTGTCACCGGTACCGACTATTTTAATCTGGTTAACGAATTTGGCGACGCCGCTGCCGAACTCGATCATCACGTTGACGTGCAGCGCCGTGATGGTGCCGGTGGTGAGGCAAGTGGTACGGCCCATTTTCTGCACCGCCATCCCCATCGTCGGCATGGCCACCGTGCTGGCGATTCCCCCGATGTTCAGAATGTTGGCGCTGACCTGCCCCGGTTCGACCTCCGCGATGGCGGCGTCGACCACGTTAGGGGCGCCACCCGGCTTCACGTGGACGCCACGGGTATAGGTTGCCACCGCATCGCCGGGCGTCTGCGCACACTCCGTGTCGACCAGGCCCGGTTGCACGATAAGCTGGCCGCGCTTGGCGCGGTTCTCGAGCCCCAGCACATGATTATTGCTGAGGATAAATTGCTTGGCGTTCTTATTCTGGATCAACGACCCCAGCGTGCCGCCGAAGCAATCCTTGATGACACCGCTTTGGTTCTTGATTACGTCGTGGATATTCCCGCCTGAAACGCCCAGCTCGATCGGCCGGGTCAGCATCGATCGTTGGCTGCAATCGGGAATCGCGGCGGCCGGCATCGACCAGCTACCCATCGCCAATAGACCGACCGCCAGCGCCAACGCTTTAGTTCGATAGCTCAATCGTGTGCTCCTCCTCCTTGAGGACCGATTGATCATATATGCCATGATGCGCCGCCGGCCGCATCGCATTGCTGGATCCAAGGCAACCCCGACGTCAATCAGGCACGGGTTCAGGCGTATGGCGGCATCATTCTGATGGGACGATGCCACCTGTCCCGGTTTGGCGCAGCGGCCCGCGATCCAGCATAATGAACGTTCGTCACGCTTTCGGGGAGGAATTGGTCCGTATCATGGCAGCCCAGACACTGTTCGAAAAAATCTGGAACGATCACGTCGTCTACCAGCAGCCCGACGGCCCGGCGCTGCTCTATATCGACCTCCACCTGGTCCACGAGGTCACTTCGCCGCAGGCCTTCGAGGCGCTGCGCGATGCCGGCCGCAAGGTGCGCTCGCCCGACCGCACCTTCTCGACGCTCGACCACGACGTCCCGACCATCAACCAGTCCGGGCCGATTACCGATCCCGACGCGCGCCTGCAGGTCGAGATGATGCGCAAGAACTGCCGCGACTTCGGTCTGCGGCTGTTCGACCTCGGCTCGCACGAACAGGGCATCGTGCACGTGATCGGCCCCCAGCTCGGCATCACGCAGCCCGGCCTGACGATCGTCTGCGGCGACAGCCACACCGCCACCCACGGCGCGCTCGGCGCGCTGGCCTTCGGCATCGGCACCAGCGAGGTCGAGCACGTGCTCGGCACGCAATGCCTGTGGCAGAACAAGCCCCGCTCGTTCGAGGTCAGGATCGATGGGCGGCTCGGCCCCGGCGTCGCGGCCAAGGATCTGATTCTCGGCATCATCGGCCGCATCGGTATCGGCGGCGGCACCGGCACCGTAATCGAGTATCGCGGCTCGGCGATCGAGGCGCTCTCGATGGACGAGCGGATGACGCTGTGCAACATGTCGATCGAGGGCGGCGCGCGGGCCGGGATGGTCGCGGCCGACCAGCAGACTGTCGATTACGTCCGCGGTCGCCGCTACGCACCGGCCGGCAAGGATTTCGACCGCGCCGCGGAGCGCTGGCTCACCTATCGCACCGACCCGGGCGCGCGTTTCGATCGCAGCGTGGCTTTCGACGGCGCTTCGTTCGCGCCGCAGGTGACCTGGGGCACCAATCCCGGGATGGTAACCGATATCACCGGACGGGTTCCCGACCCGGCCAGCTTCAAGGACGCCGGGCAGCGCGAGTCGGCCGAGCGCGCGCTCAAGTACATGGCGCTCAAGCCCGGCACGGCGATCGTCGATATCCCGATCGATCGGGTCTTTATCGGCTCCTGCACCAACTCGCGGCTGACCGATCTGCGGCTCGCGGCCGAAACCATCCGCGGCAAGCAGGTGGCGAAGAGCGTGCACGCGATGGTGGTGCCGGGATCGTGGCAGGTCAAGGACGAGGCGGAGAAGCTCGGCCTCGACAAGATCTTCAAGGCGGCGGGCTTCGAGTGGCGCGAGGCCGGATGCTCGATGTGCCTGGCGATGAACGGCGACATGCTGCAGCCCGGCGAGCGCTGCGCCAGCACTTCGAACCGCAACTTTGAAGGACGCCAGGGCGCCGGCGGCCGGACCCATCTGGTGAGTCCGGCGATGGCGGCCGCGGCGGCGGTCGCCGGCCATTTCGTCGACGTCCGCGAATGGGCAAAGAACTGAGGGGGCGTGAATTTTCTGGCTCTTTGTCATCCCGAACGGAGCGCAGCGAAGTTGAGGGATCTACGCGGAGCGATTTGTCGAGGAACTCCTTCGCGAACCATAAGAAAATCGCTTCGCGCAGATTCCTCGTTTCCCCAGACTCCACTCGGAATGACAATCAAGCCTGCTCCTCAAATGGCCGAAAGAATCCGCGAACTCTGAGGAT
>Ga0307374_10001106_pt1 | contig 50605 bp, 51 predicted proteins | sample OX3MG_FD_202532 | JGI IMG/M metagenome (GOLD analysis project Ga0307374, IMG submission 202532) | Soil microbial communities from Risofladan, Vaasa, Finland - OX-3 | ecosystem: Environmental > Terrestrial > Soil > Coastal area > Acid sulfate soil | place: Finland: Risofladan, Vaasa | collected...
ACCCGGCGCTGGCCGTCGAGGAGCCTCCCGTGGCTGGGCCCCCGGACGACGAGAAGCCAGCGGGCGCACCGGCGGACAAGCCGAGTTCCACGCGTTGGCTCAAGGAGGCAGGGGTCGTCGTCGTCGTCGCCGTCCTCGTGGCGGTGCTCCTGCGGGCCTTCGTCGTCCAGACGTTCTTCATCCCGTCCGGGTCCATGGAGCCGACGCTGCAGATCGGCGACCGCATTCTGGTCAACAAGCTGAGCTACCACCTCCACGGCGTCGACCGGGGCAACATCGTCGTCTTCTCCCGGCCTCCGGCCGAGAATTGCGGGGGGCCCGAGGTGAACGACCTGGTGAAGCGGGTGATCGGACTTCCCGGCGACGTCGTCTCGCTCACGGACGGCTACGTCTACATCGACGGGAAGAAGCTCGACGAGAGCTGGCTCCCGGCCTCCGAGCAGGGCATCACCGTCGCCGGCCCGGCCGGCAACACGTCGAACCTGGCCCGTCCCTACCGGGTTCCGGCCAACGACTACTTCGTGATGGGTGACAACCGGACCGACTCGTGCGACAGCCGGTACTGGGGCCCGATCAGCCGGTCGCTGATCGTCGGCAAGGTCGAGGTCCGGGTCTGGCCCCTCTCGTCCTTGCACATCTTCTGAGTACCGGCCCCTCGCGGGCCCGGCTCAACTCTCGTCTTCGGTCTCCGCGTTCACCCGGGCCACGGCCGCCACGCTCTGGCCGTCGTCGAGGTTCATGACGCGCACCCCGGTGGCGTCCCGTCCTTGCGAGGCGATCTCACGGGCCTGGGTCCGGATGACCACGCCACCCGACGACACCAACAGGATCTCCTCGTCGAGCGCGACCATGAAGGCGGCCACCACGCTGCCGCGCTTGCCGGTCAAGCGGATGCCCCGCACCCCCTGCCCGCCGCGGGCCTGGCGGTTGAACCGCTCGAGCTTCGTGCGCTTGCCGTAGCCCGCATCGGTGACGATCAGGATGTCCGTGTCGTCCGCGGCGACGTCGAGGGAGACGACCGCATCGCCCTCGCGCAGGCGGATGCCCCGCACACCGGCCGCATCGCGTCCCATGGCACGGACATCCGTCTCGTTGAAGCGGATGGTCATGCCGTTGCGCGTCACCTCGAACAGGTCGTCGTCTCCCGACGTCGCCACCACTCGGACCAGTTCGTCTCCCTCGCGCAGGTTGATGGCGATGAACCCTTCCCGGCGTGACTTGTCGTACTCGCTCAGGGCCGTCTTCTTCACCTGCCCGAGTGATGTGGCGAACACGAGGAACTGATCGGGCGCGAACTCCCGGGTGGCGATGATGGCCGTGATCGACTCCCGCGGTGCCAGTGGGACGAGATTCACCGCCGCCGTGCCCCGGGCCGTCCGGTCCTTCATGGGGATCTCGTGACCCCGGAGCCGGTAGACCTTCCCCTGGTTCGAGAAGAGCAGGAGGAAGGCGTGGGCCGAGGTGTGGACCACCTGGCTGACCAGGTCCTCCTCCTTCAAGCGGGCGCCCTGCACACCGCGGCCGCCCCGGCCCTGGGTGCGGAAGGCGGCGGCGGCAACCGACTTGATGTAGCCGGCCCGGGTCATGGTGACCACGATCTCCTCGTCGGAGATCAGGTCCTCCACGCCCATCTCACCCGGGTCGTGGGTGATGACGCTGCGGCGCGGGTTGGCGTACTTGTCACGGATGGCGGTCATCTCGGTCTCGATGACGCCGCGCAGCTTGTTGTCGTCGGACAGGATGGCTTCGAGCTCGGCGATGGTGGACCGCAGCTCCTCCATCTCGGCCTCCAGCTCGGAGCGGCCGAGCCGGGTGAGCCGGCCGAGCGTCATGTCGAGGATGTGTGTGGCCTGGATCTCGGTGAACGAGAACGGCTCCGCCATCAGCGAGGTGCGCGCTTCGGGCCGGTCGGCGCTGCCGCGTATGGTCGCGATCACCTGATCGAGCATGTCGATGGCGCGCAGGAGGCCTTCGACGATGTGCGCCCGGTTGCGCGCCTTCTCCAGGCGGTAGGCGGAGCGACGCTGAATGACCTCGATCTGGTGGTCGATGTAATGCGACAGCGCCTGCGCCAGGCTCAGCGTGCGCGGCACGCCGTCGACCAGGGCCAGCATGTTCACGCCGAAGCTGGTCTGCAGTGGCGTCTGCTTGTACAGGTTGTTCAGGACGACGTTGGCGTTGGCATCACGCTTCAGCTCAATGATGAGACTGGGCTGCTGGTTCGCTGAGGCGTTCCGCATCCCACTGATGCCATCGAGATCGCCGGCCCGCACGAGCTCGGTGATCTTCTGTTCGATCACCTCGACGGAGGTCTGGTACGGCAGTTCCGAGACGACGATGCGGTCCCCGTTCCGGCCCTCTTCGATTTCGGCGACGGCGCGCATCTTGATGGACCCCCGGCCGGTGCGGTAGGCGTCGAGAATGCCCTGGCGTCCCAGTATCTGCGCCCCTGTCGGGAAGTCTGGGCCCTTCACGAACTCCATGAGCTCGTCCGGTGTCGCCGCGGGATTGCGCAGCACGTGCAGCGCGGCGTCGATCACTTCGCCCATGTTGTGCGGCGGGATGTTGGTCGCCATGCCCACCGCGATGCCCTGCGACCCGTTGACCAGAAGGTTGGGGAACCGGCCCGGCAAGACCACGGGCTCCTGGGCCGACCCGTCGTAGTTGGCCACCATGTCGACGGTCTCTTCGTCGATGTCCGCCATCAGCTCCAAGGCGAGGGGCGCCAGCCGACATTCGGTGTACCGCATGGCCGCCGCGCCGTCGTCGGGACCGCGGCCACCGAAGCTGCCGTGGCCGTCGATCAGCGGATGGCGGAGCGAGAACTCCTGCACCATGCGGGCCAGCGCCTCGTAGATCGCGGAGTCGCCGTGCGGGTGGTAGGTCCCCATGACCTCGCCCACGACCTTGGCGCACTTGCTGTGCGGCCGGTCCGGGCGCTGACCGTTGTCGAACATGGAGTACAGGATCCGGCGGTGCACCGGCTTGAGCCCGTCCCGGACGTCGGGCAACGCGCGGGCGACGATGACCGACATGGAGTACTCGAGGAACGAGCGCTCCATCTCCTCCTGGATCTCAATGGGCTCGATGGAGCCGCTGACCGGTTCCTCGTTCTCCGGGGGGGTGTCACTGCCCCTGCCCGAGCCCGCTCCCCCACGGCCCGAGCCGCGTGTCGTCTGTGCCATGTGCTCCCTACTTCCCGTCCGGCCGCTCAGATGTCGAGGAAACGGACGTCTTTGGCGTTCGTCTGAATGAAGTGGCGCCGCAACTCGACGTCGTCACCCATGAGGATCGAACACACCTGGTCCGCGGTAGCCGCTTCTTCCACGTTGATCTGCAACAGCGACCGCTTGCCCGGATCCATCGTGGTGTCGCGCAGCTCGGCGTAATCCATCTCACCGAGGCCCTTCAGTCGGTTGAAGTCATGCTTGTGGTCCGGGTGTTCGGCCAGGAAGGCCGCCCTGGCCGCGTCGTCCTTGAGATAGATCTTCTCTTTCCCGACCAGCGTCGAGTACAGCGGCGGCTGGGCCACGTATACGAAGCCACCCTCCACCAGCGGTGTCATGTAACGGAAAAAGAAGGTCAGGAGCAGGGTACGGATGTGGCTGCCGTCGACATCGGCGTCGGCCAACAGGATCACCTTGTGATACCGGATCTTGTCGACGTCGAACTCCTCGGCCAGCCCCGCGCCGATGGCCGAGATGAGCGCCTGGATCTCCGCGTTCTTCAACATCTTGTCGATCCGGGCCCGCTCGACGTTCAGGATCTTGCCGCGGATGGGAAGGATGGCCTGCGTGTGCGGGTTCCGGGCGTCCTTGGCCGAGCCGCCGGCGGAGTTGCCCTCCACAATGAAGAGTTCCGACTCGCGCGGGTCACGCGACGAGCAGTCGGCCAGCTTGCCCGGGAGGCCGGCTCCGTCGAGCGCCGACTTCCGGCGGGTGAGGTCGCGCGCGCCCTGGGCCGCCAGTCGGGCCCGCGCCGCTTGGGACGCCTTCTGGACGATCTGGCTCGCCTCGCGCGGGTTCTCCTCCAGCCACTCGGTCAGCTTCTGGTTGGTGGTCCGTTCGGCCAGCGACCGGATCGACGTGTTGCCGAGCTTGGACTTCGTCTGCCCCTCGAACTGCGGGTCGCGCAGTCGCACCGAGACGATGGCCGTCAGGCCCTCCCGGATGTCCTCGCCCTTGAGGTTCTCCTCCTTCTCCTTGAGGATGTTGCGGGCGCGGGCGTAGCGGTTGACCACGTTCGTCAGCGACTTGGAGAAGCCTTCGACGTGCATCCCGCCCTCAATGGTGGAAATGCCGTTCGCGAAGGAGTGGATCGACTCGTGGTAGCCGGCGTTCCACTGCAGCGCGATCTCGACCTCCTGACCCTCCTCCGCCTGCTCGAAGGACGCCACCTTCCGGAAAAGCGATTCCTTGGATGCGTTCAGGTGCTTGACGAAGTCGACGATGCCGCCGTTGTACTTGTACGTCGTCTTCGTCACCGGGTCGGTGCGCTCGTCGACGAAGCGGATTTCGAGGCCCTTATTCAAGAACGCCATGATCTGCATGCGCTCGACAATGGTCTGTGCCCGGAATTCCGTGTCTTCGAAAACCGAGGCGTCGGGCCAGAAGGTGACCGTCGTGCCGGTCCGGGGCTCGCCGGTGCTCCGGTCGTTCGGAGCAGGGCCGACCGACCTGACCTTCTGCTTGACCTTGCCGCCCTTCTCGAACTCGGCCTCCCAGTGCTGGCCGTCCCTGTCCACCTCGAGCAGGACCCGGGTGGAGAGAGCGTTGACGACCGAGATCCCGACCCCGTGCAGACCACCCGAGACCTGGTACCCCTTTCCGCCGAACTTTCCGCCGGCGTGCAGCGTGGTCAGGACGATCTCGGCCGTGGACTGCTTGGGGTACTTGGGGTGGGGCCCGACCGGGATCCCGGCCCCGTCGTCGCTGACCCGGACGCCACCGTCGGCCAGCACGATGACGTCGATCCGGGTGGCGCGGCCGGCCATGGCCTCGTCCACCGAGTTGTCGACGACCTCCCACACGAGGTGGTGCAGTCCCGTCGGACCGGTGGAGCCGATGTACATGCCGGGGCGCTTCCGTACCGCCTCGAGCCCTTCCAGGATGGTGATGTCGTCCTCGGTGTACGACGCACCGGCCTCACCAGGTCTCTCATCCACCTTCACTGCCACAGGCGCGCCCTTTCAGAACATAGGTTTTCACGGTGCGAATCGAATCCCCGAATGGTGTGCTCCGGCCTTTCGATGCGAACGCACCATTCTACCCGAAAGCGACTCCAATTCGGCACTTCTGAACGGTCTCCACAGCCGCCACCGATGTGTCCTTCAGACGCGCTCGACCACGACTTCCAGACGGTCGATGGAGGTCTCTCCCAGGTCCCGGAGGCGGGCCAGGATCTGTCCGGATTCCATGCGGGCGCGGGTCGCCCAGGCCGGGTGCTCCACGGCGACGACGAGGACCCGGCCGTCGACGCGCTGTGGTCGCAGATGCGCGCCGAGCTCGGTTCCGACGAGCTCGTCCCAGCGTGTGAACACCGCCTCCATCACAGCCGGGGTGGGGGCCGAGCCCAGCCGGTCCAGGAGTCGGGGCATGGAGTCGCCGAGTGGGCGGGGCCCGTTGTCCCGCCGCCAGCGCGTCATTCGGCCACCAGGCTCTGGACGGGGAGCAACCGGGCCACCACGATCCCTTCCGGCAGGGGCACCGCCGTGGTCAGGATCGACTGCCCCGCCGGGAGTTCGGCCACCAGCGCCCGGCTCCGGGCCGGGTCGAGCTCGGAGAAGACATCGTCGAGCAGAATCGTCAGAACCAGCGCCGTCCGGGCCCGGACGAGCCTATGCACGCCCAGGCGGAGCGCCAGGGCCAGGCACCGCTGCTCGCCCTGCGACGCGTGGGTCCTGGCCTCCCGCCCGTCGATCTGGAGGAGGAGGTCGTCCCGGTGCGGGCCCACCGTGTTCACGCCGCGACGCAGGTCGTCGCGGCGTGACGCCGCGAGAGCCTCGAGAAGGTCCCCGTCCCAGCTCCGCACGTACCGTTGCACGGTCAGGACCTCGGTCCCCGCGCCCGCCAAGTGGCTGTACGCCGAGGCCACCAGCGGGTCGAGGTCGGCCACCAGGTCCTCGCGGGCCGCCGCGAGGACCTTTCCCGCGTCGGCCAGGCGCTGATCCCAGACATCGAGGGTCGCGGTGATCTCTTCGCCGGCCCGCCCGCCCGACTGGCGGAGCAGGGCCGCCCGTTGACGCAGGATGCGCTCGGTCTCGTCGGCCGCCCTCGACCCTTCGGCATTGAGGAGGGCCAGCGCGTCGTCGAGGACCTCGCGCCGCCGTTTGGGGCCACCGCTGACGATCCCAAGGTCCTCGGGCGAGAAGATCGTGCACGGGGCTGCCGCGCTCAGCTCCGTGCGGCCGCTCACCGACTTGCGGTTGACCCGGGTGCGGCTGCGGCCCGCCGGCAGGATCTGTGCCTCGACCAACGTCGGGCTGTCCGCGCCGTCGAGCTCCGCCCGGATGATCGCGCTCTCGGCGCCCGTGCGCACCATGGCGTCCGGCGGTGCCCCTCGGAAGGACCGCCGGGTCCCGAGATAGGCCAGCGCTTCGAGCACGCTCGTCTTACCGGTCCCGTTCGGACCGGTAATGACCGTGGTCCCCTCGGCTTCGAGGTCGAGCTGAACGGCGCGGAAGATGCGGAAATCCGCCAGTTCCAGGTGCCGGACGCTCACCGCGACGGTGGGCTGCTCAGGAGACCCGGACCGGCATCAGGAGATACCGAAACTCATGATCTTCCGCGCCGCGCACGGTGGCGGCGCGCGAGGCGTCGGCTGTCTCGACGATCACTTCGTCCCCGGCCACGGCCTCGACTCCGTCGATGAGATACGACGGGTTGAAGGCGATCACGAGGTCCTCGCCGGTGTAGTCCCCGTCGACCGCCTCGGCAGCGTCGCCGACATCCTGACTCTGGACACTCAGGTCCACGCCGCCTTGGCGCATGGACAGGCGCACCGGCGTCGTGTTGTCCCGCACCAGCAACTGCACGCGTCGCAACGCGGAAAGGAAGCTCTCCTTCCCGAGATGCAGCTTGTTCGGGTAGTGGTCCGGGATCAGCTGCTTGTAGTCCGGGTACCGCCCCTCGAGCAGCCGCGTGCTGATCTGGACGTTGCCCTGCCAGAAGGTGATTTCGTTGCTGTTCGCCGCCACGCCGACCCGGTCGGTCTCCGAGCCGTCCGAAATGGTCCCCGTCGGGAGACGCTGCAGCTCGGAGAGCGCACGCGCCGGCACCAGGAGATCCTCCTCGCCGGGAATGGTCTCGGTGCCGGGCAGATCCCGCATGGCCATGCGGTACGAGTCGGTCGCCACCATCCGGATGGAGCCGTCGACGCGCGAGACGAGGACGCCGGTGAGAAGGGGTCGGCCGTCGTCGTGTGAGGCGGCCCGGACGACCTGCCGAACCGCTTCGCCTAAGGCGGTCTCCGACAGCTGCGTCGTCGGCTCGTCCGTCTTGCCGACCGGGGGAAACTCCACAACCGGGTAGGTGTGCAACTTGAAGGTCGAGCGGGCGGCGCTAATGGTGATGTGGTCCCCCTGATCGGCGAATGTCACCGCACCGGGCTCCAGCCTGCGCACGATGTCGGTCGAGAGCCGCGCTGGAATCACACAACTCCCGTCGTCGATCCCGATCACCTCTCCGGTCACCTGAATCGTGAGATCCAGGTCCGTGCCGGTGACCGACAAGGAATTCCCGTCACACGTGAGGAGCAGGCCGAGGAGGACCGGCGAAGAACCTCCGCGCCCTCCCACGGCTCGGCTGGCTGTGGCCAGCATCTCGACGAGTGCATCGCGCTCGGATCTGAACTTCACCGACGCCTGTCCTTTCGGGAGTTTTCCCAATCCTTCACATTGGAGGGAGAGGTATATGAGGTTGGTAGAGGTAATAAGGGGTGTGGATTGTGGATGACATCGTCCCGCCCCTGCTGGTGGACATCATCGCCCTCCCCATGGCCTTGTGGGTCGGGCGCGCTCCTGATGCTACGCGCGACGTCAGGGCCGAGGGCCTGGGGACAAGCGCGGCGACGGTCCCCAGGGTCGGGCGTGGCGGTCCACAGCCTTTGCCCCCGGCAAACCACAACAACTCCCTGGGCGGTGACTGGGTGGACGGAGGGGTCAGGCCGAACCGGCACGGATCTTCTGGATCAGTTCGGTGACCTGTTCGTAGATCTGGCGGCGTTCCTGCATCTGACCGGCGATCTTGTCCACGGCGTGAATGACGGTCGTGTGATCGCGTTTGCCGAAGACGCGCCCGATGGCGGGATAGCTGTAATCCGTGAGTTCCCTGGTGAGGTACATGGCGACCTGGCGGGCCGTGACGAGTGGTCGGGTGCGGCTCGGGCCGCAGATGGCGTCCACGGAGAAGCCGTAGCTCGCCGAGGTGGCGTCGAGGATCATCTGGGGTGTGATGCGGCGGGGCTCGCCGGCCAGGACGAGGTCGGAGAGGACCTTTTCCGCCTGGGCCAGCGAGATGGGCTCCTTGTTGAGGTTGGCGAAGGCACAGATGCGGGTCAGTGCCCCCTCGAGCTCCCGGATGTTGTCCTTGACATGGGACGCGATGAATTCGAGGACGTCGTCGGGCACGTCCTGGTGCTCGCTGAGGGACTTGGCGCGCAGGATGGCCAGGCGGGTCTCGAGGTCGGGGGGGTCGATCTCGGTGATCAGGCCGGAGAGGAAACGGCTGCGCAGGCGGTCCTCGAGGGTTTCGATGGACTTGGGGGGCCGGTCGGATGTCAGGACGATCTGCTTGGAGGCACCCTTGAGGTCGTTGTAGGTGTGGAAGAACTCCTCCTGGAGCCCCTCTTTGCGCTCCATGAACTGGACGTCGTCGATGAGCAGGACGTCGCAGTCCCGGTAGCGGCGCTTGAAGGTCAGCGTGGTCGAGGTCCGCAGGGAGTCGACGAAGTCGTTCATGAAGGTCTCGGTCGTGACGTAGAGCACCTTGCGGCGGGGGTAGTTCTCGGTGACGTAGTTGCCAATGGCGTGGAGCAGGTGGGTCTTGCCCAGGCCGGAGTCGCCGTAGATGAACAGCGGGTTGTAGGAGCGGCCGGGTGTTTCGGCCACGGCCTGGGCGGCGGCGTGCGCCAGGCGGTTCGAAGATGCCGCGACGAAGGTCTCGAAGGTGAATTTGGTATCGAGCTGGACCGCCGGAGACTCCCGTCCGCCCCGGGCCACCGCGGGCTGGGGGGCGGGCTCAGAGGGGAGGCCGAACACCCGGTCGGTCGAGGGTTCGGGGGCCATCGTGGCCACGGCCGGCTCCGGCTCCTGGACCTCGAGGCGGCCGCGGACCGGGGACCCGACCTCGTTGGCCAGGGTGTCCTCAATCATCGGGAGGTAGCGCGACTCCACCCGCTCCCGGATGAGCCCGTTCGGGACGGAGAGGACGAACTCACCGTCCGTGTACGCCACCGGCTCGATTCCCGAAAGCCAGAGCTGCCAGGTGCTCTCCGAGACCTGGTCGCGCAGGGACCCTGTGCATCGTGTCCAAAGATCTCCTGCCTGGGTCACCGCGAGTTCCGAACGCCCTCTCTCCCCCCTCGGCGTCCAGCCAACATGTTCGGAACGATCCTCGGTACGGGTAATTGGTTGAACGTACACCGTGCCGGGCGATGCGACTAGAGGCCATCGGCAAATCGCGCCTAACATGGGAGGACTCGCCGCCGGCGGCCGGAATCGACTGGAAGGCCGAGGCATCGAACCTGCGACGAACCGGCTCCGGGTCGTCGTACGGCTGTCGCGAAAGGCTGAATTGACGTGAAGCGCACTTACCAACCGAATACTCGGAAAAGGGCTCGTACGCACGGGTTCCGCAAGCGCATGTCGACGCGCGCGGGCCGGGCCATCTTGAAGTCGCGGCGGCTCAAGGGGCGCCACCGTCTCACCGTCTGAAGGCCTCGAGTGCCTGCACGGACGGTCGGACGCATCACCCGCCGCGCGGCGTTCGCCGAGCTGCAACGCTCGCGGGCCCGTGGGGCCAGTGGCCCGGTGCGGGTGACGTTCGTCCCGGCAGAGGCGGGCGATTCCGACATGTTTCCCCAGGTGGCGTACGCAATTGGTCGCCATTGTGGCAACGCCGTCGTACGGAATTCACTGCGGCGCCGCGCCCGCGAAGTCGTGCGGGACGAAGCGCCGGGTCTGGCCCGGGGTGCCTACCTCCTCCGGCTCGAGCCTGCCGCAGCCACTGAGGACCCCGCGGCCTTCCGGCGCGACGTGGCAAGCGCCCTCCTGAAGGCCGGCCGCGCCCGGGTACCGGCGTGAGCGCCACCGGTGACGGACGGAGTCTTCCCGTGCGGGCGGCCGTTGCCCTGGTCACGGCCTATCAGGGCGCGGCCTCCGGCCGCATTTCGCCCTGTCGCTTCTACCCGAGCTGCTCCAGCTATGCGGTGGAGGCCTTCACGGTGCACGGCTTCTGGCGCGGCCTCGGGCTGAGCGCCCGCCGCCTGCTGCGCTGCCGACCGTTCGGGCCCCACGGCGTGGACCTGGTCCCGGTCCGAGTTCACGCCCATGAACGGAGTCACCCGTGCTGAGCCACCCAGTCCTAGCTGAGAATTCCCTCTTCAAGCTGGTCGGGGAGATCTTCCATCCGCTCTTCGAGCTCTTCGGCCTCATCCTGGCGGGCCTCTACGCCGTCTGGCCCAACTACGGCTTCGCCATCACCGGCCTGACCATCCTGATCATGCTGGCCCTGACGCCGGTCACGGTGAAGAGCACGAAGTCGATGCTGGCCATGCAGCGACTGCAGCCGGAGATGAAGAAGCTCCAGGCCAAGTACAAGGGCGCAGAGAACCGGGAACTCCTCAACCAGGAGATGATGAAGCTTTACAAGGAGAACGGGACGAGCCCGTTCGGGGCCTGCCTCCCGAGCCTCCTGCAGATGCCCTTCCTCATCGTTCTGTATTCACTGATCCGGGGACTCTCAAACACCGTCAAGCAAGGCGCTCAATACATCAACGCCGCGGGCGTTACTACGACGTGCAAACAAAAAATATGTGGAGCGCCCCGTTATATCCCCACTAACTCCCAAATGCATACGGCGTTGGTTAACAGCAAAGGCCAAATGCACTGGTGGTTCGGAATGGATTTGTCGTCCCTTCCGCTTTCACATCATGCCTTCCCAGGCAGTGCGAGCCAAGCGGTATTGGTGCTCCCTTATCTGGTGCTCATTGGTGCTGCGATGTTCCTGCAGTACTACCAAATGAAGCAGATGAATAGCCGTAATCCTCAGGCTGCTGCGGCCAATCCACAGATGCAACAAATGCAGAAGTTCTTTCCCATTATTTTTGGTGTCATTTACCTAAGGGTGCCCGCAGGAGCAACCATTTACATGGTGGTCTCATCGGCGATGAGGATCGGGACACAGGAATTCATGTTCCGGAGCGGCATGGTCACGCCGGTCGTCCATGAACGCGAGATCGGCGCGACCAAGGACAAGGACAAGGACAAGGACAAGGACAAGGACAAGGACAAGGACAAGGACAAGCCGCCTCCGAAGGCGGTGAAGAAGACGTCAGGTGCCACGGACGGGACGGCGGCGGCCAAGGCCACCTTGCCCCCGGCCAAGAGCGCGGCGAAGACCAGCGGCGCAAAGACCAACGGCCGGGCGCCCACCAACGGGAAGAAGCCGGCAGCGGGGAAGCGGACGACGAACGGCAAGGCGGCGAGCGACGACGATGTCGAGGACGCGCCGGAAGCGAAGGTCCACCCGAGGTCGCGCTCGAAGCGGACAAGAAAGGCTCGATAGCGCGTGGAGTGGGTTGAAGTGGCGGGGAAGACGGTTGAAGAAGCGACCGAACAAGCACTTGATCAACTCGGTGTTGCCGCAGGTGACGCTGAGGTCATTGTGGTGGACGAGCCGAAAACGGGCCTGTTCGGGCGCGTCCGGGTCGAGGCCCGGGTGCGGGCCCGCGTGCGGCCTGTTGGAGCCCGGCCTCGCCGGGAGCGCTCCCGGCGCACCAATGGAGGTCGGTCGGGCCAAGGTGGCGGGGGAAGTCGCCAGGGTGGTCAGCGCTCCTCATCCGGCGGATCCGGGCGCAGCCGCCCTGAAGGGGGTGCCTCTGACGCCTCTGAGGGCTCGACGACCGCCGGCACGAACTCGACGCCGGCCGACACGAACGGAGCCGGCGCAACCACGGCCGCAACGGGCAGCGGCACCAGCCGTTCGGCCCGGCGCCGGCGCAATCGGAGCAAGGCGACGAGCACAGGCTCGGCGTCGGTGGAAAGCTCGAGCAACGGTTCGGGGGGACCGCCGACCGAGAGAGCTCCGAAGCGGAGCACCGAAGCGAAGGAGACAGAGGACATGGCCGAAGGAATGACGCTCGAGGAGCAGGGCGAGGTCGGGCGAGCCTTCGTGGCCGACCTCCTCGGAGAATTCGGTATGGAGGGAACGGTCGAGACCCGGCTGCTCGACGAGGACACGGTGGAGATCGCCGCGCTCGGTGAAGACCTCGGCATCCTCGTGGGCCCTCGGGGTTCGACCCTGGCCGCCCTGCAGGACCTGACGCGGGCCGTGGTCCAGCGCCAGTGCCCCTCGCGCACCGACCGGATCCTGGTGGACGTGGCCGGGTACCGAGAGCGCCGCTCGGCCGCCCTGAAGCGGTTCAGCGTGCAGATTGCCGAAGAGGTCCTGGCTTCAGGGCAGGAGAAGGCACTCGAGCCGATGAGCCCAGCCGACCGCAAGGCCGTGCATGACGCCATCAACGAGATGGCAGGGGTTCAGACTCGCTCCGAGGGCGAGGACCCCAACCGCCACATCGTCATCGCGCCTGCGGGCTGACGGGGCGCCGGTGCCCGGCGCTGACAAAGGGGGCCCCTCCCCCACCGTGCTCTCTGAGCTCCTGGTGGATGCTCGCGCTCTGGGATTCCTGGGCCCCGGCCCGCTGGGACTACAGATCCGGCATGCGCAGGGCTTCGCGGCCATCGGGCGACGTCTCTCACCGGTCGGGTCTCCCCGGGTTATCGACCTCGGAGCGGGTGGCGGCCTGCCCGGTCTGGTGGTGGCCACGGAGTGGCCCGATGTCGACCTGGCCCTCCTGGAGGCCAACGGACGACGGGCCGGGTTCCTCCGCCGGGCGGTCGAGCGGTTGGCCCTCGAGGGACGAGTCTCGGTCCTGGAGGATCGGGCGGAGGTGTGTGGACGCCAACCCGACACACGGACGGCCTTCGATGGCGTGCTGGCCCGTTCCTTCGGGCGGCCGGCTGTGGTCGCCGAGTGTGCAGCCCCCTTTTTGAAGGTGGCCGGCTGGTTGCTCGTCTCCGAGCCCCCTCGGGCAGAGGGTGGAGATGACGACGACGGCCGGTGGCCGCCCGAAGAGCTCCAGCAGGTCGGACTCGAGCCAGCTGAGGTCGTGGACGATGAATTCCGATACCGGGTGTTGCGCCAGGTGGATTCCTGCCCCGAGCGCTTCCCCCGGCGCAATGGGGTCCCCTCCAAGAAGCCCCTGTTCTGACGTCGCCGCCGGCCTCGAGATGGGTGGCGAGGCGCCACAGGCGTGCGGATGCCCTCCCCAGCGGAAGAGCCCGCCCACGGGCCAGGTGAGACACCCCGAGCCGGGAAACCGGCTCAGGGGCAGCGGCCCGAACGCTCCGGCGGGTATTGCAACCCCAATAGGAGGACCTAGGTGGAGAGGGGAGTCCAGCACGAGCCCGGCGCCGCCCCCGATCGGGGCACACCCACCCGGCCTCGCTCCCGAAGCGGTAGCCCACCGATGGGGTGGCCCACCGTAGGGGTTTCGAGGCCCTGCGTTGGGTCACTCAGGGAGGCCAGGATCCTCCATGCTTGGCCAGCGCACCGTGACGGAAAGATGTTCCACGTGGAACGGCGGCGCGAAACTCCCTCGAGGCCTGCAGAGCCGGTTTCACGTGGAACAATCTCAAGTCTTGACCTCGGGACGTCGGCAGGCCAGGATAGGCGGCGTGCTGCGGCGTTTCGGAAGTCCTACCTGATGCGCATCAGACGCAGGGACAGAGACCCTGCTGAGACAGGCGGATCACAAGGCCCGGTCGTCGTTCCATACGACTACGACCAGCAGCAGGTCCACCCGGTGGACCAGGTGACGAGCCCGGTCGCCGAGCCCCACCCGGCCGAATCGACACCCTCTCCCCCGCCAGCCCGGGAAGTCGAAACGCCAGCCCCCTCTGAGTCCCCTGCGCCGGAGCCGGACCAGGTGGCCGCTGAGGCCCCGGCCGTCCAGCCGGTACCCGAGCCTGCTCCCCCGGCGGCCGAATCGGACACGACCGCCTCCGCGCCAGAGGCTGATTCCGTTCCCCAGGCGCCTGCCCCATCCCACGCGGCGGCGACCGAGACTGCAGCCGCCGAAACGGAGGCGGTCGTGCCGGATGTCCCCAAGCGCCCGTCACCGGCGCCGAAGCACGCCATGCGGACCCCTTCCATCGGGGACGAGGCCACCGAGCTGCTGAACGGATCGAAGCCCGAGCTCCGCGAACTACCCCGGATCATCGCCATTGCCAACCAGAAGGGTGGCGTGGGCAAGACCACCACCACCGTGAACCTGGGGGCGGCCCTGGCAGAGCTCGACTACCGGGTGCTGGTGATCGACCTCGATCCGCAGGGCAACGCCACCACGGGCCTGGGCGTGGAAGCCCGGAACTTCGAGCACTCCATGTACGACGTGATCATGCGGGACCTGCCACTCGAGGACGCCATCGAGCCGACGAGCGTGAAGAACCTTTTCGTCGCTCCCGCCACCATCGACCTGGCCGGCGTCGAGATCGAGCTCGTTCCCGCCTTCAGCCGGGAACTGAAGCTGAAGCGGGCAATTGCCACCGTGGTTGACGACTTCGACTTCGTCATCATCGACTGTCCCCCGTCGCTCGGCCTGATCACGGTCAACGGGCTGGCGGCGGCCGACGAGGTGCTGGTCCCCATTCAGTGCGAGTACTACGCGCTCGAGGGTCTGAGCCAGCTCCTGCGCAACGTCAACCTGGTCTCGACCAACCTGAACCAGGCACTGGAGGTCAGCACCATTGTGCTGACGATGTACGACGCCCGGACCCGATTGTCGGTCGACGTGGCCAACGAGGTGCGTGAGCACTTCTCCGAGCGGGTCTGCCGTGCGGTGATCCCGCGCACTGTCCGCCTTTCCGAAGCGCCGTCCTTCGGACAACCCATCACCGTGTTCGATCCGACCTCGCGGGGTGCCGTGGCCTACCGCGAGCTGGCCAAGGAGGTGAGCAATGGCGCGCCGCAGCGGTCTCGGTAAGGGTCTCAGCGCCCTGATCCCGAGTGAGGCGACGGGGGAGACCGATTCCCTTCTCCGGGTGGTGCCGATCTCGCACATCCGGCCGAACTCGTACCAGCCCCGGAGTCACTTCGACGAGGAGTCGATGGGCTCTCTGGCGGCCTCCATCCGGGAGGTCGGCCTGCTCCAGCCTGTCCTCGTGCGCCAGCTCGAGGACGAGGAGGACAGCTACGAGCTCATCGCGGGGGAGCGACGTTGGCGCGCCGCCCGTCGGGCCGGGCTGCAGACCATCCCGGTTCTGGTCCAGGTGGCGGACGACGTCGCCAGCCTCGAACAGGCGCTGGTCGAGAACCTGCACCGGGTGGACCTCAACGCGCTGGAGGAAGCGGCTGCCTACCAGCAGCTGATCGACGAGTTCGGCCTCACCCACGAGCAGGTGGCGACCCGGATGGGGAAGGGCCGGGCCACGGTCACGAACACCCTGCGTCTGCTGCAGCTGCCGACCGGGGCCCAGCGGGCGCTGGCGGAGCGGACAATCTCGGCCGGGCATGCCCGGGCGCTCCTCGGGACGCCGGACCGGGCCCTGCAGGAGAAGATGGTCGAGCAAATTGTCGAGGAGGGGTTGACGGTTCGGGCGGTGGAGGAGCTCGTGCGCCAGGGTGGCTCCGAGCTCAGGGTTGTGCCCGACGCGCCGGAAACGGACGAGCCAACGAGCGCTCCAGCAGGTACGACCTCAGGTACCACCGAATCCAGCACCCGTCGGGCGACCGTCCGCAAGCTGCCCGAGCCTGGCGTCCTGGAGCTCGAGGATCTGCTGTCGACCTACCTCAACACCCGGGTCAAGGTCGACATCCAGAACCGACGAGGCCGGCTGGTGGTCGAGTTCGCGACCCTCGAGGACCTCGAACGCATCTACCGGGCCATGGTCGGTGACGGAGGCGTCGCGTAGTTCACACAACCGTCAAGGGGCGGTACAGCTTCATCCACAACCTGTGCATGACGTTGTGGATTGTCACTTCGTTCACCTTGCGGAAGCATTGGTCGCGTAACCGTCGCCGGGGCCGCGGGGGTGTCGGATCGACATGCGAGTGACAATTCCGAAGTTGTGATTACCAGTAATCAGTCCCAGGAGGCGTCGGCCCAACGTCCCAGCGCAGCAGCCAGTGCGGCGGCGAGCGCGGGCGTACCCTCGACCACGCTGCTGGCCGGTCCGACCTCGACCAGCACTGCAGGCATGCGTGTCTCGCGTAGGAGGGGCACCGACATGCCGTGGACGCCGGCATCGGTGATTCCGAGCGCCTCGGGGACCGCGGCCTGGACCAGCTCGGCCAGCCGGCGGCCGCCCAGCGACTCGTCGTGGCGGCCGGACCAGAAGGCGGTCCTGCAACCTGAGGTCGAGGGATTGAGCCGGAGCCCGACGAAGACGTCGACGGCGAGCTCGTTGGCACCCTTGGCCTGGACGGCATCGTCGGGGTGGTGCAGCTCGGTGACCCTGATGCCGCCCCAGCTCAGCCGACGTCGGAGTGCACCGGTGACGCTGCCGAGGCCGCCGCTCTCTCCGACGGCGATGTGCCGTCCGCGCAGGGTTGGCGGGGCGTCGCGCAGGACGGCGCGGGCGCGCACGGCGGAGACCAGGGCCGGCTCGTGGTGGCGGCTCTCCAGCCGGACTAGCTCCTTGAGGGTGGCCCCACCGACGATGCCGTCGACGGGCAGGCCGGCATTGCGCTGGAAGTCGTCCAGTGCACGCACCGTGGCGTCACCGAAGATGCCGTCCACCCGGCCGGTGTCGAAGCCCAGGGTGCACAGGCGCTGCTGCAGCTCCGCCACATCGTCACCCCGCAGCATGGGAGTCCGGCGGTACAGGAAGCGGTCACCGAGCCGAAAACTGGCCTCGACCAGGGTGTTCCAGGTCTGAGGGCCGCAGACGCCATCCACGCGCAGGCCGCGCAGGCGCTGGAAGGCCTCGAGGGCGGCCCGGGTGCCTGGTCCGAAGTTGCCGTCGGCGTCGACGGGCGCACCGGGCAGGATGGCGGTCAGGCGGTGCTGAATGTCGGAGACCGCGTCACCACGGTCCCCGATGGCGAGGGGCAGGCCTACAGGTAGGCCGAGATCTCCTCGAGCAGCTGGCCCTTGGGCTTGGCTCCGATCAGGCGCACCTGGGGCTCCCCGTCCTTGAACAGGATCAGCGTCGGAATGCTCATCACGTCGAAGCGACGGGTCACGTCCAGGTTGTCGTCGATGTTGAGCTTGCCGATCCGGATCTTCCCGGCCTGCTCCTCCGCGATCTCCTCCAACACCGGGGAGATCATCTTGCACGGGCCGCACCATTCCGCCCAGAAGTCCACCAGGACGGGGACATCCGAAGCTTTGACATGCTCGTCAAAGGTAGCGTCGGTCAGGGTCTCGATCTTCTCGCTCATGGCAATCTCCTTCTCAGAGGGTGTAACGCCGGTCCACCCTGTTCTCTTCCCGACTACTCGCCGCGCTCTTCGAGCCAGCGTTCGGCGTCGATGGCGGCCATGCAGCCCGACCCGGCAGAGGTGATGGCCTGGCGGTAGTAGTCGTCCTGCACGTCGCCGGCGGCGAAGACCCCGTCCACGCTGGTGCGGGTGGTGCCGTCGACGGTGCGGACGTAGCCGTTGGCCTCCAGCTCGAGCTGGCCCTTGAACAGGGAGCTGTTGGGCTCGTGCCCGATGGCGACGAAGAGGCCGGTCACACCGAGCTCGGAGGTCTCACCGGTGACGGTGTCGCGCAGCTCGACGCCGCTCACCTTGGTGTCGCCCAGGACCCCGGTGATCACCGAATTCCAGTGGAATTCGATCTTGGGGTTCTTGAAGGCGCGCTCCTGCATGATCTTCGAGGCCCGCAGTTCGTCCCGTCGGTGGATGACCGTGACCTTGGAGGCGAAGCGGGTCAGGAAGAGAGCCTCCTCCAGGGCGGAGTCGCCGCCGCCGGCCACGGCGATGTGCTGCTCGCGGAAGAAGAAGCCGTCGCAGGTGGCGCAGGTCGACACGCCGTAGCCGAGGAGGCGTTCCTCGTTGGGGCACCCCAACATGAGCGAGCGGGCACCCGTGGCGATGATGAGCGTGTCGGCCAGGACCGTGGGCACGTCGGCCTCGGGGTCGCCGATCCAGACCTCGAAGGGCCACGACGCCAGGTTGACCCGGCTGACCTTGGCCGTGCGCAGCTCGGCCTCGAAGCGCAGCGCCTGGGCCCGCATCATGCCCATGAGCTCGGGGCCCATCACCCCGTCGACGAAGCCCGGGAAGTTCTCCACGTCGGTGGTCAACATGAGCTGGCCACCGGGCTGGTCACTGGTCGAGGAGGGCTCGCCCTCGATGACGAGGGGCTCGAGCTGGGCCCGCGCCGAGTAGAGGGCGGCGGTCAGGCCCGCCGGCCCGCTCCCGATGACGACGACCTTGCGGCGCTCAGGCATCGGGTGGCACGCCGCGGCGTGAGTACAGCACAGCGCCGACGGCACAGAAGATGAGGCCCAGGACCAGGTAGGACGCCCAGATCCGGTGCCCGGCGATGGTGGTGAGGCGGATGAAGCCGACGCAGAACAGCACCACGACGGTGATGCCGAGCACGGCGATGATGACGCCGAAGACGATGCCGCGGGCGGCCACGATGGCCGGCCGGATGGCCTTGTCGTTGACGGTGGCGACCACCGTGTCGACGGCCCCGAGGGCCCGTTCCGACAGTCCGTCGGCGATGTCGTTCTCAGCCATGTTCGTCCTCAGCCACGGGTGGAGACTACCCGGCGGTCCCGGCCGCCCTGGCAGGGATGATGTAGCAGACGCCCACGGTGTTGGGGCCGGCGTGGGTCCCGACGACCGGGCCGAGGTCCACCGAGACCAGCGGGTGCTCGGTGGGGATGTCGCCGAAGGTGGCCAATACCTGGGTGTAGTCGTCGCAGGCGCCGTCGGCCACGGCGAGCCGCTCGAGTGGCGCGTCGGCCCTGACCTTGTCGTTCATGTAGGCCAGCGCCCGGCTGCGCGTCCGCTGCTTGGACTCCTCGGCCACCTCGCCGTCCTTGAGCTGGACCACCGGCTTGATGTTCAACAGGGAACCGAGCAGGGCCCGGGCCCCACCGACCCGGCCGCCACGCTGCAGGTGCTCGAGGCCGCCCAGCACGCCGTAGATCCGGGTGCGGGGGATGCGGTCCTCGGTGGCTGCCACGAGCTCGTCCAGGCCGGCACCGGCCGCGGCCTCCTCGGCGGCGGCGATCACGAGCAGGCCCTGGCCCATGGTGAGCGAGTACGTATCGACGACGCGGACGGGCACCGCGTCGAACGTGTCGGCCGCGGTGACGGCCGAGCCGTAGGTCCCCGACACCTTGGACGAGATCGTCAGGCACAGGACCGAGTCGGCGCCCTCGTCGGCGGCCTGCTGGAAGGCGGCCTGGAAGGCACCGGGGGAGGGGGCGGCTGTGGCCGGCAGGTCACCCTTGCCGCGGCAGCGCTCCCAGAACTCAGCCGGCGTCAGCTGGCGCCGGTCCTCGAGCTCCTCGTCGCCGAAGCGGATCGAGAGCGGCACGACGATCACGTTGTGCTCCTTGACGAGCTGGTCGGTCAGGTCGCAAGCACTGTCGGTGACGATATGGACGCCGGGCATGCCCGAGTCTGCCACGGTGGGACAGCGGTGGGCCTGTTAGGCCAGCCCGTGCAGAAGCGTCGTGGCCGACGCGCCCGGCGGGGGCGGATCGAGCGACGAGGCCACGCGCCGGGTGGCGCCCGGTGGCATGAGTGGGCGGACCGAGCTGACCGGGTCCCTCGCACGGTCCGGACCACCCGGCCCACCCGGCCCGGGGCGCCGCGACGGGGGAGGCCGGCGTGCGTCGGCCCGCTGGCCCAACCAGATCACCACGGCGCCGAAGGTGAGGCCGCCCGCGAGCACGGAGCCGACGACACGGGCCAGGAGCCCGCCGATGCTGGTCGACCCGGAGAGGTTGGACACGACGAGGACCACGACGGCCATGGGCACGACGGCCACGGTGATGCGGATCAGCGGGGCCCACGAGGTCCGGTCGGCCAGTTGCCCGAACCACCGGTGGAAGACGGCGAGCGCCAGCAACGCGGACACGCTGTAGGCGATCGACAGCGACAGCGCCAGGCCGCGCACGCCGAGGGGATGGACGAGCAGCACGGCGAGTGCGATGTTGAGCGAGTTCTCCACCAGGTAGAGGTAGAAGGCGACCCTGGTGCGCTGCATCGACTGCAGCACGCGCACGATGTAGAGGTAGGTGCAGAAGCCCGGCAGCCCGAGGGCGAACATGGCCAGCGCGGCGCCGGTCGTGGCCGTCTCCGCCGGGGTGCTGTGCCCGTTGCCCAGGAGGAGGGCGACCGACGGCTTGGCCAGCAGCAGAATGCCCACGGCGGAGGGGATGATGAGCGCCAGGACGGCCCGGAGGCCCCCCGTCATGCGTTTCAAGAACGCGGTCTGGTGCCCGGTGGACCACTGCTGCGCCAGGTCGGGCGTCACCACCGACATGACGGTGACGGCGACGATGCCGTAGGGCAGCTGGAAGAAGGCGTAGGCGTAGGTGTACGACGACACGGGGTCCGGGCCGGCCACGCTGCCGGCCAGGATCGTCACGACGAACAGCGCCATCTGATTGGCCAGCACGAAGCCGAAGGTCCAGCCGCCCAGACGAGTCACGGCGCGCAGCGCCTCGTCGCGCGGGTTCCAGCGCCAGCGCAGTAGCCCGAGGTCGGCGCGGCGCAGGCTCGGGATCAGCGCCACGCCCTGGAGTACGACGCCGATCGACGTGCCGAGCCCGAGGAGGACGAGCTGCGTGTGGTGCTGCTGCACCCCGGCCAGAGAGGCGCCGTGGCCGGCCCAGAGCCCGAACCACACCAGGATCCCGATGCACACGATGTTGTTGACGATCGGCGCCCAGGCGACGGCGATGAACCGACGGCGGGTGTTGAGCAGCGCGGCCGCCAGGGCGAAGAGGCCGTAGGCGGCGATCTGGATCACGAACCAGCGCAGCAACTCCGTGGCCACCTGGCGCTCGAGCGCGATGCGGTGGATCTGGTTGGCGCCCGAGTGGGTATCGAGCACGGTGAGGGCGTTGATGAGGAACGGTGCCGCGAGCAGTGCGGCCATCGTCGTGCCGAGCAGCACGACCACCGACACCGTGAGCACGGCGGAAATGGAGTCGAAGGCCTCGCGCTCGGTCTTGTTGGCGAGCCGGTCGACGAAGACGGGGATGAAGGTGGCCGAGAGGACGCCGCCCAGCACGACGTCGTAGAGCATGTTGGGTGTGGTGTTGGCCAGGTTGTAGGAGTCGGCCAGGGTCGTCTGCCCGAGCGCCCAGGCCAGCGCGACGAAGCGGAGCAGCCCGGTGACCCGGGAGACGCCGGTGCCGACCGCGACGTAGACGGCCGACGTCCGCAGCGCGAGGGTGCGGGCGCGGCGGGGGGCGGCCACCGTCAGTGCGCCCGCGGGCGGGCGCGCCGGGAGCGTCGCCAGGTGCGCACCCACCAGAAGAGCAGGACGGCTCCGGCGAGGACGGTGAGGGCCACCCCGACGAAGGAGATCTCGGTCGAGTGCACGGTGAGCACGGTGTGGGCGATGAGGACCTGGCCGTTCGGGCCGTCCGGCGTGTGGAGGCTCACCTCAATGGGGAGCCGGTCCCCGGAGGTCCTGGCCTGGGCGGTCACCCGCACCGAGGTCGTGGGATGGACGAGCGTCAGGCGCTGCGTGTTGCCGTCAGGGAACGTGAACTTGTCGCTGCTGAGGGTCACCACGACCGTCACCGGGTAGGGCGCGGAGGAGAGGACCGTGACGGGAATGGCGGCCCGTTGCGACGTGAAGGTGACTGTGCGCTCGGTCCCGAGCGTGACCTGTCCCGTCGTGCCGGCGAAGGACTTGGAGTAGGCGCTCAAGGCGTCGGCACGACCGGCGTTGCTGAGGCTCCTGGCCTCGGTGGTGAGGAGCATGTCTCCCAGGGTTGTCAGGTTGGGCGGGTGCCCGGCCACCGCGGCGGCGAATGAGGACAGCTGCTGGCGGTCCAGGGCGATGTGGTCGGCGGCCGTTCGCGTGATGCCGCCGCTGGTTGCCCCTGCCTGCAGCTGCCGAACGGCGGGCTCGTGGTTCCCGCCGCCGGGCACCTCGGCGAAGAACTGGGCGAGCGTGACGGGCTTCAACGACGGGTTGCCCGTGAGCCCGTCCAGTAGGGCGTTCATGAAGTCGGCCGGGGGCCGCCAGCCCGGAGGAGCGCTGACCACCACGCCGCGCGGCTGGTTCGGGAACGGGTTCTCGAAATGCACGAACGACAGCTCGGCCAGGAGTTGCTCGGCGGCCAGGACCGGGTTGCGGGGGCTGGAGGTGAAGCGCGTGCTCAGGCTCGAGTTGGCCGCCGCCGTCGGGATGGAGGACCCGTTCCCGAGGTCCAGCGTGAAGGGCTGGGCGAAGGTCAGGTTTCTGACGCCCCCCGAGGCCAGGTCTTTGTCGCTGATCACGGCCTGCGAGGCCCCGGTCACCCGAAGGCCCGACGCCAGGTTGGCTGCGTCGCCCTGCGAGAACGACGATGCCGTATCGACCCAGGTGCCGCCGTCGGGTTTCAGGCCGCCACTGCGCAGAACGTCCTCCCCCCGCGTCATCTGCGCCGTGATCTCCCCGGAGATCCCTGCGCCGGTGAGCGCCGCCACGTTGATCGGCACATACGACTGGGCGAGGAGCTGATCGCTGCTGAGGTCAGCGATCAGCTGGAGCGAGCGTTGCTCGCTCCGCGAGCGAGCCGCCTCAATCAGACCCACCGATTGCGGGTTCACCGCGAGCGTGGCCGGGACGTCCCGATGATTCGTCAGCGCGTCGGCAACGGTGTTCACGTTGCTCGTCGCGACCGGGACCACGACCCCAACGCGGAGGACGTCTGACGCGGCAAGGTTGGCCGGTTGCTGGTAGGTCATGAAGGTGGTGAACCGGGAGAGCGGGGACGGTGATCCCGTGCGCACGAGCGAGACGGTGACGGCGTAGACATCCCCGCACTCGTCGGTGCTCGGCGTGCAGCCCAACACGACCGACGGTGTCCCTGCGGCGCAGATGCCGCTGCCCGTGGCCGGGGGCGTGACATTCGAGTCGGGGAGCACGGTCACGCACGCCGCGGCGCCGAGACCGCCTCCAGTCGCGGTGACCGGGATGCCGCTCACGCGTTTGAACGGTGAGGAGTTCGGCGTGCCGGCGATGGCCTGTTGCAGGTCTGAGGCGTCGTTCATGCGCGGGTAGAACGCCAGGCTGATGCTGAGGTCACTCGCCGCGCCGTCGGCGGCGGAGACGCCGAGCTGAATGTTGAACCATGGCTGGTTTGCACTCACCCAAGGCGTTTGCGAGACGAGGGTCAGGGGTGGTCCCGAGGCGCGCGCCGGCACCGCCCCACCCGCGGTGGGAGCGGACGGGGCCGCGGTGGCAAGGGCCCCGAGGCTGCTGACCAGGGCCGTCACGGCCACCGCAGCCGTGCAAAGGGCGGTCCTGGCGCGGCGCGTCGACACAGGCAAAGGGTAGAGGGCGCACTAGCGTGGGCGGGTGCAGTCCACGTCGGTGCCTGAGCGGTTCCGCCCCTACGTCGAAGCCACCGAGGAGGTGGGGCGACGCTTTGCCGCGGCCGGCCGCTCGCTCTATTTGGTCGGGGGGTCGGTGCGTGACGCCCTCTTCCCGGGGCCCGCGGGCACGGCCGAGCCCCACGATCTCGACCTGACCACCGACGCCCCGCCGGCCGAGATCGAGCGGCTCGTCCAGGGCTGGGCCGACGACATCTGGACCCAGGGCGAGCGGTTCGGGACCATCGGGTGCCGCAAGGGCACCCAGGTCTACGAGATCACCACGCACCGGGCCGAGGTCTACGTGCCCGAGTCCCGCAAGCCCGAGGTCACCTTCGGCGACGACGTGGTGGTCGACCTGTCGCGCCGCGACTTCACCATCAACGCGTTCGCGCTGCGCCTGCCCGACATGGAGCTGATCGATCCCTTCGACGGCCTCGGGGACCTGGCGGCGGGGCGGCTGCGCACGCCGCTCGACCCGGAGATCTCCTTCGGCGACGACCCGCTGCGGATGCTGCGGGCGGCGCGCTTCGCAGCGCGCTTCTCGCTGGAGCCCGATGCGGCGCTCACGGCGGCGGTCGAGCGGATGCACGGACGCCTGTCCATCGTCTCGGCCGAGCGCATCCGCGACGAGCTCGACAAGATCGTCATGGTCGACGTGCCCTCGGTGGCGCTGTGGTTCGTGGTGCGCACCGGGCTGGCCGACGAATTCCTGCCGGAACTCCCCGGGCTCGCGCTCGAGCAGGACCCGATCCACCGGCACAAGGACGTGCTGGGGCACACGCTGGCCGTCGTCGACAAGACGTCGCCGATCAGGCTGCTTCGCCTTGCCGCGCTCTTCCACGACGTCGGCAAGCCGCGCACGCGCTCCATCACCGACGGCGGCGTGAGCTTCCATCACCACGAGGTCGTGGGAGCCCGCATGACGCGGACGCGCATGGAAGCGCTGCGTTACTCCGCGGCCGACGTGGACACCGTAGTGCGACTGGTCGAACTGCACCTGCGCTTCCACACGTACCGGTTGGGCTGGACCGACAAGGCCGTGCGCCGCTACGTGCGCGACGCGGGTGAGCATCTCGAGCTGCTCAACGAGCTGACCCGCTGCGACTGCACCACGCGCAACGCGGCCAAGGCCCGGGCGCTGGCCCGGCGCATGGACGAGCTGGAGGCCCGCATCACCGAGCTGGGCGAGGAGGAGGAGCTGCAGGCCCTGCGCCCCGACCTCGACGGGAACCAGATCATGGAGCTGCTCGGCATCGGGCCGGGGCGGGACGTCGGCCAGGCCCTGGACTTCCTCATGGAGCTGCGCCTCGACGAGGGCCCGTTGGGCGAGGAGGAGGCGGCCAGGCGTCTCCGGGCCTGGTGGGTCGAGCGTCAGTAGGCCGGGCGACGGGAGGATCGTGGCGGTAGCGTTTCGGCCATGACGAGGATCGCGGCACCCGAGAGCGGCATGGGCGAGCACATCGACTGGGCGCTCCTGCGCGCGGACATGGCGGCGGGCATGGGGAAGCTGTCGGCCGCGGTCTACGGCAACTCCCAGCTGCCGGTGCGTGAGCGCGAGGCGGCGCGCTGGACCATCGCCCTGATCAACGACTGCGCGGTGTGCCGCGACACCAGGGCCCGCGACGGCGAGGCCGCCGGGGCCGGTGAGCCCTTCTACGCAGAGGTGACCGACTGGCGTGCCGCCACGGGCCTGAGCCGTCGCGAGCGGCTGGCGGCGGAGTTCGCCGAACGCTTCGCCATCGACCACCTCGCCATGGACGACGAGCTCTGGGGCCGGCTGCACGACGCCTTCTCCGAGGCCGAGCTGGCCGACCTCACCATCTGCTGCGGCATGTTCCTCGGCATGGGGCGCACGCTCGCCGTGGTGGGCGTGCGGGCGCCGGACGAGCGCATCCTGGTCTGAGGCAGGTCGACCGGTCGACCGATCGGCCGATCGGACCGAGCGGTGCGTGGAGAGTCGTACCGGAGGGGTCCGCAGGTACTTGTTTTGAAGAAGTATAAACGAGTCATTTGAGACTTTTGAGACCGCCACCGCCACCGCCACCGCCAACAATGCAGACGCCTGCAGACGCCAGCAGACGGCTCCCGATCAGTCGAGCGGCCAGGTCTCCTGGGCCTCGCCGGCGGCGAAGGCTTCGATCAGCTGGTGCGCCACGTCGTCGTGATACTGCACCGGCGGCGACTTCATGAAGTAGGCCGAGGGCCCGAGGAGCGGGCCGCCGATGCCGCGGTCGAGGGCCAGCTTGGCGCAGCGCACGGCGTCAATGATCACGCCGGCTGAGTTCGGGGAGTCCCACACCTCGAGCTTGAGCTCGAGGTTCAGCGGCACGTCGCCAAAGTTTCGCCCCTCCATGCGGATGTAGGCCCACTTGCGGTCCTTGAGCCACGGCACGTGGTCCGACGGGCCGACGTGGACGTCGTCGGGGTCGAGGACGTTGTCCTCCAGCTGGCTCGTCACGGCCTGCGTCTTCGAGATCTTCTTGGACTCCAGACGCTGGCGCTCCAGCATGTTCTTGAAGTCCATGTTGCCGCCGAAGTTCAGCTGGTACGTCTCGTCGAGGGCGACGCCGCGGTCCTCGAACAGGCGCGTGAGGATGCGGTGGACGATGGTCGAGCCCACCTGGCTCTTGATGTCGTCGCCCACGATCGGCACGCCGGCGTCGCGGAATTTGCGGGCCCACTCGGGATCCGAGGCGATGAAGACCGGGATGGCGTTGACGAAGGCCACGCCGGCGTCGAGGCAGGCCTGGGCGTAGTGGCGCTGGGCCTGCTCGGATCCGACAGGGAGGTAGGAGACGAGCACGTCCGCCTTGGCCTCGCGCAGGGCGGCGGCCACGTCGACCGGCTCGGCCGGCGACTCCTCGATCATCTCGCGGTAGTAAAAGCCGAGGCCGTCGAAGGTCGGCCCACGCTGCACGGTCACACCGACCTCGCCCACCTCGGCGAAGCGGACCGTGTTGTTGAGGCCGGCCCCGATGGCCTTGCCCAGGTCCGTCCCGACCTTGGTCTGGTCCACGTCGAAGGCGGCCACGGGCACGATGTCACGCACGTGGTAACCGCCCAGCTCCACATGCATGAGGCCCGGCACCACGTCGTCGGGGTCGGCGTCGCGGTAGTAGGTGATCCCCTGTACGAGCGAGCTGGCACAATTGCCGACGCCGGCGATGGCAAGGCGGATGGGGTTGGGCATGGACGTCTCTCCTTCGGGTGTTGTGAGGCGGGTTCTGTTCACGCCACCGGTTCCGGCTCCGTACCGGCGGTGGCAGATTCGGTTGCGAGCGCGGCGCGTTCGGACGCGATGAGGTTGTCAAGCCAGCTGATGTCACGGGCGACGCCGTCCGCGGTGTGCTGGACGACGGAGCGGGCGTAGATGTCGAGATCGGTGCGGGCCGCCTCGGCCTCGGCGAGCCGCTGCACCAGCAGGGCGCGCCGGTGCTCCAGGAGGGTCAGGCGGGCTTGCGGGGCGAGGTGGCGGGCGAAGGCCAGGCGCAGGCCGAAGCTGCGGGCGTCGTCGGCGGCTCCGCTGCCCGCCAGCAGCTCCACGAAGAGCTCCCGGCCGGCGTCGGTGATGCGGTAGACCTTGCGGCCGCGACGGGCCCGGGTGGGGGAGTGCCGGCGGGCGCGCAGAACCGCCCGCTCGCCGCTCAGCGAGCCCGTCGGTGGCGCGGCCGGGGCTGGGGCCGCCGTGCTCTCGGCGCCGGCGCCCTCGGCGGCCACCACCGCGCCGGACTTCTCCAGGCGGGTGAGGGCGGGGTAGATGGAGCCGAACGAGACATTGGCCAAGAGTCCCAGGTGCTCGCGCAATTGGCGGCGTATTTCGTACCCGTGCAGGTCACGTTCCTCGAGGAGACCCAGGATGGCCATATCCAACATGACGGATGAGTATATCGGTTCGATATAGCGGTGGCACGTCCTTCGTCACGCAGGCGTCGCGTCCGTGCCTGGTTTTGCTCACAATTGGTGCCCGGATTCCGGGCGTGGGGGGTAGCCTGGCGGCCGTGTCCGTCACCTCGGAGCCGAGGTCACCATCCCGTGCCGTGAGCCCTGACGTCACGGCCCAGGTCGAGTACCGGATCATCCGCAACGGCGTGGTGCGCGAGGTCGACCGGGGCAAGCTCCTCAAGACCGACGTCTGCGACGCCCACCCCGAACTGCTGCGGGCCGCCCGCAACGTGGGCCGGGCGACCAAGGAGGTCTGCCCCATCTGCGACGACGGACGGCTCGTCACGGTGACCTTCGTGTTCGGGGCCAAGCTGCCCCCGGGCGGCCGCTGCCCGGGCACGGCCGCCGAGCTCAAGGCGCTCACACGCCGGGAGGAGCCGGTGCTCTGTTACGAGGTCGAGGTCTGCCCGGCCTGCGCCTGGCACCACCTGATGCGCAAGTACCCCGCCGGCGGCCGCACCCCGCGCCAGAAGAAGGCGGCGCCGGCCAGGTGAGCGAGCGACCCCGGCCCGTCAGTGTGCCGTCACTGCGGGTGCGCAAGCGGCGCAACGGCGACACGCCGATCGTCATGGTCACGGCGTACGACGAGCCCGGCGCCCGGATCGTGTCCGAGGCCGGGGCCGACATCATCCTCGTCGGCGACTCGGTGGCCAACAACGTCCTCGGTTACCCCGATACCCTGCACGTCGACATCGACGTCATGGCCCACCACACGGCGGCCGTGGCCCGCGCCCAGCCGCACTGCCTGATCCTCGGGGACATGCCGTGGATGAGCTACCACCTGTCGGCCGAGGACGCGGTGCGCAACGCCGCCACCCTCATCCGTGCCGGGGCCCAGGCCGTCAAGCTGGAGGGCGGGCGGGCGCGCCTCCCGGTGGTGGAGGCGATCATCCGGGCCGAAATCCCGGTGATGGGCCACCTCGGGCTCACGCCCCAGTCGGTCCTCGCCATGGGTGGCTTCCGCGTCCAGGGCAAGAGCGCCGACGCCGCCAGCGCCCTGCTCGATGCGGCCAAGGCCCTCGCCGCGGCCGGGTGCTTCGGGTTCGTGATCGAGGGGGTGCCCGACGTGGTGGGCGCCGCCGTGACCGAGCATCTCGACGTGCCGACCATCGGCATCGGGGCCGGACCGGCCTGCGACGGGCAGGTCCTGGTCTTCCATGACCTGCTCGGCCTGGGCAAAGGCACTCCGCCCAAGTTCGTCCGCCAGTACGCCGACGTCGGCCGCATCGCCACAGAGGCCATCTCCGCCTTCGCCGCCGACGTGCGCAGCGGGGATTTCCCCGGCGAGGCCGAGACGTACCACGGCCCGGCCGGCTTGGGCGACGCCCTGGGCTAACGGCGAGGGCGGCCGACGGCTAGCATGGCTCCCCGCAACACGCGCAGCACGTAACAGACCCTGCTCCTGACCGTCAGGGGCCCGGGCTCGTCCCGGTCCAGAGGGAGGTATGCCGCATATGCGGCCTTACGAAGTCATGGCCATCTTCGAGGCCACCACCGAGCCCACGCTCATTCAGGGGATCCTCGACCAGGCTCTCGACGTCATCCGCACCACGGGTGGCACCCCCGGCGCCATCGACCGCTGGGGCAAGCGCACCCTGGCCTACGAGGTGAACCACAAGCGCGAGGGTTACTACGTCGTGGTGGAGTTCACCGCCGAGCCCGCGACGGTTGCCGCCCTGGACCGCATGCTCGGCCTGGCCGACGAGATCATCCGCCACAAGGTCGTGCGCCTGCCGGACCACAAGGCCCCGGCGGCCCAGCCCGCGGCCAGCTGAGCGACGGGCGAGAGGAGCAGACATGCCGTCAGACAACAGCGTGACGCTGGTGGGGAACGTGACCCGTGACCCCGAGCTGCGCTTCACCAACACCGGCCAGGCCAACGTGACGTTCGGCCTTGCGGTCAACCGCCGGTGGCAGAACCGCCAGACCCAGGAGTGGGAGGAGGCCACCTCGTTCTTCGACGTGGTCTGCTGGCGCGAGATGGCCGAGAACGTGAGCGAGAGCATCACGCGGGGATCCAGGATCATGGTGGCCGGCCGGCTCGAGCAGCGCAGCTGGGAGACCCAGGAGGGCGACAAGCGCTCCAAGGTCGAGGTCGTGGCCGACGAGATCGGCCCGTCACTGCGCTGGGCCACCGCCCAGATCACCAAGAACGAGCGCCGCGGCCCCGGGGAGTACAACCGGGGCGGCGGCGGTGGTGGGGGCGGCCGTCCGGCCGCCGCTCCGCCCGCACAACCCCAGCCCGCGGCGGATGCCGGACCGGGTTACGGATTCGACGAGGAGCCCTTCTAATGGCACGGAACAACCAACGCGGCGGGACGACGTCACGGCGCGCCCCCAAGGATCTCGGGCGGCGGGTCAAGAAGAAGCCCTGCGCTCTCTGCCGGGACAAGACCGAGTGGGTCGACTACAAGGACGTCCCCATGCTGCGCAAGTACATGAGCGACCGCGGCAAGATCCGCTCGCGCCGGGTGACGGGCAACTGCGCCCAGCACCAGCGGGCGCTGGCCATGGCCATCAAGACCGCGCGCGAGCTCGTCCTGCTGCCCTACACGCAGCGCACCGTGACCGAGCGCCCGGGTGGGCGCGGCGGGCGCGACCGGGGCGAGCGCACCCTCGACTCGGTCCCGACCGAGGCGCCGCGCCAGCGTCCCACCGCCGATGCGCCCGAGACACCGGATCCGGCACTGGCCATCGTCGAAGAGGCCGAGGCTGACGCCGAGGCCGGCGCTGTGGTCGAGGTCGTCGTGGAGCCCGCCGAGACCGGGGCGGACGCATGAGGGTCGTGCTGCGCGACGACGTCGCCGGCGTCGGCCGCCGCGGGGACATCGTCAAGGTGGCGGGCGGCTTCGCCCGCAACTTCCTGCTCCCCGAGGGCCGCGCCATCGTGGCCACCGAGGGTGTCGGGGGACAGGCAGAGCAGATGCGCCGCGGGCGCGACCTGCGCGAGGCGCAGGACCGGGGTGCGGCGGAGGCCCAGGCGACGGTGCTGGCCGGCGCCGTGATCCCGATCGCCGCCCGGGCGTCGGGGGGTGGACGCCTCTTCGGCTCCATCGGTCCCGCCGACGTGGTGGACGCCATCAAATCCTCCAAGGGCATCGATGTGGACCGCAGGCACATTCTGCTGCCCGAGCACATCAAGGAGACGGGGTCTTTCGAGGTGACGGTCGAGTTGTTCCGCGACGTGGCCACCATCGTGACCCTGGAGGTCACCGCAGCCTCCTGAGCAGGGCGGATCCACCGCTCTGTCACACCCACGGCCCATCATGGGCCGCGTGTCGATTTGCGTTCTCCGTGGTCCCCAGCCCGTGACCACTCGTGCACCGCTTATCCACACGCAGGCGTGCCTTACCCACACCTATTGGGGTCTTACGTTCCCCAGACCCCGACGGGCAGAGTAAGTGGGCCGTGGTCCAAGCCTTTGACGACACCCGCCCCCGTCCGCTGCGGACGGCCCCCGCTCCCGCTCCGACCGGCGCGCGGGTGCCGCCCCATGACGTCGAGGCCGAGGAGTCGTTGCTCGGGGCGATGCTCCTGTCCAACGACGCCGCCTCGGTCGGGATAGAGAAGTGCACCGCGGCCGACTTCTACAAGCCGGCGCACGGGCACATCTTCGGCGCCATCCAGGCGCTGATGGAGCGGGGCGAGGCCATCGACGCCGTCACAGTGACCGACGAGCTGAAGCGCTCGGGCGTGCTGGAGGCGATCGGTGACCGCTCCATCTTCATTTCGCTGCTGGCCAACACGCCGTCGATCGCCAACGCGCGCCACTACGCCGAAATCGTCGAGGAGCACGCGCTCTTGCGCAAGCTCATCGGCGTCGCCGGGGACATCGCCGACATCGGCTACTCGGTCCCCGAGGACGTCAAGGCAGCGGTCGACGAGGCCGAGCAGATGGTCTTCAACGTCGGGGAGCGGCGCACCGTCGACACCATGCGGCCCCTGCACGAGTTGCTGGGCGCAGGCCTGGACCGCATCGAGGAGCTGGGGCAGCGCGGATCCAGCATCACCGGCGTGGCCACGGGCTACCACGAGCTCGACAAGATCCTCCTCGGCTTCCAGCCCTCGTCCCTCAACATCGTGGGAGCCCGTCCCGGCATGGGGAAGACCAGCTTCGCCCTCGGCGTGCTGGCCAACGTCGGCCTGCAGTCGCAGCGGCCGGCGCTCCTCTTCTCCTTGGAGATGGGCCACCTGGAGCTGACCCAGCGCCTGCTCGCCTCCGAGGCCGAGGTGAACGGGCAGAGCCTGCAGACGGGCCGGATCCGCACCCAGGACTGGAGCAAAATCGGCATGGCCGTGACGCGGCTGTCGGGCGCGCCGATCTTCATCGACGACAACCCCAACGTGACCGTCATGGACATCAGGGCCCGGGCCCGCAGGCTGAAGAAGGCGGAGGGCGACCTGGGCATCGTGGTGGTCGACTACCTGCAGCTGATGACCGGGCGGGGTCGGGCGGAGAATCGCCAGAACGAGGTAGCCGAGATCAGCCGCGGCCTCAAGATCCTGGCCCGCGAGCTCGAGGTGCCCGTCGTGGCCCTCTCGCAGCTCTCTCGCAATCTCGAGTCACGTCAGGACAAGACGCCACAGCTGTCGGACTTGCGTGAGTCCGGCTCGCTCGAACAGGACGCCGACGTGGTGTTGTTCATCTACCGCGAGTCCGAATACAACGACGAGGTCCCGATCGACCGGGCCGACGACGCGCTGGTCGAAGTGGCCAAGCATCGAAACGGACCGACCGGCAAGGCCAACCTGCTGTTCTTGAAGCAGTACGCGCGGTTCGAGAACCACCGCGGAGTGTAGGGGATCCGGCTAGGAGGACGCAGCCGCCGGGAGCACGAAGTGCTCGACGGCGTACGCGAACCCCTCGTCCTCGTTGCTGCGCGTCGTCTGGTGTGCCGCCTCCTTCGCCTCGGGATCGGCGTTGCCCATGGCGATGCTGAGACCGGAGTAGTCGAACATCAAGATGTCGTTGGGCTGGTCGCCGATGGTGGCGATCTCCTCGGCCTTGAGCTTGTAGCGGCGGGCCAGGTAGCGGGCGACCTCGCCCTTGTTGGCGTGTGGATGGGTGACATCGAGGTAGTAGGGCTGGGAGGCCGCAGCCGTCACGTGGTGCCCGAACTTCTCCTCGGCCGCCTCCGTGGCCGCGGCGATGGCGTCATGGTCGTCGCTGACCCCGACCAGCTTGACGACACCGTTCGTCAGCCCGTCGAGACCCCTCTTCATCACCTTGGGATCGAATTTGACCGTCCAGGCCTCCCGGTCGACGTGGGGTCCCTTGGGGTCAGGCACGTACCAGTCCTCCCCCCGGTAGAGCCAGACGTCGAGCGCGAAGGACCTCATGTGGTCGGCGATGGGTTTGACGATGTGCTCGGGCAGCGCGTGCTCCTGCAGCACCTCCAGATCCGGATCCACCGTGAGGCCGCCGTTGAAGGCCGCAATGGGCGATTCGAGGTCGAGCGGCTCCACCAGCATCTCCATGCCACGTGGCGGGCGTCCGCTGGTCACGGCGAAGAGGACGCCGGCTCGGCGCAGGTCGCGCACCGCGGCGACGGCCTGGTCGGTCAGCACCTTGTCCTGGGTGACCAGAGTCCCGTCGACGTCGGCCAGGAAGAGGCGGATGGGCGGGCCCGAGCGGCCTTCGGATGCCGGGTGGTCGGTGGCGATGTGCCGATGGTAGGCGCCGGTGCCGGGCGGTGCATTCATGGCGGGAACCCGGGTATACCCATTGGCATGGCCGACAACAGCATTCCCGAAAGCCACCGTGACCTCCTCGAGGGTGAGTTCCTGACCCTCGCCACGGTCGGCGATGACGGCTACCCCCAGGTGTCCGAGGTGTGGTTCCTGACGGAAGGGGGCCAGGTGGCCATGTCGCTGAACACCCGGCGTCAAAAGGTGAAGAACCTCGAGACCGAGCCGGCCTGCACGGTGCTCCTCCTCGACCTGCAGAACCCTTACCGCTACCTGGAGATCCGCGGCACCGCCGTGGTGTCGCCCGACGACGACCGGGCCTTCGCCGAGCGCGTCGGCGCCAAGTACAACGCCGACCTGCGCGAGCACGACGCGCCCGGGGACCGCCGTGTCATCGTGCGGGTGGTCCCCGTCCACGTGAACGCCGTGGACATGAGCGGCTAAGAGGACGAAGTCGCGGGCGTTGACGCGGCCTGCCTGCGGGCCTGGCGCACCAGCGCGACCGTCGCGCCCAGGAGGGCCAGCGCCAGTGCGAGCCACAGTGAGAGCACGGCGGCGAAGGCCGCGGCGACCAGAACCTCGGTGACCACGACGACCGCCAGGACGACGGGCCCGGCGGCGGTGAAGCGCCGATGGAACGCGGCGAGGGCCGCCGGGGTGGTGATGCCCCGGCCGAGCAGGACGGCGAGCCCGCGCACCAACCCGAACAGCGCGCCGATGGCCAGGGCGATGGCGGGGCTCGCCGTCAGGGCGGCCAGCGCGATCATGAGGTAGAGCGCAGCGGTCTTGATGTAGGTGACCAGGCCGGCGCCGATCTGCCAGCCGAAACCGGCGCCGTAGACCCAGGGCCGGAACCGGTCCAGCCACCGCTCGTTGACCTGGCGCGAGTGGAACGGCAGGTGGAAGCCGCCGAAGCGGGTGTCCGAGGCGGCGGCGACGACAGCGACGACGCCGGCGACGATGGCGAGGGCCGTCGTCGAGGGGGAGGCGGCGTGTACGCCCAGTGCCAGCCCAGCCATCACGACCCCGAGTGTCGCGCCACCCACGGTGCCGCCCGCGATGAACCAGGCGGCTGTACTGCGGTACCGGTGGCCCCGGCCCCGCTCGGCCAGCGGTGTCACCGTGGCCAGCATGGAGACGCCACAGGGGGACCAGGTCGAGCGGGCCGCCGCGGCCACGGCGACGACGACGGCCGCCACGATCAACAACGCATGCATTCGTTCTCCCTCTGAGTCATGCCGGCGACCCGAAGAACGGGGCACCGCCGAAGGCGAAGATCCCGCCGTCCTTGGCCACCAGCCAGTAGCCGGCGTCGTTACCGTAGGGCGCCAGGCCCACCACCGGTTGGTTGAGCTTCAGGGCGCCCGTCGACCCCTCGAAGACCGCATCGCCGTAGGCGAAGATGCCCCCGTCGGCGGCAGTGAGCCAGTAGCCACCGCCCGAGGGTGTGGCGGCCATGCCGACGACGGGCGCATTGAGGCGCCGACCACCCATGGAACCGAGGAAGGGTGCGTCACCGAAGGTGAAGATGCCGCCGTCGGACGCGACCAGCCAGTAGCCGTGGCCCGTGGGTGTGGCCGCCATCCCGACGACCGGCGCATTGAGCCGCGTGCCCCCCATGGACCCGAAGAACGGCGCATCCCCGAAGTCGAAGATGCCGCCGTCGGCCGCGACCAGCCAGTAGCCCTGGCCGGTGGGAGAGGCGGCGATGCCGACGACCGGCGCATCGAGCGGGCGCCCACCCATGGAGCCGAGGAAAGGTGCCCCGCCGTAGTCGAAGATGCCGCCGTCCGCCGCAGCCAGGAAATAGCCACCCGTCTTGCAGGTGGCCACGCCCACGATCGGGGCGCGGAGTGCCAGCCCCGACGCGTCACCGTCGTTGGGGAAGTCCCCGAACCCGAACAGCCGCCCGAACGCAGTCAGGACGGCGTAGCCGCCGCCGTCGGCGCTGGGGACCAGGCCGACCACCTTGCAGTCGGTGGCGGGCGACGTGCACAGCGGTGCCGGCGGGGCGGTGGTCCAGCACGGCTCGTTCTGCTCCGCCGTGGCGTTGTCGACCGCGACCGCGGTCGTGCAGGTGGGATCGACCGTCCATGGCGGGACGCAGGCGACGACCCGGCACACGATGCGGCCCATACAGGCCACCTCCTGGTTGCACTGTCCGTACCGGAACTGGAGGCACCCCGTCAGGTAGGAGTCGCAGCCCAGCGGCCCGCACCCGCAAGCGGTCCCGTCGCACCCGGTCGAGCAGAACGGGAATCCGCCGCTGCAGCCGTCGTCACACGAGCAGGTGGCATTGCAGTCCATGTAGTAGCGCGGGCCGCCGCAGTACGACGAGTTGTCCGCCACCCACCAGCCCCCCATGATGGTGTTCTCCGGGCAGAAGTTGGCGCCGCTGACCGCGCAGCAGAACTCGGAGAACCCGGAGCAGCAGGTGCTGCCGCAGCCACAGCCAGCGTTGCCGCACCGACAGATGGCCCCGTAGGCCGTCCCTGGTTTGAGGGCCAGGTCGAGGCCGCCGCCGACGGCGACGGCGCTGCCGACGAAGGCGGAGCGGTTGATGAGGCTGCGCCGGGACAGGCGGCCCTCGAGGACGCCCGCGGCGCGCTCGACCAGGGCGCTCGAAATGCTCACGACGCCGGCCCCGGGCCTGGTTGGGCCACCCGAGGTGCCGCCGTGAGGGCGGCCAGCGCGGAGAGGGCGAGCGCGGTGAGCCAGAGACCCACTGCGCTGACGAACAGGAGAGGGAACCCGGCCCAGGGCTGGTGGGCCAGCTGCAGCACCAGCGTGTTCTGCGGTGGGGCCCCGAGGGCGACGGCCGCCGCCGCCACGGCCAGAGTGAGGTCGAGCACCAGATGGAGCGCGGTCGGTGGCGTGTCCGGCCGGCCGAAGCATCCGCAGGTGGCGAGTGTGCCACCGCGCCAGCGGGCGTACGCCACGACGGCGGTGAAGGCCAGGTAGGAGATTGCGACGAGCGCGGCCGTGACCGGGCGCGGGAACAGGATCGCCGCGGCTCCCAATGCCGCCTCCGCCAGTGCGCCGACCCGGACGACCGAGCGCACCACGCGCAACGGAGGATGCCCCGGGACCAGAGCCGACATGGCCAACGCCGTGTCGTCGGGACGCAACGCCTTCGCCACGCCGGCGACGCACAGCAGGCCGGCGGCAATCAGATAGAGGCCGATCAATGCCATGGGATCAATTCCACCGGGGCCTCGCTGCCGGGACATCGGTGACGGCCGGGCTCAGGGTCAAGGACGACAGCAACGTATTGACGTGTGGGACCAGTACCGCCCGCTGGGCATGGCTGCCGAGCACCGCGTAGAACGCGAAAGGGCGCCCGGACTCGGTGAAGAACCACTGGGTCCCCGATTGCCCGGGAATACCTCGGCGCAGGGTCATGGGCGAGAAATCCGACTCCGTCAGCGCATCGGGCCGGCCCTGCCGGGCGAAGAGCGCCGTGCCGACGCTCTCGGGCCCGTACTCGAACAGGGTGGAAAACACGTCGGAGGGTCCCATGAGCGTCACCGCGCCGCTCCCGAAGTCTCCGATGTCGTCGGGGATGGGAAAGGTGGCGAATTGCCCGACCGGATACGTCACGCCCACCGTGGCGGGGCGCACGAAGATCCGTCCCTCGAAGCCGGCCGGGAGGCGGGCGGTGATGCCGTGGGCTCCGATGGTGGCCATTACTCGGCCGGCACGGGATGGCCGTGCGGGAAGACGTCGTCGAGGGTGCGCGGGTAGAGGCTGGGGTCGCCCGGGAGGATGCCGGCGGCGGCGAGCACCTCGTCCGCCGCCGCTTCCCGTGCCGGGCCCGCCAGCGAGGTGTCACCCCGACCGCGGGTGCCGCCGCCGTGCCCGCGGTCGTGCTCGGCCCGCCGGACCAGTTCGGTGAGCTGTGCCACCTGGCTGGCCACGCCCTGCCCGACTTTTCGACCGGTGGCGCCGTCGACCAGCACGAAGAAGGGGGAACCGGGTACCTGGTAGTCGAGCCAGGCCTGCGTCGACATCACCACCGGCACCCGTCCCGTCGCCTTGGCCTGCACCTCGGCGGGGATCTCGCGGTCGGGGCCCTTGGTGACGATGACGACCCGGGTGCGGTCGGGCAGCTGCAGGCGTCCCGGATCCTGTAGGGCGTCCCAGAAGGCGGCGCACCCGGTACAGCCCGAGGACAAGAAGCCGAGCAGGGTGAAGTCGTCGCTGTTGTCGACGGCGACGGCCCGGGCATCCCCCGTTGGAGTGACGCCGGCGACGGCGGGCGCGGCACCGAGCTCCGGGCCCCCCGCCGGAGGCGTGAACGTCACGGGAACGGGAGGAGGGGCGGGCGCGGCCGAGGGATCGCCGACGCCCGCTCCGAGGTCGTGCAGGGCGCGCAGGATGTCGGCGTGGCTCCGTAACAGGCCCGCCACCAGGATGCCGAGCAACAGAACGACGAACGTCGAGCCAATGACCAACGCGACCATGCCGCCTCCTTTTCCGCGGGCCCCAGTATCCATCCGCCACCGGCCCGAGGCGCGGCACGGCGGGGCAGGAATTCCTCGGGCATACTCGGTCCTGTGTTGGCCGACGATCTCTTCCTGCCGGAGCCCGAGCCGCGGGAGGTGCGCTACACCGTCATTTCGGTGGACGACCACGTGGTGGAGCCGGCCGACACGTTCGAGCACCGGCTGCCGAGCGCGCTGGCCGACCGTGCGCCGCGGATCGTCGAGACGCCCGAGGGTCATCAGGTGTGGGAGTTCGAGGGCCGGCGCTACACGCAGGTCGGCATGAACGCGGTGGCCGGCCGCCGCCCCGAGACCTATGGCCTGGAGCCGTTCCGCTTCGACCAGATGCGACCGGGCTGCTATGACGTCGACGCCCGCGTGCACGACATGGACATAAACGGTGTCTGGGCGTCCGTGAACTTCCCTTCCATGATCACCGGATTCTGTGGCCGCGTCTTCTTCGACGCCCAGGATCGCGACCTGGGTCTGGCCTGTGTCAGAGCGTGGAACGACTGGCTCTTCGAAGAGTGGTACTCGCGGCACCCCGATCGCATCGTCCCCCTCGCCATCACCTACTTGGCCGATCCGGCGCTGGCCGCGGCCGAGATCCGCCGCAACGCCGCACGCGGGTTCACCTCGGTGACGTTCCCGGAGCGACCACACGAGATCGGGCTGCCCTCCCTCTGGGACCGGGCGCACTGGGACCCGATCATGGAGGCCGTCGTCGAGACCGACACCGTGGTCTCGCTGCACGTGGGCAGCTCGGGACTGACGCCCGCACCGCCCGGGGCGGGCATGGACGCCCTGCAGCTCGGCGCCACCCTCTTCGGGCAGCTGTCGCTCATCGCCTGTGCCGAATGGCTGTGGTCCGGGTACGCCCTGCGGCTCCCCGCGCTCAAGATCGCCATGAGCGAAGGCGGGATCGGCTGGGTGGCGATGCTGCGCGACCGCCTCGAGAACATCGTCGACCGTTCCCGTTACGGGCTCGGCTGGGACGTCCGGCCGGCCGATGTCCTGCAGCGCAACTTCTGGTTCTGCACCATTGACGACCCGTCCACCATCGACACCCGCCACGCCATCGGCATCGACCACATCATGGTGGAGGTCGACTACCCGCACGGCGACAGCACCTGGCCCGACACCCAGGACGTGATCGAGGCGTGCTGGGGCCACATACCGGCTCACGAGTTGCGGGCGATGTGCTGTGAGAACGCCGCCGCGCTCTACCGCCATCCCCTCCCGGATACCGTCCTGCCGCGCTGAGAGGAGCCCACCGATGTTCACGCCGACCGCCGAGAAGCTCGTCCCCGACCTGACGCCACGCGAGGAGCTCGTCGTGCTCGCCCGCGCCCTGTGGCGCGAGGGCTACAACGACCACCTGGCCGGGCACATCACCGTCAACCTGGGCGACGGCACGCTGCTGTGCAACCCGTGGCTGCTGACGTGGGCGGAGCTGCGCCCCTCCCAGGTGTTGCGCATCGACCTGGAAGGCAGGGTGGTCGAAGGGGACTGGCCGGTCCCGCTCGGGATCCCGCTGCACCTCGAGCTGCACAAGATGCGCCAGGACGTGGGCTGGGCCGTGCACAACCACCCGCTCTTCGGCACCGTGTGGGCGGACCTGGGGGAGGTACCTCCGATCCTCGATCAGAGTTCCGCGCTCGGAGGCGGCACGCTGGTCGTCGTCGACGAGTACGAGGGCCCGGTCAACGACGCCTTCAGCGCGCGCTCGGCCGTGGAGAAGATGGGCGACGCGTCAATGGCGCTGCTGGCCGGTCACGGCGTCTTCGTCCTGGGCGGCTCGGCCCGGGCCGTGCACCAACGGGCGGTGGCGCTGGAGCAACGGTGCCAGCACGCCTGGTACGCCCGGGCGGCGGGCGGCGCCGGGGTCACCAAGGTCCCGCAGGGCTTCATCGACCTGGTGGCGCGCAGCGACGGGGAGGGGTTCATCGGCTTCTGGGAGGCCGCGGTGCGCGCCGAGCTGGCCGCCGACCCCGAGCTGCTCGACTGACTACCCCGACGACGCGGTGCCGAAGACCTCGTTCAGCTCTATCGGGACCGGGGTGTCGAGCTGGTCGTAGGTGCACGAGGCGGGCTCGCGGTCCGGGCGCCAGCGCACGAATGACGTGGCATGGCGGAAGCGGTCCTGCTGCAGGTGGTCGTACGAGACCTCGACCACGGACTCGGCCCGCAAGGGCTCCCAGGTCATGTCCTTGCCGGCGTTCCAGCGGTTGCCCCCGCCCGGCGCCCGGCCGGCCGCCTGGGCGTCGGCCCAACCGGCCCACGGGTGGTCCTTCTGGGCGTCGTGGCGGAAGGGCTCGAGCTCCTCGACCAGCTCGCGCCGGCGGGCCACGCTGAAGCCTGAGGCCACACCGACGTGGTGCAGCGTCCCGGCGGAGTCGAACAAACCGAGAAGCAAGGACCCCACGCCGGCGCCGTCCTTGTGGGTGCGGAAGCCCGCCACCACGCATTCCGCCGTGCGCTGATGCTTGACCTTGAGCATGGCCCGCTTGTCGGGCAGATAGGTCAGCGCGCCGTCCTTGACCACCACGCCGTCAAGTCCGGCGCCTTCGAAGCGGGAGAACCAGTCCGCCGCCACGTCAGGATCGCCGGTGACCGGCGTGAGGTGGATGGGCGGGTGCGCCTTCTTGAGGGCCTTCTCGAGTGCAGCGCGGCGCGCTGCGTACGGCTTTTCCATGTAGGACTGGTCCCCCTCGGCCAACAGGTCGAAGGCGACGAACGAGGCGGGGGTCGACTCGGCGAGGAGGCGGATACGTTTCTCGGCCGGGTGAATGCGCTGGGACAAGGCATCGAACTCCAAGCCGCCGGGACCGGCGATGACGATCTCGCCGTCGAGCACGCACCGCGCCGGGAGCTCGCGACGAAGGGCGTCGACGAGCTCGGGAAAGTAGCGCGTCAGCGGCTTCTCGTTGCGGCTGCCCAGCTCGACGTCGTCCCCGTCACGGAACACGATGCAGCGGAAGCCGTCCCATTTCGGCTCGTAGAAGAGGCCGGCCTCCCGCGGCAGTTCGCGGGAGAGTTTGGCCAGCATCGGCGCCACCGGGGGACGGACAGGGAGCGTCACTGCGGGTCAGCTCGCATGCGCGCCGCTCCAAGCCAGCAGCTCGTCGATCGAGCCCCGGTTGACGATCCGTTCGGGCGGCACCTCGGCGTCGACCGCCTTGGCACAGCCCCGGCCGAGCCAGCCCAATTGGCCCGGCGCGTGCGCGTCGGTGTCGATCGAGAAGGAACAGCCGTGCGTGACCGCCTGACGGAGCAGGTCCTGAGGGGGATCCTGACGTTCGGGCCGCGAGTTGATCTCGACGGCGGTGCCCGTGCGGGCGCAGGCGGCGAAGACAGCGTCGGCGTCGAAGGTGGACTGCGCCCGGCCGCGACCGGTGATCAGGCGACCGGTGCAATGGCCGAGGATGTCGGTGTGCGGGCTCTCGACGGCGGCCAGCATCCGCTCGGTCATAGCGGGCGATTCCATGCGGAGCTTGGAGTGCACACTGGCCACCACCACGTCGAGCTCGGCCAGCAGGTCCAGCTCCTGGTCGAGCGAGCCGTCCTCCAGGATGTCGACCTCAATGCCGGTCAGGATCCGGAAAGGAGCCAGTTCCCTGTTCAGCTCCACCACCACGTCCAGCTGGGCCCGCAGCCGCTCGGCGTTGAGGCCGTGGGCCACGGTCAGGCGGGCACTGTGGTCGGTGAGCACCAGGTAGTCGTGCCCCAGCTCCCGGGCCGCCTCGGCCATTTCGCGAATGGGACTGCCGCCGTCGGACCAATCGGAGTGGGCGTGGCAGTCGCCCCGCAGCGACTCCAGGAGCGCCTCTGCCGGTGCGTCGAGCTCCAGGTCGTCCGCGGGTGCCTCTTCCAGCTGGCGTAGCCGCGCCGGCACCTTCCCGTCGAGGGCCTCGGTGATGACCAGAGCCGTCGACTTCCCGATGCCGTCAATACTCTGCAGCCGTCCCGCTTGGGCCAGGGCGCGGAGGCTGTCGTCGTCGACGCCCGCCACGGCTCGGGCCGCGTGACGAAAGGCGCGCACCTTGTAGGTGTCGGCCCCGCTGCGCTCGAGGAGGAAGGCGATGCGGTTGAGCGCGTCGAGGGGCTCCACTGCTCAGGCCCTCTTGGCCCGGCTGGGGGCGACGCGGGGCGGCTCGTCGGGCATTTTGGGGTACTGCGGCGGCCAGGGTGCGTCGTGCAATCCGGACTCCTTGTCGTGTGCGGCCAGCTCCAAAAGGGGCTCGATCGACTGCGGTGCGTCGGCGATGTCGGCCCACGGGTCGCCCCGCCGCCGCACGAGGTCCGGCACGTTGCGGATGGTCAGCTCGTTGGGGACCACCGTCTCGACCTCTTCCCAGGTGAGCGGCGTCGAGACCTGCCCGCCCGTGCGGGGCCGGGCGAACCAGGCGCCGAAGACGGTCTTGTGCGGTGCGTTCTGGTTGAAGTCCACGAAGACGCGACTCCCTCGCTCCTCCTTCCACCAGTTGGCGGTGATCAGTTTCGGGAAGCGCCGCTCCAGTTCGCGGGCCAACGCGACAGCGGCGCCGCGCACCTCCACGGAATCCCAGTGCGGTTGGAGCCGCAGGTACACGTGGAGCCCGTTGTTCCCCGTCGTCTTCGGGTAGCCGCGCAGGCCGAGCTCCTCGAGTACATCCCGGCACAGCAGGGCGACGGCTCGCACTTCGTCGAAGCCGATCCCGGTCGTGGGGTCGAGGTCGATGCGCAGCTCGTCGGCGTGGGCCGGGTCGGCCGCCAGGTAGGGCCACAGATGGAGGCCCAGGCAGCCGATGTTCACCGCCCACACCACGTGCGCCATGTCGGCCACGACGAGGGCGTTGGAAGTGGTCCCGTTCGGGGTGGACACGGTGGTCGACTGCAGCCAGTCCGGCGCGCCGGCCGGAATGCGCTTTTGGTAGAAGGACTTGCCGGTGGCGCCGTCGGGGAAGCGCTGCAGCATGGCGGGCCGGCCGCCGGCGGTGTTGAGCAGGTGCTCGCCGACCTCGAGGTAGTAGGAGACGAGGTCGAACTTGGTGGCCTCCAGGGCAGGGAAGTAGATCTTGTCGGGCCGCGAGACGCGCACCTCCCGACCGGCGACTTCCACCATGACCTCATCGTCCCCTGGCACCGCGATCGACTCTACCGAGGGGGCCGGGCCGCAGCTGCCGTGTCGGTGCGGCCACCCGAGCACCTGTTCGGCGCCGGTGTGAACTAGGCGGGGAAGGGCCGGGGTCCGGGAAGCCGGATGCCCCGGTGCACCAGCTCTTGTTCCAGACGGGCACGTTCGCGCTCGGGGCTGTCGAACCATGCCGCCGCGGCGCGGACGTCGAGTGAGGCGCACAGCCGGATGAGCGCGCCGTCGTAGGAAAGCTCCCGGGCCAGGGCCTCCGCCACCGGGGCCGCCGCACCCGTCGCGTGAAGCCTGGCCCGGGAGTCAACGAGTTCAGCGAGGAGCTGGTCGTCAGGCCTGTCGTCCCCGCCGTCACCAAGGGCCTGTGTCAGAAGGTCGCTGTACATGACCACGCCACACATGTTGCACCGCGCCGGCGGGGGATCGATAGGGCTGAACGTCCGGGACTTTCGGCCCGTTTCCCTGACGTGGGCTGGGTTTCTTCCATGTGAACTCTGGCCCGGACGCTTGTCCCCGGGGTGCCCCTGCGACCACTATCGGCCGGGTCAGCCCCGTCGGACCCTCCAGCTCGGCCAGCTGACGCCGGACAGCGCCTCAGCAGCAGCGAGGTTTCACCGACGGCCCGCCCGACTCCCCCTGGGGCGGGCCGTCGCGCGTCCAGGTCAGATGAGGTCGGACAGTCCTTCCCATCCCGCGGGTGGTGGCGCCAGGTGCCAGAACTGCTCCGGGACGCGTCCCTCCATGCGGGCGGTGAGCGCGTGATCCTGCTCGAGCGGGGCGATCTGCGACGTGTAGCACCAGATGGCGCGTCGCTTGCGCTCCTCGTCGGGCACGTGCGGGACGATGGCCGGCGTCGGCCAGGGCTGCGCGCGCAGCAGCTTGGCCACACGCCAGGCCAGCATGCCGGGCAGGTGCTTGTAGCCATGGTCCTCGTAGCAGAACCACTCCCGTTCGGATTGCTCCTGACGCACCAGCAGGCAGGCGTCGTGCACCATCACGTGATCGGGGTTCCCGAGGCCCATCGGAAAGAAGACCGACGTCGGGTCGTGCTCGGCGATGGCGGCCGCCAGCACGGGCGCCACCTCGGCCGCTGCCGGGCGATCGGGCGGCTCCAGGTACTGATGGTCGGAGAACTCGAGCCACTGGTAGGCCGAGTCGAGGACGGCCATGGCCGCAGCGTCCTCCTCCCGCCGCACAGCCACCACGTCGTCACCGGCCACGAAGCCCCCCAGTGCGTCCCACTCCGAGGGCACCTCGGGGTAGGCGGGCGGGCGCCCGCCCAACACGGTGACGACCGTCGTGTCGTCGTAGCTCGCGATGAGATGGCCCGCGCCCATGGCGGCGTCGTCGAAATGCGGTGAGACAACGAGGATGCGGCTGAGGGCGGCGGGGTCGACCTCACCCCAGGTCGGCTCGGCGAACGTGGTGCTCATGCCCGGATCATACGGGCACGTCGTCGATCTCACCGGCGACGTGGCGACGGAAGACGGGCAGCAGCGCACCGATGACCGCCGCACCGACAATGCAGGCGAGTCCACCGGCGACGACGGAGAACTCAATGCTCGTCAGTGCGGCGACGGTGCCGGACTCCATGTCACCGAGGCGCGGGCCGCCCTGCACGACGGCCATCTGAATGGAGGACATGCGGCTGCGGAACCGCTCGGGGATGGTGCTCTGCAGCATGGTGTTGCGCAGCACAGCGGAGATGACGTCGGCCCACCCCGCCACGGCGAGGAGGACGAGCGCGACCCAGAGTGTGTCGGTGAAGCCGAAGAGCGCGATGGCCGCGCCCCAGACCGACACCGCGATGATCACCGCCCAGCCCTGGCGCCGGAGGTTGGCCACCCACCCGGTGGTGACCGCCCCGATGAGCGCGCCGATGCCCGGCGCGGCATACAGGAAGCCGAGGGTGATGGTCCCGCCCGCGAAGACGGCGCCGGCCATGGCGGGGAAGAGGGCGCGGGGCATGCCGAAGACCATCGCGTTGATATCGATGAGGTAGACGCCCTGGAGTGCCTGGCGGGAGCGCAGGTAGCGCAGGCCCTCCTTGGTCGACTGCCACGGCGTCAGGCCGCCGGCATCGTGGGCGGGCGGGATCGGGCGCAGCATGGCCGAGGTGACGGCGGCCACCACGAACGAGGCGGCATCGAGCCCATAGACGAGAGGGAGCCCGATGCCGAGCAGGAGCCCCGACAGCGCGGGCCCGACGATGACGCCCACCTGGAAGACGATCTGCGTCATGGCGGCCGCGGCAGGCAGGTGCCGCCGCTCCACCATGCCGGGCACGGCCGCCGAGCTGGCGGTGCTCGAGAAGCCGAAGAGGCCGGCCGCCAGTGCACTGACGAAATAGAGCACGACGAGCGACGGGTGCGCCACCGCCGCGTTGACGGCCATGGCGGCGCTGGTCAGCATCAGGGCGACCGCCGTCCACACCATGATGCGGCGCTTGTCGACCGAATCGCCGATCGGCCCGGCCGACAGCGCTCCGGCGAGGAAGGGAAAGAGCTGGGCCAGGCTGATCGCCCCCACCTGCAAGGTGGAGTGCGTCACGGAGAACACCTGATACGGAATGGCGACGACCGTCAGCTGGGTCCCGATGACAGAGATGAGCTGACCGATGAAGAGGAGGCGGAAGTCCCGGCTCTCCCGCAGCGGGGTGGTGTCCACCAGGATCCGGCCCGGCATGGCGGCCAGCCTACGGTCGGGGCCGGTGCGGGCCCGCCGTGATCAGGAGAGTTGTTGGCCGAGCTCGGGGACGGAGATGTCCCAGGCGGCGGGCCAGTCATTCGTGCGCAAGAGCGCGTCGCTGCCGCCGTCGCAGAAGACGACCGACCCACAGAAGAACGTGCCGTCGGGACCCAGGAGCAGGTCGACCACAGCGGCGATCTCCGCGGCCCGGCCAGGGCGCCCGACAGGGATGGGCAACATGTCGAGCATGGGGCCGGCCTTGGCGTCAGCCCGCATGCCGGCCACCATCGGCGTGTCGATCATGCCCGGGGCGATGGCATTGAGGCGCAGGTTCGACCCGGCCCAGTCCGGCCCCGTGGCGTTGCGACGTACCCAGTAGGCGACGGCGAGCTTCGTCGCCGGGTAGGCCACCAGCGAGCCGCGGGCATCGGCGATCTGCGCGCTCAGCACCTCGTCGTGCCGGAGGCAGGCTTCGACGAGGTCGGCTGGGATGGCGGGTTGCACGGTGGTCGAGTTCGAGCTGATGGCCACCGCGGCGCCGCCCGGCCCGAGCAGCGGGCGGAGTCCCTCGAGAAGGTCCACCGTGCCGAAGTAGTTCACGGCGGCCAGGAGCGAGCCGGTCCGCCCGGGTAGCCCGGCCAGCCCGGCACAGGTCACGACGCCGTCCAGGGCTCCTCCGCTCTGCTCGGTCGCCCGGGCAATGGCGTGTCGGCGCCCCTCCGGCGTGGAGAGGTCGGCCACAATGTCCGACTCGTCCTTGTCGATGCCGATGACGCGCCAGCCTCCGGCGCCGAGTCGAGCCGCGGTCGCCGCGCCGATACCCGAGGCCGCCCCGGTGATGACGACGGTGCGCTCAGGCAGCGGATCGCGCCTTGAGGAGGGCGAGGGCCTTGTCGGCGTGGGAGTCCATGGAGATCTCGCTGTGCAGGACGTCGAGGATGGTGCGATCGGTGTCGATGACGAATGTGGACCGCTTCACCTTGAGGAAGCTGACGCTGCGCTTGACGCCGAACAGGGCCGCCACCTCGCGGTCGGGATCGGACAGCAGCGGGAAGCCGAGCGACTCCTTCTTGTCGAACTGCTCCTGCTTCTCGACTGTGTCGGCGCTGATGCCGACCGGTCGGGCCCCGACCGCAGCGAACTCGCCCGCCAGGTCACGGAAATGACAGCTCTCCTTGGTGCAGCCGTAGGTCATGGCGGCCGGGTAGAAGAACAGCACCACGGGACCATTGGCCAGCAGCTCAATCAGCTTGCGGGGTGTCCCGGTCTGGTCGGGGAGCGTGAAGTCGGGAACGACGTCGCCTTTGCGCATCCGCTCAATGTAGAGCGGAAGTGCCGTGTCGTGCCCGGCTACCCCTCGAAGCGGAAGCCAACGCCCCGGACGGTGACCAGGTGGCGTGGGTTCGCCGGGTCGGGCTCCACTTTCCGGCGCAAGCGCTTGATGTGGGTGTCGAGGGTCCGAGTGTCGGTCAGCTCCTGGTCCCACCAGAGCCGGTCGATGCACCAGTCACGGGTCACGACCTGCCCGCTGTGCGACATCAGCAGGGCCAGAAGATCGAATTCCTTCCGAGACAGCTCGACCGGGGCCTCAGCGACGGTTACCTCGCGGCGGCCGGCGTCGAGTCGGACCGGACCGACGGCGAGCACCTCCTCGTGGTGCTCGGACACAGCGACACCCCGGCGCAGCACTGCTCGCATGCGGGCGACGAGCTCGCGCAGGCGGAAGGGCTTGGCGACGTAGTCGCTCGCGCCCAACTCGAGCCCGAGCACAATGTCGACCTCGGAATCGCGTGCGGTCACCATGATGATCGGCACGGGCTTGAGGCTGCGCATCTGCTGGCAGATCTCGATCCCGGAATGGTCGGGGAGCATGACATCGAGGAGGACGAGGTCCGGGTGCACGCGGTGAAACAGTCGGAGCGCTTCGTGACCGTCGCCGGCCGCCTCCACCGCGAAACCCTCGCGGGTGAGCCCCGACGCCAGTGCCTGCCGGTAGGACTCCTCGTCGTCGACGACGAGGACCAACGGCCGGTTGTCCCGGGCCGGGCCCGGTAGGGGGGGCCGGCCGCTCGCGGCCGGTGCGTTTGCGATTGCCACGCTCTGTCCAGCCTCAGGCAGCGTCGTGGGGGACCCGGGGCGGTCTGGACGGGAGAAGTGCAGGCGACGACGGCGGATGGGGGGTGGTTCGCACCGGCGTCGCCTGTGCGCGCGGGGAGGCGAACACCCGCGCCATGGTGGCCACTGACCCGAGAAGCCCGTTGCGGTGTGAGCGCCCCGGTCGGATCATGATGACCTCGGCCAGTGCTTCCTGGCCGCGATGACGTCTTGCGCCGGGAGTGGAACGATCCTCCCGGGCTGTGAGATCAATGTGCCGATCCACGGTCGTCATCGGCTGACACGCTACGAAGCCGAGGTGAACGTGCCGTGAAACCGTTGCAACCAACAAGTGTGCTGAAGATGAACTCTTCACCGTTCCCGCCCTGCTCAGAGGATTACGCTCCCAGACACACGAGTGGGAGGTACCGAATGACCGAGGCCATGGGCCACGGCGTGAACCAGCGCAAGGCCATACAGATGACGCCCGACGAGGTGGATGCGTTCCTCGCCGAGAGGCGCAACATGACGATGTGCTCACTGTCCCCCGACGGGTCCATCCACGCGGTGGCCATGTGGTACGGGTTTCTGGAGGGCTGCATCACTGTGGAGACGAAGGCAAAGTCCCAGAAGGTCCAGAACCTGCGCCGCAACCCGCGGTTGACCGTCCTCTTCGAGGACGGCGACTACTACGAGGAGCTCCGGGGTGTGGAGCTCGTCGGTCAGGCTGAGATCGTCGACGATCCCGACAGGCTGTGGCAGCTCGGCATCAGCGTGTACGAGCGCTACAACGGGCCCTACACCGATGAGCTCAAGCCCATCCTCGAGATCATGCTGCACAAGCGTGTCGCCGTGAAGCTCAACGTCGAGCGAACCGTGAGCTGGGATCACCGCAAGCTGGGACTGCCGTCGACACGACCGACCACGTGAAATTCAGCCTCCGGCAGTCGGTGGGGGTCCCGCCGGCCCGGGCGATGGAGGCGTACGGCTCCCCTTCGTTCTATGACGGGCGTCCGGCCCGCGACGACATCGACGTCCGCGAAGTGGTGCGCCATGAGGCGACCCAGGACCGTGTCCTGCTGGAAGTGCGGTTCGCCTTCACCGGCTCGGTTTCGCCCGCCGTCCGAGCCGTGGTGGACCCCGGGAAGATGTCCTGGATCACCCGGACCGAGCTCCTCCTCGCCGAAGGGCGCTCCAGCTGGACCGTGTTGCCGGACCACTATCCGGACCGGTTGCGCGCCAGCGGGACCTACCGGTTCGAAGAGGGTGATGCGGGGCCGGGTACGTGTGACGTGGAGGTCGAGGGTGATCTGAAGGTCAGCGTGCCCATTGTGGGGCGTTCCGTCGAGAAGGTCATCGTCGGTGATCTGCGCGCCTACATCGCCGACGAGGTGGCGGGCATCACCGGCTGGGCCGGCTGACCCTCAACGACCAGGCTGGTCGCACACCTTCAACATCTGGGTCATGCCGTCTTCGATGCCGGCCGCCAGCACGTCGATGTCAGGGGTCGAGTCGTAGTCACCGGTGATGCCGAAGTTGACTTCACCGTCGTAGGAGAAGATGGCGATGCCCAACCGCACTTGCCCGGCGAGCGGGACGTACGGAAAGGCCCGGATCATCCGGCGCCCGGCGGCATAGAGCGGGAACTGCGGCCCTGGCACATTCGTGGTGACGGTGTTCACGTTGCGCTGCGCCGCTCTGGTGGCGAGGCGCATCCCGAGGGCGAGCAGCATCGGTGGCGCGAAGCCCGACATGGAGGTGAGGGCCTCTCCCGCCACGGCCTGGCTCGAGTCCTTGAGCCCCTTCATCTGTTCGGTGATGACATGCAGACGCAAGGCTGGATCGTCGATGTCGACGGGCAGCTCGGCGAACATGGCGGAGACCTTGTTCTCGTAGGTGCCGTCGCCGACAGCTTTGCCCGACGCGTCGCGCGGCCGCACCGAAACGGGCACGAGCGTGCGCACGACCCGCTCGACGTCTTCGTCCCGTGCGAGGAGGAGCTCGCGGAACCCGTTGGTGATGCTGGCCAACACGACATCGTTGAAGGTCCCGCCGAGCGCCTGGCGGACCCGCTTGATGTCGCTGACCGACGTGGTGGCCCAGGCATACCGCCGGTGCGGGCCGATCGGCCCGTTGAGACTGGAGAGCGGCGTCGGGCGCACCAGCCCGCCGAGGGAGAAGATCCCACCGGCGACCTCGAGCGCATAGCCGGCCATCCGGCGCAGGGCCCGCGTCTGCGCCCGCGCCGCTCGGACCTGCTCGTAAGGCGACAGGACGACGTTCTCCAACGCGTCCAGCACGAGGTGGAGCGCGGTGGGCTCGGGCTGCGGCGTCCACTGCGACGGCGGTGGCCGCACAGAGTCCGCGCTCAGATCCATGATGACCGCCAGCAGGTCGGTGCCGGAGATCCCGTCGACCAACGCGTGGTGCGTCTTGGCCAGCATCGCCCAGCGCCCGTCCTCGAGGCCCTCGACGGCCCAGATCTCCCAGAGGGGCTTGGAGCGGTCGAGTTGCTGGGCCATGACGCGGCCGACGAGCTTGCGGAGCTCACTCTCGCCACCCGGAGAGGGAAGCGCCGTGTGGCGCAGGTGGTACTCAATGTTGAAGTGCGGGTCGTCGACCCAGACGGGCCGCCCCAGCTCGAAGGGCACGGAGCGGACCTTCTGGCGGTACCGCGGGACGAGGTCCAGCTTGGCGTCCACCATGGCGACGATGTCGCAGAAGGGCGGCGGCGGGCCCTCGAAGATCGCGACCGACGCGATGTGCATGTGGGAGACGTGGTCCTCAATGTG
>Ga0307374_10001107_pt1 | contig 50586 bp, 49 predicted proteins | sample OX3MG_FD_202532 | JGI IMG/M metagenome (GOLD analysis project Ga0307374, IMG submission 202532) | Soil microbial communities from Risofladan, Vaasa, Finland - OX-3 | ecosystem: Environmental > Terrestrial > Soil > Coastal area > Acid sulfate soil | place: Finland: Risofladan, Vaasa | collected...
GCAGCGCGGGCTTGGGGCCACGGGGCCCCCAAGCCGGCGCGAGCACAAGCGGGACGCGCGGCGGAGCCGCGCTGGGGCCCGCGCCAAGCGGAGCGCGGGCTTGGGGCCACGGGGCCCCCAAGCCGGCGCGAGCACAAGCGGGACGCGCGGCGCAGCCGCGCTGGGGCCCGCGCCAAGCGGAGCGCGGGCTTGGGGCCGCGGGGCCCCCAAGCCAGCGCGAGCAAAGCGGGACGCGCGGCGCAGCCGCGCTGGGGCCCGCGCCAAATAATGAAGCCCGCGCCAAGCTTAAATCGAGATCAACCCCGGCGAGACGCTGTCCTTGTCGCCAGCCATCTCCGGCTTCGGCGCGCAGCGCTGGTGGTAGGAGCGGCCCTGGTGCACGATGGAGATCTCCCCGTCGCGGATGGACATGTGGCAGGTGGGGCAGATGGGGTGCAGGTTGGCCGGGTGGTCGTGGGTCATGGTGATTCCATGGTAGGGCCGCCTCTCCCTCCGGCGCTGTGCGCGATTGCACACTGCGCGCCCATCCAGGCCCCGCCTCTAGCCGCCGCAGCCGGCCACGCCCGTCGCCAGCCGGTAGGTGTTGTTCTGGGTGCCGTTCAAACTGGTGAACAGGATCCGCCCCTGCACCCTCACCGTGACGTCGCGCATCACCCAGCAGTGGCCCGCCGGCTGCATCCGGAACTCGCCCTGAAAGGCGATGTGCGCCAGCCATCCCCCGCCGTAGCGGACCTCGCCCAGCGACCGGAAATCGCCGCGCAGGATCTGCCCGGAGAGCGCATCCACGGTCAAATTCCCGGCCGCGGCCTCGAGCACGCGGTCCACGCGCGAATGCGCATGCAGCCCCGCCAAGGGCTCGAAGTGCAGCGTCACCGCCGGCCGGCCCGCCACCAGGCCCGCATCGGTCGCCGTCCACTGGAAGCGGGCGGCGATTTGGTCGAGCGTCCAGATCTCGCCATCCAGGTTCACCAGCCGCCCCGCCGCCGCCGGCACGTCCCCCAGCGCATCAATCCGCCGCTCCAGCTTCCGGGCCGCTTTGTCCTGCTTGGCCCGCGCCGACGCGCCCAGCCGCTTGCCCTGTTCCGATTGCGTCGCCTCGATATAGACCGAGCGATAGAAGAAGACCTGGTCGGTCTCTAGGTGGATCTTGCCCGGCCGTTCGCCGCTCTTCCAAACTTCGTCGGCCATCAAGCGCAACCCGTCAAGCTGGTCGCCATGCTCGCTCAGCCTCATCCGCCCCACCAGATCCTGTGTCGCCGCCGGCGAAAGGCCCGGCCGCGCCCCGCCCCCCGCCGCCGCGCGGACGGTCAACCCCCGCCCCACCGCCACCACCAGGGCCGCCGCCGCCGCCGCCGCCGCCCATCGCCGCCCTGAAGAATGCATCGCCATCCAAGTCCCTGCCCGCTAATCCATTATCGGGGCGCGCCGCCACCCATGGCTGTATCGCATCGAACAGTGGAGCGCGGTTCCCCCGCCGGCCCCCGCCCACCGACATGAAGCCAAGCTGTCACAGAGTTGAAGCGGCAAAGTCGCAGGCGCCGCGTCCGCCCTCCGCATCCCACCCCCTGTGCCCGCAGACCGCTTCGGCGGCCTGCCGCCCCCAGCGGGGCGCCGCCCTGGCGCTGGCGACATTGACAACGGATCTCCTTCCGCCATGCCGGGCCCCCGCCCGCCCCCGCCCGGCATGCCGTTTTGCCGCTTGCCCCCGGGGCTGGGCAAGAACATTTCCTGAAAGCGATGTCGTTTCGAATCAACCGGATCGCCCCGAAAATTCCAGATTTTCGAATTTTCGGCATAGGCCTGGGCATAGGCCGGCCGCCCGCCGCCGTCTCGCAGGAAGTTCCTTACTCCCCCCGCAGGATCGCCAGCGGCTTGCTGCCCAGCAGCCGCGCGCACGCCAGCCAGCCGGTGGCGACCGCCAGCCCCGCCGCGGCGGCGAGCGCGATCAGCGACGGCGCCAGCGCCGAGCGCAGCGACAGCGCCAGCGGCAGCTCGAGCACGCCGCGCGCCAGCACCGCGCTGAAGCCCAGCCCCAGCCCCGCCCCGGCCGCCCCCGCCACCAGCCCCAGCAGCAGGAACTCGACCGAAAAAATGCGCGCCACCGCCCCCCGCGTCGCCCCGAACGTCTTCAGCACCGCCATCTCCCGCAGCCGCCGGAAGCGCGTCCCGGCGATGCTCGAGGCCAAAATGACCGCCGCCGCCAGCACCGCGAAAAACGTCACGAAGTGCACCACCAGCGCCACCTGGTCCACCACCGCCTGCACCCGCGCCACGATGTCGGCCAGGTTCAACACGGTCACGGTGGGGAAGCGCTCGAACATCGCCCGCTCCAGCTCCGGAATCGCCGCCGGCGCCATCCGCACCCCGCCGTTGACGTTGGGCGTGATCCCGTCGAGCGGCCCCGGGCTCACCAGCATCCCGATGCGGGCGATCAACCGATGCGGCGCCGCCCGGTAGAGCGCCGCCAGCCGGGCGGTGAAGTGCCGCCCGCCCGCCGACCAGGTCAGTGTCTGGCCCAGCCGCAGCCCCAGCCGCGCCGCCAGGGCGGTGCTGGCCGCCATCTGCGGTTCCCCCGCCTCCGGCGCCCGCCACCAGCTCCCCCCCACCACGGCGATGCCGGCCGGCGGGGCGGCAAACGCCGCCAGGCTGAAATTCCGCCGCGGGCCTGGCGTCGCCGTCTCCAGCCGCGCCGCCACCGTGCGCAGAATCTCCGGCCGCCCCTCCCGCCCGGGCTGATGGCGCAGCAGCGCCTCCACCGCCCCCGCCTGCGCCGCCGGAATATCAATCAGAAACACGTTGGCCACCCCCGGCGGGGTGTCGCGCTCCAGGTCCGCCACCAGCGCCCGCTGCAAGAGGAACACGCTCAGCGTGAACATCACCCCCAGCCCCAGCGCCACCAGCACCGCCGGCGCCTGGCTCCCGGGGCGATACAAATTGGCCAGCCCGTGGCGCAGCGCCGTCGGCGGGTTCCGCCAGCGCCCCACCACCCAGCGCAGCCCCCGCAGCAGCGCCCAGGTCAGCCCCCACAGCACCGCCAGCCCCACGCCCAGCGCCAGCAGGAAGGTGCCCCCCAGGCGCACCCCCTGCCGCCAAGGCTCGTCGGTGAGCGCCGCCGCCAGCCCGGCCAGGCCCAGCAGCAGCACCAGCCCGGTGAGAACCGGCGCCAGCCTCCCGGACTTCCTCCCCGCCGCCCCGCCCGCCGCCACGAGCGGGACGCGCCCCGCCCCGGCCCGGCGCTGATCCAGCCGTGGCCGGGCAGGCGCGCTGAGGCCCGGCCCCAGCAGACTGGCAGGGAAGCAGCGCAGCGCCGCCTGGGGGCCCCGGGGCCCCCGAGTCGGCGTGAGCATGCCGCCCCGCGCTGTTTCAGCGGGGCGGCTCACAAGCGGGACGCGCGTCGAAGGCGCGCTGGGGCCCGCGCCCACCATCAGTCCGCTGGGGCCCTCGGCAACCATATGCCGCCGCAGGATCGCCGCCGGCGCGATCCGCCGCAGCCCCAGCAACGTCGGCAGCGTCACTAAGAGCGCCACCAGCACCCCCGCCAGCAGCCCCTCCAGCGCCGGGCCCCACGCCCACCCCAGCGCCGGCAGGTTGGGGAAGAACGGCGCCAGCAAACGCGGAAACGCCCGCTCCACCAGCGCCCCCAGCCCCACCCCCAGCACGCCCCCGCCCAGCCCCAGCAGCAAGGTCTGCAGCCCATAGATGGCGACGATCTGCCGGTGGCGCGCCCCCAGCACCTTGAGCGTGGCGATCGCGTCCATCCGCAGCGCCAGGTGGGCCTGCATCGCGCTCGCCACCCCCAGCCCCCCCACCATCAGCGCCACCAGGCTGATCAGGCTGAGAAAGCTGGTGGCGTGGTCGAGCCCGCGCGCCACCGTGGGGTTGATCTGGCGGTAGTCCTGCAGCCGGGCGTGCGGAAAGGCGGCGCGCAGCCGCGCCTCGACCGCGGCCAGCGGCGGCGACCCGGGCGCGAGCTGGAACACCAGCCGCGACGACACCTGGCTGCCAAATTGAATGATGCCGGTGCGCCGCAGCCCGCCCGGGGTGAGCAGCAGCCGCGGTCCCAGCCCGATGCCGCCGGCCAGCCGGTCGGGCTCGGACTGGTCCACCCCCAGGATGCGGAACTGCGCCGCCCCCACCGCCAGCCTCCCGCCCACCGCCAAGCCGGTGCGCAGCAGCAGGTCGGGCGAGGCCAGCACCGTCTGGTCGTCGAGCCGCGCCAGCGCGCCGGCGGGCGCGGTCGCGACCGCCCCGTCAAACGGATACCGGCTCGGGTCCACCGCCTTCAGCGTGGCCAGCACCGGCGCCGCGCCCGCGCCCGCCGCCACCATCGACACCGACTCGGTGATCCGCGTCCAGCGAACGCGCTGTTCTCCAAGCCCGGCCAGCGCCGCCCGCTGCTCCGCCGTCAGCGCCGTCAGCTCCGCCGCCGGCGCCCGCAGCGCCAGGTCGCCCGCCATCAGTCCGCGCGCCTGCTCCAGCAACAGCCCGCGGAAGGCCTGGCTGAAGCTGCGCACCCCCACCAGCGCCCCCACCCCCAGCGCCACCGCCAGCGCCACGAACAGGAACCGCCCCGGCGCCGAGCGCAGCTCGCGCAGCGCCAGCGGCAGCGGACGCGCGCTCATCGCCCCGCCCTTCCAACTCTCACGTGCCGCTCCTGGCCCGGTCCGCCACGATGCGCCCGTCTCTCATCTCGATCACCCGCTCCGCCCGCTCCGCCAACACCGCGTCGTGGGTCACCAGCACCAGCGTCGTCCCCTCCTCGCGGTTCAGCCGCAGCAGCAGCTCCAGCACCACTTGCCCGTTGGCGCTGTCCAGGTTGCCGGTGGGCTCGTCCGCCAGCAGCAGCGGCGGCCGCGCCATGAAGGCCCGCGCCAGCGCCACCCGCTGCTGCTCCCCGCCGGAGAGCTGCACCGGATAGTGGTGGCCGCGCTCCCCCAGCCCCACCGCCGCCAGCAGCCCCCGCGCCCGCTCCCGCCCCGCCGCCGCCTCGCCACCGGCCAGGTCGTGGGGCAACTGCACGTTCTCCGCCGCCGTCAGCGTCGGAATCAACTGGAACGACTGGAAGACGTAGCCGATCTTGCGCCCCCGCAGCAGCGCCATGCGGTCCTCCGCCAGCCCGGCGATCTCCTCCCCGTCCAATTGAATGCTGCCGCTCGAGGGCGCGTCCAGCCCCGCCATCAGCCCCAGCAGCGTGCTCTTGCCCGAGCCCGAAGCCCCCACGATGGCGGCAAACTGCCCGGCGGGAATCGCCAAGTTGATATCCTCCAGCACCGGCAGCGGCCGGCCGCCGGAGGCATACGCTTTGCAGACGCCGCGGAGTTCGAGGATCATGAAAAGGGAAGGGAGGCGGGCGATGCGGTGGGGGCGCAATCTGCTGGTGGCGTGGGGGCTGGCGCTGGCCGCCGCCGCCGCCCCGCCCCGCCCTCTCATTGTAGCCTTCGGCGACAGCCTCACCGCCGGCCACGGCGCCCCCTCCGGCCAGAGCTATCCCGACGACCTCGGCCGCCTGCTGGCCCAGTCCGGCTGCCCCTTCCGCGTGGTCAACGCCGGCGTCAGCGGCGACACCTCCACCGACGGCCTCGCCCGCCTCCCCGCCGTGCTCGCCCGCCACCCCCGCTGGGTCGTCCTCGAGTTCGGCGGCAACGACGGCCTGCGCGGCCTCCCCGTCGCCGCCACCCGCGCCAACCTGCAGCAGATGATCCTCCGCCTCCGCGCCGCCCATGTCGGCGTCCTGCTGGTCGGCATGTCGCTGCCGCCCAACTACGGCGCCGCCTACATCCAGGCCTTCCAGGGCATCTACCGCGAGCTGGCCCGCCAGGACCACCTCCCGCTCCTGCCCTTCCTCTACCAGGATCTCGTCCCCCGCCTGCGCCGCCACCCCGGCCTGCTCCAGCCCGACGGCATCCACGCCTCCGCCGCCGGCAACCGCGTCGTCGCCGTCACCGTCTGGCGTTATCTCCGCCCCCTGCTGCAAAATTCGTTGCATCATTAATGCCATGGCGACTGCCCCCAAAAAGGTCCTGGTGATTGACGTCGGCGGCACCCACATCAAGGTGCTCGCCACCGGCCGCCGCGCCCACCGCAAGTTCGACTCCGGCCCCACCATGACCCCGCGCCAGATGGTCCAGGGCGTGCTCGCCCTCACCCAGGACTGGCGCTGGGACTGCGTCTCCATCGGCTACCCCGGCCCCGTCGTCCACGGCAAGCCGCTGCGCGAGCCCTTCAACCTGGGCAAGGGCTGGGTCGGCTTCCACTTCGCCCAGGCCCTGGGCAAGCCGGTCAAGCTGGTCAACGACGCCGCCATGCAGGCGCTCGGCAGCTATGAGGGCGGGCGCATGCTCTTCCTCGGCCTCGGCACCGGCCTGGGCTCGGCCATGATCGTCGAGGGCGTGCTCCAGCCCATGGAGATCGGCCACCTGCCCTACCGCCATGGCAAAACCTACGAGGACTACCTCGGCATCCGCGGCCTCCAGCGCCTCGGGCTGGCAAGCTGGCGCCGCCACGTCGCCCACATCGTCGCCGACCTCAAGGCCGCCCTCGAGGCCGACTACGTCGTGCTCGGCGGCGGCAACGCCCACAAGCTCGACCGCCTCCCCCCCGCCGCCCGCCGCGGCGACAATGCCAACGCCTTCCGCGGCGGCTTCCGCCTCTGGCAATCCCAACCCTAGCGCCCCCCCCCGCCCCCACTGTCCACCGTTCACCGTCCACTGTCCCCTAGTTCGCTTCCCCCCCCTCCCCGCGCTATCATCAAGACCATGACCCTCGCGGGAATCATCGCCGCCCTCACCACCCCCATGGACGATGCCGGCGAGCTCCGCCTCGACCGCCTCCAGGCCAACCTCGAGCGCTACAACGCCTCCCCCCTCGCCGGCTATCTCGTGCTCGGCTCCAGCGGCGAGGCCATCTATCTCGACCGCGCCGAGAAACTTTCCGTGCTGGCCGCCGCCGCCCGCCATGCCGACCAGCACAAGCGCCTGCTCGCCGGCACCGGCGAGGAGTCGCTCAAGGCCACGCTGGAGATGACCGCCCGCGCCGCCGACCTGGGCTACCACGCCGCCGTCGTCCGCACCCCCCACTACTACAAAAAGGCGATGTCGCCGCGCGCCCTGCTGGGCTACTACCGCGAGCTCGCCGACCAGTCGCCCATCCCGGTGATGCTCTACAACATCCCGCCGCTCACCGGCGTGGACCTCGGCCTGGAGACCGTGGCCGAGCTCGCCGCCCATCCCAACATCTGCGGCCTCAAGGAGTCCAGCGGCAATCTCGACAAGCTGGTCCGCCTCGCCGCCGCCCGCCCCGGCTTCCCCGTGCTGGTGGGCGGCGCCTCCACCGTCTACCCCTCGCTCTGCGCCGGCGCCGCCGGCGCCATCCTCGCCCTCGCCGCCGCCGCCCCCGAGGCCTGCTGCGAGATCGAGCGCGCCTTCCGCGCCGGCGACCACCCCCGCGCCCTCGCCGCCCAGCGCGCCGTGCTCGCCGCCGCCCAGGCCTTCGAGCCGCTCAGCATCCCCGGCCTCAAGGCCGCCGTGGACGCCTGCGGCTTCTACGGCGGCCCCCCCCGCCGCCCCCTCCTGCCGGTGTCCGCGGCCGAGCGCCTGCGCCTGGACGAGGCCTTCCACAGCCTGCGCCGCGCCTGCAGCGGAGGGCGCGCCGCTGGCGCGCCGGCGCCCGCGCCTACCGATAGCCCGGCATGACCGCCGGCCTCAGCCAGCGGCGCGTCCCCGGCCTCAGCCGCCTCTTCGGCGACTATCTCTACGACTTCGCCAAGGTCGCCCGCTTTTATCCCGCCGGTCCCCCCTTCGACCTCGACCGCCTCACCCGCGCCGCCGCCCAGCTCAGCTTCCCCGCCGCCGCCCGCCGCGCCATGGCCACCGCCCTCGACCGCCAAAACGAGGCGTGGGGCGTGCTCGACCTCCAGGGCGAGCTCCGCGCCGCCACCCGCGAGCGCCTGCAGGAGTTCGGCCAGCCCGACGCCGTCGCCATCGTCACCGGCCAGCAGGTCGGCCTCTTCGGCGGCCCCCTGCTCGCCGTGCACAAGGCCATGACCGCCGTGCTGCTGGCCGAGCGCCTGCGCCAGCGCGGCCTCAAGGCCGTGCCCATCTTCTGGATGGCCACCCAGGACCACGACCTGGCCGAGGTCAACCAGGCCTGGGCGCTCGACCCGGCCTCGGTGCCCACCCGCTTCGAGGCCAAACTGGAGCCCGCGCCTGCCGGCGCGCCCGTCGGCGGCCTCCGCCTCGCCGACTCGGTCGCCGCCCTGCTCGAGCGCTGGGAGGCGGCCAGCGGCGGCCCGGCGCCGGCGCTGCGCGCCAGCTACCAGCCCGGCGCCACCCTGGGCGCCGCCTTCGCCCGCCTGCTGCTGCACTGGTTCGCCCCCTGGGGCCTCATCGTCTTCGATCCCATGGAGGCTCCCGAGGCCGCCGCCCTCTGGCGCCCCTTCTATCTCGCCGCCTTCGACCGCCAGCCCGAGCTCGCCCAAGCGCTCGCCGCCCGCGCCGCCGAACTCGCCGCCGCCGGCTACCACCTCCAGGTCGAGCAAACCGCCGCCGCCAGCATGCTCTTCCTCCACCGCGACGGCGTCCGCCTCGGCCTCCGCCGCCAAGGCGACGGCTGGCTGCTGGGCGATCAGCCCATCGCCCCGGACGAGGCCCGCGCCTGGATCAGCGACCACCCCGAACTGGTCTCCCCCGCCGCCCTGCTGCGCCCGCTCTTGCAGGACGTCGCCTTCCCCACCCTCGCCCAGGTCACCGGCCCCGCCGAGACCGCCTATCTGGCCCAGTCGGCGGTGCTGTTTTCCGCGCTCCGGGTCCGCCCGCCCGTGGCCTACCCCCGCGCCAGCGCCACCGTGGTGGACGCCAAGGCCCGCCGCCTGCTCGACAAGTACGCCCTGTCGCTGGACGAGCTCTGGCGCGAGCCCGCCGCCGACCTGCTCGCCCGCCGCGCCCTTCCGCCCGGCGCCGCCGCCAAGGCCCAGGACATGCGCACCCAGTTCGAAAGCCAGTTCGCCTCCCTCGCCGGCGAACTGCAGGCCCTCGACCCCACCCTGCTCGACGCCGCCCAGGGCGCCGTGCAGAAAATCCGCCACCAGCTCGAACAGCTCGAGTCCCGCGTCGCCCGCAGCCACGCCCGCCGCAGCGGCGAGCTCGCCCTCCAGGCCCAGCACCTCGCCGGCGCCCTCGCCCCCAACCGCAGCCTGCAGGAGCGCGTCCTCGCCACCGCCAGCTTCGCCCCCCGCTGCCCCGACCTGCTCGCCCGCCTCCACCGCGAATTCGACGTCACCGTCCCCGACCACCACATCGTCGAGGCCTGAGCCCGCCGCCCTCCCGACCGGGCGCTACGCCGCCGGCCGCAAGGTGCCGCGCTCGCGCTGCTGGCTCGGCAACGCCTGCTCCGCCTCGCGCGGCGTGGTCGCCGCCGCCGCCGGCCGGATGGCCGCATACGCCCCCGCCGCCAGCGCACCCCCGATCAGTGGCGCCACGATGAAGGCCCACAATTGGCTCATCGCCCAGCCCCCCACAAACACCGCCGGCCCCAGGCTGCGCGCCGGGTTGATCGAGGCGTTGTCCACCGGGATGGCCACCAGGTTGGTCAGCGCCAGCGCCAGCCCGATCGCCAACCCGGCAAAACCCACCGGCGCCTCGCGGTCGGTCGCCCCCAGCACCGTCACCACCAGGATTCCGGTCAGGATCACCTCCGCCAAGATCACCGCCCCCAGCGCGTACTGCCCGGGCGAGTGCGCGCCGTAGCCATTGGCCGCCAAGCCCGAGACCACCGCGCTGTAGCCCCCCTCCCCGCCTGCGGCGATCGCCAGCACCAGCCCGGCCGCCACCACCCCGCCCAGGCACTGCGCGATCCAGTACCCCACCGCGTCCTTGAAGTTCATGCGCCTGGCCGCCAGCACCCCCATTGTCACCGCCGGGTTGATGTGGCAGCCCGAGATCGGTCCGATGGCGTAGCACATCGCCAACAACGCCAGCCCGAACGCCAGCGAGATGCCGGCGTAGCCGATCTGGTTCCCGGCCAGCACCGCGCTCCCCACCCCGCAAAACACCAGAACAAAAGTGCCAACGAGCTCCGCCGAATACTTCTTCATGGCAAGTCCCCCCCTAGAAGTCCGACGCCGGCGGCTGCGTCGAGGCTGCTTGTGCTTGGCTGGGGACACGCCGGGCCGGGGCGCAGGCACCCCGGGGCTTTGCGGGCTGGGCGGCTTACGCCTCCGCCGGCCGGATGGCGCCGTATAGCAGCGCCGCCAACACGCCTCCCAACAGCGGCGCCACGATGAACAGCCACAACTGGCTCATCGCCCAGCCCCCCACCATCAGCGCCGGGCCCAGGCTGCGCGCCGGATTCACCGAGGTGTTGTCGATTGGAATGCAGACCAGGTGGTCCAGCGTCAGCACCAGCCCGATCGCCAGCCCGGCAAAACCCGCCGGCGCCTTGGCGTCGGTCGAGCCCAGCACCGTGATCACCAGAAACGCCGTCAGGATCACCTCCGCCAGGAACGCCGCCCCCATTCCGTAGTGGTCGGGCGAGTGCAGGCCAAAGCCGTTGGCGCCCAGCCCCGAGGTCGCCGCGCTGTAGCCGCCGGCCACCCCGTTGGCGATCAGCAGCACCACAAACGCCGCCAGGATCGCCCCGATGCACTGCGCGATCCAGTAGCCCACCGCGTCCTTCACGCCCATGCGCTTGGCCGTCAGCACCCCCAGCGTGACCGCCGGGTTGATGTGGCAGCCGGAGATGGGCCCGATGGTGTAGCACATCGCCAGCAGCGCCAAGCCAAACGCCAGCGCCACGCCCATGTAGCCAATATGGCTGCCGGCCAGCACCGCGCTGCCCACGCCGCCAAATACCAGGACAAACGTTCCGATCAATTCCGCCGAGTATTTCTTCATGGCGAGAGTCCTCATTGGCTCGGACGCCCCGAGTATACGCCGATGATATCCACTACGGGCTTGGATATTCCCGCGGTCCCGGGCAGGGTTGGCAAGCGGCGCCTCGGGGGGCGGTACCATCAAGACATGGAGACGGGAACCGACTCCGCCGCTGCGCCGGCGGCCGCTGCGCCGCCGGCCGCGGTGGCGTGGAAGCAGTCGCTCGGCGCCGGGCTGCTGCTCGGCCTGGCGCTGGGCTGCGGCTGGCTGGCGCGCTGGACCCCGGGCCTGCTCCCCCGCCTGCTGCTGATCGCCGGCGCGGCCGCGCTGGCCGTGCTGGGCCTGGCCACTATGGTCTCGCTCTCCGAGCGGCGGGGCTGGTTGGCCGCCTGGCAGCGCAAGTGGGAGATGGACTTTGCCGGCGCCGGCCTGCCCTTCTTCTCGGCCCTGGTGATCCTGGCGCTGGCGGCGCTCACCTCGGGCAACAACCTCCTCTACCTGATCGTCAGCGGCTTGCTCGGCGCGCTGGTGGTTTCCGGCCTGACCTCGGCGCTCAACCTGAGCGGGATGGAGCTGCGCTTCCGCCTGCCGGAGGAGATCTTCGCCGGCCAGGCGGTGCCGGTGCAGTTCACCCTAATCAACACCAAGGGCTTCTGGCCGGCCTACGGGCTGACGGTGAGCGCCGCCAGCCGGGCGCTGGCGGGCGAGCGCCAGGCGGAGATGGCGCCGGTCTACTTCGCCTACCTGCCGCGGCGGCAGAGCCAGTCCGCCGCCAGCACCATCGCCTTTCCCCAGCGCGGGCGCTACGCCTCCACCGCCTTTGTGCTGGCCACCCGCTTTCCCTTCGGGCTGCTGCAGAAGCGGCGGCGCTTCCAGGCCAGCGGGCAGGAGCCGGAGACGCTGGTCTACCCCGCTCCCGCCGCCCTGCCCCCCGGCGTGGCGGCGCGCCTGCGCCGCGCCGCCGGCGAGCTGCCGCAGTCCCAGCGCGGCGAGGGCCCCGAGCTCTACCGCATCCGCGCCCACCAGGCGGGCGACTCCGCCCGCCAGGTCCACTGGAAGGCCAGCGCCCGCGCCGGCGCGCTGCGCGTGCGCGAGTTCACCGACGAGAGCGCGCTGCGCGTGCGCCTGCGCCTGGCACTGCCGCCCGGGCTGCCCTCGGAGCGCGCCGAGGCGGCGCTGGGCGAGTGCGTCGCCTGCCTGCAGGCCCTCGCCCGCCCCGATCTCTGGCTGGAGTTTGTCGGCGAAAACGCCGCCCCTGCGCCGGCCGCCCCCGCGCCGGCCGCGGCCGCACCAGGACTGTTCCTGCCGCTCGCCCCGGTGGCGCAGCAGCGGCAGCGCATCCTCGAGTATTTGGCCGTGGTGGACCCCGCCCTCCCGGCCGCTCCCGCAGCGGCGCTGGCGCCGGAGTTGGTCGAGATCGCCATCTGCGGCTGAGCTGGCCGTCCCCAGCCCGGCTCCAGCCTCAGGCGTGGCGGCGCAGCACCAGGCAGGTGACGTCGTCCTGGCGGGGTGCATCCCCGCGGAAGCGGGTGCAGTCCCCCACCACGGCGTCGCGGATGGCCGCCGCCCCCGCCCCCGCCGGCGCGGCCAGCAGCACCGCCTGCAGCCGCTCCTCGCCGTACTCCTCGCTGCCCGGGTTGAAGGTCTCCGTCACCCCGTCGGTGAACAGCAGCAGCGCATCCCCTGGGTGCAGCTCCACCTCCCCGCTCTCATACGCCGCCTCCGCCAAAATGCCCAGCGGCACCCCGCCCGCCTGCAGCCGCTCCAGCGGCTCCGCCCCGGCGCGGCGCAGCAGCGGCGGGTTGTGCCCCGCGTTCACGTAGCGCAGCCTCCGCGCCGCCGGCTCGTACTCGGCCACCACCGCCGTGGTGAAGCGCGTGCCCCCGGCGCTGTGCCCGCAGGCGTAGCGGTTCAAGGCCGCCACCACCCCCTCCAGCGTCAACCCCTCCGCCGCCAGCGTGTGCAGGCTGGCCTGGAAGGTTGCGGTCAGCAGCGCCGCCGGCAGGCCCTTGCCCGCCACGTCCGCCAGCGCCAGCATCAGCACCGACGGGCTGCGCCAAAAGGCGTCGTAAAAGTCGCCCGAGACGGTGTTGGCCGGCTGGTTGACGAACGCCACCTCCGCCCCCGCCACCTCCGGCGGCGTCGCCGGCAGCAGCCACGCCTGGATCTCGCGCGCGATCTCCAGGTCGCGCTTCAGGCTGACCCGGTCGGCGATCTCCAGCGCCAGCAGGCCCACGATCAGCAGCAGCCCGATCAGCCGGTACTGGGTGAACTGCAGCACCAGCGCCAGCAGCAGCACCACCCGCCGCGCCGGCGACATGTGCAGCAGGATCGCCCAGGCGAACTCCCGTCCCAGGTGGCGCTGCCGCGGGGCGCCTCCCGGCCGCCGCGCCGGTCGCGCCGGCGGCGCCTTCGTCATCGCGTCCTGCTTGTAGAGCCGATAGCCCGAGGTGGCCTCGCGCCGCAGTTGTCCCCAGAGCTCGTCCACCGCGAGCCCGTCGCTGATGCGGTGCCAGAACTGGGTGAGTTTGTTCATCGCCCCGCGAGCCGGTGCAGAGTCGAATCAGTCTAGCACCGACGCGCGCGGAACTCGGAGGCCGCTCAGTAGTAGAGGAACAAGTGTTGTCCGATGAGGTTGAGGCTTGTGAGGCTGGGCGCGGTCGCCAAGTCGGAGTAGAACGAGATCTGGCTGCCGCCGGTCTGGTCGGTGATGACGCCGCCGTAGAGCTGCAGTGCCCGCAGGATGGCCTGGGTGGCCACCGGCACGCCCAGGGTGGCCACGTTGATGGAGGGATCGAAGCGGATCTTCGCCCCCTCGCGGAAGATGGCGCCGCCCACGGTGCCGTCGGTCTTCACCGCCGGGGCCTGGTGGCCGACTTGGTTGCTGTTCATGCTGCCGGGCACGATCACGCTGAGGGCGTGGTTGAGGCAGGTGGCGCAGTCGAGTTCGCCCGGCATGATGTCGCCGGCGAGGCCGGTGATCTCGCTGGCGGTGTGGCCGGGGGTGCCGTTGCTGGTGGCGAGGTGGCCGCTGGCCAGGCCGCCGACGTTGGTGCTGGTGGGCTGGAAGGAGCTGTTGACGTAGAGCCTCCAGAAGTCGTAGTAGTCGCCGGTGGCGGTGTCCACCACGATGAGGTGGCCGTCGTTGGCGCCGTAGCCGCCGACGGAGGGATGGTAGCCGTTGGCGGGGTTGGGCACGCAGTAGTGGTCGGTGTAGTTGTATTGCAGCGTGTCGGTGAAGTTGGTGCAGCCGTGGGTGCCGTCGGTGTACTCGACCGGGTAGTCGAAGCCCTGGGCGTGGGTATTGACCTCAAAGCGCATCCCGCTGGTGATGGACGAGATGTTGAGGCCGCTGCCGCTGGGCGCCGCGTACAGCCAGTCGGCGCTCGCGCTGGGAAACAGCCGGGTTGAGGCCGGCGGCGTCACGGGCGGGGGAGGCGGAGGAGGAGGCGGCGGTGGTGGCGGCGGCGGAGGAGGAGGCGGCGGCGGGGCCACGATGGTGACTACCGCGGTGGCCAGCGGCGCGGCGGCCGCGTTGGCCGGGTCGAGCGCGACGGTGTAGGTGCCGGGCGCCGAGCCGGCGACAAAGACCTCGGCCGGGGCGCTGGCCGTCGCCGGGGCCGCGTTCAGGCTGCCGCCGCTCGCCGTCCAGGCGACCGGCGGGGGCGTGCCGCCGCTGAAGGTGGCGGTGAAGGTGGCGCTGGCGCCGGGGGCCAGGGTGATGCTGGCGGGCTGAATCTTGGCCGCCACCGCGGCCGCAGGCTTGCTTGCGGCCGCGCCGGAAACCGCGGCGCTGCCGCCGCAGCCCGCGGCCAGCAGGGCGAGTCCCGGGACAAGATAGCGTCGGAGAGTGACCCAATACAGCAACTTGGTGACCTCATTCCGACGAAGTGGCGCAAACTGTGAATTGAGTGTCGGTCACCCCGCTTCGGGCCGGAATGGGGAGAAACCCCAAGCCGGGCGCAAAAAAAAACGGAGGGGCGGGAGGCCCCTCCGTTTTGGCGCAGCCGCTCGGCGGCGGCGGCTAGTAGTAGATCCACAGGTGCTGGCCGATCTGGTTGATCCCCGCCAGATCGGGCTGGGTGGCGAGGGCGGAGTAGAAGGAGATGCCCTTGCCCCCGGTCTGGTCCACGATCGCCCCGCCATAGAGTTGCAGCGCCCGCAGGATGGCCTTGGTGGCGGTGGAGGCGTTGAGGGCGGCGACGTTGACCGAGGGATCGAAGCGGAGCTTCGCCCCCTCGCGGAAGATGGCGCCGCCCATGGTGCCGTCGGTCTTGCGCGCCGGCGCCGCCGTGCCCACCTGGTTGCTGTTCAGGCCGCCCGGCACGATCACGCTGAGGGCGTGGTTGAGGCAGGTGGCGCAGTCCAGCTCGCCCGGCAGGATGTCGCCCGCCAGCGCCGTGATCACCGCCGCCGTCGTGCCCGGCGTGCCGTTGCCGCCGAGGCTGCCCTGCACCACCTGGCCCACGTTGGTGCTGGTCGGCTGCCCGGCGGCGTTCACCAGCAGCTTCCAGAAGTCGTAGTAGAGCCCGTGCGCGCGGTCCACCACGATCAAATGGCCGTCGTTGGCGCCCCAGCCGCCCACCGAGGGATGGAAGCCCCCGGCCGGGTTGGGCACGCAAATGCGGTCGCTGTAGTTGTAGTAGCGCGTGTCGGTGAAGCTGGTGCAGCCCAGCGAGCCGTCGGCGTACTGCACCGGCGCGTCGAAGCCGCCATCGTGGGTGTTGACGAAAAACTGCAGCCCCGAGGCCATGGCGCTGATGTTGAGCGCGCTGCCGGTGGGTGCGCTGTACAGCCAATCGGCGCTGGCGTCGGGGAACAGCCGCGGCGCCGCCCCCGGCCCGGGCGCTGGCGCCGGAGTCGGAGTTGGTGCCGGAGTTGGCGCGGGCGATGGGGCTGGCGCCGGACTGGGCGCGGCCGCCGGCGCCGTCGGCGCGTTGGCGGGGGAGGAGGCAATTTGCGAGGGCCGGACTTGGCCCGCGCATCCCAAGGCGAAGAGCAGCCCCAGGGGGAGCGGCAGAACACGGATTTTAAGCAAGGGGGGAAAACCTTTCCGACGTGTGGCGAGGGTTGAAGTTGCACTCAGGCTAAGCGGATGTACTCGCAATGCGGCCTAGCCAAACCCCTGCCTTTTCGCCGGAGAAAGCCTTAGATCCGCCGGAAAAGGGCCCGGGGCGGCGCCCCTCGCGCGGGCAGCGCCGCCCCGGGGATGCGGTCAGTAGTAGAGGAACAGGTGTTGTCCGATGAGGTTGAGGCCGGTGAGGCTGGGCGCGGTCGCCAAGTCGGAGTAGAAGGCGATCTGGCTGCCGCCGGTCTGGTCGGTGATGACGCCGCCGTAGAGCTGCAGCGCCCGCAGGATGGCCTGGGTGGCCACCGGCACGCCCAGGGTGGCCACGTTGATGGAGGGATCGAAGCGGATCTTCGCCCCCTCGCGGAAGATGGCGCCGCCCACGGTGCCGTCGGTCTTCACCGCCGGGGCCTGGTGGCCGACTTGGTTGCTGTTCATGCTGCCGGGCACGATCACGCTGAGGGCGTGGTTGAGGCAGGTGGCGCAGTCGAGTTCGCCCGGCATGATGTCGCCGGCGAGGCCGGTGATCTCGCTGGCGGTGTGGCCGGGGGTGCCGTTGCTGGTGGCGAGGTGGCCGCTGGCCAGGCCGCCGACGTTGGTGCTGGTGGGCTGGAAGGAGCTGTTGACGTAGAGCCTCCAGAAGTCGTAGTAGTCGCCGGTGGCGGTGTCCACCACGATGAGGTGGCCGTCGTTGGCGCCGTAGCCGCCGACGGAGGGATGGTAGCCGTTGGCGGGGTTGGGCACGCAGTAGTGGTCGGTGTAGTTGTATTGCAGCGTGTCGGTGAAGTTGGTGCAGCCGTGGGTGCCGTCGGTGTACTCGACCGGGTAGTCGAAGCCCTGGGCGTGGGTATTGACCTCAAAGCGCATCCCGCTGGTGATGGACGAGATGTTGAGGCCGCTGCCGCTGGGCGCCGCGTACAGCCAGTCGGCGCTCGCGCTGGGAAACAGCCGCCCCGTGGTCGGCGTCGGCGTTGGGGTGGGCGTCGGCGTTGGGGTTGGCGTGGTGCCGGTTCCCGTGCCCGTCCCGGTGCCCGCCGTGGTCACCGACTCCACTGGACCCAGCAGGTCGGGGTTGCTGAAGTAGCTGGACTCGGCCTGCACGGCATAGGTGGTGCCGGCGGCGAGGCCGCTGACAGCGACGCTGTGCTGGGTGGAGAGCTTCCAGATGGCGGTGGACTGCGAGGGCGCGCCCACCCCGTAGTGCACCTGCGAGTTGAGCGCCTGGGTGGTGGTCCAGGACAGGGTGAAGCCGCTGGCGGTGATGGCGGAGATCTGCGGCGCGCTCATGCCCGCCAGCGCCGTGCCGCCGCCGCTGCTGGATGTGCCGGTGCCGGTCGGGGTTCCCGTGCCGGTGCCGGTGCCGCCGCTGGCGGCGGTGGTGATGCTCAGCAGCGGGCTGAGCAGATCGGGATTGGAGTAGTAGCTGGACTCGGCCTGCACCGCGTAGGTGGTCCCCGGCTGCAGGCCGGTGACGGTGGCGGAGTGGGCGGTGGTCAGCTTCCAGATCGCCTGCAGCGAGCTGGCGGCGCCGATGCCGTAGTGCACTTGGGTGTTGAGGCTCTGGCTGGTGGTCCAACTCAGCGTGAACGAGGTGGACGTGACCTGGCTGACCGTCGGCGCCAGCGTCTGGGCGCCCAGCCCGGCCGCCGCGAGCAAACAGACAAAAATAATTCTCACGAAACCTGTACCCCTCTTTCGAGTCGAGTACGAAGTGGCTTGAAGCGAGACTAAGGGGCAGAGAGCCGGTGACAATCCGGGTGAATCCCTCATTCGGAGCCCGGATGCGCCCGAGGTCTGCCCCTGGCTCCCCCTGCCGCTGCTGCCCGCGCGCCGCGGCGGCGGCGCTGCGGGCAGAAAATTGTTTTGCGGCGGCGTTGGGGGCCGTGCTACGATCAACCCTCATGTTCGCTCTCGCGCATCACCACCACGCCACGGCCGCCGCGCATTCGCATGCGTGGCCGGCGGCGCTGGGAGAGCGGAGCGAATAGCTAGATTCGATTCCGGCTTTGAATCCCGCGGCCGCCGGCCACCCCGGCGGCCGTTTTGCGTTTGGAGGGCTTTTATGAATATGCAATTCGAAAAGACGGCGGGCCTCATCCCCGCCGTGGTGCAGGACGCCAACACGCGCGAGGTGCTGATGGTGGCCTACATGAACCCGGCGGCGCTGGCGCAAACCCAGGCCAGCGGCTACGTGACCTTCTACAGCCGCTCGCGGCAGCAGTTGTGGACCAAGGGCGAGACCAGCGGCAACCGGCTGCGCCTGGTGCGGCTGTGGACCGACTGCGACGCCGACGCCGTCCTGGCGGAGGTGGAGATGGAGGGGGACGAGGTCGCCTGCCACACCGGCGCGCGCAGTTGCTTCTTCCAGGCGCTGGAACAGGAGGCGCGATGAAGCTGCGGCTGGGCGTTCCCAAGGGCAGCCTGCAGGAGGCGACGGTGCAGCTCTTCCAGCGCGCCGGCTACAACCTCTACATCTCCTCGCGCTCCTACTATCCGGTGATTGACGATCCGGAGATCGAGTGTCTGCTCATCCGCGCGCAGGAGATGGCGCGCTATGTCCAGGACGGCGTGCTCGACGTGGGCCTCACCGGCCGCGACTGGGTGCTGGAGAACGAGGCCCGGGTGGTGGCGGTGGAGGATCTGGTCTACTCCCGGCAAAGCTTCAGCCGGGTGCGCTGGGTGCTGGCGGTGCCCGAGTCCAGCCCGGCGCGCTCGGTGCGGGACCTCGAGGGCAAGGTCATCGCCACCGAGCTGGTGGGGGTGACGCGCGCCTACCTCGCCCGCCACGGCGTCAGCGCCCAAGTCGAGTTCAGTTGGGGGGCGACCGAGGTGAAGCCGCCGGTGCTGGCCGACGCCATCGTCGAGGTCACCGAGACCGGGGCTTCGCTGCGCGCCAACCAATTGCGCATCGTGGACACGGTGCTGGAGTCGAACACCCAGTTGATCGCAAATCCCGCCAGCCTGGGCGAGCCCGCCAAGGCGGAGAAGATCGCCACCCTGGCGCTGCTGCTGCGCGCCGCCATCGCCGCGCACGGCCGCGTCGGGCTGATGCTCAACGTGCGCCGCGAGCACCTGGCGGCGGTGCTGGCGGTGCTGCCGGCGCTGCAGCGCCCCACCATCTCGGCTCTGAGCGACGCCGACTGGGCTGCGGTCAACACCATCGTCGAGGAGCGCCAGGTCCGCGACCTGCTGCCGCGGCTGAAGGCGGCGCAGGCGCAGGGCATCGTCGAGTATCCCCTCAACAAGGTGCTGGCATGAGCGACCTGCTGCGCACCCTGGAGCTGGACGACGCCGCCGGACTGGAGCGGCTGCTGGCCCGCTCCGACGCCGACCTGCGCCGCGCCGAGGCCAGCGCGGCGGCGGTGGTGGCGGACGTGCGCCGCCGCGGCGATGCCGCCCTGGCGCGCTGGGCGCGGCGCTTCGGCGACCCCGCCCCGCGCCCCGAGGGCGGCTGGCGGGTGCCGGCGGCGGAGTTGGCCGCGGCCTGGCGCGCCACCCCGCCGCCCCTGCGCCGCGCCCTGCGCCTGGCCCAGCGCCACCTGGAGCAGATGGCGCGCTGGCAGATGCCGCGCCCGTTCCTGCGCACCCTCGCCCCCGGCGTGCGCGTCGGCCAGCAGGTGCGGCCGCTCGCCAGCGTGGGCTGCTATGTGCCCGGCGGGCGCTATCCGCTGCCCTCGACCGTGCTGATGACGGCCACCCCGGCGCGCATCGCCGGGGTGGGGCGCATTGTCGCCGTCTGCGCCCGGCCCGAGCCGGCGGTGCTCGCCGCGGCGCACCTGGCCGGCGTGACCGAGTTCTACGCCCTGGGCGGCGCCCACGCCATCGCCGCCCTGGCCTACGGCACCGCCCGCCTGCCGCGGGTGGACAAGATCGTCGGCCCCGGCAACGTCTACGTCACCGCCGCCAAGAAGCTGGTCAGCCACGACTGCGCCATTGATTTCCTGGCCGGGCCGACCGAGGTGCTGGTGGTGGCCGGGCCCGGGGCCAACCCCGCCTATGTCGCCGCCGACTTGCTGGCGCAGGCCGAGCACGACCCCCAGGCGGCGGCTTGGCTGGCCACCTGGTCGCGGCCGCTGGCCGAGGCGGTCAACCGCGAGCTGGCCCGCCAGCTCGCCGCCCGCCCCAACTCCACCGCGCGCCAAGCGCTGCGCGCGCGCGGGGCGATCCTGCTGGCGCGCCACCGCGCCCAGGCGCTGGCGGCCGCCAACCGCATCGCCCCCGAGCACCTCACCGTCCCCGCCGCCGTGCTGGGCGAGGTGGCCAGCGCCGGCTCGGTCTTCGTCGGCGATTTCGCCCCCCAGGCGGTGGGCGACTACCTCAGCGGCGCCAACCATGTGCTGCCCACCGCCGCCGGCGCGCGGCTGCGCGGCGGCCTCTCGGTGCTCGATTTCGTCAAGATCCAGACGGTGCAGCAGCTCACCCGCGCCGGCCTGCGCCGCCTGGCGCCGGCGATTGTGGAGCTGGCGCGGGCCGAGGGCCTGCCCGCCCACGCCGCTTCGGTGGAGGTGCGCCTATGAGCCTGGCTTTGCGTCCGCAGATGCAGGCGCTGCCCGCCTACACCCCGCCCCAGGAGGGCCGCGCCGGCCTGCGGCTGGACTTCAACGAAAACACCGTGGGCTGCTCGCCGGCGGCGCTGGCGGCGCTGCGCGCCACCAGCGCCGAAGACCTGGCCCGCTATCCCGCCTACGCCGAGGCCGAGGCCGAGATCGCCGCCGCCTTCGGCCACACTCCCGCCACCGCGCTGCTGACCAACGGCGTGGACGACGCCATCCTGCTCGCCGCCATGGCCCTGCTTGAGCCCGGCGACGAGGCGATCATCCCCGTCCCCAGCTTCGCCCTCTACCGCTTCTACTGCCAGCAGTGCGGCGTGCGGCCGGTCGAGGTCGCCTACCGCAGCCTGGCGGTGGGGCCGGGGGTGAGCGAGTTCCGCCTCGATCCCGCCGAACTGCTGGCGGCGGCCGGCGGGCGCACCCGCGCGATCTTCCTGGCCTCGCCCAACAATCCCACCGGCCACGCCTGGCCGCCGGCGCAGGTGCTGGAACTGGCGCGGGCGCTGCCGCAGTGCCTCATCTTCGCCGACGAGGCCTATGCCGATTTCGTTGCCCCCGGCTACCGCGGGCTGCTGCCGGAGGTGGAGCGGCAGCCCAACCTGCTGGTGGCCCGCACCTTTTCCAAGGCCTATGGCCTGGCGGGGGCGCGGCTGGGATGCCTGTTCGCCCACCCCGCGCTGCTGCCCGGCCTGCGCAAGGTCCACTCGCCCTACAACGTCAACACCCTGGCGGTGCGCTGCGCCCGCGCCGCCGTGGCCGACGCCGCCTGGGTCGAGGACTACCGCCGCCAGGTGGTGACCAGCCGCGGCCTGCTCACCGCCGCCCTGGCCGGGCTCGGCATACCCTACTGGCGCAGCGCCGCCAACTTTGTGCTCTTCGACGCCGGCGCCGCCGCCGCCGCCGTGGTGGAGGGCATGCGCTGGCGCGGCATCCTGATCCGCGACCGGCGCGCCGACTGGCCGGGCGCGCTGCGCCTCACCTGCGGCGCGGTGGAGCACACCCAGCGCGCCTGCGCGGCTCTGGGCGAGGTGTGGAGCGAGGCGGGGGGGGCACAATGAAACCATCTCGAATGAAGCCAACCTCCCCCCGCCTCGCCCGCCTCCAGCGCCGCACCCGCGAGACCGCCATCACCCTGCGCCTGCGCCTCGATGGCCAGGGGCGCGCCCAGGTCGCCAGCGGCATCGGCTTCCTCGACCACATGCTCACCGCCCTGGCGCTGCACGCCGCCGTGGACCTCGACCTGCGCTGCCAAGGCGATCTGGAGGTGGACCAGCACCACAGCGTCGAGGACATCGGCATCGCCTTGGGCGAGGCGTTCCTGGCGGCGCTGGGGGACCGGCGCGGCATCCGCCGCTCCGGCTTCTGCCTGATGCCGATGGACGAGACCCTGGCGCTGGCGGCGGTGGACTTCTGCGGCCGCACCTGCCCGGTGGTGCGCCTGCAGGTCAAGGCGGCGCGGGTGGGCGACCTGCAGACCGAGCTGGTGGACGACTTCTTCGAGGGCTTTGCCCGCGGCGCCAAGGCCAACCTGCACGTGCGGGTGCTTTACGGCCGCAGCAGCCACCACAAGATCGAGGCCGCCTTCAAGGCGCTGGCGCGGGCGCTGCGCGCCGCCTGCGAGCCCGACCCGCGCCTGGGCGGCCAAATCCCCAGCACCAAGGGGATGCTCTAAGCCATGGTCACGATCCTGGATTACGGCAGCGGCAACGTGGGCTCGCTGGCCAAGGCGCTGGCGCGGCTGGGGGTGGAGCACCGGCTGAGCTGCGACCCCGAGGCGATCGCCGCCTCCGACCGCCTCATCCTGCCGGGGGTGGGCCACTTCGGCGCGGTGATGGCGGCGCTGGAGCAGCGCCGCCTGCGCGCGCCGCTCCTGCAATACCTGCACAGCGGACGGCCGTTTCTGGGCATTTGTGTGGGGTTGCAGGTGTTGTTCGAGGGCAGCGAGGAGGCGCCCGGGGTTCCCGGGCTGGGGCTGTGGCCGGGCACGGTGCGGCGCTTCGCCCCCGCCCCCCACAAGGTGCCGCACGTGGGCTGGGCGCGGCCCCAGGCCATCCAACCCTCGCGCCTGCTGGCCGGGCTGGGGGCCGAGGCGGCCTTCTACTTCACCCACTCTTATTACGTGCCCGCGGGCCCGCCCACCACCCACCGCGTGGACTACAACAACCGCTTCCTGGCGGCGGCGGAGGCGGGCGCGGTGGCGGGGGTGCAGTTCCATCCGGAAAAGTCGGGCGCCGCCGGGCTGGCGGCGCTGGCCAACTTCACCGGCGCGGCGCCACTTCCCCCGTCCCCCGCCCTGGTCGCCGGCGCGGCGGCGGGGCCGATGCGGCGGCTGATCGCCTGTCTCGACGTCCGCGGCGGGCGCGTGGTCAAGGGGGTCAGCTTCGTCAACCTGCGCGACTGCGGGGATCCGGCGGAGCTGGCGCGGGCCTACAACCAGGCGGGGGTGGACGAGCTGATGCTGCTCGACATCGCCGCCAGCCCCGAGGAGCGCCCCATCCTGCTCGACACCGTGCGCCGCGTGGCCGCCGAGCTGTTTGTGCCTTTTGCCGTGGGCGGCGGGGTGCGCGGCCTGGCCGATGCCGCGGCGCTGCTGCAGGCCGGCGCCGACAAGGTCAGCGTTAACACCGCCGCCGTCGCCCGCCCCGAGCTGATCGAGGAGTTGGCGCGCGAACTTGGCTCGCAGGCGGTGGTGGCGGCGATCGACGCCCGCTCCCGGCCGGGCGGCTGGGAGGTGTGCGTCAACGGCGGGCGCGTGTCTACCGGGCGCGAGGTGGTGGCCTGGGCGCGGGAGGCCGAGCAGCGCGGCGCCGGCGAGATTCTGCTCACCAGCATGGACCGCGACGGCGGCCAAGCGGGCTTCGACTGCGAGCTGACGCGGGCGGTGAGCGCCGCCGTCGCCATCCCGGTGATCGCGTCTGGCGGCGCGGGCACTGCCGCCGACTTGGCCGAGGTGCTGGGCCGGGGCGGGGCCGACGCCGTCCTCGCCGCCTCCATCCTCCACGACGGGCGGGTGACCATCGCCGACTTGAAGCGCGAACTGGCGGCGGCGGGAATCGCGGTGCGGCCATGCTGATCCCGGCGATCGATTTCCAGGGCGGCGCGGTAGTGCAACTGGTGCAGGGCGAGCGCCTGGCGCTGCAGCGCGCGCTCGAGCCCACGCTCGACTGGCTGCGCGGCTTCGGCTGGCTGCAGGTGGTGGATCTCGACGCCGCCAAGGGCGAGGGCGGCAATGCGGCCTTGGTGGAGCGCTGCTGCCGCGCCGGCTTCCGGGTGCGCGTGGGCGGAGGGGTGCGCTCGCTGGAGCGGGCGCGCGCCCTGCTCGAGGCCGGCGCCGAGCAGGTGATCGTCGGCAGCGCCGCCTTTGCCGGGGCGGCGCCCAACCTGGCCTTCCTGGAGCCGCTGCAGGCCCTGGGGCGGGAGCGCATCGTGGTCGCGGTGGACGCCCGCGCCGGCCAGGTGGTCACCCACGGCTGGCGCCAGCCGCTGCCGCTGGGCCCGGTGCAGGCGGTGCAGGCCCTGGCCCCCTGGGCCGGCGGCTTCCTCTACACCCATGTGGACACCGAGGGGCTGATGGGCGGCATCCCGCTGGCGGCCGTGGCCGCGGTGCGGGCCGCCTCCCCCCGTCCGCTCAGCGTCGCCGGCGGCATCAGCGATCTGGAGCAGATCGCCGCCCTCACCGCCCTGGGCTGCGACTGCGTGCTGGGCATGGCGCTCTACACTGGCAAGCTGGCCCTCGCCGACCTGGCTGCTTGGCGTTAGGCAAACCCCCGGAGGCCCGGAAAGATTCGCACGGCGGGCGCCCCGGAGCGCTCTTCAGGGGGAGTGGCGTAAAATAGCGCCCATGGGAGTACGCATGCGCTTCGACCGTCGGCGGGACCGCAACCAAGGCTTTTCGCTGATCGAACTGCTGATCGCGGTGGCGATCATTATGATCATCATGGCGATTGCCTTGCCCAACCTGGGCAAGCTGCGCCGCAACACCAACGCCACCGCCGCCGAGGGCAACCTCAAGACCTTGAGCACGGTGCTTAACGCCTACTCCACCCAGTATCCCAACATCGGCTACCCGCCCACGCTGCTGGCCTTGGGCCCGCCCGCCAGCGGCAGCCCGGACAGCGCCAGCGCCGCCGACCTGATCGACTCCGCCATGGCCAAGGCCGCCACCAGCCCCAAGCAGGGCTACCTCTACACCTACATCCCGACGGCCGGCAGCCCCTGCAGCGGCTATACCATCACCGCCGCGCCGCAGTCGGGCGCCGGCACCCGCTTCTTCTTCATGAACCAGGACGGCTCGATCCACTTCAACGACAACGCCCCGGCAACTGCCACCAGCCCGATCATGCAGTAGCGCCGGGATGAAGAAAATCCTGCTCATTTTGGCTCTGGGGGTGGCGCTGGTTTCGATCGCAGCGCCGCAGGCGCTGGCCATTGGCCAACTGGTGGAGACCCTCGACGGCCGCTACAACTCGATCCGCTCCTGGCAGGCCGACTTCACCCAAACCTTCACCTCCGGGCTGGAGACGCGCACGGAGAGCGGCCACCTCTATCTGCAGAAGCCGGGCCGCATGCGGTGGGACTATACCGACCCGGTAAAGAAGACTTTTCTGGTGGCGGGCAAGAACATTTGGCAATACACCGCCGGCGAGCCCACCGCGACCCTCACCACCGTCAAAGACAGCAACGACCTGCGCACCCCGCTGCGCTTCCTGCTGGGCCACACCGAGCTCAACAAAGAGCTGGAGGGGCTGAGCTACAGCGGCCTGGCGCCTTGGCGGCAGGGCGACGTGGTGATCTACGGCAAGCCGCACGCGGCCGAGGCGGCGGGGTGGCGCGAGGTGTGGATCGAGGTCACCCCGGCCTACGAGATTGACCGGCTGGTGATCGGCGGGTTGGACGGCTCGCAGAACGATATCCGCCTCAGCCGCATCCAGGTCAACGCCAAACTGCCCAAGGAGCTGTTCCAATTTCGCCCCCCGGCCGGGGTGCGGGTGGTGCCGGGGGACTAAAGCCCGCCGCTTTCCCCGGGTGGAAAATAACAGAACGGCCCAGGGCGGAACGGGTTCTTCTATGGATGGACGGGTGGGCCGGGGCCCCGGGTTTCGGGTCCACCGTAGTCCTGCTACAATTGGGCAACTCCGGTCCGTATTCTCCCCCCTCCCGATGCCGACATTTGTCATTACGGCGCTGAACGATCGCGGTCAGCCTTTGCGCCAAGTCGAGCGCGCCGACAGCGAGCGCGACTTGCGCGAGCGCTTTCTGGCGCAGGGCTACCTGGTGCAATCGGTGCGGGCGCAGGGGGGCTGGGGCGAGCGCCGCCGCGGCAAGGTGGCGGTGGACAAGTTTCTCATCTTCAACCAGCAGTTCTTGACCCTGATCAAGGCCGGGCTGCCCATCCTGCGGGCGCTGGAGCTGTTGGCGACGCGGGCGCGCGATCCGCGGCTGGAGGCGATGCTGGGGCGGGTGCGGACGCGGGTGCAGTCCGGGGACCTGCTGTCGCGCGCCTTTGCCCAGGAGCCGGCGGTGCCGGAGCTGTACACGACCACGCTGATGGCGGGGGAAAAGAGCGGCAATCTGGAGGAGGTGCTGGGGCGCTACCTGCAGTATCAGCGCATGGCGCTCAGCCTGCGCAAAAAGATCACCAGCTCGCTCATCTACCCGGCGGTGCTGATGACCATGGTGCTGGCGGTGATGACGTTTCTGGTGACCTACGTGGTGCCGCAGTTCGCCCAGCTCTACGCCTCGCTCGACGCCCAGCTCCCCACCATCACCCTGGTCGTGCTCAACCTGGGCCTGGTGGTGCAGCACCAGTTTGCCTACCTGGCCGGCGGGGTGGTGCTGGCGGTGGGGCTGGTGGTCTATCTGGCGCGGCAGGAGAAGGCCTCGCTGCTGCTGGACGGATTGGTGCTGCGGTTGCCGCTGCTGGGCGAGCTGTACTGGAAGTACCAGGTGGCGATGCTCTGCCGCACGCTCTCGACCCTGCTGCAGGGGGGGCTGCCGGTGGTGCAGGGGCTGGAGACGGCGGCCACGGCGCTGCGCAGCCCGCGGCTGCGGCAGGGACTGCGCGCCACCGTGCGCGAGGTGCGGGAGGGGGAGGCGGTCTCGGCCGGGCTGGGGCGCCACAAGGTGGTGCCGCGGCTGGCGGTGGAGATGGTGGAGGTGGGCGAGGGCACCGGCGCGCTGCCGCAGATGCTGGCCTCAGTGGCGGAATTCTTCGACGAGGACCTGGCCAACGCCATGACCGCGGTGCTGGCCCTGATCGAGCCGGCGATTCTGATCGTGGTGGGGTCGGTGGTGGCGCTGATCCTGATCTCGCTGTACCTGCCCATCTTCAGCCTGGGCGCCAGGATGCAGACATGAGCACCGCCGAGGCCAACGCCACGTCGGCGGCGGGCGCCGCGGCGGGGGAGGAAGAGCTGCGGCGGGCGCAGGATCTCGCCCGCCGCTACCACTGCGCGCTGGTGGATCTGCGCTCGGTGCCGGTCTCGCCCGACCTGTTCCGCACGGTGCCGGTGGAGCTGATGTTCCGCTACCACTTCGTGCCGCTGGAGAGCGACGAGCACACCCTCACCATCGCCATCGCCGATCCGAGCCAGTTGATGGTCATGGACGAGGTCGGGCTGCTGCTGGGCCGCCGGGTGGCGATGCGGGTGGCGACGCCCGGGCAGATCGAGGAGATCCTCAAGAAGAACGAGCAGTCGCAGCGGGTGCTGGAGCAGGCCACCGAGGGCTTCACCCTGGACGTGCTGCACGCCGAGGACACCGGCGACGAGACCATTTCGATCGAGCGCCTCACCACCTCGGGCGACATCAACCCCATCATCAAGCTGGTGGACACCACCATCTTCACCGCCCTGGAGCGGCGCGCCAGCGACATCCACATCGAGACCGGCGACGCCGAGGTCAACGTCAAGTACCGCATTGACGGGGTGCTGCACCCGGCGCTGGCGCCCATCGCCAAGGAGTTCCACTCCCCCATCCTGAGCCGCATCAAGGTGATGAGCGAGCTGGACATCTCCGAGCGCCGGGTCCCCCAGGACGGGCGCTTCCGGGTGCGCTACAAGGGGCGCGCCATTGATTTCCGCGTCTCCATCATGCCCAGCATCCACGGCGAGGACGCGGTGCTGCGCGTGCTCGACAAGGAGGCGATGAGCGAGAAGTTCCAGAACCTGACCCTGGACGTGGTCGGCTTCGACGCCGACGACCTGCGCAAGTTCCGGCGCTACATCCGCGAGCCCTACGGCATGGTGCTGGTCACCGGGCCCACCGGCAGCGGCAAGACCACCACCCTCTACGCCGCCCTCAACGAGATCCGCAGCGTGGAGGACAAGATCATCACCATCGAGGATCCGGTCGAGTACCAGCTCAAGGGCATCACCCAGATTCCGGTGAACGAGAAGAAGGGGCTGACCTTCGCCCGCGGGCTGCGCTCGATTCTGCGCCACGACCCCGACAAGATCATGGTGGGCGAGATCCGCGACGCCGAGACCGCCCAGATCGCCATCAACAGCGCCCTCACCGGCCACCTGGTGTTCACCACGGTGCACGCCAACAACGTGGTGGACGTGATCGGGCGCTTCCTCAACATCGGGGTGGAGGCCTATAATTTTGTATCGTCGCTGAACTGCATTCTGGCGCAGCGCCTGGTGCGGCTGATCTGCCCGGCGTGCAAGCAGGCGGTGCGGTATCCGCGCGAGGTGCTGGAGGCCTCGGGGCTGAACGGGGAGTGGCAGCAACGGGAGTTCTACGAGGGGCGGGGCTGCCTGGAGTGCGCCGGCACCGGCTTCCGCGGGCGCACCGCCATCCACGAGCTGCTGGAGATGACCGACACGGTGCGGGAGATGATCCTGGCCAAGCGGCCGTCATCGGAGATCCGGCGCATGGCCAAGCAGGAGGGGATGAAGTTCCTGCGCGAGAGCGCGCTGGAGCGGGTGGCGGCGGGCCTCACCACGCTGAAAGAGATCAACAAGGTCACCTTTATCGAGCTGGCGCGCTAGGCCCGCGCGCCCTGTCCCCGCAAACCCCATGAAGACGCCCGCCGTACTCGACCGACTGCGCGCCCGCTTCGACGAGCTCACCGCCCCACCCACGGCGGCGGTGGCGGTGGAGCTGGCGGCGGGGCGGGTGGTGGCGGCGCGGCTGGGGCCGGGCGGGGAACTGCGCGCGGGGCTGCGGCGGCTGGGGCCCGAGGCGCTGGCGCCGTCGGCGGTGCGCGCCAACCTGGGCGATGCGGCGGCGGTGGCCGCCGCCATCCGCGCCCTGCTGGCCGCGCTCGAGGCGGAGGGCCAGGCGGTGACGCTGCTGCTGCCCGACCTGACCGCGCGGCTGTCGGTGCTGGAGTTCGAGGCGCTGCCGGGCCGGCGCGAGGAACTCGAGGCGCTGGCGCGCCTTCGCCTGCGCAAGAGCCTGCCCTTCGCCGAGGAGCAGGCGGCGATTTCCTGTCAAGTGGTCTCGCCCACCCGCCTGCTGGTGGCGCTGGCCGACCGCGCCCGGCTGGACGAGTACGAGGACTGCCTGGAGGCGGCCGGGGCGCGCGCCGCCACGGTGCTGCCCTCGGGCCTGGCCTGCCTGGCGGCGCAGCCGCTGCTCGACCACGGCGCGCTGCTGCTGCGGTACGAGCCCGGCTGCCTCACCACCGCCTTTTGCTGGCAGGGCAAGGTCGAGTTTTTCCGCGCGGTCGAGGTCAGGGGCGAGGTCACCTTCGAGGATGTGTTTCCCTCGGTGGCGTTCTTCCGCGACCGCATCGAGCAGGCCTCCCCACCCGCCGCCGAGCCGGCTTGGCTGCTGTACGCCGCCGGGCTGGGCGCCGAGTTGATGGAGCGGCTGCGCGAGGAGGCGCCCTGGGCCAGCCTGCGCACCGCCGAGCTGGCCGCCACCGCGGTGGGCGGCGAGGCCGCCGGCCCGGCGCAACTGCTGGCCGTGGCCGGCGCCCTGCGCGGGAGGTTTGCGTGATTCGCATCACCTTGAACCTGGGCCGGCGCCCGCCCGAGAACCTGCGCCGGGCGCGCCTGGTCTGGGGGGGGGCGGTGGCGGTGTTGGCGGCGCTGCTGCTCACCCTCGCCTCGGTCGCCCTGGTGGGCTGGTTCGGGACCCGGCGCACCCAGGCCGCAACCGCGGCGTTGCGGGCGGAGATGGCGCCGCTGCAGGCGGAGCAGGCGCGCGCGCTGGCGCCGCTGCGCGATCCCCAAACCCAGGCGGTGCTGGCCCGCGCCGCCTTCTTCAACCAGCTCATTGACCGCAAGAGCGTCTCCTGGACGCGTCTGTTCGAACGCCTGGAGCAGATCGTGCCGCCGGGGGTGGAATTGGTGTCGCTGCGGCCGCTGGCGCGCGACGGCGCCCAGGCGGTGGACATCCGCTTTGCCAGCCAGACGCTGCCCCCGGCGATCGCGTTTGTGCAGGCGTTGGAGCACTCCGGCGACTTCGCCGCGGCCCGGGTGGAGCGCGAGAGCGAGGCGGCGCCGCCCCCGCCCGGCCAACCCGCCCCCACGGGCGCCAACACCCCGCCCCGCTTCCAACTCGAGGTCACCGCCCTCTACCGTCCGCACGCCGCCCCCCCCGCAGGAGGCAAGCCATGAGCCACCTGCGCCGCAATTTGATGCTGGCCGCGGGGGCCTGCCTGGCGGCCAACTTGGCGCTGGCCGGCTGGCTGCTGTCGCCGGCGGCCCCGTCCCAGGCCGCCACCCAGCAGCAGTTGCGCCTCGCCCGCGCCCAGCTCGCCGGCCTGCGCACCCAGCGCGCCCAGCTGCGGCGCTTCGGCCAGCGGCTGCACACCACCCGGCAGCAGATGCAGGAGCTCATGGCCGCGGGCATTCCCGACCAGGCCGATGCCTCCTCCAAGCTGCTGCAGGAGTTTAGCCGCATCGCCGGACTCAGCCAGGTGCAGGTCTCCGGCGCCGAGTTCCACCCCGACAAGAAGGCCCAACTGGGGCTGCGGCGGGTGGCGATCAGCATGCAGGTGGCGGGCGGCTACACCGGCGTGGTGCGCTTCCTCAACCAGATGGAGCGTTCGCCGATGTTCTTTCTCATCAACCAGGTGAGCGTCAGCGGCGGCGGCGCGGCCGGCGCCGCCAGCAGCAGCCAAGTGCGGCTGCAGGTGCAACTGGAAGCCTACGTGCAAGTGGCGGAGCAGGGCCAGCCATGAAGTTGGGCACGGAAAAGAAGGGCGAGGTGGTGGCGCTGGCGGTGCTGCTGGGCTTGGCGGCGGTGCTGCTGTGGATCAACGTGCTCGCCCCGCAGTTCGCGGCGCCGGCTCCGGCCGGGGCGCCGGCCCCGGCGGGGGCACCGGCCCCGGCGGCAGCCGGGCCGGCCGCCCCGGCCACCTTGGCGCAACTCGACCCGCGCTTGCACATGGAAGCGCTGGACCAACTGCGTGCCCGCCACTACACCGGCACGGGCCGGGATCTGTTCCACTTTGGCGCCGCGCCGCCGCTAGCCGCCGCCGCGGGCGGCGCGCCCGGCGCCCTCGGCCCCGGCGGCCGCCGCCTGCCGCCGCCGCTCCCGATCCCCACCGGTCCGCCCCCACCGCCCCCCATTCCGCTCCGCTTTTACGGCTACGCCCAGGCCAGCGGCATGCCGGAGAAGATCTTCCTGCAGTTGGGCGACGAGACCTACGTGGTCAGCCAGGGCGAGACCGTCGCCAAGCGCTACCTCATCGAGAATATCGGCAAGGTGAGCGTGCGCGTGCGCGACCTGATGACCCAGTCGGTGCAGGAGTTGCCGCTGCAGCAGGGCTAGGTGGAACGCTAGGCGGCGGACGCTTCCGCGGTGGTGGGATCGATCATGCGGCGGATGACGGCCACCGAGTTGGCGGGGAAGCCGCCCCGTCGGGCGTGCTCGCGCACGGCCTCTTCATCGGGCGCGATATAGACGCAATAAAGCTTATTGTCGGTAAGGTAGCTGTGCACCCACTGCACCTTTGGGAGAGTGCGGAGCACGTCGCAAGATTTCTGCGAAACGGCTTGCAGCTCCGCGGGGCTCAACTTGCCTAGGCCGGGGATCTCACGCTCGATCAGGAACTTCGGCATGGGGATACCTCGCCCCATTGTAGGTCTGTTTATACGGCTAGCCCCGGGTCTTGGTGATGGCGGGGGTTTCCTCTTCGGTGGGGGCGGTGGGGCGGAGGTAGAGGCGGTCGAGCTCGGAGGTGAGCAGCTCGAAGGCCTCGCGGGGGGAGTCGGCGAAGTGGAAGAGCTCGAGGTCGGCGGGAGAGATGGTGCCCCAATCGGCCAGGGCCTGGAAGTTGACGATCTCCTCCCAGTAGCTTTTGCCATAGAGCACCACCACGATCCTTTTGTTGAGCTTCTGGGTCTGCACCAGGGTGAGCATCTCCATCACCTCGTCGAGGGTGCCAAAGCCGCCGGGGAAGGCGACCAGGGCCTTGGCGAGGTAGGCGAACCAGAACTTGCGCATGAAGAAGTAGTGGAACTCGAAGTTGAGGGCGGGGGTGATGTAGGGGTTGGGGATCTGCTCGAAGGGGAGGCGGATGTTGAAGCCGGCGGTCTTGCCGCCGGCCTCGGCGGCGCCGCGGTTGGCGGCCTCCATGATGCCGGGGCCGCCGCCGGAGGTGACGACGAAGCGGCGGCGGCGGCTGGGGAGGGCGTCGGCCCAGAGGGTGAGCAGGCGGGCGAGCTCGCGGGCGTCCTCGTAGTAGTGGGAGAGGGAGAGGGCGCGCTCGGCGGCGCGGCGGCGGCCCTCCTCGACGCTGCCCTCGGCGGCGTGGCCCTCGCGCAGCGCCGCCATGCGGTTCATGCGGTCGAACTCGGTGAGCTGCTCCAGCGCGGCCTGCGCGGTCTCGGCGCTCTGGATGCGGGCGGAGCCGAAGAAGACGATGGTGTCCTGGATGTTCTCGCGGCGCAGCCGCCCCTGCGGCTCCAGGTACTCGGCCACGAAGCGCAGGGTGCGCGCGTCGGGACTGTTGACAAACTTTTCGTTCTGGTAGGCGAGGGCGGCGCGGCCGGGGAGGGGATGGTCTTCCATGAGACTGATTGTACCTGGAGGGATAATAGAAGCAGCCGCCATGCCCAGCAAAGCCGCCAGCCTGGAGCCGGAGCTGACCCCGCGGGTGCGGGCCGCCTTCGAGGGGCTGCGCGCCCAGGTCGAGGCCAGCCGGCCGCTGGACGACCAGCACCTGCTGCGCCGCGCCTTCGACTACGCCGCCCGCCTGCACGCCCGCCAGCGCCGGCGCTCGGGCGAGGCCTTCATCCTCCACCCGCTGGCGGTGGCCGGGGTGCTGGCGGAGATGAATATGGATGCGGTCTGCATCGCCGCCGGCCTGCTGCACGACGCGGTGGAGGACACGCCGGCGACCAGCGAGCAGATCGGGCGGGAGTTCGGCCCCATCGTGGCCCACCTGGTGGAGGGGGTGACCAAGATTGACCGGCTCGACCTGCACGGCCCGGCCACCAGCGACGCGCGCCAGGCGGAGAACGTGCGCAAGATGCTGCTGGCCATGGTGGACGACATCCGCGTCATCCTCATCAAGCTGGCGGACCGGCTGCACAACATGCGCACGCTGCAGCACCTGGCGCCGGAGCGGCAGCAGGCGATCGCGCGCGAGACCATGGAGATCTACGCGCCGCTGGCGCACCGGCTGGGGATGGGGAAGATGCGGGGCGAGCTGGAGGACTTGGCCTTCAGCTATCTGGAGCCGTCGGCCCACGCCCAGATCCAGGCGGCGGTGGACAGCCGCCGGGCGGGGGGGGAGGAGTTCCTGCAGGGGGTGGAGCGGCGGGTGCTGGCGGCGCTGGCCGAGCACGAGATCCCGGTGCAGGTGGAGGGGCGGATCAAGCGCCTGTACAGCATCTATCAAAAGCTGCAGCGGCAGCGCATTGATGTGGACCAGGTTTACGACCTGCTGGCGCTGCGCATCATCACCGACTCGGTCAAGGACTGCTACGCGGTGCTGGGGGTGATCCACAGCACCTGGCGGCCGGTGCCGGGGCGGGTGAAGGATTTCATCGCCACGCCGCGGCCGAACATGTACCGCAGCCTGCACACCTCGGTGATTGATGCCAGCGGACAGCCGTTCGAGGTGCAGATCCGCACCCGGGAGATGCACCGCATGGCGGAGGAGGGGATCGCGGCGCACTGGAAGTACAAGGATGGGGCGAGCCCCACCGCCGCGCCCAGCGCCGACGACGAGCGCATCCGCTGGCTGCGGCGGCTGGTGGAGTGGCAGCGCGAGATCGCCGATCCGGGCGAGTTCCTGGCCATGCTGAAGGTGGACTTGGCGCCGGAGGAGGTCTACGCCTTCACCCCCAAGGGGCTGATCCTAACGCTGGGGCGGGAGGCCTGCCCGATTGACTTCGCCTACGCGGTGCACACCGAGGTGGGGCACCGCTGCGTGGGGGCGCGGGTGAACGGCCGCATCGTGCCGCTGCGCTACCGCATCCAGACCGGCGACATCGTCGAGATCCTCACCCAGCCAGGGCACGTGCCCAGCCGGAACTGGCTGTCGTTCGTCAAGACCTCGCGGGCGCGGCAGAAGATCCGGCACTGGCTCAACATCCACGAGCGCGAGCGCGCCACCGAGATCGGCCGGCGGGCGCTGGAGCGCGAGGCGCGGCGCTTCGACATACCGCCGGCGCGGCTGCAGGAGGCGGCGATTGAGGGGGCCGGGGCGGAGTTCGGGCTAAACCGGGCGGAGGAGGTCTACGCCGGGCTGGGCTACGGCAAGATCTCGGCGCGGCAACTGCTGGCCAAGCTGGTGCCGGCGGCGGAGCGGACGGCGGAGCAGGAGCGCCGCTTCCGCGGCGAGCGCCGGCCGAGCGCCAAGCCGCGCCCGGGGAGCCCCATCCTGGTGCGCGGGTTCAGCGACCTGCTGGTGTACCGCGCCCCCTGCTGCGCCCCCATCCACGGCGAGCCCATCGTCGGCTACATCACCCGCGGCAAGGGGGTGGCGGTGCATGGCGAATCCTGCCCCAACGTGCGCAACCTGCTGTACGAGGCCGACCGCCGGATTGACGTGGAGTGGGCGCCGATGGCGACCGAGCTGCACGAGGTCAATCTGGTCATCCATGCCGACGACAACGCCGGCATGCTGCACGCCATCACCAACGTCATCTCCGAGCGCGGCACCAACATCCGCCACATCGGCGCGCGCACCGGCGCGGGGCAGGCGGTGATCGAGCTGGCCATGGACGTGCAGCATGCGGCGGCGCTGGAGCAGATGCTGCAGGGGCTGAAGCGCATCCCCGGGCTGCACGCCATCGAGCGGGTGCAGGGCGGGGGGCCGGAGCGGGGCGGGGGCCGAAAAGTGCTACGCTAAGTGCATGTCACGTGACTCGATTGCGACCCCCAAGGCGCCGGCGGCGATCGGCCCCTATGTGCAGGCGGTGCGGGCCGGCGGCTTCCTGTTCCTCTCCGGCCAGGTGCCGCTCGATCCGGCCTCGGGCGCGCTGCTGGCCGACGCCGACATCGCCCAGCAGACCGAGCGCGTTTTTTTGAACCTGCAGGCGGTGCTGGAGGCGGGCGGCAGCAGCCTGGCGCAGGCGGTGAAGGCGACCGTCTACCTGGCCGACCTCAACGATTTCGCCGCGATGAACGCCGCCTACGCCAAGTTCTTCCCGCAGAACCCGCCCGCCCGCTCCACCGTCGAGGTCAGCCGGCTGCCGCGCGGGGCGCGGGTGGAGATCGATCTGATCGCGCTCGCCTAGGAGGTGCCGTGCGCCGCCGGACGCTGCTGCTGCTGTGGGTTTGCGGGCTGCTGGCCGCGGCCCAACTGGCCCCCGACGACGCCGCGCTGGGGCGCGCCGCGGTGGGCAACCTAGCCGCCGGCCATTACGCCGCGGTGGAGCGCGAGTACGCGGCCAAGATGGCGGCGGCGCTGCCGCCGGGGCGGCTGGCGCTGATCTGGAGGCAGGTGGAGGCCCAGGCCGGCCGCTTCCAGGCGATCCTGAAGGCGACCGTGGTCGGGGCGGGCGGCTACAACAGCGCCGTGCTCACCTGCCAGTTCGCCCGCGCCCGCCTCAATGTGGTCGTCAGCTTCGACCGCGACGGGCGCCTGACCGGCCTGCACTTTGCCCCGGCGGCGGCGCCGCCGCCCACCGCCTGGACGCCGCCCGCCTATGCCCATCCCGCCGACTTCCACGAACAGGCGGTGACGGTGGGCCGCGCGCCCTGGGCGCTCGCCGGCACGCTCACGCTGCCGCGCGGGCCCGGCCCGTTTCCCGCGGTGGTGCTGGTGCACGGCTCCGGCCCGGAGGATGCCGACGAGACCATCGGGCCCAACAAGCCCTTCAAGGATTTGGCCTGGGGGTTGGCCAGCCGCGGGGTGGCGGTGTTGCGCTACGTCAAGCGCACCCGCCGCTACGGGGGCGAGATCGCCGCCCAGCTCGCCGGCTTCACGGTGAAGCAGGAGTCCATCCAAGACGCGCGCGCCGCGGTGGAGCTGCTGGCGCAGCGCGCCGACATCCAACCGCACGCCATCTTCCTGCTGGGCCACAGCCAGGGCGGCTACCTGGCGCCGCGCATCGCCCGCGGCGACGCCGCCATCGCCGGCATCATCAGCTTGGCGGGCAGCAGCCGGCCGCTGTTGACCTCCGCCCTGGAGCAGTTGCACTACCTCGCGAGCCTCCAGCCCCAGCCCAGCCCCGCGATTCAGAAGCAGATCGAGGCGGTCGAGAAGGCGCAGGCGCTGGTGGACAGCCCCGGCCTCAAACCCGCCGACGTCATCTCGGTGCTGGGCGGCACGATTCCCGGCTCCTACTTTTTGGACCTGCGCGGCTACCACCCGGGTGCGGTGGCGGCGGGGCTGCCGATTCCCATTTTGGTGCTGCAGGGAGGCCGGGACTATCAGGTGACGCAAGCCGACCTGGAGGGCTGGAAGCGGGCGCTGGCCCAGGATCCGCGCGCCAGCTTTGAATTTTTTCCGGACCTCGACCACCTGTTCATGGTGGGAGGGGTGCCGCCTTCGCCCCAGGACTATCGTCGGCCCGGGCACGTGTCGGCGGCGGTGATCCAGGCGATCGAGAGCTGGATCCAGGGGAAGAACTAGGCGGGCTTGGCTGCCGACTGGGCCGCCTTGGCGGCGGGCCGGCGCAGGGGCTTGGCCACCTTGCCGCTCTTGATACAGTCGGTGCACAGGCGGGCCTTGACGGTGCCCCCGGCACGCTGCATGCGCGCGCTCTGGAGGTTGACGTTCCAGCGCCGCTTGGTCACGTTGTGGGCGTGGCTGATGCGGTTCCCGAACTGCGGACCTTTGCCGCAGAGATCACAGACGCGTGCCATGGCAATCCTTTCCGGCCTAAACTAAAAGTATACAGGAAGTGGAGGGGGCAGCGCCTATGAACCTGCGCATTGGAGACGTCACCGACGATTATTGCACCCATTGCCACCGCCTGACCAACCACACCGTGGCGGCGATGGTGGGCGAGGAGATCGCCAGCACGAGCTGCCGCACCTGCGGCTTCCAGCACGACTACCGCGGCGGCAAGGAGCCGGCGCGGGCGGCCAAGCCCAAGGCCAGCGCCTTCGACCAAGTGCTGGCGGGCATTCTGGGCGGGCAGGTCGCGCCCGAGCCGGCGGCGGCCAAGCCGCGCAAGCGCAAGAAGTGAGCGAGGCGGGGATGAGCGCGGCCTCCGACCCGGCGCTGGCGCCTGGGGTGGCGGTTCCCGACGCGGCGGCGGTAGTGGCGCTGGTGGGCGGCTACCTGGCCACCGAGCTGGGGCGGGCGGAGTTGGAGCGGCTGCGCTTCCACCGCGACCCGGGCGAGTTGGAGCGGCTGCAGCGGCGCTGGGCGCAGGCGCGGGTGTGGCTGCAGCGCCGGGGTGGATTTGGCTTTGGCGGCTTGGCCGATCCGCGTCCCCTGCTGGAAGTGGCGCGCGGGGCGGGAGCGGTGCTGGAAGGGGTCGAGTTGGTGGAGCTGCGCGGTTTTCTGGAGGCGGCCGCCGGGCTGCGCGAGAACCTGCTGGGCGGCGACGCCGACGAGGCCGGGCAACTGTGGCCGGAATTGGCCGAGCTGGCCGCCGCCTTGCCCGCGTGCAGCGAACTGCGGCAGGCCTTGCACGCCGCGCTGCTGCCTTCGGGCGAGCTCAACGACCACGCCAGCCCGCAACTGGCGCAGATCCGCCGCCGCCGCGCGCGCCAGCGCCAGCAGATCGAGGCGGCCCTGGAGCAACTGCAGCGGCGCTTGGCCAGCGAGGGGGTATTGCAGGAGGAGCTGGTCACGGTGCGCAACGAGCGCTTTGTGCTGCCGGTGCGCACCGAGCAGCGGCGGCGGGCGGCGGGGGTGGTGCACGGGGCCAGTTCCAGCGGGCAGACCGTGTTCGTCGAGCCGCTGGAGACGATCGAGCTCAACAACGAGCACATCCGGCTGCGCGACGAGGAGCAGGCGGAGGTGGTGCGCATTTTGGCGGAGCTGACCGCGCAGGTGGCGGGCGAGGCCGAGGCGGTGGCGCAAGGCGCGGGGCTGTGCGGCATGCTGGAGCTGGAGCAGGCCAAGGCGCGCTTCGCCGGCGACTATGGCGCCGAGCCGGCCGCGTTCGGTTCCGAGCTGGAGTTGCTGCAGGCGCGCCACCCTTTGCTGGTGGCGACGCTGCGCGGGCAAGCCGGCCGCGCCGTGGTGCCGTTGACGCTGCGGCTGGGCGGGGAGCGGCTGCTGGTGGTGAGCGGGCCCAACACCGGCGGCAAGACGGTGGTGCTGAAGACGGTGGGCATGGCCGCCTGGATGGCGCAGAGCGGCTTGCCGGTGTGCGCCCAGCGCGCCTGCCTGCCCATCTTTGACGCCATTGCCGCCGACGTCGGGGATGTGCAGTCCATCGAGCAGAGCCTGAGCACTTTCTCCAGCCACCTGATCCATATCCGCGAGATGCTGGCGGTGGCCGGGCCGGCCAGCCTGATCCTGCTGGACGAGCTGGGCACGGCGACCAACGCCGCCGAGGGGGCGGCGCTGGCGGTGGCGATTGCCGAGCTGCTGCTGGAGCGCCGGGCCTGGACGCTGATCTCCACCCACCACGACGCGCTCAAGGCGTGGGCGGGGGCGCACCGCGGCCAGGTGGCCAACGGTTCGGTGGCGGTGGACCCGGAGACGCTGGCGCCGAGCTACCAATTTCGGATGGGGGTGCCCGGCGTTTCGGCTGGTCTGGACATGGCCGAGCGCTTGGGGCTGCCGCCGACGGTGATCGCCGGGGCGCGGGCCCGGCTGTCGCGGGAAGAGCGCGAGGCGGGCGCCTACCTGCAGAGACTGCAGCAGAGCCTGGCCCAGGCCGAGGACCAACTCGCCTCCCTGGCCCAGCGCGAGCAGGAGGTGGCCGGCCGGGAGCGCGCCCTCGCCGCCCACGACAAGGCGCAACAGCAGAAGCAGATGGCGGCGCTGCGGGCCGAACTCGACCGGCGACTGGCCAGCTTCACTGCGGCGGCGGAAAAGAACTGGCGCCAGGCGTGGCAGGCGCTGGAGGGCGAGATCACGGCCGCGCAGAAGCGCAAACTCTCGCTGGCGGTGGCGGGCATGAAGCGCGAGACCTCGGCGGCCTTCGCCGGCGAGGTGGGCTCGGCCTTGGGCGAGGCGCCGGCGGCCGCCGCACCCCCGCCCGAGGCCCAGCCCGGGGACCGCGTGCAAATTCGCTCCGCCCGCCAGCCGGCGCGGGTGCTGCGCCGGCTGGCCGACGGCGGCTACGAGATCGAGGCGGGCGCGCTGCGGCTGCAAGTCGGCGCCGCCGACATCGTCGCGGTTCTGCCGGTGGCGGCGGCGCGCGCCCACGCCGTGCACGCGGCCGTGCCCACCACCAGCGAGATCAACCTGGTCGGGCTGCGGATGGAAGAGGCGATCGAAAAGCTGGACAAATTCCTCGACCAGGCGCTGCTTTCCGACACCGACCAGATCCGCATCGTCCACGGCACCGGCTTTGGCGTGCTGCGGCGGGCGGTGGCGGAGGCGCTGAAGGTCCACCCCCAGGTGGCGCACTACTCCCATCCTCCGCAGAACCAGGGCGGCCAGGGGGTGACCGTGGCCGAACTCAAGTAGGGCCGGAGTGGCGGAGGGAGAGGGATTCGAACCCCCGGCGCCCTTGCAGGCGCAACAGTTTTCAAGACTGCCGGTTTCAACCGCTCACCCATCCCTCCGCATCGGGTGGGCCCTGGGTCCAGTGTACTCCTGCGGCGGCGCGCGGGTGATTATGGACTTGGCTAATCAGGCCAGAGGGCGCATTCTGGCGGGGACGGGTGGCTGCGGGAACGTTTTTCGTGGCCTGCTTCCCCGGCGTGGCAATGCATGATTAGGGCTTATTTTGATGAATCGGGAACCGACGACCAGGATTATGTCGTCGTCGCCGGTCACGCCGGAAGATTCAACAACTGGTACGCATTCATGCGGGAATGGAGGCCCGCTCTTGGGGCGCGGCGCGACCGCCTTCACATGCGGGAGTTGAGGTGGAATTCCCGTTCCACCGGGCATCTTTTGGCTCGCCTCGGTCCGGTGGCGGGAGAAGCTGGACTTCTGCGCATCCTCGGAGGGGTAAGGGTGGCCGATTATGCCGAACTTGTCGAGGGGAACGCCTTGGCGCAGCTTGTACGAGGCTTTCCCGCCGCCCTCATTACAGCTCTGACTGCGCTGCTGCGGGCTGCCCCGGACGACGAAGATGTGGAAGTCGTATTGGAGTCGAGTGAGGTCTTTAATCCGTACGCCGCGATGATCTTTACCGCCGCTCAACAATGGGACTCGCCTCATCATCGCAAAAAGAACGGGGAGCCGAAGCTTTCAAAGGCAAGCCTCCTCTCTAAGAAAAGCCCGAACTCATGGCTATTGGATCAGGCCGATTATCTTTCGTTTGCTTATCTTCAGGAAGCGCGTAATCCGGCCTCGAAGAAGGCGCGGTGGACCGCGCCCATTCGCGGCGCCCACGTGGGTGCAATTCTCAATCGTGACCAGTCAAGGCGATTCGTCTCGAACCTTCCGCCGTCTCCTTTTAGCGACGCTGAGATGAAGCTTTTTTTTGCAAACGTGAACGGGGTCCTCAGGCGTGCTCGGTATGACCAATGCCAACCGAAATGCCGTCCGCAATGAATGCCTTCAACGCGGAACTCGACCGTGTGCTTTCGGTTTCCCGCGCCGGCTTCGAGAAGTACGAGAAGCGCTGCAAGCGGGCCGCTGAGCGGAATCCGCGCAAGTCTGGGCCAACGCCGAAACGACGCGTTTGCCGGGCCGTTGTCTAGGCCGGTTAAAAAGCCTTTCCCCCTCCTTCCCGGTCAGCTTCTCGATGGTCAATCGCTGCCGTTTGTGCGAGCCACGGCGGCGGCCTAGGCCGCGGCCTATGCCGACTTTTAGAAATCTGGAAATCCTGGGGCGATTCTGTTGATTCGGTGAGAGATCGCATTCCACTCGCCCGCTTGGCTCAAGGGCGATCCGGCCGTGTTGCCCGGCGGGCGCGGGTTGCCCGCTGCCGGCGGCGAGCCGCCGGGGAACACGTCGGCATCAGTTTTCAAGCGCCGGCACCGCCCTGGGGCGGCCCCAAAGGCCCGGGCCGAAGTCCGGGCACTTGGCAAAACGGCGTGAGGGTGAGATGCGCCTTTTGGCCCGGGCGTCATGGCATTTTTGCGACAGGGAGCGCAATTGTTTGCCGAAGCAGAAGTACACGCGGACGCAAAGCAGGGACAGCGCGATTCTGAGATCTGGGCCTGTCTGCCCGGTGCTCGGCCGGCCGTTCCCCCGGCTTTGCGGTTGCTTTTCGCCCACCGGCGCGCCCATGCTGCGCTTCGGGACCATCTCCCGCCCCACGATTTTCTTGGACAATGAATTGGGAAAGGGAGCGAGAACGTGTCCAAGGAAGAAAAGGGTTCATCGGGCGCCGCGGAGGGAGCCCGGGGGGCGACCGGAGCGGCGCCCGATGAAGGCGGGGAACGCCGTCGTGGGCGCTGGTCGTCGAAGCGCAAAGTGGCCGTGGTCACCGACCTGCTCCGGGGCGCCGACCTGGAGCAGCTGAGCCGCCGGCACGGCGTCACCGCCGCGACCATCAGCGGCTGGCGCGATGCGTTTCTGGCGGGCGCCGAGGGCGCGTTACGCCGCCGCGAAGTCGAGGTGGAGGACGAGGAGAAGCGGCGGCTGAAGTCGGTGGTGGCCGAACAGGCGCTGGCGAATGAGCTGTTGCGCCAGAAGATCCGGCATCTGGAGGGCGGACTCCCTTTGGCGCGGCGGAGGTGGCGGACATGAGCCAGGCAGCATCGCCCGCCTCCGGCAAGCAGTACGGGCTCAGCCGGGTTCTGCGCATTTGGGAGTTTCCGCGCTCCAGCTTCTACGCCGCGCGCCAGCGAGCTCGGCGCGTGGTTCCCCTGCGGCGGCGCGGCCCCAAGCCACGCTGGAGCGACGAGCAACTGGTGGCGGCCATTCAGGCCCTCATCGCCGCCTCGCCCTTCCACGGCGAAGGCTACCGCAAGCTCTGGGCGCGGTTGCGCGCCGGTCAGATCCGCATCTCTCCGGGGGCGTGCTGCGCCTGATGCGCGCCGGCCAACTCCTGTCGCCTCACCGCATGCCTCAGGCCCCGCCCCGCCAGCACGCCGGCGTTATCACCACCCCGGAGCCCAACTTGATGTGGGGCACGGACATGACCCTCACGGTGACCACGGATGAAGGCCAAGTCTCCGTGTTCGCCGCCATCGATCACTTCAACTCCGAGTGCGTCGGTATCCACGCCTCCAAACGCGGCAACCGGTTCGAGGCGTTGGAGCCGCTTCGCCAGGGCGTGCGCGAGCAGTTCGGCGCCTTCGGCGCCGCTGCGGCTGCCGGGCTCAAACTCCGCCACGATCACGGCTCGCAGTACATGAGCGACCATTTTCAAGCCGAGATCGCCTTCCTGGGCATGACCTCCTCGTCGGCCTTCGTGCGCCAGCCCGAAGGCAACGGCTGCATCGAGCGTTTCTTCCGCACCCTCAAAGAGCAGCTCCTCTGGGTGCGGCACTTCCGCAACATCGAGGAACTCCGCCTGGCTTTGGTCGAGTTCCGCCATTCCTACAACCGCAACTGGCTGATCGGCCGCCTCGGCTACCGGTCGCCTCCAACCGCTCGCAACTGTCATCAGGCGGCGGCTGCCGCCGCCTGATTTACAATGGCTGATCTGTCCAGAAAACCGGGGCCGGAACAGCGCTTCGGGACCACGGGCTCTGGGAGAATGGGCATATGGGAAAAGGAAGGCAGTCGGCGCCGACGGGGAGATGCCCCCTTTGCACAGAGCTGAAGACGCTCTGCGAGAGCCATTTGCTTGCGCGAGCGTTCCTTAAGCGTATGCCGGATGCGGTGACGCTCACGACCGATGCGGCGAGTAAAACCTCGCGGCAGGTCACTGACTACGTCCTATGCCAAAAGTGCGACCAACGCCTGGCGAAATATGGCGAGGAGTACGTGATCTCGCAATGCGCCGATCTCCGAGGCAACAGGTTGAGGTTCCCGCTCCTTCAGCGAGCCGTGCAGAGATTGCCGCCGCTTGATAGCAGGTCCTTTGGCCTCTTTGAAGGCAGGGTGATGGGCGTGCCGGTCGAAATGCTCGGGCATTTCGCGCTGGGCATGATTTGGAGATCGGCGATTCGTGCCTGGCCGGTTCCCATCCGGCCGTACTGCACGGTCAAGCTTGAGATCGGCCCGTGGGAGGAGCGTTTGAGGCGCTACCTTCTCGGCGTCGATCCCTTTCCCGCTGATGTTTGCGTTTGGGCGATGCTCGCTGCCGACATCGACTCCCAAAGGAGCTGCAACTTTCCCGCCCCGTCGTTTAACGGCCAAAACGTCTTCGGCCTTTCCGCGCTCGGCATTTCCTTCAAAGTTTGGCTCGGTGACGTCCCGCCGGCTATCGGTGAGTACTGTTGCGTCAATTCCTCGGAGGGGCGAATCTACATATCGAACAGGGCACACGAGCAAGCGAAGTATGACGCTTCCCTTTCCCAGAGCCGTGCGGCAGCCAGGGCCGCGATGTCAAAAAGCTGAGAAAGTTCCTTCGTTCATTAGGGCGGCTCTCCGGGTATGAGCAGGAAGCGCCAAGGCACGATTGGCGCCGCAACGAGTGCCGGGCCGGCTGGGGCGCGAGGCGCTTAGGCGGCGGGGGCGTCGAAGCGGTAGCCGACGCGGGGAACGGCGACCAGCCAGCGGGGCTGCTCGGGGTTGGCCTCGATCTTTTTGCGCAGGCGCAGCATATGCACGTCCACGGCGCGGTCGGTGATGAAGTGCTGGGGCGACCAGACGGCGGCGACGATCTGGCGGCGGGTGAAGGCCTTGCCGGGGGACTTCATGAAAAACGCGAGCAGGCGGAACTCGGTGTCGCTGAGGGGCACGGTTTGGCCGGCGAGCTGGGCGGCGTGGGCCTTGAGGTCGAGGCTGAGGGGGCCGGCGACGAGCTGGGTGCGGAGGGCGTCGCTGGCGCCGCGCAGGCGGGCGCGGACGCGGGCGGCGAGCTCGCGGGCGCTGAAGGGCTTCTGCACGTAGTCGTCGGCGCCGAGGTCGAGGCCGCGGATGCGGTCGGCCTCCTCGCCCAGGGCGGTGAGGACGAGGACGGGAATCTGGGAGAAGCGGGGGTGCTGGCGCAGGCTGCGCAGCAGTTCCAGGCCGTGGGCCAGCGGCAGCATCAGGTCGAGGATGACGAGGTGGGGTTCGAGCTGGCCGACCTGCTCCAGCACGCCGCCGCCGGTGGCGTTGACGGTGACCTCGAAGTTCTCGGCTTGCAGGTGCAGCGCCACCAGGCGGGAGACGTGGGGGTCGTCCTCGACCAGGAGAATGCGGGGGCGTTCGGTCATGGCTGGTTGGCGGGGGGGGAGGCGGGGGGCTGGGCGAAGTGGTGGCGGACGTCCACGCCCTCGACCCAGAAGATGACGTCCTCGGCGATGTTGGTGGCGTGGTCGGCGATGCGCTCCAGATTGCGGGCGATGAACATGAAGCCCAGGCTGCGCTCGACCTCGGCGCTGTCGCTGGCCATGGACTGGATGAGCTGGCGGTAGATGAGGTCGCGCATCTGGTCCACCTCGTCGTCGCTGGTGAGGACGCTGCGGGCGAGGTTGGCGTCGCGGGTCATGAGGGCGTCGAGGGCGGTGTGGAGCATCCTGCCGGCGCGCTCGGCCATCAGCGGCAGGTCCACGCTGAGCGAGGCGAGGGGGAGTTGCAGCAGGCGGGAGGCGCCCTGGGAGATGTTGACGGCGAGGTCGCCCATGCGCTCCAGGTCGTTGCCGATCTTGAGCGCCGCGGCGACGAAGCGCAGGTCCACCGCCATGGGCTGCTGCAGGGCCATGAGGCGCAGGGCGCTGTGGTCCACCTCGACCTCGAGGCGGTTGATCTCGGGCTCGAGCTCGGCCACCACGGTCTCGGCCAGCTCGACGTCGCGGTGGAGCACGGCGCGCAGGCTGTGGTGGATGGCGGTCTCGACCAGGCCGCCCATGTAGATGACGCGCTCGCGCAGGTCCTCGAGTTCTTCGTTGAAGTGTTTGCGCACGGGGACAGTATTCATGGACATGGTTAGCCGAAGCGTCCGGTGATGTAGTCTTCGGTCTCCTGCTTGGCGGGCTGGGTGAAGAGTTGCTGGGTGTTGCCGGTCTCGATGATGCGGCCGGAGAGGAAGAAGCTGGTGCGGTCGCTGATGCGGGCGGCCTGCTGGAGATTGTGGGTGACGATCACCAGGGTGTAGTGCTGCTTGAGCTCGAGGGCGAGTTCCTCGATGCGGGCGGTGGCGATGGGGTCGAGGGCGGAGGCGGGCTCGTCCATGAGCAGGATCTGGGGCTCGATGGCGAGGGCGCGGGCGATGCAGAGGCGCTGCTGCTGGCCGCCGGAGAGGGCGAGGGCGGGGGAGCGGAGGCGGTCCTTGACCTCCTCCCAGAGGCCGGCGGCGCGCAGGCTGCGCTCCACCACCTCGGCGCGCTGGCGGGCGCCGCGGGCGAGGTTGTTGGTGCGGAGGCCGTAGGCGACGTTCTCCTCGATGGAGAAGGGGAAGGGGTTGGAGCGCTGGAAGACCATGCCCACGCGGCGGCGCAGGGCGATGACGTCGGCGCCGGGGGCGTAGACGTTTTCGCCCTGGATGCGCACCTGGCCGCTGAGGCGGGCGCCGGGAATGAGGTCGTTCATGCGGTTGAGGCTGCGCAGGAAGGTGCTCTTGCCGCAGCCGGAGGGGCCGATAAGGGCCAGGATCTCGTGTTCGAAGACCTCGAGTTCGAGGTCGAACAGGACTTGGCGGTGGTGGTAATGGAAGTTGACGCCGCGGACCTCGACCACGGGGGGGGCGGCGGGGCGCTCGGGCTGGGGCAGGCCGGCGGGCCGCGGGCGCAGGCGCGGCATCATGGGGGCGGTGTTCATGGCGTGGCTCCATTGTCCACCAAGGGGAGGCGGACGAGGAAGGTGCTGCCCTGGCCGAGGACGCTCTCGACTGCGGCCTCGCCGCCGTGCTCGCGCACCACGTGCTTGACCACGGCCAGCCCCAGGCCGGCGCCGCGGCGGCCGCGGGCGGAGGCGGTGTGGCCGGCGCCGACCTGGTAGAAGCGCTCGAACACGCGCGCCTGGTCGCCGGCGGAGATGCCGGGGCCGTTGTCGTGGATGCGCCAGAGGTAGTCGGCGCCCTCGCGGCGGCCGCCGAGGGAGACCTCCAGGGGGGCGGCGCGCTCGCCCTGGGCGCGGCCGTGCACCATGGCGTTCTCCAGCAGGTTGAGCAGCACGCGGTGCATGGCGTCGCGGTCGGCGAAGACCCAGCCGGGCTGGCTCTCGGCCAGCGACAGGCGGCAGCCCAGCTCGTGCGCCAGCGGGGCCATCACCGCCAGCGCCGGGGCGGCGAGGCTGGCCGCCTGCAGGCGCTCGAAGCGGAACTGGTAGGCGCCGGTCTCGAGCGAGGAGAGCAGGACCAGGTCCTGGGCGAGGCGGTTGAGGCGCTCGGTGTTCTGGACAATGACGTCGAGATATTCGGTCCGGGCGGCGGGGGGCAGCTCGGGCTGCTGCAGCAGCTCGGCGTAGCCCTGGATAGAGGTGAGCGGGGTGCGGAGCTCGTGGGAGAGGGCGGCGACGAAGTCGCGGCGCACGGTCTCCAGGCGGACGCCCTCGGTGACGTCGCGGGCGACCAGGACGCAGCCGCCCGGGGGTGCGAGCGGGGTGAGGACGATCTCCCAACTGCGCTCGTCGGGGAGGAGCAGGCGGCGGCGCCAGGGCAGGCCGTCGGAGGCGACCTGCTGCAGGCCGGCCAGGAGCTCGGGCAAGCGGGCGAGGGCGGTGACGCGGGCGGCGGGATCGGGGCCCAGGGCCCAGAGGCGCTCGGCGGCGGGGTTGGCGTAGAGGCGGTGGTGGTCGGGGGTGATGGCCAGGATGGCGGCCTCGACGTGGTCGAGCACGGTGCGCAGGGTGCCGGATTCGCGGCGCAGGCGGTGCAGCTCGGCGCGCCAGTCCTCCAGCAGGGGGCCGGCGGCGGCGGCGACCGCGGCCAGCAGGGCGCGCTCGTGGGGGCGGAGGTCGACCGCCTCGGGCGCGGGCGCGCCGGGGGCGGCCAGCCAGGCCTGGAGCCAGGGCTGCAGGTCGGGGGCGGCGGGGGCGGCGCGGCGGCGCCAGCTCATGCCCGCCTCCCCACCCAGGCGCGCGCCAGCGCGCTGGTGAGCACGATGATGGCGATCAGGGTCAGCGCCCCGGCCCAGGCTTGGCGGTGCCAATCGTCGTAGGGGGCGATGGCGTAGGCGTAAATCTGCATGGTGAGGGAGGCCACCGGCTGGTCCAGCTTCACGCCCCACTGCGAGCTGCCCAGGGCGGTGAGCAGCAGGGGTGCGGTCTCGCCGGCCACCCGCGCCACCCCCAGCAGGGCGGCCCCCACCAGCCCGCCCTTGGCGGCGCGCAAGATAATGTCGCGCACCACCCGCCAGCGGGTAGCGCCCAGCGCCAGCGCCGCCTCGCGGTAGGAGTGGGGCACCAGCCGCAACACCTCGTCGCTGGCCCGCAGCACCACCGGCAGCATCACGATCGCCAGCGCCAGCCCGCCGGCCAGGGCAGAGAAGCGGTGCATGCGCACCACCACCAGGGTATATACGAAAATGCCGGTCACAATGGTGGGGATGCCGTTGAGCACATCGGCGGCGAAGCGCACCGCCAGCACCAGCCGCTCGTTGGCCAGCTCGGAGACGTAGATGCCGCCGGCCAGCCCCAGGGGCACGCCCAGCACAAAGGCGATGCCGAGCAGCTCGAGCGTGCCCACGATGGCGTTGGCCATGCCGCCGCCGCTGGCGCCGGGCGGGGCGGGGAGTTGGGTGAAGAAGGCCCAGTTCAGCCCCGCCGCTCCCTGCCGCACCACGTAATAGAGCAGCAGCAGCAGCGGCGCCAGCACCACCCCGGCGCAGAGCGCGCACAGCCCCAGCATCAGGCGCCCGGTGAGCTTGCGCCGCAGCGCGTGGCGGCGACTCATGCCGTGCCTCCCAGCGGGCGGTTCATGCGGTAGAGGAAGATGCGCGCCACCAGGTTCACCAGCAGGGTGATACCGAACAGGATCAAGCCGATCTCGATCAGGGCGGAGGTGTAGACCCGGGTGGTGGCCTCGGTGAACTCGTTGGCGATCACGCTGGCCAGGGTGTAGCCGGGGGCGAAGAGGGAGGAACTGACGGCGGGGCGGTTGCCGATCAGCATGGTCACCGCCATGGTCTCGCCCAGCGCCCGGCCCACCGCCAGCAGCACCCCACCCCAGATGCCGGAGCGGGCGCCCGGCAGCACCACGCGCGAGACCACCTCCCAGCGGGTGGAGCCCAGGGCGTAGGCGGCCTCGGCCTGCGAGCGCGGCACCGAGGAGATGGCCTCGCGCGCCAGGCTCACCACAAACGGCGTCACCATCATGCTCAGCACCAGGCCGGCGGCCAAGAATCCCAACCCGTAGGGGGCGCCTTGGAACAACGGCAGCCAGGCAAAGGCTTGCCCCAGCCAAGGCTCGACCGTCTGCTGGAGCCAAGGCACCACTACAAAGATTCCCCACAACCCATAGACAACGCTGGGGATGGCCACCGACAGCTCGACCAGGTAGCCGATGGGGCGGCGCAGCCAGAGGGGTGCGACCTCGGCCAAAAACACCGCCGTGCCCACGCCGAACGGCACAGCCAGCACCAACGCCACGGCGGTGGTCACCAACGTGCCAAAGATGAAGGGCCAGGCGCCGAAGTGGTCGAACACCGGGTCCCAGGCCGAACCGGTGAGAAAGCCCCAGCCGAAGGCGTGGCGCGAGGCCAGCGAGGCGTGGTAGAGTTCCACCCCCAAGCTGACAATCAGCACCACCGGGGCCAGCGCCAAAACGCGAAACGCCCAGTGGAACACCGCGTCCGAACGCGAGGCGCGCGCGGTGGGGGCGGGGGATGGGGCGGCGCTGGACATTACACCCCCAGTATCGCCCTGTCGGCAAGTTCCCGGCCTGCGTGGAGGCGCTTGTCATCGTTTTGTAACCGCACCCGGCGCGGCCGGGAGGGATGATTTTGCGGCATCTATAGTGGGCGCGGGCCCCAGCGCGCCTGCCCGGCCCGGCTGTAGCAGCGCCAGGCCGGTGCGGCGCGCGTCCCGCTTGTGAGCCGCCCCGCTGTAGATGCGCGGGGCGGCATGCTCGCGCCGACTTGGGGGCCCCATGGCCCCGAGTCGGCGCTGCGCGGCTTTGCTGCTGGGCTGCTGGGGCCGCGCCGATTTCGCTTCCCGGGGGCGCAGACGCGCCACTGGCGCGTCTGCCCCTGCGGAATTACGACCACCCCGGGACCCGCGGCGGGTCCCGGGGGCCCCGGTTCGCAGCCTTTCGCGCCGATTTTGCCCGTAGGCAAAGCGGCGCGACCCCCGCGAATCGTTTTCATGGGGTTGTCATGGGGCTGTCATCGCCACGCCGGGCGGTTTGGGCCAGGATGGGACGAGCACGAGGAAATCCACTATGAACTTTCGCAAAACCAGCACGCAGTTCCTCTCCCTAGGCCTGGCGCTGACGGCGCTGGCGCTGTTGTCGGTGCGGCCGGCGGCGGCGCAAAACCTGACTGGCGCCGGCAGCACGTTTGTCTACCCGGCGATGGCACGCTGGGCGGCGGACTTCCAGCAAGCCCACCCCAACGTCAAGATCAACTACCAGTCCATTGGCAGCGGCGCCGGCATCCAGCAGGTGCGCAACCACACCGTGGACTTCGGCGCCAGCGACGTCGCCCTCAGCGACGCGCAGTTGAAGGAGATGCCGGCGGTGGTGCAGATTCCGGAGGTGGCCGGCCCGGTCTGCATCGCCTACAACCTGCCGATGCTGCACCAGCCGCTGAAGCTGACGCCGGCGGCGCTGTCGGGCATCTACCTGGGCACCATCACCCGCTGGAACGACCCGGCCATCGCGCAATCCAACCCCGGCGTCAACCTGCCGGGCTCGGCGGTGCTGGTGGCCCACCGCTCCGACGGCAGCGGCACCACCGGCATCTTCACCACCTACCTGGCCACGGTCAACGGGGAGTGGAAGCAGCGGGTGGGGAGCGGCATCTCGGTGAACTGGCCGGTGGGTCTGGGCGGCAAGGGCAATGAAGGCGTCACCGGCGTGATCAAGCAGGTCGCGGGCGGGATTGGCTATGTGGAGCTGGCCTACGCGCTGGAGAACCACCTGCCGATGGCGGCGATCGAGAACGCCTCGGGACAGTTCGTCATCCCCTCGCCGGCGGGGGTGGCGGCGGCCATCGAGGCCAACCGCGCGGTGCTGGCCCGGGACGTGCGCACCCCGATCGTGAACGCGCCGGGGGCGAGCTCCTACCCCATCTCGGGCTTCACCTTCCTCATCCTGCCCAAGGACGGCAACAACCCGCAGTCGCGGCAGGCGCTGAAGAACTTCGTGGCCTACATCCTGGCGGGCGGGCAGGCCACCGCCGCCGCGCTGCACTACTCGCCCATCCCGGCGGCGATGCAGGTGCTGGACCGCAAGCTGCTGGCCCAGCTCACCGTCAACGGCAAACCGCTGCGCTAAAGCGTTGGTGGGCGCGGGCCCCAGCGCGCCTACGGCGCGCGTCCCGCTTGTGCTCGCGCCGACTCGGGGGCCCCATGCCCCAAGTCGGCGCTGCGCTTCGCTGGGGCCGCGCCGAATTCGTTTCCCCGGGGGCGCAGACGCGCCACTGGCGCGTCTGCCCCTGCGGAATTACGACCACCCCGGGACCCGCGGCGGGTCCCGGGGGCCCCGGTTCGCAGCCTTTCGCGCCGATTTTGCCA